>Ga0153915_10005922_pt1 | contig 11402 bp, 6 predicted proteins | sample Opewatmetagenome_2_FD_107003 | JGI IMG/M metagenome (GOLD analysis project Ga0153915, IMG submission 107003) | Freshwater wetland microbial communities from Ohio, USA - Open water 3 Core 3 Depth 3 metaG | ecosystem: Environmental > Aquatic > Freshwater > Wetlands | place: USA: Ohio, Lake Erie...
AACGCTTCAGCCGTCCCGCCAAGGAACGACTACTGGGATGCCTGGATATCTCCATTTAATAACATAGTCGGACATACCTGGGATTGGGTTTTCTTCAACAACAGGTCGCAATATGATGCTGACATTGCCAACGGCGCAAAGCTCTGGTGGTATACGGCATGCGGCACGCACGGCTGCGCAGCTGCGACCGGAGGTTCCACATATAATGGATATCCTCAATACAGCGCAGACTACCAGGGAATATACACGCGGATTTTCGCATGGATGCTCTTCAAATACGATATCCAGGGCGAGGAATTATGGTCAGTGAACAGCGAGTATCCAAAGAACCCGTGGGGCACCTTATGGTCAACTGTTTTTGGGGGGAACGGAGACGGGAACTTCCTGTATCCCGGCGTTCCTAACGCCACTGCTGCAGGATTTCCATATTCATACACATACAACAATGTTACCTATTGGAGAGGCAACAGCACCCCTAGCATAGGGGGTACCAAAAACATCCCGATTGAATCAATCCGCCTGAAAATGCTGAGAGAGGGATACGAGGATTACGAATACCTCAAGCTGCTCAAGGACCTCGGGGATGATTCTTTCGCGAAGAACGAGACGGGAAAGATTGTGAATAACACCTACAATTTCAACCACAATCCGGATGAATTGTATGCCTCAAGGGAGGCAGTAGCCCTGAGAATCCTGAATCTTTCAGGCAGCCCTTCCTGCATCCACAATTCAGAAATCCCGCCATGCGATGGCTGCGTGGAGGACTTCGAGCTCACAACATTCATAGACAAGTGGAAGGTGAACAGCTCGGATGTGACGCTGAGGGAACTGATAGAGGCGATAGGGTTGTGGAAGAGAGGGTGTTAGCCTTTGGCCCTTGCCAGCCTGAATGCAGCCTTTACATCCTGTTCTTTGAGGCCGCTGGAAATAAGCATCTTCCTCAGCTCCTTCTCCGGAGTCCCCTTCTCAAGATCCTTCTTTATAAGTTCTGAGAGTTCCTGCAGAGCAGATTCGTGCCTGGATTTGCCCCCTCCCTTTGCGGGAGCCCGGGCCTTTTTAGACTTTGTTTCTTTGGCAGGCTTCCTTCTGCGCGAGAGGAGTTTTTTTACAATATAGATTCCAGCCATAGCAAGGACTATTGCAAGGTAAACATCATAAGACGGATACTCTGCCATGCCAACACTGACAAGCCCCGGCTTGTACCTCTGGCGTATGAGCTCGCTGGAGCTTACATAAGCAGCGAAGTCCAGGGTGCCAAGAAGGGAATCAGGGGCAACAGTCATCTTCACGGTGAAGTTCCCTGTCTGCCCGGGCTTTAGCTCATCTATGGCTTTAGGAGAAACTTCGAAAGTGAACGGCCCGCATAAACTAAGGGTAAGGCCGTGAAGGGAGCGATTGCCGTCCGTTCTCACCATAACCCCGAACTCAGCCGTTTTCCCGGCATTCACATTTATAAATTCAGGAGAGAGTGAAATGGTCAGGGATATAAGCCTCTCTTGCAGTTCTGCGGCATTTGCATTGACAGTAATGCCGCAGGAAATCACGCAGTCGCCGCTGCTGTTCACCCTTTCATTCGGGTTGCTGCAGCACTTCCAGGAGACGTTTGCATTGGGGCATGGAGAGACCCAATACTCCTTTTCATCATCCCCGCAGCACGCGTTTTCAGCAAAGGACCAGTTCACGGAGCAGTTTTGGCAATATGTCCAGTGCATATCAGGGTCTATATAATCCGCTTCGCAGTTGGTGCCGTAGCAGGAGAAATCCTTGAAAATGCATGCAGGGCAGGCACCTTCACAGCTGTCCTTCTTGTTGCACTCGCCCTTATAGCAGGAACTCTGGTTGGCAGTTTTTTCATACCATGTGCCTCCTGCGCAGGTGATGTTCTTTTTCCCCAGCTGCAGCAGGGAGCCCGTTGCATAGCACTGCTCATTGTAAACGCAGGCGCTTCCGCCTATTGTGCAGCATGCCTTGTCTGTCATGTTGGTTTCGCATCCTGAAAGGCATATCCTGCTCCTGAAATATTCATCAGAATCATCCCCGCAGCATTCAGAGTTGTTCCATAAAAATCCGCACGCTGAGCATATATCAGGGCCCTCGTCACAGTCATGCCATTTTCCTATTTTGCAGTATGCATATTCATCCTCTCCTTCTGCCAGGATATGTACACCTTCCTGATAGCAGTTCCCGGAGTAAACGCATTCTTCCCCCTTCCCGCAGCAGGCGCTCTGTGCCGGGCAGCTCCATTCTATTTCGTTCGTTTTCGAGCACTGCCTGAATACCTCTCCCGTATCATCCCCGCAGCACGATTCAGCTGATTCAGAGAATGGCGTATCGAAAAGGCACTCGGGGGAGGAGCAGTATATGGCTCCTGGGCATGAATATCCGCATGAAACCCTCTGGATGTCACACTTTTGGGAGGCGCATACAGGGCATAGTGCGTTGTCACCTCCTGCTCCCGGAGGCTGGCTGCTTATGTTCAAGTGAAAGCTGAATATCCTTTTCTTGACAGAAGAGAGAAAAGCGCTGAAGGTGAAATCATAGTCACCCATCGTGTTGTATGTGTTAATCCTCACTGTATAGTTCTGGGATTTCTCGTTTTCTATAGTCTGGGCTTTTGAAGGTGTGACGGTTATGTTAAAATCGCACTCAGGGCATCCCTGAAGGTCGCAGTCCGGATAGCAGGAGGCAAGCTCAACCTTTACATCCGTGAACTTGCCCGACCACCCTTCAGCATTGCATAGGGGAAGCCCCTGATAATTAAGATTATCGTAGCAGAGCTGGTCACCGGGATTGCAGTTAGGAGGGAAAACGATTCTTCTGTTCTTCACTGTTATGTTGAATTCTATCAGGCCGCGGCGGACAGCAGGCTTTGAAACTGCTGTGTAAAAACTATCAGGGCATCCCAGCTGGGAGTCCGCCTCGGGGTTCGTGTCAGGGCAGGTCTGGGCGAGTGCGACCTGGCTAAAAACAAGCGCGATAAGAAATGCAACAGGCAGGGCACATTTCAAATTCATATAATAATATATTAATCGGGGCGTTCTTATATAATCCGGAACAGTTAGAAAGACGGCTTGAATCAATCTATCAAAGCCGTCACTCCGAAACAGTTAGAGAGAAGGCGTCTCTTGATACCTTCATTCCAGCAGTTCTTTGACAAACCTCCTGGGCTCGAACATCTCTATGCTATTGTAATCCTGTCCTGACCCCAGGAAGAGTATGGGCTTCTTTATCGCGTAACAGACTGAAAGAATCGCTCCGCCCTTCTTGTTCACATCTATCTTTGTCAGGACTATGGCATCCACCCCCGCGGCCTTCTGGAAGGTCTTTGCCTGCTCCACAGCATCATTCCCTGTCAGGGAGTCCACGACAAGGACTTTCAGGTCAGGCTTGTTCACCCTCACCACCTTGGATAGCTCGTCCATCAGGTTCTTGTCTGCATGCGAGCGGCCTGCAGTATCTGCAAGGACTATGTCATTCCCTTTCGTCTTCGCGAACTTCACTGCATCAAAAACCACAGCCGCGGAATCCGCCCCGTACTGGTGCTTTATCACCTTCACCCCAAGCTTCTCGCCGTGCACTTCAAGCTGCTCTATGGAAGCCGCCCGGAAAGTGTCTGCTGCCGCAATCACTGGTGTATGGCCCCTTTCCTTGAGATAGTGCGCGAGCTTGGCTATGGAAGTGGTTTTCCCTGAGCCATTGAAGCCAAGGAAAATAAGGCATGCAGGCCGGCCTTCGGACATGGCCTTCTTAATCACAGACTCCAGATTAATATCACCCTGATTCACTACCTCGTAAAGGCTGTCCTCGAAAGCCTCACGGACGAAGTCCTTTGCCCCGAACCTTTTAGCCTGCTTCTCTGCAAGCTTCTCCTTCAGGCTTTTTTTCATGAAGTCCACAACCTCGAGCGCTACATTCGCCTCGAGCATGCCACTCTCTGTCTCCTGGAAAAAATCCTCTATATCCGAGTCCGAGAGGGCGCGGGTGGTGACTTTTTCCCTGAATCTGCCAAGAAAACCTCTTTTCTCTTGTTCAGGCTTTTCAACCTCTCTCTCTATAGTGGGTTCAGATGGTTCAGGTTCCGGGGCAGGCTCTTTTTCGACTGAAGGCGTCTCAGCGCCTGAAGGCGATTGCAATCGCCTTCTCTCTTTTAGACGCCTTCTTTCTAACTTGTGGGGCTTTTCTATTCCGGGGACTGCTTTTTCCATTTTCGGTTTTGGAGCCTCAGCTGGCTTCTCCGCTCTCGGAATCTCTGCTGGCGGCAGAGGCTCTTCCGTCTTCTTGGTCAGCTTCTCCACAGAGTCCTTGAGCTTTTTCTTCAGGAAATCGAACATATGCTTCCATTCTCCGCTTATTTCATGTAATTGTCAGCAGAATTTAAATGCGCCAATTTATATGCATACACCCAATTTATATCATGGAGCCGCATTCTGTTGAGCTTCCCAGGAAAATCCTGATGGGTAGGGGTGTTTCAGGAAGGATGCTTGAGCTCTGCAAGCAGCTAAGGATTATGGGAAGGCCGCTTGTTCTTGCTGATTCTGTAACAAAAAAGATAGCCGGAGACAAGATATTCCAGTCTCTTAAGAATCTGGACGCGAGAATGGAGATTGTAAAGGAGGCTACTGTGCAGGAGGTTGCGAGGATAAGCAGGATAGCAGGCCCGATAGACGCGGTTATAAGCGTGGGCGGAGGCTCTGTGATAGATGTGGGAAAGGCGGTTTCTGAGAAAAAAGGAGCGGATTTCATATGCGTGCCTACCGCTCCCTCGCATGATGGTATAGTCTCAAGCATAGCCAGCCTGAGGCACGGGAAGAAGAAAATCTCTGTCAGCGGGAGAATGCCTCTTGCAATCGTGGCTGACACAAAAATCCTGAAAAGCGCTCCAAAGCGCCTGATAGCATCGGGCTACGCTGACGCGGTCTCAAACATAACCGCGATCCATGACTGGAAGCTTGCAAGGAAGAGGGAGTACTATTCTGAGTACGCGGCAGAGCTGGGACTGCTTGCCGCCAAAAAGGCCATGCGCTCCGCCAATATGATAAGGCAGGGAAGCGAGAGGGGCATAAGAAACCTGATGGAAGCCCTGATAACCTCAAGCATAGCAATGACAATCGCGGGGTCGTCAAGGCCTGCCTCAGGGGCTGAGCATGCAATATCCCATGTGCTTGAAAGCCAGGGCTCAAAAGCCCTTCATGGGGAGCAGTGCGGAGTGGCTTCTATCGTGACTGCATGCCTTCAGGGCCAGGACTGGTGGAGGATAAGGGACGCCCTCAGAAAGGGAGGCGCTCCTGTTACTGCGAAGCAGCTTGGGGTAAAGAGGGAAAAATTCCTCCTGGCGATAGTGAAGGCCAAGAATTACAGGGAAAGGTACACAATCCTGAACGAGAAGGATGTAGACCTGAAAAAAGCGGAAAAGGCATGCAGGGACACAGGAGTTTGCTGAACAGCAAGCAAAACCAGTATTTATAGCACAAAATCAAAATATAAACCTGGATATTATTTTAAATTATACAGATTGACGAAAAAGGCAGATTAGGCAAGAAATCAGGTTGGGATTTGGAATGGAAGTTCTGAGATACATCAAAAGGAAAAAAAAGCCGCGGGTTTTCAAGTACATAAAGAAGAAGAGGAAAGGACACCCCCTTCACTTCACTCTGATAGACCCTGACAAGCAGATGCCCGAGAAGGCGGCTGAGATAGCGGAGCGCGCGAAGAAGCTGGGCTCTGATGCGATAATGGTGGGAGGCTCCCACCCCACGCAGGCCATGTACCTGGATGACTGCGTGAAGGCCATAAAAGCGAGGGTGGACCTTCCTGTGATTCTGTTCCCTTCAGCCCACTCCGGGATTTCCGCGTATGCTGATGCTGTATTTTTCATGTCCCTCCTTAACTCCAAATCCCCGCAGTACATAGTCGAGGAGCAGGTAAAGGGCTCTGTCCTCATCAAGAACTACAAGCTCGAGCCCCTTCCAATGGCTTATCTGATAGTGGATTCCGGAGAGACCACAAGCGCTGCGTGGGTCGGGGATGTTCGCCCTATCCCGCGGGAAAAGCCTGAGTTCGCGGTTGGATACGCTCTTGCAGCAAAGTATTTTGGCATGCGGTTTGTATACCTGGAGGCAGGCTCAGGAGCAAAGCACCCTGTCCCTGATGAGATGATAAAGATAGTGAAGCACAGCATAGGCGAAGAGATGCTGCTGGTAGTGGGCGGCGGGATAAGGGACCAGAAGACCGCGAGGGAGAAAGTCAGGGCAGGCGCGGACATAATTGTCACAGGAACTCTAGCAGAAGGCAATGATGAGAGCAAGCTGAGGGAAGTGATACAGGCCGTGAGAGGGAAGAAATGAAGCGTGTAAGGTGCACATGAAAAGGATTCTGGTTATTTCGGCAATCTGCTTTTTGTTATTTTCTGCTTTCGCCAACGCCCAGGTCCCTGAAAATCTTGATGAGATGATTGCCCGGAAGGCCCGCATTAGCAGCGGCTCCTACATATATAATGTATCCCTCCTGGAGAACAACTCCAACTTCTATATCTGGCAGCCGGAAACCCTGATGTACAAAGATATTACCACCGGACATGAGGTCTGGAAAATGAGTGACAGCCCGGGCGTTTCCAATTACTATCACAATGATATTGACCTGAATCCTTGGAGCGCTGACGGGAAATATCTCTCGTGGAGTTCGTTAAGACCTACCAAAAGATTTAACAACTATGACAGTTGGGCCAAGGTATACAACCGGATATGGATGATTTCAGGCAGCGACGGCAGCCTGCAGAGCACGCCGGCGAACACGCCCATGAGAACGGTTGGGCCATATCCTTTGTTCTGGTCGCCCCAAACCCCTGATGTCTATTATCAGACAGGAGATGACCATTACATGGGCTCAACAGGCGTTCCCAATGTTTTATACAAGGTGACTTTGAACGGAAACGGCGATGTGAGCCGAAGCCAGCTGCTGAATTTTACCTACGCCTCGCCTAGCGCGGGAGTATATTTTTATGTTGTCAGCATTTCGCCGGATGGGAAAAGGATTCTGGCCTTGGATGGCGGTGGAGGGCTCAACGACTACAGTTCCGTGGCCCTTTTTCCGGCCACAGTTTTCCCTGACTCCCAGGCCCAGATTCTCGTCACCCAAGGCTATCCGTATTTTAGAAACGCCAGCATGAGCAGTTACTCAAACACCCCCGCATTTTTTGACCACGCGCATTCAGGCGTATATAAGCTCCTTGATCCTAACGGCGATTGGTTTGTATCAGATCCTTCCGGCGGAAGCTGCAACTGGAAATACAAGACCGTAGGTTCGGCGCCGGACGGCGGCCCCCTGTATACCGGAGACAAAATTCCGCCAACAGATCAGCCGCCTTACGATTTCGGAGAAGTTATTCCCGATTACGGCTGCAATCCCAATCCGTTTAATCTTCCATATTTTTCACACAGATCATATGACCAGTGGGGAAGGTATGTAGTTTTTTCAAACACAGAGGACGAGGTTTACTCAATAGGCGGACCCGGGGCAGGAATCTGGGATACTTTAAATAATAGCTATGTAGTCATCACCTTTACCGGCGGCGCGCAACACAACAGCTGGGCTGGATTCACAGACTGGGCCATCACCACCGCTGGACCAGCGACAGTCAGTAACTGCATTTCTCTGGGATATTCGAGTGATTACATTTACACTAATGACAGGATTTACACAGAAAAATACAATGACCAGAATTCGCGAGTGACCGTTGTTTATACCCATACCCTATACAACAACGGTGGCTGCTACGCCGGAGCCGGTTATGAATATTCTGCAATCCCAAGGCCAGCGCAGAGCCCTGACGGGACGAAAGTGGCATTCCACTCCACGTTTCTGAACGCGAAAAACGGAACTTATGATGACAAGCCCGACATCTTTTGGGCTGTAGCCTATTATCCTTACCCACCAGCCAATCTCTCCGCCTCCTGGAACGCTGGAGTCCTCCTCACATGGCTCCCTCCCAAGTACACCACGCGCGGCTGGCCCAACGAAACCACGGACCCAGCCCCATATGCAAGGGAGATAAAGCGCTACCATATCTGGCGCTCCTCCTCCCAATCCGGGCCCTGGCAGGAATTAGGCAGCATTAATGCAATCTATCACGTGGATAACTACTACGGCCTTGTTCATGACACCAACAATCTCCAGTTCACAGATAATACAGGAGACGGAACCTTCTACTACACCCTCACATCAGAGGAGCAGTCAGGCCTGGAATCCGATTCCCTCTCAGAAATCCTTCAGGTCACAGTCTCCGGAGGAGCGATTACAAGTCAGCAAATAGTGCAGCCGAAAGGCCAGAAGAACTTCTGGACTACTTCACCACAGTCCCCGTACAATTTCCAGTTCAACGGAACCACAACTCCTGGACAGTACCGCCTCTCATGGGCAGAACCCTCAGACCAGAAGATACGCTACTACAACATCTACTATTCCAACAGTTCCAACCCCGCAGCAATCCAGCAGGACAGGATAGCCTCTGTTCCCAAAGGCAATTCCAAGTACCTGGATTGGCTCGCAGACCCCTCCAACCCGGGCTATTATGGCATAACCTCCGTGGACAGGCACGGGAACGAATGCCCAATAGTCCTGTCCGGCCTCCCCTCATGCATCCACAAGTCCGAAATCCAGCCATGCAATGGCTGCGTGGACTCTTCAGAGCTGTTCGCATTCATTGACCGGTGGAAGGTGAACAGCTCGGATGTGATTCTGAGGGAGCTTATAGAGGCGATTGGACTTTGGAAGAAAGGCGAGTGCTGATTTATTAATTTGAAAACAAAATATAATAGATAATTTATGAACAAGGACCTTTTATCCATAAATGACCTCACAGTTGAGGAGATGCAGATAGTCTTCCGCAGGGCAGATGAGATAAGGAAGGATACTAAAAGGTATGAAAACCTGCTCAAGGGGAGGATTCTTGCCATGATTTTTGAGAAGCCTTCCACACGCACTCGCGTCTCTTTCGAGGTTGGAATGAGACAGCTGGGAGGCAACGGAATATACATGAATTCCAATGACCTGCAGCTCTCCAGAGGGGAGAGCATAAAGGACACTGCAAAGACCCTGGAAAGGTATGTGGACGGCATTGTTGCAAGGGTATACAGGCACAGGGATATTGCAGAGCTGGCTTCCCAGACAAAACTCCCTGTGATAAATGCGCTCTCTGACCTTGAGCATCCGTGCCAGGTGCTTGCTGATATGTACACCATCAGGGAGAAGAAAAAAACCCTGAAGGGCCTGAAGTTCGCTTATGTGGGTAATGGCCGGAACAATGTCACCCATTCCCTCATGCTTGCGTGCACAAAACTGGGGATGAACATGTACATAGCCTGCCCTGAGAAATACGGGCCGGATAAGGAGATTCTCAAGCAGGCAGAACAGAACACCAAGAAATTCTGGTCCACGCTTAAGATAGTGCCCACAGTAAAGCAGGCTGTTACAAACGCGGATGTCATATATACTGACACCTGGGTTAGCATGGGTGACGAAGCTGAAGCGAAAAAGCGCAACAAGGAGCTCAAGCCTTACCAGCTGAATTCTGATGTTCTGAAACTAGCCAAGAAGGACTGCCTTGTAATGCACTGCCTGCCCGCCCACAGGGGACATGAGATCACGGACGATGTCATGGACGGGCCCAATTCTGTGGTGTTTGACCAGGCAGAGAACAGGCTCCATGTGCAGAAAGCGATACTTTCTATGCTCCTTAGAGAGCCTCCAAGGCAGCAGTTCAGACCTTTTTATTAGAAAATAGGATATTTATCATTCTTAATTCAATATAATTTTATGGCAAAATACAGAGTTAATTATTAGATTAATCATTGAGGTTAATACAATGAAAAAGTTAAAATCAAAAATGATTTTTCTAATAATACTGCTTTTGGTTCTTTTCGGCTTGGCGGAAAACTCCTTGGCAGCGACAGACAGTTTTATCAAAAGGCTGGGAGAATATGACGCATCAGAAGAAGGATTCAGCTTGGTAGAAGCCTATGATAAAAGCGGATATGTAGTGGCAGGCTATTCAACCGGTTATGGAACTGGTTCCGGAGGGTTTATGACCGCTTCAGAGCACGATATCCTGCTTATAAAATTTGATACCAATGGCAATCATTTGTGGTCCCGAACATTCGGGATAGCCGGCTATCTTGATATTGCAAATGAATTGATTGCAACCGCGGATGGGTATGTCTTGGCCGGAACGACTGCAGGTTTTGGCGCCGGAGGGAATGACATGATTGTATTGAAATATAATATAAGCGGAGACCTTATCTGGGCCAAAACCCTGGGAAGCAGCGGAAGTGAAGGCGGCGGTTTCATCGCTCTGGCAAATGACGGAGGATATCTGGCTTTAGGATCTACCAATACTTACACGGTCGGTGGAACAGATATCCTTTTGGCAAAATTCAGTCCTTCAGGGAATCTTGTCTGGAATAAAGTGATCGGGGGAGGGTCTGATGACTCTGGGGGCGGCTTATGGGTGGATAGCAACGGAGATATCGTCATCAATGGAGCCACTGCAAGCTTTGGCGTTTCAGCTAATGACGTTTTTGTTGTCAAGCTAAATTCAACTGGAAATCTTATCTGGGCCAAAACATATGGAAGCCCCCGTGGCGAAGGAAGCTCAAATGTAATATCTTCAGGGGACGGGGGCTATTTGGTAGCAGGCGGGGGAAACATTTTTAGCGCGGAAGACAGTGACACGCATTTCACAAAATTGGACAACAATGGGAATATTGTCTGGTCAAAGACAATTGGAAGCAGTTTCAATGAATCAGGCGCCATCCCTGTCAGAACGAGAGATGGGAATTTTGCCCTGGGCGGATGGACGATGGGTGGTTTGGGCGCAGTGGACAATGATATGTTTATCAACAAGGTTGATTCAGCTGGCAATATCTTATGGAGCAAGATTATTGGCTTGCCAGGCAATTCCGTTACAAAAGATATGATAAAAGGATTTATCCAGGCGTCAGACGGAAGTTATGTGATGACAGGAGAAAGCGTCAACCCTTACATGCCAGATGTGCCCCTTGTAAAAGTGGGGGAGGATGGAAGCTCGTGTTTGGGACAGAGTGTTAGCCCAACCATAAGGGACATAACTTCTTCAATCAGCGTAGGAACTGTTACACCAACAATTGCATCTCCAAATTTCTTAATAACAACTCCAAGTAACCCGGTCATAACCTCGCCATTACCCAACATCACGATTATCTGTCAAAACATTACCTGCACCTCCTTCACGTACTCTGACTGGGGAGCCTGCCAGCCAAACAATACCCAAACCAGAAGCATAATTTCCTCTTCTCCCGCCGGCTGCACAGGGGGAACGCCTGAAGCATTGTCCCAGCCATGCATGCCGCTAGATACAACCCCACCTGTCC
>Ga0153915_10005923_pt1 | contig 11401 bp, 9 predicted proteins | sample Opewatmetagenome_2_FD_107003 | JGI IMG/M metagenome (GOLD analysis project Ga0153915, IMG submission 107003) | Freshwater wetland microbial communities from Ohio, USA - Open water 3 Core 3 Depth 3 metaG | ecosystem: Environmental > Aquatic > Freshwater > Wetlands | place: USA: Ohio, Lake Erie...
CGTGTAAAATAATAATCGGCCCAGAATGCAAATTCCAGCGGAGCAACAGGACATTTAATGGGATTGTCAGCGATATTAACAACAAGTTCGCCGCTGTTCCAGTTTTTAAAGTATTCCGATAATACTTCCGCACCTTCAATCGTATAAAAATCGAAGATATCCTTATGCCACAAATCACCCTTCAATCCCGGAGTCTCTTCAGGATTTATTCTGGTTCCCGTGGCAATTATCAATATATCATAACTTAAAACCTCGCCGTTTGAAAGTATTACTTTATTGTTCTCATGATCAATCTTGTCTATCTGCTGATAGATCGAGATAACTCCGGATGGGAAAAAGTCTTGTTTTGGTTTGATAACATCAGCCTTCTTATAATACCCGAACGGTATAAATAGGAAACCTGGCTGATAATAGTGAGTTCTGTCCTGATCAACAATTGTTATCTGCCAGTCAATCCTTGATAACTTTTTGCGCATTTTATTTGCTATTATGGTACCTCCCGTACCTGCGCCTAAAATCAAAAGTTTATTCATACTTTCAGGAACTGTTAATTTTTTAACAGTGCAAATGTAGCCATTGAATTGTAATCTGATATATTGCTGATTATGATATTTATTATACTTTCCGGAAATCTTAAATTTGATTTTTTTTGAAAAAATGCGTTATCTTCGGCATCAGGTATTTTTCCTGTTTTAAATAAAAATCAATTTTTATGAGAACATTCCCGACACTATTCTTACTGCTCTTATTGAGCGCTTCTGTTATTTCTGCACAGGATTCAAAGGCACAAAAGAGTCCTGTTGGTAAATGGAAATTTGATGCTCCTTATGCTCCTGAAGGATATACCTCTGGAACAATAGATATAGCTTTTGCAGAGAACAAATATTCATCATCTATTTCTTTTACCGGAAGCGATTATAAAATACCCGGAGACCAGACAAAGGTCGAAAAAGAGAATGTTACATTTGTTGTGATGGTCGAAGGTAACGAGGTAGCTATTAGTCTTACTGCTGAAAACGATATCAAAATGACCGGTAAAGCAGTATATTCTGAAGGAGAGATCCCTTTGACACTCACCAGGGACGTTCCTAAGAATTAATTCTGGCTACCTGCAGGCTGGCCTGTTTAGCGTACCCGGCCGAACGACGTTCAATCGGGCGGGCTTTGCGATTAAATGACAAATTATGAAAAGAAACTCAATCTTTCTTATTGTCATATCCTTGATCTTCAATACCATCCAATCTCAGATAATCAATAATGAACCCCTGAGTGAACGGATCACGGGATACAAGCTAAATGTAAAGCTCAATACAGTTAAAAAGACTGTTAGCGGGACAATGGATGCATTCTGGGTGAATAATTCTTCAGATACAGTCCCGGATATTCAGCTGCACCTTTACATGAATGCTTTTAAAACAAACAGGACAACTTATTACAGGGAATCCGGTGGTTCTCCCGGCAATAAGGAATCCGACCCCGGCTGGATTAATATTCTGTCATTACGCGACCCTGAGGGAAATGATCTGATGTCTGGAATGAAGTTCATAAGTCCTGACGATGGAAATCCGGATGACAGAACAGTTTTGAAAGTATCACTTCCTGTACCAGCCAAACCCGGAGATACTGTTTTTATCAAATCTGATTTTGAAACAAAACTGCCGTCAAGGATAAGAAGAACAGGCTGCAGCGGTGATTTTTATTTTGTTGCCCAATGGTTTCCCAAATTCGGCGTTTACGAACCCGAAGGAATGAGATACTCAACAAATGGATCCTGGAATTGTCACCAGTTTCATGCCAATTCAGAATTTTATGCCAATCATAGTGTTTATGATGTAACTATTACACTTCCTTCTGGTTATGTTACAGGGACTGGCGGACTCCTGATCTCTGAAAAAAAAGATGGTCAGGAAGAAACGCTTGTTTATCGTGCCGAGGATATTGTGGACTTTGCCTGGACCGCCTGGCCAAACTACGTTGTAATCAATGACAAATGGAATAATGTCAGTATTACCCTTTTGATTCCGAAGGAAAGGGTAAGACAGGTTGAAAGGCAGCTTACAGCTGTGAAAAATGCTTTGGAATACCTTGACAAGAATGTTGGGCCTTATCCGTGGCCATATCTCACATTTGTTGATCCGCCTGCAATTGGCGAAGGTGCAGGCGGAATGGAATACACCACAATTTTTACTTCAGCCTCTTACTATTTCATGCCTTCCTTTTTTCACATGCCGGAAATGGTTACAATACATGAATTCGGACATGCTTACTTTATGGGCATACTTGCCAGCAATGAATTTGAGGAGCCATGGCTTGATGAGGGTGTGAATTCATTCATGGAAGAAAGGATAGTGGATCATTTCTACGGGACAAATTCAGGATTGCTGAATCATCCTTTCCTGAAAATTCCTGACATAACCTACTCCAGATTGGCCTATACCTTATCCAGGAACAGGCAGGTTACCAGTAATGCCAGCTATTCATGGAATTATCCTCATGATACCTACGGCATGATGAGTTACCTGAAGACTGCTACCTGGCTTTATACACTGATGGGTATCATTGGTGAAGAAACGATGAATAATGTGTTCAGGGAATACTACAGGAAATGGGCCTTCAGACATCCTTCAGGTAAGGACTTTGTTAATGTTGTAAATGAAGTTGTGAAGAAGGAATACGGGGATAGATTCGGAAAAGACATGAACTGGTTTTTCGACCAGACACTTTATGGTACCGGCATATGTGACTATAAGGTAGCAGGAATCCGGAACAGAAAGCACTTTAAATTTGAAGGAAAGGAAGATATTTCAGATCGTGCAAAAACCGGTGAATCAGGGTCCGATTCGCTGTTTACATCTCTTGCTGAGATTGAAAGAGTAGGGGAGGTAATGCTGCCAGTCGATGTACTCATTCATTTTACCAATGGGGAAGAAGTTCTTGAACATTGGGATGGAAAAGAGAGGTATAAAGACTATGAATACACTGGCAAACGGGAAATTCAATGGGTTAAAATTGATCCGGAATTTAAGATAAGAATGGACGTTAATTATATAAATAACTCGATGACTACAAAACCATACCGGGCTCCGGTCAATCGTCTCATAAACAAATTTCTTTCTTTTGTGCAGTTTTGCTTCAGTATAGTTCTATTGTGATCCGGCTAAAATGAAAATATTGAACTCTTTAAAGTCAGGCTTTGACCGTGCTTTCAGATCATGGAAAGGTGTCCTTGTTGTATGGCTTATGTTGCTGATCCTGGTTTCTTTTATGACGGTCCCTCTCAGAGGGGGCTTAAAATCGGCATTTGACAACAGCATGATCACCGAGAAGCTTGCTGAAGGTTTTAACCTGGAAGCCTATATGGATCTTGGTTCTGCTCTAAAGACCCTTATATCATCTACAACTTCAGGTTTTTTATTTGTTTTTCTGGCAGGATTCGTGGCAAATGCTTTCCTTACCGCTGGATTATTCAGCAGTCTCACGGGAGATTGTATCAGATTTTCAACAGGAGAATTCTTCAGAAACGGAGCAAAGAACTTCTGGTCATTTTTTATTATATCCGTGATAATTACGTTGATAATGCTGTTTCTCTCAATCATTATTATCGCGATTCCCTTTTTAATAATAAGTTCCTCAGAAACCATATCTGAAAAAGGTGTTTTTATGACCGGAGTTATAGTCACGATGTTCTATCTGATCCTGCTTCCATTACTTTTAATTGCAGCCGACTACTCACGGGCAAAGAAAACATCGGATGCAAGTTTCACATGGTCCCGGTCCCTTGGATTTGGATTCAGTCAGACTTTTAAAAAGTTCTGGCCGTCATACCTGATGATGCTGTTGCTAGTTTTTTGCCAGGGGATCCTGGGATTATTGATCATTTCTATCCTTCCGGGATGGGAGCCTGTAAACGGAGGCGGTGTATTCCTGCTGTTAATTGTTTCACAATTGCTTCTTTATGCCAGGCTTATGCTTAAGACCTGGAGGTATGGCAGTTTTACTGCTATGATGGAAGAAACAGATATGCCTGATACGAATAATCCGTAATAATCTTATGACATGAAAAGGGAGGACATAATTAAACTTAAAGAAGAGGCTCAAAACCACCTTATTAATGAGCTGTTGCCATTCTGGACTTCCAGGATGATCGATGAGAACAATGGTGGTTTTATCACACATTTTGATCAACATGGAAAAGATACCGGGGAAGATGAAAAATCACTTGTTGCACAAACCCGCTGTCTTTACACCGTTGCCTCTGCACACCGTGCCGGCTACGGAAATGGTAAATTGGCTGCAATGGCGAAACATGGTGCTGATTTCCTTATAGAAAAAATGTGGGATAAAGAGAATGAAGGCTTTTACTGGATGATGAACCGTAAGGGAAATGTAAAAATTGACAAAAAAATAATTTATGGCCATAGTTTCGCTATTTATGCACTAAGCGAATATACGATGGCGACAGATGATCCCAGGGGCATAGAATATGCCGAAAAAGTTTTTGATCTTATCCAGAAATACTGTGCTGATACAATGTATGGAGGATACTGGGAAATGTTCCATCGCGACTGGACCCTGTGCGGACCAGGAAGCCAGGGAGGAGACAGAAAGACTCTTGATGTCCATATGCATCTTATGGAAGCATTTACAGCTTTGTATGAATGTTCCCATAAGGATGTGCACCACAGGAAACTGCTCGAGGTCATTGACCTTCTTTTGCACCGGATAATTCATCCGAAATACAAGACAGGGATACCTCAATTCTTTAAAGACTGGCAAATTGCACCACAGATCAAATTTGACATTATCTGGGGCTGGGACAGGTTCTCCTCCGAGGGCCAAAAAACCAATGTCACTGATAATACCTGTTACGGACATAATGCAGAGTTTGCCTGGCTGCTGATCCATGCGCTTGATATACTCAGGACTGATCCGGGTATTTATTCGGATGTGTTCCGCACAGTTTTTGATCATACTGTTGCCAATGGAATTGATTATGAGTTCGGAGGTGTATTTGTAGAAGGATCCCATGCAGGAGGAGTTTATGACCGTGAGAAAGAATTCTGGCAACAGGCAGAAGTTCTGACTGCACTGCTTGATGCATTTATAATGTTCAGGGAAACGGTCTACCTTGAGGCTTACGAGAATGTCCATCGCTTTGTTTTTGATAAGGTTATAAACAAAGAAGTGGGAGAATGGTACCCATTACTGACAAGAAAAGGCGAACCAATCTGGACTCATATGGGGCATTCCTGGAAAATCAATTACCATACAGTCAGATCAATGATACAGAGTATACAGCGTCTGGACAGGATTATTTCCTATTCCGGGTTTAATTAAAACTTTGGTCAGGCTGAAATTATGAATCTTGTATTGTCTTTTCTCGATTGGTTTGTCCTTTTATTTGTCATTTTAGGCAGTCTTGGATTCGGTATGTATATGTCGTACCGTAAAAAATCGGGTAAGGACAGCTCCAGCTTTTTCCTTGGAGGAAGATCAATTAAATGGCCTGTAATAGGAGCATCTCTTTTCGCAACAAACATCGGAGCCGAGCATCTTGTAGGGCTGTCCGGAGATTCTTACAGATATGGCCTTTCTGCGGGACTTGTGGAACTTACCACAGTAATTACCCTTGGAGTAGCCTGTGCAATCCTCTTCCCATACTACATGAAAAACAAGCTGTTTACAATTCCTGAATTTCTGGAACTTAGATATAATCGCCGGGCCAGAACATTCTTTTCAGGTTTGATGCTGATAATCAGTATTATGACTAAGCTTGCTTTCACGCTATTTGCCGGGGCCCTTGTACTGAACAGCATGCTGGGATGGAACATAATGTCAACAATATTTTACATCGGACTGGCCGTAGCAATATTTACAATTATAGGTGGATTCACCGCTGTAGCCTATACTGATGCACTGCAGGTTATTATCATCATTGGTGGAGCAGCAATAATGATGTTCATCGGACTTGACAAAGCAGGGGGATTTAGCGGCCTTATGGAAAAAGCACCGCAAATGATGTCAATTGCAAAACCTTACGACGATCCGGTTTATCCCTTCTGGGGCATCCTCGCAACTGCATTTTATGCAGGCATCTTTTACTGGGGCATGGACCAGGTGAATGTCCAGAGGACTCTTGCTGCTCCGGATCTGAAAAATGCCAGATGGGGAGCAATGTTCGCCACCCTGCTGAAGCTTTTACCAGTTTTCATTTTTGCACTGCCTGGCGTTATTGCATTCGCTTTGTTTCCGGGAGAACTTCAGGGTGACGAGACAAAACAGACTTTTGTCCTGTTGCTGAATAAGCTACTTCCTTCAGGCCTGAGGGGACTGCTTATGGCTTCGCTTCTGGCAGCATTGATTACCTCGCTGATTGGAGTACTCAATTCTGTTTCTACTCTTGTAGTCAGAGATTTTATTGTCGAATTCAAACCGGACTTCCCCGAGAAAAAGCAGGTTTCTGTAGGAAGGATTGTGATCCTTGCAGTTACCTTGCTAGGAATAGGTGCAGCTTACATGGTCTATAAGAATGAGGAAGGATTATATAAATATCTGCAAACAATCTCTGCTTATCTTGTAATCCCTGTATTCCCTGCAATTTTGTTCGGGATAATCAGCAAAAAGGTCACTTTAAAAGGAGCGATTGCATCGGTTCTCGCCGGAATTATCCTTGCCACGATATTTGTTACCGATCAGCTTGTCGGACCTGAAACAGGAGGGCAGATCTTTCCGTTTTTGCATCATAAGCTCACCCTGAACTTCGGTTATCGTGGCCTGTGGGCTGAGATCCTCATAACAATTGTACTTTTTACCGTTTCGGCATTTACTGAGAAGACTGATCCCCTGAAACTTGAAAAGACAACAATTGATTATTCAAAAGGCATTGCTTCCTTTAAAGGATTAACAGACTGGAGACTGCATCTTTTAGTGCTAACAATAATTACCATTCTTATTCTGGTCTGGCTGAGATGATTTCAGCCTGAAGGATCCTGATCGGAAAGATAATGGTATAGCTCAGGAATGAAATCCCTGTTATCTGCAGTTATATAATGCATTTCACCACCCATCCTGCTGAAAGTCTTGCAGTAACGGAGATAATATGCCGGATTGTCCGCAGGCGGCTCACCATTTTTTGACCAGTCCCAGTCATTTTTTGCCAGGTCCGCAACTAGCATGAAAAGGTTATCAATATGTTTATTCTTCTGGATCTCAATATTCTGTGACATCGCCAGCGATTTCTCAAAAATCATTGGGGACATAACGGCAGAACCTATTGAAATATAAACCCCGCCTTCTAAATTGCTTACGCTGTGAGCATATGAAAGGAAATCATTAAGTGCTGTTCTGCCGATTGCGGCACCGTGATTCATCGGGTGATTGTAAATGATGTCATGCCCGAACATGGGATGCCCGGTAAAAGGAATATCAAATTTATATGCGGAACACTGCACGGAATACTTTTTAAATGGATGAGGTATATTCATAAAACCCGGTTCCAGCTTGTTCTTCCTGATAGCACTTAACAGGTCAAGTGCTTCCGCAGCAGACTCAGGATCATCCGCCATTATCCTCCCGGCTTTTTCCAGCAGTAAGGAGGGTTCTGGTATCTGAAGTCCTTCCCTGTAGATCATTTTCCCGATCGATTCACCATAACCCAGTCCTTCGAAAGCTCCAATGATGAGTGCAAGGTTGATGAAAAAGCCTGTCTCCTCCCATATTCCGAACTGACCGTTTTTTACATTTTCACGTACATCTTCTCCTGATTTCCCCTGGTAAGCAAACTCCCAGTCGTGGATTATCCCTGCACCGTTTGTTGCCAGATGTGTTATCCAGCCATCCCTGATGAGTTCTGTCAGAAATGGAGACAATCCATTCTTTATGGTGTGTGCTCCGAAGGCCAGCATAACTGATCTTTTGTTCTTTCGTGCAGATGTGATCCTTTCAGCGGTTTTTTTAATAAGATCTTTGCTTTTTCCTGAAATATTTGAAGGAACAAACGAAAGAGGGATCATGTTTTTTTCGACTGAAAGCTGATTTTTCCGTGAGGAAAGGCTTTTTATACGAAGCTGGTTCCTGTTAAGCTTTGGGTGCGGCATGCTACCTTGAATTTAGTAATCCAAGCAATAGATCCGACTGAGAAAAATCAGGTACTATCAGATCTGCACCTGCTTTTATTAGCCGCGTACGCTTGACCTGGTTTAATCCGTACCTTCGCAATTCATTGCTTGCGATCCCGACAGTAAGTCCTCCACGCTTATGTGTTTCCCTGATTTCGACTGGTCCGTCACCAAAAGTGATTATCGATCCGGCTTCAGAATCCCCGATTGAATCAAGGATCCGATCAAGAACGATTCTTTTTGCTTCTTTTTTAATATCCCCGACTGAACCGAAAATCCTTTCTTCAAACAGGTTGTCATACCCGAGAACATTCGCTTCATGCCTGACATCAGCCTCATCAGTTCCGGATGTGAGATAGAGCTTAACCCCCTTTTCGAACAATCTTTTCATAAATGGCACAGCATTTTTTATTGTAAGATCTTCAACCTGGAGCTCCCCCTTCCGTAGTTTCTCCTCACGCTGCCTGACCATCTGCATGAGATCATTATTGTAGATCTCTTTATACCCGAATTCATCAAAAATCTGATCTTCAGGAACTAAGCCAAAATCCATTATTAGTTTAATCAGGAGTTTCATTTGCATGAGTGTCTGGATCCCGGTGGTTTTATCAATTAATTCATCAACCCGTGCTTTTACTCTTCTAAATAGAGATTCATCGGCTTCCAGAAATTTCGCTCCAAGGATAGCTTTGATCATCATCGGGGCCATGATCAGTTCCCACCCCTCGCGCATCGTTGAGACAGTGCCATCGTTGTCGAAGATTGCATACTTGACCATTATATTGTCAGGCCACCTGTTTATGATTTCTATTTCTGATTTGTCTATATATTTAGCTTGTCTGATATCCTTCGCGATTTCCTGATTATAAATGTAATCCGGATCTCTTCCTATCTCGAGTATCTCTTCGGGTGTTGCAGTTCCGGTTTGAAATAATTTCTGTACTGTTACGCCGGCAACAAAAGTTCCGAATTCCCCTGCCGTTTCAAGTGAAAAACCAGCGGCCAGGGCAGCTGAAGCTCCTGCCAGGTAACTATCCCCGGCACCAACTGTATCGGTACGGGAAATGATCATTAATCCGGCAATTTCCGAAATCCCCTTGTCATCAGTTACAATTGAACCCTTGCTTCCGCGCGTGATCAAAAGAGGTTTGCGATACCTTTCATAGAGCTTTTCAGCAGCATTCGTTATCTCGGAGTAAGATATGGATTCATCCGGATCTTTTTGAACTCCGCAAAGCCGAATTGCCTCGGCATCATTCATTTTCCGGTAGGCTCCCTTATAGAAATCGGTATAATCCCGACTATCGGCAATAAATATCTTTTCCTGAAAATGGCTTATTACATCAACAAGCTTCTGTTTGAAATAATCCGTATGAATTCCGGAAAGTACTTGCTGGTTAATAATAATCAGATCTACTTCGGCAGCTTCTTTTTCAAGATTTTTAATCAGAAGATCTGCTGTTTCATTTGCAAGTATATTATAATTCCCAAAATCAATGCGGTTTTGTTCTCTTTCACCCGAAATCGGTTTTATGTAAACATGGGTTGACCAGTTTTCAGCCTGGATTATCATGTTGCGGGTATCAATCCCGTATCTTTTCATGATTGAAAGCATCTCCTCACCGAAAGGATCGTTGCCGGTAACACCAAAAGCCCTGATATCCCTTACTTCCATTGCAGCAAGGTTGTTCACCACATTTCCAGCTCCGCCTAAGGAGTATTTTTGTTGCCGGACAGGCTGTGTAGGATGACCGGTCTCAATTGAAATCTCGCTCTTGGATTCATCTATGAACCAGTACACGTCAAGACAAAAATCACCGATTACGGCAATCCTGACTGACTTTATTTTCCCTATTATTTCCTGTAACAAAACCGGCTTCATATAACTTAATTTTATTGACCATAAAAATAATTTTCGACTATGTTACAGATTGTGTGCAATAGAGGTAAATGCAGCTCCTGAACATAAGCGGTCTTCGTTTCGGGTACGTTTACGAGCACATCTGAATATTGTTTCATTTTACCTCCTGTTTTGCCTGTAATACCTATCACAAACAAATTCAGAGCCTTTGCAGTAATGCAGGCATCAACGACATTCTGTGAGTTCCCGGATGTGCTTATCGCAATAAGCACATCTTTTTCCATCCCGTAACCGATGACCTGCTGTGCGAATACAAAGGTTGCATTCATATCGTTTCCAATTGCAGATGTCAGGGCACTGTGTGCTGAGAGTGAAATTGCAGGCAATCCGTGTTCCAGCTTTTCAGCAAGAATTTTCCCCCGGCTCCCTGATATTTCAATAAGTCTGGTTTTCAGGCTTTTATCCAGAGGCCGCTTCAATTCAAAGCTTTTCATAAGTTCACCCGTAAGGTGGTCCGCATCAGCACTACTGCCGCCGTTTCCGCAGATAAGCAACTTGCCTCCTCTGGTGTAGCATTTAATGATCATCACAGCAGCTTCCTCAATTGAATTCCTGATGCCTGACAATTGCGGAAATCTTTCGCAAAGGCGATCAAACAGAACATCTTTGTTCATAGGTACAGGTTAATCTGTTATAAAATTATTAATTTTAATCATGATTCCCTTAAAGACTTATAAACACTTAAGATCTAATAATTATGGCGGAAATGGAACCTCTTGTTCTGAGCGACAAAAATGTATTCCCCTCAGATGAAATCCTTTATTCCATTATTGGCGAAAAAAAGGAAGTCTGGCAAAAGATAATGTCTTATGTGAAAGATAATTATAAAGACGTCGCCGGGGAATGGAGATACTATAATGACGGCAAGCAATGGCTGTTCAAAATGCAGGTGAAGAAAAAGACACTATTCTGGATAGGAATCCTCAGGGATACTTTCCGGATCACTTTCTATTTTGGCAATAAAGCTGAACCGACAATTTTGGACAGCAGCCTGCCCAAAAAGTTCAAGGATGACTTTACCGAAGGTAAACGGTATGGAAACATCAGGGCAATAACAATAAAGGTGACAGGTCCTTCTGACCTCGAAAACATTTATAAGCTAATAGATATTAAGGCGAAACTAAAATAACATGCATTGATCGGATGGCATACCTTGCGACTTCCTGACCTATGATGAATGCCGCAAACCATTATTGAAGGGGTGGGGTATGTTAATAGACGACCGGTTTAAACTATCTAGAGATTTGTTCCCTTGAACACATCGAGCACTTTCTTTACCGATCCATGGAGCAGCAGTAGCTTTTTTGAGGTTTCGGGATCAAGTCCCAGTTCGTCGGAGATCATTTTTGTCCCCCTCCTTATA
>Ga0153915_10005924_pt1 | contig 11400 bp, 14 predicted proteins | sample Opewatmetagenome_2_FD_107003 | JGI IMG/M metagenome (GOLD analysis project Ga0153915, IMG submission 107003) | Freshwater wetland microbial communities from Ohio, USA - Open water 3 Core 3 Depth 3 metaG | ecosystem: Environmental > Aquatic > Freshwater > Wetlands | place: USA: Ohio, Lake Erie...
GAGGCCGTACTGCTGCGGACGCTCGGGGCCACCCGCGCCCAGGTCGTGCGGGTACTGGTGTCGGAGTACGCGGCGCTGGGAGCCCTCGCATCGATCGTGGCGGTCGGATTATCGACGCTGGCCGGCTGGGCGCTCATGAAGTGGGTGTTCGAGATCAGGTTCACCCTTCCCCTGCCCCAACTGCTCGGCCTCACGCTCGGGCTGATCGCGCTGACCGTCACGGTCGGCCTGTGGAACAGCACCGAGATCTTCAGAAAGGCGCCGCTGGAAGTACTGCGCGAGGAGTGAGCGCTTACCGACCGCTTCCGCCTCGGCTATAATCTTACCCTTCACTCTCCTCGAGGACCCTCGTTCATGCTTCCCATCGATCTGACCGGCAAGCGGGCGTTCGTGGCCGGCGTCTCCGACGACGGCGGCTTCGGCTTCGCGATCGCCAAGGCGATGGCCGAGGCGGGGGCCACGATCTGCCTCGGCAGCTGGCCGCCGGCGCTGAGCATCTTCCGCAAGTTGCTCGAGCGCGGAAAGATGGACGAGGCCATGACGCTATCGGACGGGCGCCGGCTCGAGTTCGAGCGGATCTACCCGCTGGACGCCGCCTATGACACGCTGGAGGAGGCGCCCGCCGAGGTCCGCGAGAGCAAGCGGTACGCCGACGAGGGGGACTTCAGCATTGAGGGCGTTGCTGCCCGGCTGCGGGGGGACTTCGACGACCAGGGGCTGGACATTGTGGTGCACAGCCTGGCCAATGGCCCCGAAGTGAAGAAGCCGCTGATCGACACCAGCCGGAACGGCTATCTCACCGCGGTCAGCGTGAGCGCCTACAGCAACGTCGCGATGGTGCGGACGCTGGCCCCGATGATGCGGCCCGGCGGATCGTTCCTGTCGCTGACCTACATGGCGGGAGAGCGGATCATCCCTGGCTACGGCGGCGGCATGAGCTCCGCCAAGGCGGCACTCGAGGCGGATACCCGAACCCTCGCGTTCGAGGCGGGCCGCCGGTACGGGGTCCGGGTCAACACGATTTCGGCGGGGCCCTGGGCCTCCCGCGCCGCCAGCGCGATCGGCTTCATCGACACGATGATCGAGTACTGCCGGAAGAATTCCCCGCTGCCCAAGAATCTCGACGCGCGCGAGGTCGGAGTGACCGCCGCGTTCCTTGCGAGCCCGCTCGCATCCGCGATCACCGGTACGACGATCTATGTCGACAACGGCTATCACGCGATGGGAATGGCGGTGGAAGGGCTCAAGAGTGAAGGGTGAACCTCGAACGGGGAGCTCGGGGAGCAATCGGCAGACCCGATTCACCATCCCCCGCTCGCTCCGCCGGGGCGCCCTGCCTCTCCTGGTGGCGTTCCCGCTCGTGGCCCGCCCCGCTCCGGCCCAGCAGAGCGGCTCGATGCAGTCGTGGAGCATGCCGGCCGAGTACCGGGAGGTGCAGATCAGGGCGCAGGAGACCCAGCGGGGCCTGCTCCTCGCCATGGCCGACTCGATGGCTGAAATCCACTATCGGAACCGGGTGACCCCCGAGCAGCGCGACTTCGCCCAGCAGATCCATCACGCCGCGAATGCGAACCTCTACATCGTTTCCCGGTACATTCTCGGGCGCGACAGCCTCCCGTTCATCCAGGACACCGCCGCCACTTTCAACAGCCGGGTCGGACTGAAGCGGTTCATTAACGCGTCCTACGACTACAGCCTGGATGCGCTCAGAGCCCAGACCGCCGACGACCGGCGGACCATGACCTGGTACTTCGGCCTGCGCATCCCCAAGTGGCAGATCTGGGACGAGCTGAACCAGCACACACTCTGGACCGCGGGGCAGATCGTGGCGAACTTCCGGGCGCTCGGCATGGCTCCGCCGGCCTTCATGTACTTCTAGGGAGACCGCCCATGTTCATCGGCCACTATGGTGTCGCCATGGCGCTCAAGCGCGCCGAGCCGCGGACCTCCCTCGTCACGCTGACCGTGGGCGTGCTGTTCCTCGATATTCTCTGGCTCATCTTCGTCGCGGCGGGGTGGGAACAGGTGAATATCGTGCCGGGGTTCACGGGTGCGAACCCCCTCGAGTTCGTGAGCTACCCGCTGAGCCACAGCCTGGTGGCCGCCGTGATCTGGTCGGTGCTGGTCGGCACGGCCTACTACAGCTGGCCCACCCGGGATACCGCGCGGCACCGCCAGCGCACTCTCATCCTGATGCTGGCGGTCTTCTCGCACTGGCCGCTCGATCTGATCGTCCATGTACGGGATCTCCCCCTCGCCGGCGATGACTCGCTCAAGCTCGGCCTCGGCCTGTGGCGCAGCATCCCCGCGACCCTGGTGGTCGAGCTGCTGACACTGTGGGGTGGCGCCATCTTCCTCATGCGGGGCCATTCGAATCAGCTCAGGCCGAATCGCTTCCGGCTCTCGCTGCTCGCCGGCATGCTCACGGTGCTCGGCCTGGTGAGCCTCGTGAGCCCGCCCCCGCCGTCGGTCCGCGCGATGGTGCTGCTGTCGCTCGGGGTGACGCCCATCCTCCTGCTGCTGATCCGCTGGGCCGACCGCCCGCGGACAGCTCACTGACCAAGCGATGCAACGCCTCTTCGCCCAGGCCGGCGCAATTTCAGGGTTCATCGCCGTGGCGGCCGGGGCCTTCGGTGCCCATGCGCTCCGTGCGCGACTCCCGCTGGACCGGCTCGTGGTCTTCGAGACGGCGGTCCGCTACCAGATGTACCACGCGGTGGCGCTCTTCGCGGTGGCGTGGATCGCGTCCCGGGTGCCGGGTGCCTTCGCCGAACGGGCCGGCTGGCTGTTCATCGGGGGAACGGCAATCTTCTCGGGCAGCCTCTACCTGCTGGCGCTGACCGGGCATCGCTGGTTCGGCGCCATCACGCCGCTGGGCGGCGTCGCCTTCCTCGCCGGATGGGTGTCGCTCGCGCTCGCCGCGCGCGACCTCTAGCACCGGTCCGCGAACCGGCTGCGACCGCTTCCCCATGCGTGATCTCTCCCCTGCAGCATCCGTCCTCGAGACCTACCGGGAGCTGCTCCGCCGGCTCGACCGGTGGTTCGGCGGGGCGCAGGCCCGGCATCCGGGCGTCGTCCCCTGCGGTGCCGGCTGCACGGCATGCTGCCACGGGCCGTTCGATATCTCCGTGATCGATACGCTCCTCATCCAGGAGGCATGGGCCGGGCTTCCGGCGGCGGAACGCGACGCCGCGAAGCTGCGGGCCGCCCGGCTCGCCAGCCAGATGAACGGGGCAGCGCCGGGGTGGGCCGCGCCGCATGACATCAGGACGCTCGGCGAGGACCGCTTCGACGAGATCGTGGAATCCCTCGAGGCGGAGCCCTGCCCACTCCTCGACGACTCGGGCCGGTGCCGGATCTACGAAGATCGCCCGCTGGTATGCCGAGTGATGGGACTCGGCATCCGGACGCCGGCGGGGCGGATCATCGAGAACGGCTGCCCGATCCAGGACCGGTTCCCGGTGTACGAGGCGCTGCCCCCGCAGACGTTCGATCTCGAGGCGCTTGAGGAGACCGAGCTGGCCTGCCTCGAGGGGGCGGCGGTCGTGCTGTTCGACACCCCGGCACACGCCGGGTACGAGACGACCATCGCGCACGCCATACTGGAAGCGGCCCGTCGTCTGGAACGCGGCTCTTCGAGCGCTGCGCCCGGCAGCTGAAACCCGGACCGGGAAACCCATGCGCTCTCTCATCGCCTGGCTCGCCCTCTCGTTCGCCGCGGCGCTCTCCGGCACCGTGTTTCCGCCCGCGAGTGGTATCCGGGACTCCGCAAGCCGGCCTGGACTCCGCCCGACTGGGCGTTCGGCCCGGTCTGGACGACACGCTATCTCTGCGTTGGTACGGCGGCTGGGCTGGGCTGGCGGGATCGGACGGCCGAAGGGGCTCGTCCTGCGCTGGTGCTGTTCCTGGTGCGGCTGGCGCTCAACGCCGCCTGATCCCGGCTCTTCTTCGGCCTCAGGCGACCCGGGCTGGCCCTCGTCGAGATCGCGCACATGTGGCTCGCGATCCTGGCCACTCGGCTGGCGTTCTGGCGGGTTCGTCCGCTGGCCGGGCTGCTCCCGGTCCCCCACCTCGCATGGGTGAGCCGGGCCAAGGCGCTGAACTTCGAGCTCTGGCGGGGCAATCCGGCGGGGTGAGCGGGGCACGGGCCGGGAGATGGGGGGCAACGAAGAAGGGCCGGGAGCGATCCCGGCCCTTCGGTCATCCGGCACTCAGGCTGTCACTTGCCGAGCGGGTGCAGGTAGTGGAGGTAGGAGAAGAGCGTCATCAGGGCGATGATGATCACGGTCGCGATGATGATGGGGAAGACGAACAGCGTGCTGAACACCTTGCTGTCCTGCTTCAGGTGCATGTAGAACATCGCGACGAGCGCGAATTTCGCGGCCGAAAGCACGACCAGGATTTCGGTGATGATCGGCGCGACCACCTGGGCCAGCAACGCCGGTGCCCCCCGGCGGGCGACCTCGTATCCGCTGACCTCCAGGGCGGTCAGCACGAAGAGCGTGATCGCGATGCGGAAATAGAGCGCCGGAGTCGGGTGCTCGTGCGCGGTAGCTGCGTGGGCGGTCATGGCCTGGGTCTCACTTCATCAGGTAGACGACGGGGAATATCACGATCCACACCACGTCGACGAAGTGCCAGTACAGCGCGGCAAGCTCGAGGTTGAGCGCCTTCTCCGGCGGCAGCTTCCCGCGGATGGCCAGCACCAGCACCGTCGACAGCCAGATCACGCCCATGGTGACGTGGCCGCCGTGGAACCCGGTCAGGGTGAAGAACGTGGAGCCGAAGAGGTTCGTGGTGAATCCGAGGCCCTTGTGCACGAAGTGGGTGAACTCGTAAGCCTGCATGCCGACGAAGAACAACCCGCACAGCACCGTGGCGCTGAGCCAGCCGATCAGCATCCGGCGATTGCCCCTCTGCGCGCCGTAGAGCGCCAGCACCACGAAGAATGAGCTGAAGAGCAGGACCGCCGTGCCGGCGGTGACCAGCGGGATCTCGAAGATGTGGTCGCATTGCTGCATCTGGCCGTGCAGCATGCACTGGGAGGTCTCGTGCGGCAGCGGGCCGATCTTGCTCTTGCCCTTGTAGACCAGGTAGGTGGAGATCAGGCTCGCGAAGAAGAGGCACTCGGATCCGATGAAGGTCCAGATCGCCATCTTGCGGTTGTCGAGCCCGGTCGAGCTCTCGAGATGTTCTGCGTGTGCGTCGGACAATGTCGTATCCGTGATCGAGAGGTGTTGGTCGGTGGTTTCTGCCCGGCTGTCGGCTGGTGGGCCTCAGCCCGCCGGCTCGAAGGCCCACTTGAAGACGCCGAGGAATAGCACCGCGGCGCCTGCGATGTTCACGTACGGGAAACCCACGATGAAACCGGAGAGCGTCACCGCCACACCCAATGCAGCGACAACCGGCCAGTAGGACGGATTCGGCATGTGGATGCCGGCCCCGCTCACGTGCTTCGGCTCGGGAAGCGGGCCGCCCGCCTTCCGCTTCTGCTCCCACAGGGCGTCCCGCCCATCGACCACGGGAAGCTCGGGAAAGTTGAACTCCTGGGGAGGCGAGGGGATGGACCATTCCAGCGTGGCGCCGTTCCAGGGGTCGGCGGGCGCGGCCTCGCTGCGCCGGGCGGTGCGCCAGATGTTGTAGAGGAAGACCAGCTGCGACAGGCCGAGGACGAACGCGCCGACGGTCTCGATCAGGTTCCAGAACCCGAAGTTCAGGTCGGCCGGATAGGTGTACACCCGGCGCGGCATGCCGTTGAGCCCGAGAATGTGCATCGGCGCGAAGGTCAGATTGAACCCGATCAGCATCAGCCAGAAGTGCAGCTTCCCGAGGCCCTCGTCCAGCAGCTTGCCGAACATCTTGGGGAACCAGTAGTAGGCGCCCGCGGTCAGCGCGAAGATGCTGCCGCCGAACAGCACGTAGTGGAAGTGCGCCACCACGAAATAGGTGTCGGTCTGCTGCAAGTCGGCCGGCGGCGAGGAGTGCATGACGCCCGACAGGCCGCCGATGATGAACATCGCGATGAACCCGATCGCGAAGAGCATCGGGGTCCTGAACTGGAGCTGGCCGCCCCAGATGGTCCCGATCCAGTTGAAGATCTTCACCCCCGTCGGCACCGCGATCAGCATCGTGGTGAGCGAGAAGAAGGCGTCCGCGAACGGCCCCATGCCGGTCGAGAACATGTGATGGCTCCACACGCCGAAGCCCAGGAAGGCGATGAAGGCCCCCGAGAACACCATCGCGGCGTAGCCGAACAGCGGCTTCCGAGAGAAGACCGGCAGCACCTCGGAGATGATGCCGAACGCCGGGAGGATCAGGATGTAGACCTCGGGGTGGCCGAAGATCCAGAACAGGTGCTGCCAGAGGATCGGGTCACCGCCGTTGGGCGGGTAGTAGAAGTTGGTGCCGAATGCCCGGTCGAACATCAGGAAGATCAGGGCGACCGTGATCACGGGGAACGCGAGCAGCAGCAGGATCTGGGTGAAGAAGCTCATCCAGACGAACATCGGCATCCGCATCATCCGCATACCCTTGCAGCGCATGTTGATGATCGTCACCGTGAAGTTCACTGCCGCGGCCAGCGAGGCCACGCCGAGCACCTGCAGGCCCACCACCCAGACGTCCACGTTGTGCCCGGGCGAGAACTGCTTCTCGGTCAGGTTGGCGTAGCCGAACCAGCCCGCGTTGGGCGCGGCGCCGAACAGCCAGCTGAGATTGAGGATCAGGCCGCCGAACAGGAAGACCCAGTAGCTCATCGCATTGAGCCGGGGGAACGCCACGTCCCGGGCGCCGATGAGCAGCGGGATCATGAAATTGAAGAACATCGCCGACAGCGGCATCACCCCGAGGAAGATCATCGTGGTGCCGTGCATCGTGAACAGCTGATTGTAGGTCTCGGGCGAGACCAGTTTCTGGTCCGGGGCCCCCAGCTGCAGGCGGATGATGAGCGCCTCGATGCCACCGAGCAGGAAGAAGAGAAACGCCGTGGCACCGTAGAGGATGCCGATGCGCTTGTGATCGACCGTGGTGATCCAGCTCCACAGGCCGCTCTGCTCGTGGGCGTGTGCCGGGGCGTGATCGAGTGCGGTAGTCGCCATAGCCGTTCTGTCCGTATGGTGTGGGGGCGGACCAGCAGCCCGCCCTTGCGTCGCGGGTCCGGGACCCGCCGCTACTTGTGTGCGAGGAGATAGGGGACCAGCACCGCGATCTCGTCCTCGGTGAGGGGGCGCGGCAGCTTCATCAGCACCCCTTCCTTCACCTCGTTCGGGTTCCGGAGCCAGCGCGCCAGGTTCTCGGGCGTGAGTGTGAGCGTCCCCGCCGCGATGCTCGTCCGGCTGCCGAGGTGCGACAGGTTCGGGCCGATCAGGGCCGTCATCCCCGCCATCGGTGTGCCCACCATCGCATGGCAGCCGATGCAGCCGCCCGCCATGAAGGCGGCCCTGCCCTTGATCATCAGGCTGTCGAGCCGGGCGTTGGTGTCCCCCTCCACACGCAGGTGCGCCACCAGCTCACTGTCGGTCACCGCCCCGCTGTTGTTCAGCGGCGAGCCGATCGCCTCGTTGCCGACCCACTTCTCGAACTGTTCGTCGGTCTCCGATATGACCCGGAACGCCATCCGGCCATGCTCCACGCCGCAGAACTCGGCGCACTGCCCGCTGAAGTAGCCGGTGGTCTCGGCCTTGAACCAGATGTTGTTGTAGCGGTTCGGGAAGACGTCGCGCTTCGCGGCGAATTGCGGAATCCAGAAGCTGTGGAGGACGTCTCCGGTGGTCATCTCGAGGCTGACCGTCTTGCCGACCGGAACGTGCAGCTCGTTGGCCGTCACGATCTTCTGGTCGGGGTACCGGAACTCCCACCACCATTGGTGGCCGATCACCTCGATCTGCAGATCCGGCCGCGCCGGCTTCTCGGAGGTCTTGAAGATCGTCTTGACGGTGGGGACCGCGATCACCGCCAGGATTGCCGCCGGAATGATGGTCCAGATGATCTCGAGTGTGGTGTTGCCGTGGGTTTGCTCGGGCTCCGGGGCCCCGGGCCGCGCACGGAACCTGAACATCGCGTAAAGCAGCGCGCCCTCGACCAGGACGAAGACGACCGTCGCCAGCACGAAGGTCGTCCGGAAGACGTGGTCCACCAGATGGGCGAAATCGCCCTTCGGGCGGAGCGTGGTCTGTGGGTACTGGTCGGGCGAACAGCCGGCCAGGACCAGCGCAATAACGGACAAGGCGACCGGGGCCCAGCGCAGGGCTCGCCGGCCAGGGAAGGGCCGGTGCGACATTTAAGGATGTTTCCTGTCGACGGGAGCAGGCAGACGATCAAAAAGCAGGTGAGAGATTACAGTGTCGACTCCATCCCGTCAAGGAACCGGAGGCCACCAAAATGCGCCAGCCGACCTCCCTTTAACCCGATGCCAGGCTTGCGACTCCGATTCGCGGCAGAATCCCGCCCCGCAGTCCCGCGAATTGCCCAGAGGCGACACGACCCGGACCCCCTTGGAGCAGCGCTGATGATCACCCACAGCCGGACCACATGACCGGTTTCGAGTCTAGTGGCGCCGGGCGGGGGCGGCAGCGTATCCTGTCGGGAGCTGGCGGCCCACACCGCAGGCGGACGCCAGGCACTCGACACTTCCTCAGCCCGGAGTTTCGATGGTTCCCGACGATCGCGAGGAGTTGATCCGCCGGTATGCGGAGGGACCGCGCGTCCTCCGCTCGGCGCTCGAGAAGGTGCCCGCCGGGGCCATGGAGTGGCGTCCCGCCCCGGGCAAATGGTCGGTCCACGAGATCGTGGTCCACTGCGCCGACAGCGAGACCAACGCGCACATGCGGATCCGGTACCTCGTTGCCGAGCCGGATCCGGTCATCGTCAGCTACGATCAGGACCGTTGGGCGGAGGTCTTGGACTACCATGCCCATCCGCTCGAGACCGCGCTCGCGACCATCGACGCCGTCCGCGCCAACACCGTCCCGTTGCTGCGCCGGCTGCCGACGACTGCCTGGGACCGCACCGGCCGCCATACCGAGTCCGGCGCCTACAGCGTGCGGACCTGGCTGCGAACCTACGCCGAGCATCTGGAAGTCCACGCCCGGCAGATCAAGCGGAACCTGGCGGCCTGGAAGTAGAGCGCCTGAAGGATGAACCGAGCCGTTCGCCCTTTACCAGCCTGCTAACGCACCGGCACATCGAACGCCTTTGCCTCCGGCAGCTCGAACATGAAGTGCCACCATTCCCGCTCGTAGTTCCTGAACCCCTCGGATTCCATCACCCGCACCAGTAGCTGCCGGTAGGAGCGCACCCGCCCGGTGGCATTGGCCGTGTGCGCCGAGTCGGAGAAGGTGTCGAACGGAGTTCCCATGGGGAGCTCGAAGCCGCTCGTCAGCTCCACCAGCGTAAGATCCACCGCCAGGCCGAGATTGTGCCGGCTGCGACTCGCGATGTAACCGTCGGTCAGCAGATTCGGCTGACCGGTGCGCTCGGCCCAGGCCACCATCGCCTCGGTCGCGCGGACCGGCCGGTAGCCGTCGAAAACCTTCAGCCCGAGACCGCCCGTCGCGAGCCTGCGTTGCACCCTCCCGAGCGCCTCGGCCGCTTCGCGCCGCAGCAGGGCAGCGTTGCCTTCATACCCGGGCAGCGGCGCCCCCGTGAAGTTGTCGTTGGTGGCGTAGCGAGCCTCCACCCGGATCGTGCTTTCCTGGGAGCGAACATCGACCAGGAGCCGGCGCGCCTCGGAATCGGGGGCGATCGCTACTGGCTCGGTATTGACCGGCGGTGTCTGGGCCCGGGCCGCGGCGGAGAGCAGCAGCTCCAGGAGGCACAGTCCAAGGCTGGCGGGCCGACGGAGCGGGCGGAATCCCATATCGATGAAACATACCCGCTCCAGCCCGGGTTCGGTGCTGGCTCGTTCAACCATGTACATTAATGACTTACAGGGCATCTGTCGGTCCCGCCCGGCAGTACCTATCTTAGGGATCAGCATTCGACTGCTCCCGGGTCGGGGTCTCCCCAGCCCGGGTCAGTTCATTTTATCTCCGGCGTGGGCCCCCATGATTCGCGAAATGCGGCAGAAGCTGAGCAAGGAAGTCGAGCAGCTCAGCCACGAATTGAATGTCCTGATTCCCCAGGCCATCGCCCAGGCGGTCGAACTGGGGGACCTGCGGGAGAATTCCGAATACAAGGCGGCCCTCGAGCGGCAGCAGTTCGTTCAGGCGCGCCTCGGGCAGCTGCACCAGCGGCTCAACCAGCTCAGTCAGCTGTCGCACGTCGAGACCCCTTCCGACCGGGTCGGGCTCGGTTCGACCGTGACCGTGGTGGACATCGAGACCAACGAGCGCGAGACGTACATGCTGGTGGTCGCCGAGATGATGGACCTCGACGAGGGCCACATCTCCCTCGGCTCCCCGCTGGGCCGCGCTCTGAAGGACAGGAAGATCGGCGACGAGATCGAGCTCCGCCTCCCCCGGGGCGTCCGCCAGCTCCGCGTCGTGGACCTCGAGACGATGGCACAGCAGCGGTAACGACTGGAAGGGAGCGTCGAGGACCGCGAATGGAGTTTCCCCGAAAGCAGCTCATCCTCGTCGGCGACCGGGTGCTCGTCACGCCCGAAGAGGGCGAGGAGCGCACCCGGGTGGGCCTCTATCTGCCGGCCTCGGCCATCGACACTCAGCAGATCCAGACCGGCCTGGTGATCGCCACCGGTCCCGGCGACCCGATGCCAGACCTCGCCAGCCTGGACGACGAGCCCTGGAAGATCGGGGAGCAGAAGACCCGGTGGCGCCCGATGCAGGCCCGGGTCGGCGACCACGCGATCTTTTTCCGGAAGGCCGCGGTCGAGATCAGCTTCGAGGAGAAGCGCTATCTGGTGGTGCCACAGGCCGCGATCCTGGTCCTGGTGCGGGAAGACATGCCGATCTAGCAAGTGCTGAGGACTCCACAGACCGGTCCTTTGGCCCCTCACTATGCCCCTTACCCGCTTCCCCGACCACGAAGACAAACGGGTCTTCCTTTCAACCGTGCTGAGCTTCAACCTGCCGCCCGCCGACAGCGCTCACAGCGACCGGCTCTCGATCGCCGTGTTCTGGGTCGATCAGGGCACCCCCTCGGCCGCCGAGCTCACTCCCGACTTCGCGACTGATCTCCTCGAGCATGGCGCGCTGGGCATCGTGTGCGGGGGTTCGGCGGCGGAGGAAGTCGGCGCACTCTTCGAGCAAGCCATCGAGGAGGGCGAGTTCGTGCGCGACGAGGGAGAGGAGATCGGCATCTGGGTCCTCCCCGAGGCCACCCCCGAAGAGCTGCTCTGGTCCGCGGCCGAGGAGGCGATGCTGCCCGACATCTTCGCGGACCAGCCCTGGGACATCGTCGTGTGGGCCCGCTCCGGCGACCCCGCTCTGCCGCGCCTCCGCC
>Ga0153915_10005925_pt1 | contig 11400 bp, 8 predicted proteins | sample Opewatmetagenome_2_FD_107003 | JGI IMG/M metagenome (GOLD analysis project Ga0153915, IMG submission 107003) | Freshwater wetland microbial communities from Ohio, USA - Open water 3 Core 3 Depth 3 metaG | ecosystem: Environmental > Aquatic > Freshwater > Wetlands | place: USA: Ohio, Lake Erie...
GGGGGTTGCGGCCGGCGCCCCGGGGGGGCGGGGGTTGGCGCGGGGGGGGGGGTTGGCGGTGCGGGGGGGGGTCGTCAGCGAGGGGGGGGGGGGGGGGCGGGGGGGAGGAAAGGGGGGGGGGGGGGGGGGGGGGGGGGGGGAGGGGGGTCGCGATCGCATCACGCTCGATGAGGTGAAACAGCTTCAGGCGCGCGGGGAGCGGGTGGTGCTGCTCGATGTGCGCAAGGAAGGGGCGTGGCGCGCGAGCACGGTCCAGGCCCGGGGGGCGATCCGGCTGCCGCCCGACCGTGCCCGCTCGCGCGCTGCCGAGCTGGCGTTGCCGCGCCATGACTGGCTGGTGGCGTACTGTGCCTGAAACAACGAAGCGACAAGCGCCCGGGTGGCGCGAGAGCTGCAGCAAGCCGGATATGAGAACGCCCGTGCCCTGGTTGGGGGATGGGATCTCTGGGAAACGGTTGGGATGCCCGTCGAACCGAACGCGTAACGGCGCGCTTCCTACTTGCCCCACCGGTTGTTGCCTCGATTCACGTCCGGCAAACTCGCCGTCGGATCCACCACGACGCCCACCACGGGCTTCGGCGTGGCGAGCCGCGCGGTGAAGCGGTCGCCCAGGTACCACATTTCGACCGGCAGCATGCGGGTGTCGCTCGTGCCGTCGGCGTAGCGCAGCTGCAGCGTCACCGGGAGCACCATCGAGCCCCGGTTCGCGAGGAATACGTACGTCGAGTCGCCGCCCACCGCCCGGGCCGAATCCACGGCCTGGTCGAGGCGCGCCGTGGTATAGACCCACTCGCGCCAGAACCAGTCGAGGTCCCGCCCGGAGACGTTGGCCAGCGTCCGGAAGAAATCGGCCGGCTGCGGGTGCTTGAACTTCCAGCGCTGCACGTACTCCCGCATGGCGCGCTCGAAGGTCTCCCGGCCCAGCACCTGGTCGCGCAACACGGTCAACATCAACGCGGGTTTCTGATAGGCGCCCCAGGCGAGATCGCGCTGCTCCACCGGCTTGGTGATCAGCGGCTGCTCCTGGCCGGGCACGGCGGAGACACCGAAGGCGGTCAGCAGCTCGCGCCGGACCGTGTCGCCGTATGCCGTGCCCTTGAAGTAGCCCTCGGCGGCGCCGTAATCGATGAACGTATTGAACCCCTCGTCCATCCAGGGATAACGGCGCTCGTCGGACCCGACCATCATCGGGAACCACTGATGCCCGAACTCGTGCATCAGCACCCAGAACTGGTCCTCCCGCTTCTCGATCGCCGGGACGAACGTGAGCATCGGGTACTCCATGCCCTCGATCAGTCCTTCCACGGTCGTGGCGTGCGGCCAGGGGTAGAGGCCCCAGGTCTCGCTGAAGTGCTGGATGGTGAACCGGGCCATCCGGTTGGCTTCTTCCCAGGGCGCGGCGGTGGGACGGTAGAACGTGTTGATCCGGATGCCGTTCCAGCCGCTCGCATCCCAGCGGAAATCGGGTGACGCCGCCCAGGCGAAGTCGCGCACGTTCGTGGCGGTCAGGTGCCACGTCTTGGTCCCGGCCGTGGAACGGGCGCCGTTCGCCGTGGCCTCGGCCTTGGTGACGATCTGCACGCGCTCGGCGGCGGCCTGCGCCTGCTCGAGCCGCTGGCGCATCGCCGGCGACCAGACGTCGGTGGGGTTCTGCACGGTCCCGGTCGCCGCCACGAGGTAGCCCGCCGGGAGCGTCAGCGTCACATCGTAGTCGCCGTACTCGAGGTAGAACTCGCCCGCGCCGATGTAGGGAAGCGGGTTCCAGCCGTTGACGTCGTCGTAGACGACGAGCCGCGGATACCATTGGCCGATCTCGTAGAGCCGATTCCCCACGCGACCCATGCGGCCGCCGCCGTAGGGGGGCACCGGGAAGTGCCAGGCGACATCGAAATCGATCGCGCTCCCCGGGGCGAGCGGGGTCGGGAGCTCGACCCGCATCATGGTGCCGTACACGGTGCGGACCAGGTCCTGCGCGCCAGCGGCGAAGCGGTCGATCGTGATCCCGCCGATGAAGCCTTTGCCCGTGAAATCGAACACCGCTCCGCCCGCGAAATGGAGCGGCGGCTGGTTGAGCTGGTACGTGACGCTCTGCTTCGAGAAGATGTTCTGCTCGACCTGCACCCACACGAACGGGAGAGCGTCGGGCGAGTGATTGACGTAGTGGATCGTCTCCGTCCCGGTCAGCAGGCTGGAGGCCGTGTCGAGCGACGCGCGAATCGTATAGCTCGCCTCCTGCTGCCAGTACTCCGGCCCCGGAGCGCCGCCGCTGGAGCGCACACGCGTCGCCGCGGGGAGCGGCAGGGCCCGGAAGGGAGAGGTGTCGGCGACCGACTGTTGAAGCGCGATGGTAGTGACGGCGCACAGCACGAACATGCGTATCTCCTGATGAGAGACGTCGGACGTCTCAGGTCTTCGAAGCGACGATCCCCGCCGCCCGGTGCGCGATCCCCATGATCGTGAGCATCGGGTTGACGCCGGACGCGGAGGGGAAGGTGCTGGCGTCGACGACGTAGAGTCCCGGGACGCCCCACACCTGGTGCTCGGCACTGACCACCGAGTCGCGCGGGCTCGTCCCCATGCGGCACGATGCCATCTGATGGAACGTGGCCAGCTGGATCTGGTTGGGGCCATAGCCGGCGCGGTCCATCTCGTCGAGCCAGCGGTCGCGCGCTGCGCCGGACCCGTCCGGCCGATAGGCGATCCAGCGCGCCTGCGGCGACCAGATCTCCCGCGCCCCCGCCGCTTCCAGCAGCCGGGCCCCTTCGGCGAGGCCGCGCCGCAGGTGGGCGGCGTCGTAGGCGGAGAGCCGGTAGGACACCACCGGCTTTCCGTCGCCATCGACGCGCACCCGACCGCCGTCCCGGTCACGCAGCAGCACGGCCACGTGCGTCGTGCGCGACAGCGCCGCCATCGCGTCGGCGTGCTGGGTGGCGGACTCCCACGGGACCGCCAGCGCGAACAGCGACGGATGCAGCGGAACGGTCTCGAACTTAAAGCCGTAGCCGGCATCCAGGTCGGCGAACTGGTCGGAGTAGTGCCCCTGCAGCGTGCCGGTCCAGGGGCGTATCTCCTCGGGCATCAGTCCGAAGACGGCGGTGCCGGGATGGAGCGCGAGATGGCGCCCCAGCGCCGGCAGCTCGACCCCGGAGCGCAGCAGCAGGGCCGGGGAATGCACCGACCCGCCGGCCACGACGACGGCGCGCGCGCGCACCACGAGCGAGAACGGGCGCGCGGCCTGCGGGTGACGCACGATCGCCTCGACGCCGGTGGCGTGGCCGCGATCCATGCTGATCCGCCGGACGTCCGCGCCCACCAGGATGCGGGCGCCGTGGTCGAACGCGTCCTGGAGGTAGGTGATCAGGGTGGACTGCTTCGCGCCGCGGCGGCAGCCGTAGCCACAATAGCCACAATCGTCGCCCTGCGAGCAGCCGCGGACGTTGCGCGGCAGCAGGCCGTGGTGCCAGCCGAGCGCTTCGAGGCCCCGGATCAGTGCGGCGTCGCGGGCGCTGGGCCGGTTCTGCTCGGTGCCGACCCCGATGCGCCGGGCCGCGGCATCGAGCGAGGCGGTGAATTCGTGACTCGTGAAATGGGGCAGGCCGTGCTCGCGCGCCCACACCTCGCGGACCTCGTCGGCGAGGTGGAACGCGGTCGTGTAGTTGACGACGGTGCCGCCGCCGAGACAGCTGCCTTGCAGGATCACGAAGCCCAGGTCGTCGGAGGTGAGCAGTCCGCCGGCGTCGTACAGGCGCGACAGCATCTCGCCCTCGTACTGCGTGAAGTCCGCCTCGTTGTAGTAGCCACCCTTTTCGAGGACGACGACGTCCTTCCCCCGCGCGGCGAGCTCACCCGCCATCACGCCGCCGCCCGCCCCCGAGCCGACGATCACGACATCGCAGTCGAGCGTCGTGTCGCTCGTGATTTCGGTCGGCCGGATGCGCTTGGGTGTGGCCGGCGGCGGACCGAGCGGTCCGGGGTATCCGAGGCGCGGCCACGAGGGATTGGGCCGGCCGCTCGGGTCACGCGATGTGTAGTAGATGACGGTCGCCATGCGCTTCAGCGCCTGGAACGCCTTGCGGCGCAGCGGCAAGCGGCTTCTGGCCCATCCACGCAGGTAGCGCTCCCGCTGGGGAACGCTCATCCCGGTGAACGGACGCGGGATGCCAGAGAGCAGGGCGTTGACGGTGCGACTCTCCAGCAGACCGAGCAGCCGGTGCAGCTCGTCGCGGTCGGCCCGGTGGGGGAGCGAGGCGATCGTCTCGGCGAGATGATCGGCCAGACGGACGGCCTCGCCCCCGGGCACGAACGTGCCCGCGAGCGCTTCGAGAACCGCGGCGTGGTTCACGATCAGCGCTTCTGTTGCTGCGCGATCGTCAAGCGGTAGCCGTCGGGGTCGGAGAGTGCGAAGGTGCGATCGCCCCAGGGCATCGTGCGCGGCTCGTGGTCCAGTCGCCCGCCGCGGGCTACGATCTCCGCGGCGAGGTGATCGATGTTCTGGGCGGTCGAGAACCACAGCCGGAACCCCTCGCCCTTGAGTCGCTCCCGGCCCCGGGCCCAGTCATCCTGATTCAGCATCAGCCGCGCCGTGCCCGCTTTGAGCTCGACGCCTCGCAGGGCGCCGTCGGTCTCCCAGCGATCCTCCACCGTGAAGCCCAGTACGCCTTCGTAAAAGGCGAGGCTCTGCTTCAGGTCGTTTACCGTCAACGAAGGCGTCAGCTCCCGGGCGCGAAACGTCTCGGGCTTCTTGCGCTTGGGACGCTTGGTCTTGGGCTGAGTGGGCATCGGGTCTCCCGGCATCGATTGGTGCTGAAGCGTAGCGCGGGGCGCCGCCCGCCGCCAGATTCCGGACATCACCTTCACCTAGTGGGAGTGCGGATGACTATCAGCCGGGCCAGTGCGGTGTGGGAAGGGAAGCTCAAGGACGGCCGGGGGAATTTCCGGGCTGCGAGCGGCGCCTTTGCCGCGCCCTATTCGTTCAAGACGCGCTTCGAGGGAGCGGCCGGAAGCACGCCGGAAGAGCTGATCGCCGCGGCCCACGCGGCCTGCTTTTCGATGGCCCTGTCGGCCGACCTCGAGAAAGCGGGCACGCCCGCCACGCGGGTCGAAACCGACGCGGCCTGTACCATCGAGGCGGTGAACGGGATCCCGACGATTTCGACCATGGCGTTGCAGGTGCGGGGCACGGTGCCGGGGATCGACCCGGCGGCCTTCCGGAAGGCGGCGGAAGGGACGAAGGAGAACTGTCCGGTATCGCGCGCGCTGAAAGGGAACGTGCGGATCACCCTGGAGGCGACCCTGCAATAGGCCGGTGCGCCACGCGCTGCAGCAGCACCAGTCCCAGGACGAAGAAGCCACCCACCGTCAGCACGGCGGCGCGCTGGTTCCCCCCGAGCGTGTGTGACACCGTGCCGAAGACGATGGGACCGAGGATGGCCGAGGACTTTCCGACCACGGCGTAGAAGCCGAACATCTCGGCTTCCTTCCCCTTCGGGATCAGCGACGCCATGAGGGCCCGGCTCGCGGCCTGAACCGTGCCGAGCTGCGTGCCGGCGATCACGGCGATCACCAGAAACGCCGCCTTGCCGTGGGTGAGGGCCGTGGCCACCGCCACCGCGACCCACACCATCAGGGACACGTCGATGACCCGTTTCGGTCCCCAGCGATCGATCGGCCGCGCGAGCAGCATCGCGCCCACCAGCGCCGAGAGCTGCACCGCCAGGAACATCAGGACCAGCTGTCCCGGAGTGAACCCGAGCGTGGTCGCCGCGTAGATGCTCGCGAAGAAGATCGTCGTCTCCACGCCATCGATGTAGAAGAAGAACGCGACGAGGAAGCGGCGCAGCGCGGGGACCCCCAGCGCGTCCCCCAGGATGCGGCGGAAATTGGTGATGCCGTCCTGCGCGGCCCGCCGCATCGATACGGCTCCCGGCGCATCGGCGGGCATGATCCGGAACAGCGGGATGGAGAAGACGATGAAGAACAGGGCGACGCTGAGCCAGGTGGCGCCCCAGAGTTTCGCATTGACGAGCGGCAGGGCGATCACCAGGCCCAATGCCGATCCGGCGTACCCGATCCCATACCCCAGCCCCGACACGTAGCCGCGCTGACCGGGGGGCGCGATGTCGGGGAGGTAGGCATTGTAATAGACCAGGCTGCCTTCGAACCCCACGTTGGCGAGCACCGCGAGCGTGAACCCCCACCACACCATCCCCGGCCGGATCGTGCCGAACAACGCCACACACAGGATGCACAGGGTGGTGAACGCGAACAGGAGACGCTTGCGGACGCCAGCCCGGTCCGCGACCGCGCCGAGCACCGGTGAGGTGAGGGCGACGATGACCATCGAGGTGGAAACCGCCCACCCCCAGACCTGGTCCCCACGCCCGGTCTCGTTGCCGACGATGACGCGCGCGAAATACACGCTGAACACGGTGGCGATGATGACGGCGGAGTAAGCGGAATTCGCGAAGTCGTAGAGACACCACGCGAGCACGCGACGGCGGTCCAGCGAAGTGGCGGGCACGGCGCGGAAAATGGCGCGCCCCGGGGCCGCTCGCTAGCTTCGAGCCATGCCCAGACAAAAGCGCATCTCGGAGACGTTCACGCGCCTCAAGCAGGCCTTCCACCCGGAAAGCCTGATGATGACCTACGCCTACAAACCGGAGTGGTCCGAGGGCTCGCTCAAGGTCCCGATCTTCCAGACGTCCACCTTCGTCTTCAAGACGGCGGAGGAAGGCAAGGCGTTTTTCGAGATCGCCTACGGGCTTCGCGAGAAGGGCGAAACGGAATCGGCCGGGCTCATCTACAGCCGCATCAACAACCCCGATCTGGAGATTCTCGAACAGCGGCTGGCGCTGTGGGACGGGGCGGAGGCGTGCGCCGTGTTCAATACCGGGATGGCGGCGATCGCGACGACGTTGATGGCTTACGTGCGCCCCGGCGACGTGGTGCTCTACAGCACGCCGCTGTACGGCGGCACCGACCACCTGCTGAAGCATGTGCTGCCGGGCTTCGGAGTGACCCCGGTGTCGTTCCGTGCCTCGGCCTGCGCCAGCGCGGACGACATCGAGCGCAGTCTCGCGGAAGCCAAGGTCGCCGGACCGGTGTCACTGCTCATCGCGGAGACGCCGGCCAACCCCACCAACGCCCTGGTGGACCTCGCGGCCTGCGCGGAATTCGCGCGGCGACACGAGCGCGCGGGGCAACGGCCGCTCGTGCTGGTGGACAACACCTTCCTCGGTCCCCTGTGGCAGCAGCCGCTGCGCCACGGCGCCGACATCGTCCTCTACTCGGCGACCAAGTACATCGGGGGCCACAGCGACCTGCTCGCCGGGGCGGCCTTGGGGAGCCAGGCGATGCTCGGCCCGGTGCGCGTGCTGCGCACCTTTTTCGGGACCCTGGCCGACCCCTGGACCGGCTGGCTGCTGATGCGCAGCCTCGAGACGCTCAAGCTGCGCATGACCTCGGCGATGAAGAACGCGCGCTACGTGGCGGACTTCCTCGCAGGGCACCCCAAGATCGAGCGGGTCTATTACCTCGGTCATCTCAAGGAAGGCGACCCGCAGCACGCGGTGTACCGCCGGCAATGCGAGGCGCCGGGCGCGATGGTGTCCTTCGACCTCCGCGGCGGCGAGCCCGAGGCGTTCCGCTTCCTCAACGCGCTCAGGCTGGTCAAGCTGGCGGTGAGCCTGGGGGGGACGGAATCGCTCGCCGAACATCCGTACTCGATGACCCACGCCGACGTGTCCCCGGAGGCGAAGCGGGATGCCGGCATCGGCGATGGTCTGATCCGCCTCTCGGTGGGGATCGAGCATCCGGACGACACCATCGCGGATCTGGACCAGGCATTGGCCGCGGTATGAGGGTCAGGGGACGGGGGACAGGGACCGGGTGGGTCGTCTATATCCTGCGCTGCCGCGATGGATCGCTGTACACCGGGATGACCAACGACCTGCCCCACCGGCTGGCCGCGCATGGGGCGGGCCGGGGTGGGGCGTATACGCGCTCCCGGTTGCCGGTGCGCCTCGTCTACACCGAGCGGCGCCGGAGCCGCGGCGCCGCGCTGTCGCGCGAGGCGGCGATCAAGCGGCTGCCGCGGGCGGCCAAGCTGGCGCTGGCCGGGCGCGCGCGATGAGCCTGCGTGGGCGCGATCTGGCCGGAGCCGTGCTCGCCCTGGCGGTGGCTGCCCTGTTCGTGCGGCTCGGCTTCTGGCAGCTCGCGCGGCTGCACGAGCGCAAGGCGCAGAATGCGATCATCGCCACGCGCCGGGCCCTCCCGCCGGTCGAGCTGCCGATGCATCGCCTCGAGGCCGACGCGCTGCGCGATCGCCGTGCCCACGCTCGAGGGCGGTACGACTACGGGCACGAGCGTGTGTGGACCGGCCGCACCTACGAGGGCGCACCGGGCGTGGCGTTGCTGACGCCGCTCCGGTTGTCCGACGGCTCGGCGGTGTACGTCGATCGGGGATTCGTCAGCTCCCCCGACGCGGCCCACATTGACGCGGCGCGCTACCGCGAAGGGGACAGCGTCGCGGTGACAGGCCTCGTGCTCCCCGCGCCGCGCGACCGGGGGGACGTGAACCCCGAGGCCCTCCGGGACTCGCTGCCGTACCCGGTGCTGCCGGTCGTCGTCCAGTTGAACGACACCGCGGATGTGCACCCGGCGGGGCTGCGGCGCTGGCCTCCGCCCGCGCTCGACGACGGTCCGCATCTGTCCTACGCCATCCAGTGGTTCTGCTTCGCGATGATCGCGGTCGTGGGGACGGTGGTGCTGCTCACCACGCGGTTCCGCGAACGGACGACGTAGGAGGCACGCCTTCCTCCGGCCGTTTCCCCGCTTGACGCTTTCTCCATCCGCCCGCAGTTTCGTTTGTCCAACGCCGTCGTTCTCCCACCTTGGAGTCAACGCCATGCGCCGAGTGCTGACTGCGACGGTTCTCGCCGCCGTCATTCCCGTGCTTCGCCTGCCCGCCCCGCGACCGGCATCGTTCGCCGCGAGCTGGGCCGCCGATACGACCCGCGACAGCACGAAGGACACGACGAAGAAGAACGACTCGCTGCCGCTCAAACCGACCCGGACCGTGTCGTTCGACGTGTCCGAGGGCACCTGGCTCTCACTCGACCTCTCGCCGGACGGCCAGACGGTCGTGTTCGAGCTGCTGGGCGACCTGTACACGATGCCCATCAGCGGCGGCACGGCGACCCGGATCACCTCCGGGCCGTCATTCGATTCGCAGCCGCGCTACTCGCCCGACGGCAAGCGCCTCGTGTTCCTCTCGGACCGGAGCGGCTCGGAGCAGATCTGGACCTGCGACGCGGACGGCAAGAACGCGAAAGAGCTCACCAAGGGCGGCAGCAACCTGTACGCCTCGCCGGCGTGGACGCCCGACGGCAATTACATCGTCGCCTCGCGCACGACCGGCGTGTTGGGCAGCGTGTACGAGCTGTGGCTCTACCACAAGGACGGCGGTTCGGGTGTCGCGATGATCAAGTCCGGGCCGCCCCCGGCGCCGGGCGGCAGCCCGTTCTCCGGTCCCGGCTGGAACACGCTCGGTGCCGCGTTCGGTCGTGATCCGCGCTATGTGTGGGTGTCCCGCCATCGCGGCGGCTTCGGCTACGACCTCAACTTCCCGCTCTGGCAGGTGGCGATCTACGATCGCCAGACCGGCAAGACCTTCCAGCAGACCGACCTCTACGGCAGCGCGATGCGGCCGATGCCCTCGCCCGACGGGAAGTGGCTGGTGTATGCCACCCGCTACGACGCCGAGACGGGCCTCCGGCTGCGCAACCTGGCCACTGGGGACGAGAAATGGCTTGCCTACCCGGTGACGCGCGACGATCAGGAATCGCGCTTCACGCGCGATCTTGAGCCGGGCAGCGCCTTCACCCCCGACTCCAAGTCGCTGATCACCTCCTACGGCGGCAAGATCTGGCGCATCGACATCCCCTCGGGGACCGCAACGGCGATCCCGTTCACCGCGCATGTGGAGGAGCATCTCGGGCCGCTGGTGCACTTCGTCAACCACGTGGACACCGGCGCCGTGCAGGTGCGACAGATCCGCGACGCGCGGCTCTCGCCGGACGGCCGACGCATCGTCTTCAGCGCGCTCGACCGGCTGTACGTGATGGATCTGGCAGGCGGTGCGGCGCGGCGGCTGACCGACGACTCGGTGCACGAGCAGGCGCCCGCCTGGTCGCCCGACGGGCAGTGGGTGGCCTACGTGACTTGGACCTCGAGCGAGGGCGGCGCGCTGATGAAGGTGCGGGCCGACGGCAAAGGGCGGACCCGGCTCGTGGCCGATCCGGCCTTCTTCGACTCACCCGTCTGGTCGCCCGACGGGCAGCGCGTGGTGGTGGTGAAGGGGCCGCGCCAGCCGCGGATCAACGAACGCTTCGGCCCCGGCTACGATCTCGACTGGGTGCCCGCGGCGGGTGGCGCCCTCACGCGCATCACGCCCTACGACGGGGCGGGGCGGCCCCACTTCAGCCGCAACCCCGATCGCATCTTCTACTACGCGGGATCCGAAGGGCTCGTCTCGGTGCGCTGGGATGGCACCGACCGCCGCGCCTACCTCAAGGTCAACGGTTACACCTATCCCGGACCGGGCGCGCAGCCCGAACCGGCGGACGAATTGATCATCAGTCCCGATACCGACCGCGTCTTGGCGCTGCAGGGGAACAACGTCTACATCGTGACGCTGCCCGAAGTGGGCGGGGAGACGCCGACGATCAACGTGTCGAGCCTGGAGGCGGTGCCGTTCCCGGTGAAGCGGCTCACCCGCATCGGGGGCGACTTCATCGGCTGGAGCGCCGACGGCAAGCTGGCCACCTGGTCCATCGGCGCGAGCTTCTTCCGCTGGGATCCGGTGGTCGCCGATTCCGCCGTCAAGGCGAAGGCGACAGTCGACTCGGTGCGCGCCGATTCGCTCAAGAAGGCTCAAGCCGACAGCACCAAGCCGAAGCCCGATTCGGCCGCCAAGGCGCGGGTGGATTCGCTGGCGAAACTTCCCGCCTACGAGGGTCTGCGGACCGACGTGGTGATTCGCGCACCGCGCGACGTGCCGAGCGGCAGCGTAGTGCTGCGCGGGGCGCGCATCGTCACGATGAAGGGCGAGGAGGTCATCGAGCACGGCGACGTGATCGTGACCAACGACAAGATCGTGTGGGTGGGAGCGCAGGGTGGGGGCGCGGTCCCCGCGGGCGCGCGGGTGATCGACGTCACGGGGAAGACGATCATCCCCGGCCTCGTGGACGTGCACGCGCATCCCTGGGCGACCTTCGGCATCCACCAGACGCAGGTCTGGAAGTACCTGGCCAACCTCGCCTGGGGCGTCACAACGGTGCGTGACCCGCAGACCGCGACGACCGACGTCCTCACCTACGCCGACCAGATCGAGACTGGCGA
>Ga0153915_10005926_pt1 | contig 11400 bp, 10 predicted proteins | sample Opewatmetagenome_2_FD_107003 | JGI IMG/M metagenome (GOLD analysis project Ga0153915, IMG submission 107003) | Freshwater wetland microbial communities from Ohio, USA - Open water 3 Core 3 Depth 3 metaG | ecosystem: Environmental > Aquatic > Freshwater > Wetlands | place: USA: Ohio, Lake Erie...
GAAATGCCCGGCGCAAGGCCGGGCATCGCCGCTAAAAACCACGCCCGTAAAAACTATGCAGTTGCCCGCACGCGCTGCGGCTGCGCCTCGGGGCTGCGCTCCAGCGGATCGCGCAGCACGTAGCCGCGGCCCCACACGGTCTCGATGTAATTTTCGCCGCCGGTCGCGGCGGCGAGCTTCTTGCGCAGCTTGCACACGAACACGTCGATGATCTTGAGCTCGGGCTCGTCCATCCCGCCATACAGGTGGTTCAGGAACATTTCCTTGGTGAGGGTCGTGCCCTTGCGGAGCGAGAGGAGTTCGAGGATGCCGTATTCCTTGCCGGTGAGGTGCAGCGGTTGGCCTTCGACCTCGACCGTACGGGTGTCCAGGTTCACCGTGAGCTTGCCGGTGCGGATCACCGATTCCGAGTAGCCTTTGGAACGGCGGACCACCGCCTGGATGCGGGCGATCAGCTCGGCCTTGTCGAATGGCTTGGTGAGGTAATCGTCGGCGCCGAAGCCGAGGCCCTTCACTTTCTTGTCGGGCTCGGCAAGCCCTGAAAGGATCAGGATCGGCGTGCGTACGCGCGCTTGGCGAAGCCGCCTCAGGACCTCATAGCCGTCGATGTCCGGCAGCATCAGATCGAGCACGATGATGTCGTAGTCGTAAAGCTTGCCGATCTCGAGCCCATCCTCCCCAAGGTCGGTGCAATCGCACACATAACCTTCGGACTTCAGCATCAGCTGGATGGATTTGGCTGTGGACGTGTCGTCCTCGACGAGAAGAACCCGCATGTTTTTAAGTCCTTTCCGAGCCGCTTCGATGAACGCTCGGCAACCCCCAATTAACGTAAACCGAATGTGCCGTGCGTTGGTTAACAAAGAGTGTACTTCCTCAATTTCTATTCGGCCTGTGCGCGCGCGCACTTTACCAAACGGAAACCGAGTCATTGGATGATGCGCGGTGTCGCAACGGGCACCTCTCCCGGAAATAATCGCTTTATATTTCAGTAGTTTAAGAGATCCCTTGGCCGAAATGCTCGCCACCGACGCGCTGACTGCGGCAATCGATCGCATCCCTCAGTACACCTATTACGGCCGAGTCACCGCGGTGCTCGGCATGCTGGTCGAAGTCGGCGGTGCGCCGACCGAGCTTTCGGTGGGCGATCTGTGCCGCATCGAAACCCGCCAGCGCAGCGTGATGTGCGAGGTCATCGGGTTCCGCGGCAGGCGTGCGCTCGTCATGCCGTTCGATCCGATCGAAGGCGTCGGCCTCGGCTGCAAGGTCACGCTGATGTTCTCGCGCGGCGCCATCCGTCCGCATCCGCGCTGGCTTGGCCGCGTCGTGAATGCGCTCGCCGAGCCGGTCGACGGTCTCGGCGAATTGCCCGATGGAACCGTCGATTACCCGCTCCGCGCTTCGCCGCCGCCCGCGAACCAGCGCCGGCGCGTGGGCGGCAAGGTCGATCTCGGCGTACGCGCGCTCAACACGTTCGCCACCTGCTGCCGCGGCCAACGCATGGGAATTTTCTCGGCATCCGGCGTCGGCAAATCGGTGTTGCTTTCAATGCTCGCGCGCAATGCCGATGCCGATGTGTCGGTCATCGGACTGATCGGCGAGCGCGGCCGCGAGGTGCAGGAATTCCTGGACGATGATCTCGGAAAGGAAGGCCTTGCGAAGAGCATCGTCGTGGTTGCGACCTCGGACGAGCCGCCATTGAAGCGCCGTCAGGCCGCGTATCTGACGTTGGCGATCGCCGAATATTTCCGCGACCAGGGCAAGAGCGTCCTTTGCATGATCGACAGCGTGACGCGATTTGCCATGGCGCAACGCGAGATAGGCCTGTCGGCCGGGGAGCCGCCGACCAGCAAAGGCTATACGCCCACCGTGTTCGCCGAGCTCGCGCGGCTGTTGGAGCGCGCGGGGCCCGGCACCGGAGACGGTTCGATCACCGGCCTGTTCACCGTATTGGTCGAAGGCGACGATCATGACGAGCCGGTCGCCGACGCGGTGCGCGCCACGCTCGATGGCCACATCGTGCTCGATCGCGCGATCGCCGAACGCGGCCGTTATCCCGCCATCAACGTGCTGCGCAGCATCTCGCGCACCATGCCCGCTTGCAACTCCGCCGCCGAGAACGCGCTGGTCGTGCGCGCCCGTGCATTGATGGCGGAATACGAGAACATGGCGGATATGATCAGACTGGGCGCCTACAAGGTGGGTGCCAATCCGGCAACCGATGAAGCGATCAAATACCGCGCCGCGCTCGAATCGTTCCTGGAGCAGGCCAAAGGCACCCGCGTCGATCTCGCGAACGGATACGTCGAACTTGCGAAGATACTGCAGTGAAGGGTGTTGCGACGCTCATCCGACTCCAGCGCCATGCGCTCGTCGAGCGCAAGAAGGCGCTCGCGCTGCTGACCGACGAGGCGGCCCGCATCAACCAAGCGATCGTCGGGCTGGAATCCGGGCTCGTGCACGAAAAGCAGCTTGCTTCGCAAGATCCGACCCTCGCGCGGTCGTTCCCGATGTTTCTTCAGGCGACTCTGAAGCGGCGGGCCGCGCTCGCCAACATGCTCGCCGACGTGGCGCGCCGGATCGCCGCGGCGGAAAGTGAAATCGCCGATGTTTTTCGCGAGCTCAAGGCCTTCGAGCTGGCGGAGGAGGATGCGCGGGACCGTGCCGCGCACGAAGCGGCGCAGCATGAGCAGAAGAAGCTCGACGAGATCGGCGGCGCGATGCACCGCCGCGTGGGCGGGACCGGGTTGGCTTAGGCCGTCGTCACGTCGTGGACCGGCGTCTGTGCCGGTCCAAGGATGATCAGGGGCAGCGGTCCAACGCGAAAGTTCAGGGCGCCGCCATAGCCGAACGCCTCCTTGGCGCCGGTGAATATCGCGCCGATCTCCGCAATTACCGGATCCGGCAGTTCGGTGGTGCAGCGGACCAACACCTCGAGGTGGCGATATCGCGCCAGCGCTTCGATGCGAATCTCGCCCAGATTGTGCAACGGAAATTGTATGACGATGCGTTGCGGCGCGGCGCCCTCGGCGCGCGGCGGCTCGCCGCGGACCATCAAGCCAAGCACGCCGAGCGCGCGGCCGTCATGCAGGGGAATCGGAAATGCGCGCCAGCCTTCGGGGTTCGGCGTGGTGAGCGTGCGGATCGCGGCAAGGTCATCGGCCAGCGCGTCGCGCAGCATGGCCCACACACCGGTTCCGAATGCCGCGGTTCCATCGCTGGCGCCGAGCGCTTCGGTCCACCGCAGGATCGCGTCCGCCAGCCGTCGTCCGGGACGCGCCAGCGCGTCGTCGATCACGATCGCGGCGCGCAGCGGGTCGTTCCGCGCCAGTGTCGCAAGCGCATCGCTCAGCGCCGGCCACCCGAACAGCAGCCGCTCCGGCACTACGGCGGGCAACGTGCCGCCGGCTGTCGTCGCGGCATTGAGCTGCGCGGCGGGTTGAACCGAGAGAATCCTCGCCCTGCCGTCGACGCCATCGAGTTCCAGCGTCACGGTGCTGCCGGTCGGCGCCGCGGCCGCGCTGCGGATGACGATCACGCCCTCGGCCGCTTTCAGAACGATCGTTTCATTGGGACCCTGGGCGGTCACGGTCGCGCTGACCACGCGGCCCGCCAGCGCCGGTGGGCGGTCGATCACGATGGCGGCCCGTGGCGGTTCCGGCGCCGTGCGTCCTGGCAATGGCGCCGCGCGTCCCTGCTCCGGCACCGTGCGTCCTTGCAACGGCGGCGGCTGAACCGACAGGATTTGCGCTTGGTGGTGCCCGCTGTCGAGATCGAGCAGCACGACGCTGCCTGACGGCACGGGAACCGCGGTTCGCACCGCAATCTTGCCCTCGGGCGTTTCGAGGTGGCTGATGCCATCGGGGGATTGCGCGGTTGCTACGGCCTGCATAACGCCGCGGCGCGCGGCGAGCGCCGGCGCGCTTTCAATCACCTGTGCCGTCGCGGGCTCGGGGAGAACCCCCTTCGATTGGTTCGGCTGCACCGACAGAATGGCCACGCGCCCGTGCGAGACGTCGACCTCCAGCACCACGACGCTGCCCACGGCGATCGGCGTCGCGGTCCGCACCGCAATGTTGCCTTCGGCGCTGAGCAGCAAAAGCACATTGCCGGTCGCCGTCCCGGTTACCACAGCGCGCATGATCGTCTTCACGTTCCGCGCCATGCCCGGCGGGCTCTCGAGCAACAACGCGGCCATCGCAGGCTCGATGCCTGGCGAGACCGCCGTTGTCGGCAGGATTTCCATCAGCCTGTCGCGGTCAGGCCGCGCGCCAACGCTTCGACGTCGGCCGCGGCGTCGCACAGGGGATGGCGCACCATGAGCGGGGTCTGCGCGCGAATGGTGTCCGGCACCTTCGAATCACGGCGGATTACGCCCGCGAGCGGCGGCGTGAACCCGAGGAAGTTGGTGCAGGCGGCGCTCAGAGTCGCGTAGGTGCGCTCGCCCGCCTCGCGGCTTGCCGCCATATTCACGACGACGCGGAAATCGGCGTCGGGTTGCGATTGCGCGGTGACCTTGATGAAGGCGTAGGCGTCGGTGAGCGCGGTCGGCTCGTCCGTGGTGACGACCAGGCACATGCGGGCGCCCTCTGACAGCACCCGTACCGGCGGCTCGATGCCGGCGCCGAGATCCATGATCGCCATATCGTAACGACTGCTCAGCATGCAGAGCCGGTCGCGCAGCTCGCTCAGCTTGGCTGCGGGCAACGCGGCGAGCGCACCCGAGCCCGAGCGTCCCGCAAGCACGTCGAATCCCGCGCGATGCGGCGTCACCGCCTGATTGAGCGCGACCTTGCCGGCAAGCGCTTCGCCGAGATCGTGCGTCGGTGCGATCCCGAGCTGCACGTCGACGTTGGCGAGGCCGAGATCGGCATCGAGCAGCAAGACGCGACGGTTCTCGCGCGCGAGCGCGTGCGCAAGCGAGACCGATAGCCAGGTCTTGCCGACGCCGCCTTTGCCGGAGGCCACCGCGACGATTTTCGACGCGAGGGGGCGGCTCGCCGGATGTTGGAGCGCGATTGCGGTCATTGTTTGGCCTCTGCGGGTTGCGCGTCGGCGACCGCGAGCGGGTCGCGCATCAACAGGCGCGCGAGCGATGCCGCGCCGAGCGGCTCTAGGCCGTCAGCGATGCGGGCGGAGATGCCTGCGTCGGCGAATTTGAGTTTGGCGGCCTCGGCCGCCGCAATCATCGAGCCAAGCCGCCGCGCCATGTCGAGGCGGGTCGTGATCAGGCGGGTGGGCGCGACCAACGCGAGCGCTTCGGCGATTTCGGCCGCCTCGATCGGATCGAGTCCCGCCGGCAGGACGAGGACCGGTTCGGCATCGGCGGCAAGTGCGAGCTCGTTGAGGCGTGCCAGGTCCGCGGCGGCGAACGGGTTGAAGCCGGGCGTGTCGATGATGGTGTGGGATCCGATCAGATGATTGGTGCGCGCGCCGACCAGCTTTTCCGGCGTCTCGACCTCGATCAGCGGCATGTCCAGGATGCGCGCGAACGAGGCGAGTGCTTCGCCGGCCAGGGCGCGCTGTCCATCGGCATTGGCAAGCGACACCGGCGCTCCCGCCAAGTGCGCCCGTGCGGCGAGCTTCGCCGCGGTCGTGCTTTTTCCCGCGCCGGGCGGCCCGATCAGCATGATCGGCCGCAGGCTGTCGCGCGCCTGTAGCGGCGCGAAGCCATACGCCGCGTCGAGCGCCGTCGCCAGCGCGTATGCCGTCGCGCCCGTGTCGTTCGCCGGCAGCGCGCGCAGGATGCGCGCGGTCGCATCCTCCGGCGCGCCATGATAGCTGAGCGCGCGTTTGAGAATGTCGGCGGTCTGCGGCGGGCGCGCGGGTTCGTCGGCGCGCTTGTGTTCGAACGCGGCGGTGACGAAGACCGTGCCGTCCTCTTCGCGCGTCGACAAGATGATGGCGCCGGAACCGAGCTCGTCGCGCACCCGGCGCATCGCCTCCATCATCGTCGTTGCCGAGAAAACCCTGAGCCGCACGTCGTGATCCTCACACCTGATCGAGCGTTTTGATCTTCACTTTTGGGTGGATCTCGTTCTGCGACAGAACCATGGTCGCAGGCCGGATGCGCTCGATGATCGAGCGGACATAGGGACGCAGCAGCGGGCTCGTGAGCAGCGCCGGCGTCTCGCCCATCAGTGCGTGCCGGTCGAAAACCATGCGCACCTTGGCGATGAATTCCTGCAGCTTCGATGGGGCAAGCGCGAGCTGGCGCTCGTCGCGCTCGCCCTTGAGCGCCTCGGCGAAGGTCTGCTCCCATTCGGGCGACAACGTGACCAGCGGCACGAAGCCGGCCTCGGTCGTCGCGGCGTGACTGATCTGGCGCGCGAGCCGCGCGCGCACGTGCTCGATGATGGCGGTGGTGCTCTGGGTGAACGAGCACGCCTCGGAGATGCCTTCCAGGATGGTGGGAAGATCGCGGATCGACACGCGCTCTTTCAGCAGCGCCTTCAGCACCCGCTGAATGCCGCCGACCGAGATCTGCGACGGGATCATGTCTGCGACCAGCTTTTGGCGGTCCTTGTCCAGCTCGTCCAAGAGCTTCTTTGTCTCGGCGTATGACAACAGCTCATCCATGTTGTCCTTGATGATTTCGGTCAGGTGCGTGGTGATGACGGTTGCCGGATCGACGACCGTGTAACCGCGGAACTGCGCGTCCTCGCGGCTCGTATCCGGGACCCACATCGCGGGGAGGCCGAATGTCGGCTCGGTCGTCTTCTCGCCCGGCAGGTTGATCGGCTCGCCGCGCGGATCCATGACCAGCACCATGTTGTGGCGCAGCTCGCCCCGGCCCGCGACGATCTCCTTAATCCGGATGGCATAGGCGTTCGCCCCAAGCTGCAAATTGTCCTGGATGCGCACGGCGGGGAGCACGAAACCGAGCTCGCTTGCGAGCTGCCGTCGCAAGCCCTTCACCTGTTCGGTGAGCAACGAGCCGCCTTGCCCGTTCACCAGCGGCAGCAGGCCATAACCCAGCTCGATCCGCACTTCATCGACCGGAGGCGATCCGGCGACCTGGGCCTCGGTGGTTGCGGGCACCGTGGCATTTGCCAAATCCCGCGCCGCGGCGTCGGTCTTGCGTTGGCCCAAAAACCACGCCGAGCCGCCGGTGAACGCGGCGAGCGACAGAAACGGCACCATCGGGATGCCGGGCAGCAGCGAAAGCGCGACCATCAGCACGCCGCACAGTGCAAGCGCGCGCGGATAGCCGCCCAATTGGCCGAACAGCGCCTTGTCGGCCGACCCGGTGATCCCCGCCTTGGAGACGAGCATGCCGGCCGCTGTCGAAACGACCAGCGCGGGAATCTGCGATACGAGACCATCGCCGACGGTCAGCAGCATGTAGGTCGAGGATGCGGCGCCGAACGACATCCCCTTCTGCGCCACGCCGATCACGATGCCGCCGACGATGTTCACGAACACAATCAATAGCCCGGCGATCGCGTCGCCGCGCACGAACTTGGATGCGCCGTCCATCGCGCCGAAGAACGTGCTCTCGTCCTCGAGATCCTTGCGCCGCTTGCGGGCCGTCGCCTCGTCGACCAGCCCCGCCGAGAGATCGGCGTCGATCGCCATCTGCTTGCCGGGCATCGCGTCCAACGAGAACCGCGCCGCGACTTCGGCGATCCGACCCGAGCCCTTGGTGATAACGACGAAATTCACGATCACCAGGATGGCGAACACGATCACGCCGATGACGAAATTGCCGCCCATCACGAAATTGCCGAAGGCCTCGATGACGTGGCCGGCGGCGGACGTGCCTTCGTGTCCGTGGCTCAGGATCAGGCGCGTCGACGCGAGATTGAGTGCCAGTCTCAGCATCGTCGATATCAGGAGCACGGTCGGAAACGAGCTGAAATCGAGCGGTCGCGATATGAATACCGCGGTCATCAGGACGAGCACGGCAAGCGTCAGTGATCCGGCCAGGCTGAAGTCGAGAAGCCAGCGCGGCATCGGCAGGATGAGCACGACCAGAATCGTGACGAGGCCTAGAGCCAGCGCGATGTCGCCACGCCGGCTGACCTGGTCAAAGACGCGGTTGAGGCTGCTCGCCGCGACGGGCGGCGTCGCGGCGGTGGTTACTGCGCCGACTTGCGCCATGCCACGCTATTCAAAAACACGGTTCAGATCGCGGCTCGGTATTCGCCCGGCATCGGGATCGTCGAGCCCTCGTCGCCGTACTGCTTCAGCTTGTTGCGCAGCGTGCGGATCGAGATGCCCAGGATGTGCGCCGCATGCGTGCGGTTGCCCAAGCAATGGCGCAGCGTATCGATGATCAGATCGCGCTCGACATCGGCGACCGTGCGGCCGACGAGCGACTGCACGGTAGCGCGCGCCGCGGCCTCGGCACGGGCGACCTGTGCCTCGTTCGGCGCACCATTCTGATCGCCCGGAGTCGATTGCGGCGCGGCGAGTATCACCGCGTCGGCGTCCACGTCCGCGCCCTTGGCGAGCAGCACCGCGCGGTGCATCGTGTTTTCCAGCTCGCGGACGTTGCCCCGCCAGGCGTGCTGCAGCAGCTTCGCGCGCGCACCCGCAGAGATCGGCCGCGCCGGCAGCCCGTTTGCGTCGGCATATTTGTGCGCAAAATGCTCGGCCAGCATCTCGATGTCGCCAGGCCGCTCGCGTAGCGGCGGCAGATGCAGGTTGATCACGTTCAGGCGGAAGAACAAATCCTCGCGGAACGTCCCCTTGCGCACCAGCTCTTCGAGGTCGCGGTTCGCCGTCGCAATCAGCCGGATATCGACCTTGATCGGGTGACTGCCGCCGACGCGATCGATCTCGCGCTCCTGGATTGCGCGCAGCAGCTTCGCCTGCAGGCGCGGATCCATCTCGCTGATTTCATCGAGCAACAGCGTTCCGCCATTCGCCTCTTCGAACTTGCCTATGCGCCGTGCGACCGCGCCGGTGAACGAGCCCTTTTCGTGACCGAACAGCTCGGATTCCAGCAGGTTTTCCGGGATCGCCGCGCAGTTGACCGAGATGAACTTCTCCTTCGCGCGTTTGCTCTTGCGATGTACGTAGCGTGCGACCAGCTCCTTGCCGGTGCCGGATTCGCCGGTGATCAGAATGCTCGCGTCCGCCGGCGCGACCTGATCGGCGACCGACAGAACCTGCTGAACGCGGGCATCCTTCGTGATGATCGCGTGGTTTTCCTCGGTCACCGCCTCGAGTACGGCGGCGATCATCTCCGCATCCGGCGGCAGCGGAATGTATTCCTTGGCGCCGGCCTTTATCGCGCGCACGGCGGCCTCGGTATCGTTGCCAATACCGCAACCGACCACCGGAACGATGATCCGCTCCCGCGCCAGGCTTTCGATCAGGTTTTTGATGTCGAGCTTGACGTCGGCCATGATCAGGTCGGCGCCGCGTCCCAGCCGGAGCGCTTCCAGCGCGCCTGCAACGTCGTTGACATGCGACACGGTCGCGCCGCGCGCCATGGCGATCTGGCTTGCAGCCCCGATCTGTCCGTTGAGCGATCCGATGATGAGCAAACGCATCGTCTATGTCCTTGTCGGCGGTCTGTCGGCTAGTTCCGGTCAGCCTTGATGATTTCCGTCATGGTGACGCCGAGACGGTCCTCGACCACGACCACTTCGCCGCGCGCCACCAGACGGTTGTTGACATAAATGTCGATCGCCTCGCCGACCTTGCGATCCAGCTCCACGACCGCGCCGCGACCAAGCTTCAAAAGCTGGTTCACCTGCATGGTCGCGCGTCCCAGGACCGCGCTCAGGTTCACCGGGACGTCGTACACCGCCTCCAATTCCTTGGCGGTGCGCATCGGCTCCTCTGGCTCGGTGCTGCTCAGCAGCTCGCCGCCCGTGCCCGTCGTGTCTTTGCCGAGATCGGCAAGATCCAGATTGCCGCCAGGCGCGCCGGGCGTGGGGTTCTTGGGGTTTTCAGCCATTGCTTGACTCCTTGGTCAGGCGTTCGTCGGAGGTGGGACCGGGGAGGCCGGCCAGAAATCGGGCGATAGCTGCGTTGGCCTCGGCCGCCACGCGCTGGGGATCGTATTCGGCGCCGCCGTCCGCCCATTCGACGCGGCACGCCGGCTCCTTGATCTGCGGGTCGCCGATCAACACCAGCTTGCCGTAATAGCCGGTGCGTTCCGCCGCCTGCGTGATCGGGCCGCGCACAACGTCCAGAACGGCTTCCGCGACGCGCACCACGAGCCGCGGCTCGTCCAGAAGGCGCGGCAGGCATTCGGCGACCAATGTCGTGACCGGCGTCGCAATATCCGTGGTCACGAGCGCGCCGGCCATTTTGCGCGCGAGCGCTACGGCGATCGCGATCGAGGCACGTCCGTTCTCGGCGAGGATTTCGGCGACTTGGGGCTTCATCGCGTCGATGCCGGCGGCGATCGCGTCCAGCGCATCGGAGAGCCGCTGGGCGTCGCTCTTGGCATAATCCTTCTGCGCCGCGGCCCGTCCTGCGGCAAACCCTTCGGTCCTCGCGGCGGCGAGCTCCGCCTCCGAAAACGTCGGCAGCGGTGGCGGCTCCGGCGCGGCCTTCGGCGGCTCGACCGGGTCGAACGACGTCTCGAACAGGAATTTTTGGGCTGATGCCACCACGTGCTCCGGTCAGTAGACCAGCTGGTCGTCGGCGCCGTCGGAGATGATGATCTCGCCCTTGGCCGCGAGATCCTTGGCGAGAGTCACCATGGCCATTTGCGCTTCGTCCACGTCCTTCAGACGCACCGCGCCCATCGCCTGCATCTCCTCCTTGAGGAGCTTTCCGGCGCGCTCGGACATGTTGGCGAAGAACATCTCGCGCATTTTTTCGGATGCGCCCTTGAGCGACATCGCCAGCTTTTCCTTCTCGAACGTGCGGATCAGTGTCTGGATGCCGGAGGCGTCCAGCTTCGTCAGATCGTCGAAGGTGAACATCAACGCCTTGATCTTCTCGGCCGCGTCGCGGTTGCGCTCTTCGAGGATCGAGATGAACTTCTGCTCGTTCTCGCGGTCGAAGTTATTGAAGATCTCGGCCATCATCTCGTGCGCGTCGCGGCGGTTGGTGCGCGCGAGGTTCGACATGAATTCATTGCGCAGCGTCTTTTCGACGCCATCGAGCACTTCCTTCTGCACCATCTCCATGCGCAGCATCCGCATCATCACCTCGACGGCGATGTCCTCGGGCAACAGCTCGAGGACCCGCGCAGCGTGGTCGGCGCGCACGCGTGACAGCACGAGTGCGATGGTCTGCGGGTATTCGTTCTTGAGATAGTTCGCGAGCACCTCTTCGTTCACGTTGCCCAGCTTGTCCCACATGGTGCGACCGGCCGGACCGCGAAGATCCTCCATGATCCCGTCGACCCGGTCCTTGGGCATCACCTTGGCGAGGAGCCGTTCGGCGGTCTCGATCGAGCCGTGCAGCGAACCCGTCCCCGAGATCTGA
>Ga0153915_10005927_pt1 | contig 11399 bp, 8 predicted proteins | sample Opewatmetagenome_2_FD_107003 | JGI IMG/M metagenome (GOLD analysis project Ga0153915, IMG submission 107003) | Freshwater wetland microbial communities from Ohio, USA - Open water 3 Core 3 Depth 3 metaG | ecosystem: Environmental > Aquatic > Freshwater > Wetlands | place: USA: Ohio, Lake Erie...
GCGGAGCCGCGACGGTCGCTCGCGCAAGCGAGCGTAGCCGTGAATGCCCGGACTGCGGGCTGGTGGTGTACCCCCGGCTCGCGCCGGCAGTGATGGGGCTGGTGCGGCGTGACCGGGAGATTCTTCTCGCGCGCTCACCGCGGTTTCCCAAGGGCATGTACAGCGCCCTGGCAGGCTTCGTGGAGCCGGGCGAGACTTTGGAGCAGTGTCTGGAGCGGGAGGCATATGAGGAAGTCGGAATCCGCGTCTGCAAGGTGCGCTACTTCGCCAGCCAGCCATGGCCGTTCCCGCATTCGCTCATGATCGCGTTCTTCGCCGACTACGACAGCGGGGAGATTCGCGTCGATGGCGTGGAGATCGAGGATGCTCGGTGGTTCGAGGTCGGAAATTTTGAAAATTTGCCGCGACTCCCTGCTAGAATCAGCATCGCTCGCAGGCTGATTGATGCGGCAATCGGGGAGATGCTTGCCTACTAGTGCAGCATCTCATTTGTCAACGCTTGTGGGGATTTATGCAAATTGGACGGATTACATGTTGTCGCGAATCTGTACCGTTGCCGGGGGGACGCACGGTATCTGACTGACGCAGCCGGACTGCGTCGCTTTTGTCACGACTCCATCAACAGGGCCGGTCTCACGATCCTCGGCGACCTGTTCCACGAGTTCGACGGTGGCGGAGTCACGGGCACGGTAGTGCTGGCGGAGTCGCATCTCGCCATCCATACTTGGCCGGAACTCCAGAGCGTCACCCTCGATGTCTACGTCTGTAATTTCACCCAGGACAACAGCGCCAAGGCGCGCCAGGTTGTCGCCGACCTGACGGAGCTCTTTCGTCCCGAGGAGCGCGTGCTGCACGACGTTCCGCGCGACAAACAGTTCATGTACGAGTGGTTGAACGGGGATTACGGTTTTTTCCTGCGTTCTTCGAAACTCATCGAGTGCTCCAAGACTCGATTCCAGGATCTGGAGATCCACGAGACTCCCCAATTCGGCAAGCTCTTTCGCCTCGACGGCTGTTTCATGACCTCCGAGCGCGAGGAATTCGTCTACCACGAGACCCTGATGCATGTCGCGCTTACCGCGCACCCGGCTCCCAAGCGGGTCCTAATCATCGGCGGAGGGGACGGCGGAGCAGCCGAAGAGGCCCTCAAGCATCCCTCGTTAGAGCAGGTCGTCATGGTCGAGCTCGACGAAAAGGTGGTCGAGATCGCGAAGCAACACTTCGGAACGATCCACCGGGGTGTATTCGACAATCCCAAGCTCAAGCTTCTCATCGAGGACGGACTCAAATATCTCGCCGACACCAAGGAGAAGTTCGATCACATCGCCCTTGACCTACCCGACCCGATCGGCCCGGCCACAGCCCTGTACGAAGAGTCTTTCTTCCGCGACTGCAAGAGGGCGCTGGGCGCGGGGGGTATTCTGACGCTTCACATGGGCTCGCCCTGGGCACGGCCGGAGCGCGTGAAGATGCTGTACGGGCGCCTGGCAAAGATGTTCAAGTTTGCGCGACCGTACACGATGTTCATTCCCCTATATGGCTGCCTGTGGTCGATGTGTGCCTGCTCCGACTCGACCGACGTAGCCGCCTTGGGTGCCGGCGAGGTCGATGCGCGCATAGCCGCTCGTGGACTCACGCACCTGCAGTACTACAACGGCGCCGTCCATCCGGCGCTTTTCGGACTGCCCAACTTCGTGCGCGAACTGACCGTCGATGCGGTGCCGAAGCCGCGTCTTGTCGCCGCGAAGAAGCGTGCCGCCGGCGGCGCCAAGTAGGCGCTGGAAGAATCCAGCCGTTCAGACGGGGAGCAGTTTTTGGCTCCTTTGTTTGGGCGGTTGGCTGGGTTCCTGAAAGGGGAACTCCGGTTCTGGCTTTCGGCCGCTGACAATGTCGGCCAAAGCCCTACCCGAGCCGCACGCCAGAGTCCAGCCAAGCGTGCCGTGCCCGGTATTGATGAATAGATTGGTATAACGAGTGCGCCCAATGAAGGGAATATTCCCCGGCGTCGCAGGCCGCAAACCTGTCCAGAATTGGGCCTCGTCCGCTCGCCCGGCCTTGGGAAACCACTCGAAGGTTCTCCTTACGAGAGCCTGGCAACGAATTTCGTTGATCTCGGTGTTGTAGCCGTTCAGCTCGGCCGTTCCTGCCACGCGCAGTCGGTTCCCCAGTCGCGAGAACACAATCTTGCGCGAGTGATCTGTGAGGCTCAGTCGAGGCGCCTGGTCGCTGGACTCCAACGGCAAGGTGATCGAGTACCCTTTTACCGGATACACCGCAACCCCCGCCCCGACAGGGTTGAGCATCAACGGGCTGTAGCTGCCGAGAGCCACTACATACGCGTCGGCGCGCACCGATTCTTCAATTCCTTCTTCGTCGTCAATCACAACGCGTTCGATGGTGCCGCGCGCCGCCTCGATCCGCCTGGCGCAGACGTTGAACCGAAATGCCACACCTTGCCCGCGGCATAGGCCAGCGAGGTTCTTCGTAAAAAGCTGTGCGTCTCCAGATTCGTCTGAGGGCGCATAAAGCCCGCCGGCAATCTGGATCGCTGAATTGCTGAGCGCTGGCTCTATCGATACGCATTCCTCCCGGGTCTTGGCTTCGATTTCAACGCCCTGCCCCCTGAGCCATTCGACCTGCATCTGCGCCCGATCGAATTCGCGCCGCTCTTCGTATAGATGCAAGATACCGGGTGTCGAAGAATCATAAAGAATGCCCGTATCGCGCCGAAGGCTCTTGAGTTCCTCGCGGCTATACGACGCAAGCGCCAGGGCCGCTCTTGTATTTCTGAGGGTCCGCCTAGGCAAACACTCGAGCAAGAAACGCAGACCCCACGACCACTCTGCGAGATCGGCGCGCGGCCTGAAAAGCAGAGGCGCGTCTTCGCGACCGAGCCACCGAAGGATATTCAATGGCGCGGCGGGATTCGCCCAAGGTTCGGCGTGACTGACGGAAATCTGGCCACCGTTGGCGAAACTCGTCTCGAGCGCTACATCCGGCTGACGATCCAGCACTGTGACTTCGTGGCCAGCCCGTGCGAGGTACCATGCACTCGTCGTTCCGATGACACCGGCTCCGAGAACGACTACTCTCATGCTTTCCTCCTATGAAAGCACAAAGGGGTCACACATCCCGATTCAGCCCCTGTTCTCTCATCCCGCGGATGCAAGCCGGCTGCTCGAGGAAGCGAAAGCCGCGTACTCGGCAGCGGCCGGCGAGCGGATCCACTCCCGGCTGGAGTGGGCAATGTACCCTGCAGCCCTTCGCACAGCAAGCGAGTTCCGCGGCTGTTTTGCCGGAAATTCACGTTCGGAGAAGGACCCGATTCTTCTTGACGGGATACGGCACAGGAGCCGGGGCGACAATGCAACCCGGCTATTCGGCTTGCGGGCGACTTATTTTCCCGAGTAGGGAATTACTCTTTGCCGCTGTTCACCCAAGCCCTTGATGCCTAGGGTGACCACATCGCCAGGCTTCAGCCACGCCTGAGTCGGCTTCATGCCAAGGGCGACCCCTGCCGGCGTACCTGTCGTAATGATGTCACCTGGGAGCAAGGTCATGTAGTTGCTCACGTAGGAGACGAGTTTCGCGCAGGGGAAAATCATGTTTCTGGTGTTAGATGATTGCCTGCGCTCGCCATTCACGTCCAGCCAGATGTCGAGAGTTTGTGGATTGCTGATCTCATCCGTCGTGACTAGCCACGGCCCGATGGGGCCGAACGTATCACAACCCTTGCCCTTGTCCCACTGCGAAGATTGCAGTTGAAAAGCGCGCTCAGACACATCATTGACGATCGTATACCCGGCAACGTAATCGAGGGCCTTGTCCTCCGGGACGTATTGGGCCCGGTTTCCGATAACGATCGCAATCTCTACTTCGTAGTCCAGTTTGGTGGAATTCCGCGGCTGCTGGATATCATCGTTGGGTCCGCTAATCGATGTCGTGGCCTTCATGAAGATCACGGGCTCGGCAGGTATCTGCAATCCCGCCTCCCGGGCGTGGTCGACGTAATTGAGGCCGATTGCGACGAACTTCGAAATCCCGGTATAAGGAACGCCGAAACGCGGGTTCCCGCGAACTAAGGGCAAGGATTCCGGACGGATCCTGCGCAGTTTCGCCAAGCCCTTGGCAGAGAGGGTATCCTGATCGATATTCGGGGTGATTCCGGAAAGATCACGCAACTGACCTTGTGCGTCGATGACGCCCGGCTTTTCGAATCCGTTCCTGCCGTAACGACAAAGCTTCATTTTCTTGTTTCCTTTCCCCTGTCTTGAGACCGCCCGCCGCGACGTAAAAGCAGGCAGCAAACGCAGATTCGTAGCTGAGAATTATATCAGCGGTCGCCGGGGAAGTACACTTAATTCAACTGAATCAGCCTCTTAGGCACGCCTCCCCGGATTGCATTGATCGGGCAAGTAGGCCCCCAAGACCGCAAGCGTCGACGCTCGCTACGCTGAGGTGCTAACTGACGGGTTGGGTCGCGCGATCGCCAGATTCAGCGAAGCGTGCCGCCCGGCGCCTTTCGTGATCTTTGAGGTAGCGCTTGCGTACACGGATTGACTTTGGGGTGATCTCAATGAGTTCATCGTCGTCAATGAACTCCACGGCAAGCTCGAGCGTCAATATCGTAGGTGGAGTGAGCAGAATCGCCTCGTCTTTCCCGGCGGCTCGGATGTTGGTGAGATGCTTCTCGCGGATGGGATTGACCACAAGATCATTGTCGCGACTGTGGATTCCGACCACCATGCCTTCGTACACCCGATCCCCTGGACTCACGAGGAGGCGACCGCGTTCCTGCAGTTTCCACAAAGCGTAGGCCACGGCGCGCCCCTCCTCGCCGGAGATGAGAACGCCATTTCGCCGTGAAGAGATTTCGGGCTTCATCGGGCTGTACTCGTCAAACACGTGGTTTGCGACGCCGTTACCCCGTGTGACATTGAGAAACTCTGATTGAAAGCCGATGAGTCCGCGAGCGGGAATCCGGTAGTCGAGCCGCACGCGGCCTCTTCCATCCGGCACCATGTCGAGCAGCTCGCCTCTTCGTGCACCCACGGCCTCCATCACCAGACCCTGGTGGCTTTCCTCGATATCCACGGTCAGGACTTCGAATGGTTCGTGCTTGACGCCATCAACTTCCCTGGTCACCACCTGAGGGCGTGATACAGCCAGTTCGTATCCTTCGCGCCGCATGTTCTCGAGAAGGATGGTCAGATGAAGCTCGCCGCGACCCGATACCACGAACACATCGGAGTCATTGGTTTCCTCGACGCGAAGCGCGACGTTGCCCTGCAACTCGCGCATTAGACGGTCTCTGAGCTGCCGGCTGGTAACGAATCGTCCCTCCTCTCCGGCGAACGGGGAGGTATTCACCTGGAAGTTCATCGTGAGCGTTGGTTCGTCCACTTTGAGCATGGGTAAGGCTTCGGGATCAAGTGGATCGGCAAGCGTAACCCCAATGCCAACCTGGTCCACGCCTGTAACAAGCACGATGTCGCCCGCTGCGGCGCCGTCCATCTGAACCCTCTCAAGACCCCGGAAACCCATGACCTGGCTTACTTTCGCCTTCACGGGTGCACGCCCGTCTTCAAGTACCACCACTTCCTGGCTCGGCATGAGCCGGCCGCGGGAAATGCGGCCTATGCCGATTCGCCCAACGTAACTCGAGTAGTCCAGATTGCTGATCTGGAGCTGGAAGGGACCTTCGGCATCTCCCCTCGGCGCAGGAATGTGTTCGAGGATCGCCTGAAACAGGGCGCGCATGTCTGTGCCGGAGCGCTGCGGATCCAAGCTGGCTGTTCCCAGCAGCGCCGAGGCATACACGACGGGGAAATCAAGCTGGTGCTCGGACGCACCCAGCTTGTCCATCATGTCGAAAGTGGCGTTGACGACCCAATCCGGCCTTGCACCCGGCCGATCCATCTTGTTGACCACTACAATCGGTTTCAGCCCGATTGCGAGCGCTTTTCGGGTGACGAAGCGCGTTTGAGGCATCGGGCCCTCGACCGCATCCACCAGAAGCAGCACGCCATCCACCATGGAGAGGGAGCGCTCGACTTCACCGCCAAAATCCGCGTGACCGGGTGTATCGACGATATTGATATGAATGCCCTCGTAGTCGATCGCGGTATTCTTGGCGAGAATTGTGATTCCGCGCTCGCGCTCGAGGTCGTTGGAATCCATCACCCGTTCCGCGATGTGTTCGTGGGCGGCAAACGTCCCTGCCTGGTGAAGCAGTTTATCGACAAGCGTGGTTTTGCCGTGATCGACGTGGGCGATGATCGCGAGGTTACGTATGGGGCGTGACATGCAGGCAACGGCCTTCCAATCGGGCGCGCATTGTATCAGCTTGATGCCCTATCGGGGAGCTGTTTCGCGTTGAGGGATCATCGAGACTTGCGAACCAGCGTCGAAGATCCGTTGCTGGATGCGTTTAGAATCCCGACATGAGCCAGTCCGAGACCGGTCGTACTCCCAGGTTCTACGTTCCAAAAAAGCTGTCCTTGAGCGCCGAAATCGATCTGCCCGAGCAGGCCGCACGCCATTGCAGCGTGTTGCGCCTACACCGCGGCGAGACCATCCTGGTGTTCGATGGCGACGGTGGCGAGTTCGTCGCCGAACTGACTCGGGTTTCCCGAGACGCTATGTGCGCCCGCCTCGTTACCAAGCGGACGATAGAGCGCGAATCCCCGCTTGCCATAGAGCTCGCCCAGTGCGTATCGAGCGGAGACCGCATGGATTTTGCCGTACAGAAAGCCACGGAGCTCGGCGTCTCAAGAATAGTGCCCATAGCGAGTGACCGGTCTATCGTGAAGCTCGCCGCCCAAAGAGCTCACAGGCGGGTGGCGCATTGGCGCAACGTGGCCATCGCAGCTTGCGAGCAATGTGGACGCAATCGCGTTCCCGAAGTCAGTACGATCACGAGTCTTCATGAATTTCTCTCAAGCGCATCGAGCAAGCGACTGCGGTTGCTTCTGGCACCGGACGCAGAGCAAGGACTGAGGGGGTTGACGCCAGCGGCTGCCGTGGCGCTGCTGGTCGGACCCGAAGGGGGTTTAACGACGGATGAACGGCAAAGCGCTGAAGACAGCGGCTTCGTTCCTGTGCGCTTCGGACCCAGGGTGCTACGCACGGAAACCGCACCGCTCGCCGTCATCGCCGCAATACAGGCATTATGGGGCGACTGTTGACCGCCGAAACCCCACTTGACATGCCGGATCAATTGTATCTCCCATCGGCAACTGGATAAAATCGAGCCGATAGACGACAGAAATATATGCCATCCCGCCTTGATGTGCAGTTCATCACCTGGTTTCGCGCGGTCGCGCCGTATTTCCACACGTTCCGCGGCAAGACCTTCGTGATTGCGTTTGGTGGCGAAATTTTCGTGGAAGGCCGCTTTGTCGAACTCGCACATGACATCAATCTGCTGCACAGCGCGGGAATCCGGGTGGTGCTTGTGCACGGCTCGCGCCCGCAGATTGAGGCACAGCTGAAGCGCCGCAAAGCGCGGTCACGCTACGAGAAAGGCCTGCGCATCACCGATCCCGTGGCTCTCGAGTGCGTCAAGGAGGCAGTCGGCCTGCTGCGCGTGGAAATCGATGCACTGCTTTCGCTCGGCCTGCCAAATTCACCGATGGCAGGTGCGGCAATCAATACGGCATCCGGAAACTTCATCACGGCACAACCCATGGGGGTGCACGACGGCGTCGACTTCCAGTACACGGGTTCGGTGCGTAAGGTGGACGCACAGGCGATCGCCGGTTGTCTAGACGCCGGCAATATCGCGATCGTATCGCCGGTCGGATATTCACCTACCGGAGAAGTTTTCAACCTCGCAATGGAGGACGTGGCGGTCGCATCTGCCACAGCACTGCACGCCGAGAAACTTGTTTTCCTCTCCGATGCGCCTGTGGAAGACAAGGAAGGCGAGCTTTTGCCGGAGTTGACTGCCCTCGAAGCGGCAGATCTCCTCGCCCGCAGCAATCGCCTGACCGACGACACACGGCTCTATCTCGCTCATGCGGTCGAAGCAGTGCGTGGCGGCGTCCAGCGTGCCCACGTCATCAGCCGGAAGGTACCAGGCGCCTTGCTCGTCGAGTTGTTCACGCATGACGGATCTGGATCGATGATCACGGCCGACAAGGTGGTGAAGCTGCGGCAGGCGGCAATCGACGACGCCGGCGGAATTCTGAAACTGATCGAGCCGCTCGAAGAGGACGGAACGCTGGTGCACCGCGGGCGCGAGCTGCTCGAGCGCGAGATCGCGCGATTTTCGGTTATCGAGCACGACGGCGTCATCGTCGGATGCGCCGCGCTATACCCCTTTTCGAGCGTCCGCGCGGGCGAGCTCGCCTGTCTGGTGGTGCGTCCTGATTACCGCGATGCCGGCTATGGCGAGCGCCTGATGCGGCAGATCGAGGCCCAGGGGCGTGCGCGCAAGATGAAGAAGCTCTTTGTGCTGACCACGCGCGCCACGCATTGGTTTATCGAGCGCGGCTTCGCCGAGACCACAGTCGATTCGCTGCCCAAGGAAAAGAAGGATCTCTATAACTACCAGAGACGCTCCAAAGTCCTGGTGAAATCCCTCTAGTCCGGCTCACGTGCGCACTTATCATCGCGCGCCGGCCGCGCTAGAATCGCTGGCGTATTCAGAAGGAGCAGGTGATGGCAAGGATGGTGAAATGCGTTAAGCTCGGGCGCGAGGCCGAGGGCCTCGACCGCCCTCCCTACCCCGGTGAGCTGGGCAAGCGAATCTGGGAGAGCGTGTCCAAGGAAGCCTGGGAGGGCTGGATAAAGCACCAGACCATGCTCATCAACGAAAATCGCCTCAACCTCGCTGATCCGCGCGCCCGCAAGTATCTCGCCGAACAGATGGAGAAGCACTTCTTCGGACCGGGAGCCGACACCGCCTCTGGGTATGTGCCTCCGGAGCAATAGCGGCGCTATTTTCGGGCGATCGTCCTCACGCCTGACTTCGTCCCTAGCAGCAGGACATCCGCGCTGCGCCGGGCGAACAAGCCATTAGTCACGACCCCGACAATGTTGTTCAAGACGGCCTCCAAGTCTACCGGGTTGACTATGGACAGGCCCCATGCGTCGAGAACGATATTGCCGTTGTCGGTGACGAAACCCTCGCGCAGCTTGGGCTGGGCGCCGAGCTTCACCAGCTGGCGCGCGACGTAGGACCGGGCCATCGGGATCACTTCCACCGGCAGGGGAAACTTCCCGAGTACCGGAACGAGCTTTGATTCGTCGGCGATGCAGACGAACTTCTTCGCCACCGCGGCGACGATCTTCTCACGGGTGAGCGCGCCGCCCCCACCTTTGATCATCGCCAGATGCTCGGTAATTTCATCGGCGCCATCGATGTAGACGGGCAGGTCGTCGACGCTGTTGAGGTCTAGGAGGCGGATACCGTGTCCCTTCAGGCGCTCGGCGGAGCGCTCCGAGCTGGCCACTGCGCCAGCGATGCGGTTCTTTATCTTCGCCAGCTCGTCGATGAAGAAACTGGCGGTGGACCCGGTGCCAACGCCGACGACAGCGTCCTCGACGACGTATTTGATCGCCTCCCGCGCGACAGCCTGTTTGAGCCCGTCCTGGGTCATTTTTTCCTCGGCACGAAAAGATCTGTAATGCTCCCGAGCGCAACTTCCGCGGCAAACCCCGGCGTTTCCGACAGCGTCGGGTGCGGGTGGATGGTGAGCGCAATGTCGTCCAGATCGGCGCCCATCTCCAGCGCCAGCACCATTTCCGCGATCAGCTCCCCGGCATTGGGTCCAACCATGCCCGCGCCGAGCAGACGCCTCGACGCCGGGTCATATACAAGCTTCGTATTCCCCTCCGTCCTGCCGATCGAACGGGCGCGTCCCGACGCGGCCCACGGAAAGCTCGCCTTTTCATACGCGATGCCGCGCTTCGCCGCCTCCGTCTCGGTGAGTCCCATCCCCGCCACTTCCGGATCGGTGTAGGCAACCGAAGGAATCGTCCGCGCGTCGAAAGCCGCCTTGTGGCCGGCAATCACTTCGGCAGCCACCTTGGCCTCGTGGCTCGCCTTGTGCGCGAGCATCGGTTCGCCGACGATGTCGCCGATCGCGAAAATGTGCGATGCGTTGGTGCGGCATTGCTTGTCCACCGGAATGAAGCCGCGCTCGTCCACATGCACACCCGCGGCTTCGGCGCCGATCTCGTGCCCGTTCGGCCGGCGACCGACGGCGAGCAACACGCGGTTGTAGGGCTGCGGCGCCGGCGCGCCATCGCCCTCGAACGTCGCGAGCAGACCCTCTTTCTGCGCCTCGAGCTTGGCCACCTTCGTTTTCAAGAGGATCGCCTCGTAGCGCTTCTGGATTCGCCTTTCAAGGGGCCGGATGAGATCGCGGTCGGCGCCGGGAATGAGGCCTTCCATCAGCTCGACGACAGTGACCTTCGAGCCGAGCGCGTCGTACACGCAGGCCATCTCCAGGCCGATGATGCCGCCGCCGATGACGAGCAGGCGCTTCGGGACGTCGGGAAGCTCGAGGGCGCCGGTCGAGTCCATCAAGCGCGAATCGTCGTACGGGAATCCCGGGATGCGCGCGACAGAGGAGCCCGCGGCGATGATGCAATGATCGAATCCTATCCGCGTGCGCTTGCCGTCCTTCGCCTTCACCAGAAGGGTGTTCCGTGATTCGAACTTCCCGACCCCCTCGACCACGGCAACATTGCGCTGCTTCGCGAGGCCGGCGATGCCCTTTGTTCCCTTGCCCACTACGTCGTCCTTCCAGGCACGCACTTTGGCGACGTCGATCGCCGGCTTGCCGAACGCGACGCCGGCCTCCGCCGTTTCTTCCGCTTCGGCGATCACGCGGGCAACGTGCAGCAGAGCCTTGGAAGGAATGCAGCCGACGTTCGTGCACACCCCACCCAGGTTCGGGTAGCGTTCCACGAGGATCACGCTCTTTCCGAGATCGGCGGCGCGGAATGCAGCGGTGTAGCCGCCGGGGCCGGAGCCGAGTACGACCACCTCGGCGCGCAGATCCGCGCTGCCTGCCGGCGTTGCCGGTGCAGCGGTAGCGGGTTTCGGCGCTTCCGGAGCCTTCGCCGGTTGCTTCGGCGCCTGCGCCCCAGCCTGCTCTGCCTCGAGCAGCAGGATCAGGGATCCGGTGGAGACCTTGTCGCCAACCTTGACTCGCAATTCCCTGACGACGCCCGCATCCGATGACGGAATCTCCATCGTCGCCTTGTCGGATTCGAGCGTAATGAGTGAGGCTTCCTTGGCCACCCGGTCGCCCGGTTTGACCAAGACCTCGATGACATCGACGTCCTTGAAATCGCCGATGTCCGGCACCTTCACTTCGATCATCTGCGCCACGCCGGCCTCACAGAAGGGTTCGGCGAATGTCGGAGAGCACCGAGGCGAGATA
>Ga0153915_10005928_pt1 | contig 11399 bp, 8 predicted proteins | sample Opewatmetagenome_2_FD_107003 | JGI IMG/M metagenome (GOLD analysis project Ga0153915, IMG submission 107003) | Freshwater wetland microbial communities from Ohio, USA - Open water 3 Core 3 Depth 3 metaG | ecosystem: Environmental > Aquatic > Freshwater > Wetlands | place: USA: Ohio, Lake Erie...
GACAACTCGGACGCGTCCGGCCGCGATCTTCTCGCCGACGGCCTGTCCTGTAATCAGCGGCGGCCCGGGCGGCGTGGTCAGCCGGTAGATTTCTGCTGCCGCGGTCATTGGCTTTGCCGAATGGACCGTCTCGGGCCGCGCCTGCAGGATGTACAGTCCGCCGGTCACACCGTCCTTGGCCCATTCAATGTCCATCGGCCGTGCGCGACCCGCGCGCGCGGAGTAATGCTCCTCGATCGCGCACGCCCATCGCGCCAGCGTCAGGACGTCGTCATCCGCGAGACAGAATCGGCTGCGTTCCGCCTGTGGCGTCGCCTCGCTCCGGGTGCTCTTGCTGCCGCCCGCGTACACCAGGCGCACCTCCTTCGTGCCCAGACGCCGGCCGATGATGGCCGGATGTCCAGTTGCCAGCGTCGGCTTGAAGACGGTCCATTCGTCCGGCGTGACCACGCCCTGCACCACGAACTCTCCGAGGCCGTAGGCTCCAGTCACCGTGACGACGTCGCGAAATCCGGATTCGGTGTCGAGGGTGAAGATGACGCCGGCACTGGCCTGGTCGGATCGCACCATCGGCTGCACGCCGATCGACAGCGCCACCTTGAGCTGGTCGTAGCCGAGACGCGCGCGATAGCTGATCGCGCGATCGGTGAAGAGCGACGAGTAGCAGGACTGGACGGCGCGAAGCAACCCTTCCCGTCCGCGGACGTTGAGGAACGTCTCGGCTGCCCCGGCAAACGACGCCTCCGGAAGATCCTCCGCGGTGGCCGAAGAGCGTACCGCCATCTCGGGCTCCTGTCCGAGGCGTGCAGCCAGCCGGTCGTACGCGGCGAGAACCGCCGTCTTCACGTCGTCCGGGATCGGCGTATCGAGCACGGCGGCGCGTGCCGCCTGTCCGGCTCGTGAGAGTTGCGCGAGGTCTTCCGGATCGAGCGTGCTGAAGATCGAGTGCAGCCTGGCCTCGAGGTCGCCGTCTCTCAACAGGCGCCAATACGCGTCCGCCGTCGTGGCGAACCCGTCGAGGACGCCGACACCTCTGGGCTTCAGCGCGGCGAACAGCTCGCCAAGCGACGCGTTCTTGCCGCCGACACGTCCGAGATCTCCAAGCGTGATCGCCGGGAAGTCAAGAACGTAGATCGGTGAGATCGCTGGATCTGCCATGGCTGAGCCTCCCTGAGGCGGAGAGCAACTGGCGTACCGGGTTCTCGGCTGGCAATCCGCCGGAAATCCAGCGCTTTGTCAATCAGAGACCATCACGGCACGGCACCCTTATTGCGACATTGATGCATGTGTTGCGTAAGTCCGGCCCGATCCGACCATCAGTGATTTGTTCGGCGTCATCGCTCGCAATTGTCATGGGACTCACCGGTTGCGCGTCGATGGCGCCTCCCTATGAGCGTCCACCGCTGCCGGTGCCTGACACCTACGCAACCGGCACCGGTGCGGCGGCCGCGACGCCGTTCGAACCGGTCGACTGGCGCGACTACTTCACGGACCTGCGGCTGCAGTCGTTGATCGAACTCGCGCTGGCGAACAACCGCGACTTGCGTATCGCTGTCTTGCGTGTGGAAGAAGCGCGTGCCACCTATCGCATCCAGCGCGCCGACGGCCTGCCGCTCGTCGGCGGGAGCGCCGTCGGCGCGCGTGGGCGCGTTCCCGCCCTGAATATCACCGGGCAGCCCATCGACCTCGAACTGGTGGCCCTCGGCGTAGCCGTCAACAGCTGGGAGCTGGACTTCTGGGGCCGCGTGCGCAGCCTGAAGGATGCGGCTCTCGAGACCTACCTGGCCACTGACGCCGCCCGCCGCGCGGCAACGCTGGGCATCATCACTCAAGTCGCCAACAGCTATCTGGCGCTGCGCGAACTCGACGAGCGGCTGACGCTGGCGCGGCGCACGGTCGCCAGCCGCGCGGAATCGCTGCGCATCTTCCGGCGGCGCGTTGAAGTAGGTGCGACCGCGAAGCTCGAGCTGACTCAGGTGGAAGTGCTGTGGCAGCAGGCCACGACGCTGGTCGCGCAGCTCGAGCTCGCACGCGCGACACAAGCCCACGACCTGCAGCTGCTGGTCGGCGCGCCGGTCGATCTGTCGGCGGTGGCGCAGCGGCTGGACGACGCCGCGATGTTCGAGGAGCTGCAGCCCGGGCTGCCCTCCGAGTTGCTGACCCAACGGCCCGACATCGTGGCGACCGAGCATGCCTTGAAGGCGGCAAACGCCAACATCGGCGCAGCGCGGGCGGCCTTTTTCCCTCGCATCGCGCTGACCGGCTTCCTCGGCCTGGCCAGTGCCGATCTGGGCGGCCTGTTCAGCACCGACAGCGGAGCCTGGATCTTTGCGCCAAGTATCTCGCTGCCGATCTTCGAGGGCGGGCGCCGCCGGGCCGCGCTGGACGTGGCTCAGGTGCGCCGCGAGCAGGCGATCGCGCAGTACGAGCAGGCCATTCAAGCCGCCTTCCGCGACGTGTCCGATGCGTTGTCGGCGCGTCATTGGCTCGACGAACAGGTGCGCACGCTCGGCGCCACGCTGGGCGTGCAAACCGAACGCGCCCGACTGGCCAGGCTGCGCTACGACAGCGGCGCTGCGCGGTACCTGGAAGTGCTCGATGCCGAACGCGACGTCCTGGCTGTAGAGCAGCAGCTGGTACAGACCCGCCGCGCGCTGCTGGCTTCGCACGTGGCGCTGTACGCGGCGCTGGGCGGAGGCGCCCAGCCCGGAAGCGTCGCGCCATGAACCGCAGGAATGCTCTGCTCCTCATCGTGCTGCTGGGCGCGGCAGCGGCCGGCTACTACGCGTGGACCACGCTGCGTCCGAAGGGGATGGGTCCAGGTTTCGCCAGCGGCAACGGCCGCATCGAGGCCACGGAGATTGATGTGGCCACCAAGCTGCCTGGCCGGGTCGAGGAGATTCTGGTGGACGAGGGCGCGTTCGTTCACGCCGGCCAACCGCTCGCCCGCATGCAGATGCAGAGCCTGCAGGCGCAGCGCGACGAAGCCGTGGCCAGACACCAGCAGGCGTTGTATGCGGTAGCCGGGGCCGAAGCGCAGGTGGCCTTGCGGGAGAGCGATGGTCAGGCTGCGCAGGCGCTCGTCGTGCAGCGCGAGAGCGAGCTCGATGCCGCGCAGCGGCGGCTGGCGCGCTCGGAGACGCTGGCGGCCGAGGGCGCGTCATCCGGGCAGGAACTGGACGACGACCGCGCCCGCGTGCGCAGCGTGCAGGCTGCCGTAGCGGCGGCCAGAGCGCAGGTGAACGCCGCACAGGCGGCCATCGCTGCAGCGGAGACGCAGGTCACCGGCGCCCGATCGGCGGTGGTGGCCGCTAAAGCGACGATCGCGCGCATCGATTCCGACATCGCCGACGGCCTGCTCAAGGCGCCGCGTGACGGACGCGTGCAGTTTCGCGTCGCGCAGCCCGGCGAAGTGCTCGGCGCCGGCGGCAAGGTGCTCAACCTTGTCGATCTCACCGATGTCTATATGACCTTCTTTCTGCCCGAGACCGTGGCCGGCACGGTGGCACTCGGCAGCGATGTGCGCATCGTGCTCGATGCGGCGCCGCAGTTCGTGATCCCGGCCAGGGTCTCGTTCGTCGCCAGCACCGCGCAGTTCACGCCGAAGACCGTGGAGACTGCCAGCGAGCGACAGAAGCTGATGTTCCGCGTCAAAGCGCAGATCGACCGGGACCTGCTGCTCAAGTACTTGAACCAGGTGAAAACCGGCTTGCCCGGCGTCGCCTGGGTAAAAACCGATCCGCAGGCGGCCTGGCCACCTGAACTTGCCGTGAAAGTCCAGCCGTGACCGCCGCCGACGTCGTACTGCCGGTCGTGCGCCTGCAGGGCATCGGTCTGCGCTACGGCCTTACCGCGGCGCTGGACGATGTGACGCTCGACATCCCCGCCGGCTGCATGGCCGGCTTGATCGGTCCGGACGGCGCCGGCAAGTCCAGTCTGCTGGCGCTCGCGGCCGGCGCGCGTGCGATACAGCAAGGCCAGCTCGAGGCGCTGGGCGGCGACATGGCCAGGAAACGCCACCGCGACGCGGTCTGCCCGCGCATTGCCTACATGCCTCAAGGCCTGGGCAAGAACCTGTACCCGACGCTCTCGATTGAAGAGAACCTGCAGTTCTTCGCGCGTCTGTTCGGCCACGACGCGGCTGAGCGCCGCCGCCGCATCGACGCGCTCACGCGCAGCACCGGGCTCTATCCATTTCTCGCGCGTCCGGTGGCCGAGCTGTCCGGCGGCATGAGGCAGAAACTGGGTCTGTGTTGCGCGCTGATCCACGATCCGGACCTCCTGATCCTGGACGAGCCGACGACGGGCGTTGATCCGTTGGCGCGCACGCAGTTCTGGGAGCTGATTGCACGTCTCCGCCGGAGCCGGCCGGCGATGAGCGTGATCGTTGCCACCGCCTATATGGAGGAGGCGCAGCGGTTCGACTGGCTTGCCGCGATGGACGGCGGACAGGTGCTCTTCAGCGGCACTCCACAGGAGTTGCTGGCTCGTGCCGATGCGCGCTCGCTCGAGGCGGCGTTCATCGCCGTGCTGCCCGAGGAGAAACGCCGCGGACACGAGCCCGTCACAATCCCGCCGCTGGACACGGCCGAAGGTGCCGAGGCCGCGATCGAGGCGGAGGACCTCACGATGCGCTTCGGCGACTTCGTCGCCGTCGATCATGTGCGCTTCCGCATTCGGCGTGGTGAGATCTTCGGCTTCGTGGGCTCCAACGGCTGCGGCAAGTCGACGACGATGAAGATGCTCACCGGCCTGCTGCCGGCGAGCGACGGCAAGGCCTGGCTGTTCGGCAGAGAAGTCGATCCGCGCGACATGGCCACGCGCCGGCGCGTCGGCTACATGTCGCAGGCCTTCTCGTTGTACCGCGAGCTGGCCGTCCATCAGAATCTGGTGCTGCATGCGCGTTTGTTCCATGTACCGGAGCACGACGTGCCCGCGCGTGTGCGCGAGATGATCGAACGCTTCGGCCTCGGTGATGTGCTGGACATGCTGCCCGACAGGCTGCCGCTCGGCATCCGGCAGCGGCTGTCGCTGGCGGTGGCCATGGTGCACAAGCCGGAGCTGCTGATCCTGGACGAGCCGACCTCCGGCGTCGATCCCGTCGCACGTGACAACTTCTGGAAGCTGATGATCGAATTGTCGCGGCGCGACAAGGTGACGATCTTCATCTCGACGCACTTCATGAACGAGGCCGAGCGCTGCGACCGCATGTCGATGATGCACGCGGGCCGGGTGCTCGACACCGACACGCCCGCGGCACTCATGGCCAAACGCGGCGCTGCGACGCTGGAGGCAGCCTTCATCGACTATCTAGTCGAAGCGGATCCCGGCGGATCGGCGCCGCCCGGCGAGGTGACGTCGCCGGCCGCCGCCATGGCCCAGGCCGGCACCGCGCCGGGCATCCCCAGGCGCCGCCTCGGCCTGAGGTTCGACCGCATCTCCACCTACGTGTGGCGCGAGACCCTCGAGCTGAAGCGCGACCCGGTGCGCGCCTCGCTGGCGCTGGGTGGTTCGCTGGTGCTCATGGTCGTGGTGGCCTTCGGCATCAGCTTCGATGTCGAGAACCTGCGGTACGCCGTGCTCGACCGCGATCAGACCACGCTCAGTCAGAACTACGCGCTCAATCTCGCCGGCTCGCGGTACTTCAGCGAGCGGCCGCCAATCGTCGACTACGCCGACCTGGACCGCCGCATGCGGAGCGGCGAGCTCTCGCTGGCCGTCGAGATTCCGCCCGGTTTCGCGCGCGACGTGATGCGCGGCCAACCCGTGCAGATCGGCGCCTGGATCGACGGCGCGATGCCGCAGCGTGCCGAGACGGTGAGCGGGTACGTGCAGGGGATCCATCAGCACTGGCTTCTCGAGCAGGCGCGCGAGCGTACGGGGATGGCGCTGGCGGGCGCCGCCAGCGTCGAGACGCGCTTCCGCTACAACCCCGACGTGAAGAGCCTCCCGGCGATGGTGCCGGCCGTCGTCCCGATGCTGCTGCTGATGCTGCCGGCGATGCTGACCGCGCTGGCGGTCGTGCGCGAAAAGGAGCTGGGCTCGATCGTCAACCTCTACGTGACGCCCGTTACGCGTACCGAGTTCCTGCTGGGGAAACAGATCCCCTATGTGGTCCTGGCGATGATCAGCTTCGGTCTGATGTGCCTTGCGGCGGTCACGGTGTTCGGCGTGCCAATCACCGGCAGCTTCCCGACGCTGCTGCTGGCGGCGTTTCTCTTCGCCCTCAGCGCGACGGGGATGGGTCTGCTGGCGTCTACGCTCACACGCAGCCAGATCGCGGCGATGTTCTTCACGATGATCGGCACGATGATCCCGGCGGTGCAGTTCGCCGGCCTCCTCAACCCGGTGTCGTCGCTGCAAGGCAGCGGTCGCATCATCGGTGAGATCTACCCGGCCACGTACATGTTCATGATCAGCCGCGGCGTGTTCAGCAAGGCGCTGGGCCTCTCGGACGTGCACGCGTCGTTCTGGCCGCTGCTCGCCGCCGTGCCCGTGATCCTGGGCGCGTCGATCGCGCTGTTGAAGAAGCAGGAGACCTGACGTGTGGCGCCACATCGCGAACATCTACCGGCTCGGGGTCAAGGAGCTGTGGAGCCTCTGGCGCGACCCGATGATGCTGGTGCTCATCGTCTACACGTTCACCGTTTCCGTCTACATCGTCGCTAACGTGGTGCCCGAGACGCTGCACAGGGCGCCGATCGCGATCGTCGACGAGGACGACTCGGCGCTGTCGGCTCGCATCGCCTCGTCGTTCTACCCGCCCCGGTTCACCGTGCCGGCGCGCATCACGCCGGCCGATGTCGATCCCGGGCTCGACGCCGGCGCCTACACGTTCGTGCTGAATATCCCGCCGCACTTTCAGCGCGACGTGCTGGCCCGCCGGTCCCCGCAGGTGCAGCTCAACATCGACGCCACCCGCATGAGTCAGGCCTTCGCCGGGAACAGCCTCGTGCAGATGATCGTGATGGGCGAGGTAAACGAGTTCGTGCAGCGCTACCGCGGCAGCGCCGCGCCGCCGGTGGACCTCGCGCTGCGCGCGCGTTTCAACCCGTCGCTGGAGCTGGCCTGGTTCGGTTCGCTGATGCAGCTCGTCAGCAACGTGACGATGCTGTCGATCATCCTGGCCGGCGCCGCGCTGATTCGCGAGCGCGAGCACGGCACGATCGAGCACCTGCTCGTGATGCCGGTCACGCCGACCGAGATCATGCTCGCCAAGGTCTGGGCCACGGCGCTGGTCGTGCTGGTGGCCGCGACAGGGTCGTTGACCTTCGTCATCCGTGGCGCGTTGCACGTGCCGATCGAGGGTTCGCTGGCGCTGTTCCTGGTGGGGACAACGCTGCACCTGTTCGCCATGACGTCGATGGGCATCTTCATGGCGACGCTGGTGCGCAGCATGCCGCAGTTCGGTCTTCTGCTGGTGCTGACCTTGATCCCGCTGCAGCTGCTCTCGGGCGGCGTCACGCCGCGCGAGAGCATGCCCAGGCTCGTGCAGGACATCATGCTCGCCGCGCCCACGACGCATTTCACCGAACTGAGTCAGGCCATTCTCTATCGCGGAGCCGGTCTGGACGTGGTGTGGAAGGCGCTCGGGGTGCTGCTGGTCATGGGCACCGTGTTCTTCTTTCTATCGCTGGCGCGCTTCCGAAGGACCATCGGGCAGATGGCCTGAATCTGCCCTGGTCAGGCTGTGGCTTTGTGCCCGAAGCTCCGTGCGGCCGCTCCCAGCATCAGCCGTGAGAATCCGTTGAACAGCAGGTTGATGCCCACAAGCGTCCCGATGGCCCAGATGGAGATCGACGGCCACTGCCGCCAGATCATGGCGCTCAGCAGCACCGTCACGATCGCGTTCACCAGCAGCCAGCCGGAGCCTTCCGCGCCTCGGGTTGCGAAATAGGCGACCACGTCCATCACGCCTTCGGCGAAGAGCACGACTGCCAGAAAGAGCGTGAGTGTTCCCAGCGCGATCAATGGATGCGTCAGGAAGTACAGACCCGCGCCCACGTACAGGATGCCGACGATGACCTGCCAGATCGCGCGTCCGATGCCGGTGCTCCGGAAGGCCCCGATTTCGTGCGTCACGCCACCGACGATCAGCAGCCAGCCGACCAGCACCGTGACGGCGAGACCCACCACCAGCGGCGCGACGATGGCCAGCGTCCCCAGCAGGATGAACACCACGGCAATGGCGATGAACCAGTTGCCAGCTCTGCGGGCGATATCCATGGGATTCTGGAACGTTTCGCTCGGATTCGATGCCGCCATGATGTGCCTCCAGCGACAGTCAAGACAGCAAGAAGGCGGCCAGTCCCTGGCCGTTCCAAAGCGGGGCGGATTACCCGTCGCGGAGCGTCATCGCCGTGAGTCGTGAGCGAGCGACAAGATGTCGCCAGGTTGCGGAAGGTTACTGACGACAGGTTTATCGCTTGTCCAACACGATCTGATAATCCACGCGCTCTCCCTTGGCGGTGGTCCCCTTGGCCGTGACGGTCATTGTCTTTCCATCTTTCGACACAACCCGCTTGCCTGAGAGCGTCACCTTCCCACCGCGCGATTGCGTGAACTCGGTCGTGTATGCGTCAATCCGCTTCATCGCGATTGAATCCCAATCAGGGTAGCCCTTCAAGGGGTAGTCTTTGCCGTCGTAGGTGGCAGTGAACTCGATGAGCGTCGGATTACCTTGAGCATCGACGCCCGTGTGGCGTGCTGTTTCCTGTTTTCCCTTGACCTGATACGTCCTCGTCTGGCTTCGCGGCGTGTGAGTCGCCGGGACAAAGGTCGACTTCGTCAGGTTCAGTTCCCAAACGCCGGAGGCTGGATCGGCCGCTTGAGCTGAGATGGTCATAGACAATGCAACGGCGCCAATGCAGGCAAGTAGACGTGCCATGTTGTTCCTTCTCGTGGCACACAACATCTCCTCCGACTCATGGGCATGGCTCCGCACATGAGCGGCGCGTTTGAACTCGAATTTCGCGACGGTGACGCGATCGCCGGTGATGAACCGGCGCGCAATGGAGCTGCCGATCTGTTCGGGTGGAATCTCGCTCCAGCGATGGTGAACGGCGGTCTGCGTTGGGGTAGGCATTGACGTTGGCATTGGCGCCTCCGACGGGTTTGTGACACTCCCTTGAGGTGTTTTCCTTGCCCTGCGAGGGGCATCCCTGGATTACGCAGGCAAGCGCAATACCAACGATGAACCCGAGCAAGCCTCACTCTCAGCGTGTTGTCACCGTCGTGTGTTCGGTTCCGTCGTACGCGGGCGGCGAAGCGGGTGGCAACATCGAGCAGCGTAAGAGGGGAAAAAGTGGTGAGCCGGGGCCAGGCACGATACACGGGCCGCATCGGCTGGCGTTGGAGCCGGTCTCGTTGAATCGCGCATCGCCTCTGGATTCGTCGGGCACCACCGAGGCGTAGGCAGACAACGATGCTTAGGCGCGGAACATCAGGAAGAAGAGGACGATCGCGATGATCCCGAATCCAAGCAACGGGGCATTTGTCAGGTGGTAGTCGTTGGCCGCACTCACGAGCGCGTGGCCGAACGCCTGCGTGCGGAACGCCATCGCGCTCAGTTGTCCGGAAGTGCCGCCGGCGATCGCGTTGGCGATCTGCGTGCGGACATCTGCGCTGACGAGCGACAGGCCGCCGATCACAGCGCAGAGGCTGCTGACGCTGATCAGCGCGTCGGCGGCATGGCGTCGGGCTCGCGACATGCCGAAGCCGGCTGCAAACCGTACACCTGTGGCGCTCATGAGCGTTAACTGATAACTAACAACGGTTTGCGCCGACCGCCGCCGATTCGGACAGAGGGCGAGTGTTCCAGATGGAACCACACCGTGTCCCGAAACGGGCGGAATCTATCCTCTGACCGCTTCTTCAGTGTCATTGATGACGAGCCGCAGCCGGCCGTTTACATCTCGCTCGAACACCTGCCGCTCTGTTATCCATCGGTCGGTACCGATGTGGCGGACTGTTGTCACGGTCCGGCGGATCACTCGCATCGGATCGTTGGGGGCAACCTGACTCCGACCTTCCACCTCTTCGACCGTGTAGCGGCCACCATCAGCGGTCGCCGTCGTCGTCCGGTGAACTCGCTGGCTCAGTGCCAGCCGGCTGTCTGAGCGAGACAATCCATCCGCGTACGGGGCATATGTCTCGATCACCACGTCATCCTGTTCGTTCGCATTGGAGCGGCGCGTGACGTTCCTTTCATCGACGGCCAGCTTCCCGTTTATGTCCCGACGTTGAATCGTCTCTTCCTTCATGCGTTCCGAAGCTCCGATCTTCCGTGCTTCGCCGCGTCGTGTTTCGATTGGTTGCCATCGCCCGTTGACGTCGCGAACCAGGTGCGTCCTGTCGTGCCGAACCACCCCGGGGTTGATCCGGCGTTCTGTGTACTCGATGCGTTCGGTTTCTCGGAGCGTTTCGTTGAGGCTCGGCACCAGAAGAGTAGTGTCGGTCTGGCGCACATCAGGTGCGGCCGATCTTGTCTGTTCTATCTGCCGGGACGTCAAGCCAAGACGGCCATTGAGGTCCGGAGCCCAGGTGTTGTGAACGGCGCTCGCGTCCCCGTTCGCCAGGGTTTCCCGCAGCGATTCAGTCGTCTCCAACAGCCTTCGTCGGCGGTCCGCGGCGAATCCAAACACGTCACGTCTGGTCTGCGCGGTATTGGGCGCCGTACGGATCGTCTCCATGACGATTTCTTGAATTGGCGCTAACCTGCCTTCAATGTCCGGCAGTTCGGAGGTTTCGACGACGACTACCCGGCCGCCGGACTCGCTTCGTGTTTGCACGCGTCGCCAGTGCGCGAGGTCGCCAGCGGCATAGGTGCGCTCAATAACACTCCTGGCTGGCCCCTGCGGCCCCTGGTCGGTCGTTTCACTCTGTTGGCCGGTTGCGACCGCAGATGTGCTGACGATGCAGAAACAGATACCGGCAATGCGTTCAAGGGTCATGACTTCACTCCTGCGAATATGTAGATCGTTTCTGCATGTGACGTGCCCACATCGGACGCTCTGAGCACGGTCAATGTCGCTCGCCTCGTGCTGTCCCCGCCCGACGGCGAATGCGGCCGCGCCTTCTTCTCCGGCTGGGCGGTCTGTGTCTGGGCGGGTTGAGCCTGTGTGAGGAGGCATCGAACGAGTCAGCGAAACGAACGACTCGCGGCTGGTGGAACGCGGGAGGATTCAGGGCTGGTATTCACGTCGCCAAACTGTTCTGCGTTGGGATAGAGACCTGCATCGATCCGGCCGTGAGCATCGGCGGCCTCGTACTGAAGCACGATGCCTTTGAGGATCGCGTTCCCGCTGGGGAAGGGCTACCGCAGAATCGCCATCGCGCGAATCACGGCCAGGCTATCCGGCGGTCCCAGCCATTCCACTAGGGCAAGCTCAAAGTCGTCC
>Ga0153915_10005929_pt1 | contig 11399 bp, 9 predicted proteins | sample Opewatmetagenome_2_FD_107003 | JGI IMG/M metagenome (GOLD analysis project Ga0153915, IMG submission 107003) | Freshwater wetland microbial communities from Ohio, USA - Open water 3 Core 3 Depth 3 metaG | ecosystem: Environmental > Aquatic > Freshwater > Wetlands | place: USA: Ohio, Lake Erie...
CGATGCCGATCTCCTTCCACGCCAGGTCTTGCACGCCGTGGATGATCCCCTCGGCGGCCGGTCCGTTCGGCTCTGCCGTAGCTCCGATGGCCGCCGTGGCCTTGTTGCCGGGATTGTTCTTGTGCGCCACTGGCCGGACTTCCCCACAGAGGGCTCGGCCGGCGCGCGCTCCGTACACCAGCCCCTCGAGCAGGGAATTGCTGGCCAGGCGATTGGCGCCATGCACGCCGGTGCAGGCGCACTCGCCTGCGGCCCAGAGTCCGGGGAGGTTCGTCCTGCCCTCCAGGTCGGTGCGCACGCCGCCCATGGCGTAGTGCGCCGCCGGCCGCACCGGCATCAGGTCCGTCTCCATGTCGATATTGAACTGCATGCAGGTGGCGTAGATGCGGGGGAACCGCTCCCGCAGGTGCTGGCCCTCGAGATGCGTCATGTCGAGGAAGACGCAGGGGTCCGGCGCCTTGGAGCGCTCCATCTCGTGGGCGATGGCGCGAGCCACGACATCCCGCGGCGCCATTTCCGCCATGGAGTGGTACTTGGACATGAAGCGGACCATCTCCTGGTTGCGCAGGATGGCGCCTTCGCCGCGCAGCGCCTCCGAGAGCAGGAACCGGGGAGCTCCCTTGACGTACAGCGCGGTGGGATGGAACTGGACGAACTCCATGTCGCTGATCTCGGCCCCGGCGCGGTAGGCCATGGCGACGCCGTCGCCGGTGGCCACGCCCGGGTTGGTCGTCTCCTTGTAAACCTGCCCGATGCCGCCAGTAGCCAGCAGCACCGCCGAGGCATGCACTTCTTTCGATTCGCCCTTCTCGTTGATGAGCTCGATGCCGGCCACACGCCCGTCGCGGAGGCACAAGTCCACGGCGAACTCAAATTCGCAGAAGGAGATGTTCTTGAACGACTTGGCTTTGTGATAGAGGGCGCGCCCGATCTCCCGTCCGGTGGAGTCTCCGTGGGCGTGCAGCACGCGCGAGCGGCTGTGCGCGCCTTCGCGGGTGAAGGTCAACTTGGTGCCGTGGCGGTCGAACTGCGTGCCCCAGTCGATCAGTTCCTGGATGCGATCCGGGCCCTCCTCGACCAGCACCTTGGCGGCTTCGGCGTTGCACAGGCCGTCGCCGGCATTGAGCGTGTCCTGCAGGTGGAGGCTGATCTCGTCCTCGTCGCTGAGCGCGACGGCGATGCCGCCCTGGGCGTATTGCGTGGCCGATTCGGTCAGCTCGTTCTTGGCCAGCACCAGAACGCGCCCCGCGGCAGCCAGCTCGATGGCGGCGCGCAGACCTGCGATACCGGCACCCACGACGATGAAGTCGGTTTCGGCTGGGACGCCCTTCATGGCGAGCAAATGATAACACTGGGCCCTGCTCGCAATCGGTGACCTCCAGCGCCGGGAAGGCGGCATTTCTCTCGCCGTGACGCAGCCTTCGGCTATGATGAAACGCCGTGAAAGAAGTCCGCATCGCCGTGCCGCCGCTCCCCTACTCGGCCTTCGTCGAGACAGGATTGTTGCGGCGCTCGGGCGAACTGCTGGTCAAAGTGCTGGGCGGCAAGCGGCGCGCTTTTGTGATCAGCACCCGGCCCATCCGCCGGCACTGGGGAGCCGCGTTCACCAAGGCGCTTCGCAAGGCGGGGCTCAGGTCCGACTTCCTCGACATGGGTGACGGCGAGCGCTACAAGACCATGCGTACGGTCGAGGATCTCGCGGCGCGCCTGGTGAAGGCGGGCGCGGACCGGGGCTCCCTGATCATCGCCCTGGGCGGCGGCGTGGTGGGCGACGTCGCCGGGTTCGTCGCCTCCATCTACATGCGCGGCCTCGACGTGGTGCAGGTGCCGACGACAGTGGTCGCCCAGCTCGACTCCGCCATCGGCGGAAAGACGGGCGTGGACCTCCCGGCGGGCAAGAACCTGCTGGGCACCTTCCATCAGCCTCGGGCCGTGCTGGTCGATCCGGGCTTGCTGTCCACTTTGCCGGAGCGCGAATACCGCTCCGGACTGTACGAAGCGCTCAAGTGCGGCGTCATCCGCAACCCGGCGATCTTCGAGTTCATGGAGCAGCAGCGCGACAGGCTCCTGCGCCGGGATGGGGCCGCGCTCGAGTGGCTGATCACCGAGTGCATCCGCGTGAAGGGCGAGGTGGTAGCGGCCGACGAACGCGAAGGCGGGCTGCGCCGCATCCTCAACTTCGGACACACCGTGGGGCACGCGCTCGAAGCGGAGACGGCGTACAAGCGCTTCCTGCACGGCGAAGCGGTAGCCTGGGGCATGATCGCCGCTTCCAAGATCGCGGCCGCTACCAAGCGGACTGACTCCGCGACCGCGCAGCGCGTGATCTCGGCCGTGCTCGCATACGCTCCGCTGCCGCCGATCTCCACGCGTCCGCGCAGCATCCTGCACCGGATGAAAGCCGACAAGAAGACCCTGGACGGCGTCGTCCACTTCGTTCTCCCCACCGGGATCGGCAAGGTGGAGGTCGTCTCCGACGTGCCCGAGCGCACCGTCTTGCGGGCGGTGGAAGGATTGCGCGAGCTTGCCCGGGCGTAGAAGGTCCTGCATCGGGCGGAAAGAGACCGGATCGGATCCCTGGTTCAAACTGGTGATGCTCATGAGAAAACCCGCCGTGGTGGCGTTGGCGCTGTTGCTGGCCATGCCTCTGGCCTACGCCGACGCTATTGACGACCTGGCCCGCGACTTTTGGGCCTGGCGCGCTGCGACCCAGCCCTTCTCCTATGACGACATCCCGCGCATCGAACGGCCCGCGGGCTGGAAACCCGACTGGTCGCAGGCCGCCGTGGCCAAACGGAGGCAAGCCCTAACCGATTTCGAGCAGCGCTGGAAGCAGATCCCTGTCCAGACCGATCGCACCCGCGAGGTGGACCGCCGCCTGATGCGCTCGGCGATCATGCGCGTGCGCTGGGAACTCGACGTTCTTCGCAGCTGGCAGCGCGATCCGCACTTCTACAACGAGCAGACGCTGGCCCCTTTGTGCGAGGCGCTGCTTCCACCGCCTCCCTTCACGGCGGAGCGGAGCGACGAGGTCGTGCGGCGCCTGGAGTCGGTACCCGCCATCCTGGAGGACGCGCGGCGCAACCTGTCACAGCCACCGGCGTCCTTCGCGCGGATCGCGATCGCGGAGCTGAACGATATCCGCCCACGCCTGCTGACGGTCGCGCGCGAGCTCAAGCCGCTCCTTGCTCCCGATGCTGCGGCTCGCCTCGATCCCGCCATGGACCACGCGATTGCGGCGCTGGAGTCTTACGCCGCATGGCTGCAGAAGCAGTTGCCGAAGATGCCGGAAAAGACCGCCATCGGCCGCGACCAGTACCTCTGGTTCCTGAAGAACGTCGCCCTTCTGCCGTACACGCCGGAACAGATGCTGGAGATCGGGAACAACGAATGGGCCCGCGCCGTTGCCCTCGAGGAGCTGGAACACCGGCGCGATCGCGGGCTTCCGGAGCTGAAATTGGCGAGTTCGCCGGAGGAGGAAGCGCGGCGGGAAGCCGGCGAGGAGATCGCCGTCCGCCGCTACCTGCGCGAGTTCCGGATCCTGGACGTGCCCGACTCGGTCAAACGTTATCGCTTCCTGCCGATGCCATCGTATTTGGCGCCGCTGGCCAGATTCAGCGAAGGCGATGACCTGACGTCGGAGAGCCGGTTGCAGGAGAACGGCTCACGGTACATCGAGCCCCCGTCCCCCAGTCTCGGATATTTCGCGTCGATCGCCGCCAAGGATCCGCGTTTGCAGATCGCGCACGAAGGCGTCCACTACATGCAGTTGACGTGGTCCTGGTCGCACGAGGATCCAATCCGGCGCCGCTACTACGATTCCGGGGCAAACGAAGGCCTTGCCTTTTACAACGAAGAAATGGTGACGCAGGCCGGCCTTTTCGACGATTCCCCGCGCAGCCGCGCGATCATCTACAACATGGCCCGCCTGCGCGCGTTGCGCGTCGAGGTGGACGTGAAGCTGGCCACGGGCCAGTTCACGATCGAGCAGGGCGCCGAATACCTGCGAACGATGGTGCCGATGGACGCCTCCACCGCACGCGCCGAGGCGTCATTCTTCGCCACCACGCCCGGCCAGGCGATCACCTACCAGATCGGGAAGACACAGATCCTCGATTTCCTCGCGGAAGCCCGGCGCCAGCAGGGCAGCGCATTCGATCTGGCGAAGTTCCACGGATCCTTGTGGAAGAATGGCAACGTGCCCATCGTTCTGCAGAAATACGAGTACCTCGGCGACAAGACCGATCTCGACGCCGTGGAGCGCCTGCATTGACCGCTGTGGATCAGGAGAACCCGAAGGTCACGGGAGCGCAGCCGGCCGGCGCAGGCGATGAGCAGGCTGCGGCTACGGCGGTGCGCGAGATGTTCTCCGCCATCGCGCCCCGCTACGACCTGCTGAACCACGTCCTCTCGATGAACGTGGACCGGCTGTGGTGGCGCCGCGCGGCGCGCACGTTCCGGGACGTCCTCGGGCGCCCCGGCGCGCGTGTGCTGGACCTGTGCTGCGGCACCGGCGACATGGGACTGGCGGTGCGCCGCCAGAGCCCGAATCCTGAGATCGTTGGCGCCGACTTCGCCCACCCCATGCTTCGGCTCGCCGCGGACAAGACGGCGGGCAGGAATTTCCGCGTCATCGAAGCCGACGCCCTCCGCCTGCCCCTGCACGATGCCAGCTTCGACCTGGTGGTCTCAGCCTTCGGCTTCCGCAACCTGGCGAATTACGACGCGGGCTTGCGCGAAATCTTCCGTGTGCTGCGGCCGGGCGGGGAAGTGGGCATCCTCGATTTTGGGGAACCACGGGGCGTGCTTGGGGTGGTCTACGGGTTCTATTTCCGCCGTGTGCTTCCCAAGGTGGGCACGCTCATCTCCGGCGTGCGTGGCCCCTACTCCTACCTGCCCGCCTCGGTGGAGCGGTTCCCGGATCCGCAGCAGATGCTTGGGCGCATGCGCGCCGCGGGATTCCAGGAGGTCTCCTGGTCGCCCTACACCTTTGGCATCGCCGGGTTGTATCGGGGCAGGAAGTAGCTGCGGAGAACAGCCACCCTCGGTTGTTCCAAAGTTCTAGCGACGACTAGTGACCGCCGACTCGGCCAACGGCTTGGATTCCGCGACAGGCACGAAGGAATCGGCCAGGGCTTGCTCGACGGTGTGCCGCATGACCTTTTCGTACTCCGCTCCCAGGAACTTCTGCAGCCGCGTCGTGTCCATGGTGTAGCTGCCCACGAAGAAGGGCAGGGCTTCGGGCGGGACGCCGGAGATGCCCGCGTTCCACATCATGCGCAGGACCGCGCGGCACGCGGCCTGTCCGGGCAGGCGGACCATCCTGGCGCCGGCAATGCGCACGCATTCGCCAAAACTGAGAGACGGCCCGCGTCCGGCGACGTTCAGCACGGTCAACTTCCCCGGCTCGTCCTGCCGCCGCAGGATGTGCGCCATCAGTCGCGCCACATCGTCCACATGCACGAACTGCCACTTCGTCTGCAGGTATCTTTCGCCCATGGGGAGGACGATAGGAAGGCGCGTCCCGCGCTGGCGCAGCCAGGCGCCCATCTTGCCCGGGCCGGTCGGGGTCCCGCGCAGTGCGCCGACCAGGTAGTTCTGCATGGTGGCGCCGGTGAAGATGTGGGGGCGAAGGAGATAGGTGGCGCAGTCGCCCAGCTTCGCCGCCCGCTCCTGCACCACTTCGTCCGCCTCGCGCTTGTGGATCGAGTACGGCAGGGTGTGGCCACCGAGCCGGTAATCCTCGCTGACCGCCTTGGGGAAGTCCGAGCCGTAGGCCGACACGCTGCTCGGATAGATGAATTTCTTCACCGCCCCGCCCGTGCGATTCACCACCGCGATGGCTTCCATGACCCGCGCGGTGCCCGCCACGTTGATGCGCCACATGCGGTCCACGTCGAGCACGCCGGTGCGTACCGGGTCGATGACGAACGCGAGATGGACCACGGCCTGGGCGCCGGTCTGGCGCAAAAGCGAAACCAACTGACCGCAGGACGGTTCCTCTCCCAGATCAATGCTTTCGAAGCGAAGCGGGAGTCCGGCGCCTGGCTGCGTCCTGTCCAGCCCGATCACCTGAAACTCAGGCAGCTCGCGAAGGAGCCGCAGGCCTAGATTGCCTGCGACGCCGGTGATCAGGACTGTTGGCTGCGCGTCACTCATTTACTTCGGGGGCGCGGAAGGCGCTGCCCCGCCTGGGGGCGGTGTCGCCTGCTGCGGCGGCGAAGGCGGAGTCGCCGGGGGAGGCGCCTCTTTTGCTGCTCCCTTCTCCCCTCCTGCAGGTGCTGGCGGCGCCGCCGGGGGCGTCGGAGCTGCGGCTGGGGCCTTTGCCGGCTCCGGAGGCTTGAAGTAGTTCTCATCGATCGTGGTCTTCACCAGACCGAGGGTGTGCTCAATGGCGTCCTTCACCTTTTGCTCTTCAAGCTGCCGCACGAGCTGGGTCTTCAACTCCTCGAGCGGGACCACTCGCTTGCTTTCCACCTTGTAGATGAAGAATCCAGGCAGCTCCTCGAAGACGGGCGATACCTGCCCGGCGGAGAGATTAAAGATCTGCGCCTCCTGGTCCGGAGGGAGGGCACCGCGGCGCCGAGCGCCCATGCTCGTTGGGGCCGCTGGCATCTTCGCAGCTTCCGGGGTGACCGCCGCGGTGGCCTCCTGTTGCAGCTTGTCGAGATCCTCGCCTGCGGCAGCGCGTTCGCGTATCTTTTCCGCCAGCGCCTTGGTGGCGGCTTCGTCCAGTGCTGGCTTCTTGTCCCCCTGCGCGCGCACCCTCCGAACGTAGACGCGCTTCAGTGTTACCTCCTCGTAGGCGGCCTTGTTCTCGTTGTAGTACTTCTCGACCTCGGCGTCCGGCACCTTCCCATATTTCGCCCGGAGGTGGCGGTCATATGCCAAGGCCAACGATTGCAGCCGCCGCAGCCTGGTCTCTTCCCGGAGTTGCCGGCGCTGTTGCTCCATCTCTTCCTGGAACTCCGGCGTCTTGTCGAGGCCGGCCTTTTGCGCCTGGTCGGCGAAGGTGAGCATCTCGGCATAGCGGTTCGCCACCTGCACACGCCTGGCCGGCGGCAGGTTGGCTCCGATGACGCTGATGAGCCCCTCGAAGTCGTCCTTCGTGATCACGGTCCTGCAGGGCGTCGGCTTGGGCTGCCTGGCCGGGCACAGGTTCTCAATAGTGATCACCGCCTGGTTGCCGTCCGCGGAACCCTTCGCCGCGGGCGCCGCCTGCTTCTTTTCGGCCCCCGGTGAGATCTTCGAGGTCTGCTGCGTTCCCCCTTGTGCGGCAGCGACGCTGCTCATGGCGATCAGCACCGCAAGAATGCGGATCATGCGCATAGTGTGGACTCCGGATGGTTCGAGTGTGTAATCGGTGATGCTATCACAAGCCGAAATGGGGTCCGGAGGCGCTGTTACGTCTTGGCGCACCGCCGCCCCCGGTGAATAATGAACGCGATGGCCAGTTACCCGGGACAGCTTGCGTCGGAGACAATGCGCAGCGAGAAGCGCGGCGTCGCGCTGAATTCCGTCTTCGCGGCCGTCGGGATCACCGGCTTCAAGCTCGTCGTCGGCGTCACCACGGGCAGCCTGGGCATCCTCTCCGAGGCGGCGCATTCCGGCCTCGACCTGATCGCCGCCGCTATCACCTTCTTCTCCGTCCGCGTCTCCGACAAGCCTGCCGACGCCGACCATCAGTACGGGCACGGCAAGATTGAGAACTTCTCCGCCTTCATCGAGACTGGCTTGCTGCTGCTGACCTGCGTCTGGATCGTGTACGAGGCGGTCAAGCGCCTCTTCTTCAAGCACGTGGAGATCGAGCCCAGCGTGGCCGCTTTTGTTGTCATGTTCGCCTCGATGATCACGGACTTCTGGCGTTCGCGCGCCCTGCGCCGCGTCGCCCTCAAGTACGACAGCCAGGCGCTGAAGGCCGACGCTCTCCATTTCAGCACCGACATCTGGTCGAGCGCGGTCGTGATCCTCGGGCTGGTGCTGGTCGAGCTCGGCCATCCCAACCGCCTGAACCTCCCCTGGCTGCGGAATGCCGACCCCATTGCCGCCCTGGTGGTCGCGTGCGTCGTCGTGTACGTGAGCTGGCGCCTGGCGCGGCAGACCGTCGACGCCTTGCTCGACGCCGCGCCTTCCGGCGTGCGCTCCCAGATCATCGAACAGGTTTCGCGGGTGGACGGAGTGCTGGGTGTGGATCGGGCCCGCATCCGCTGCGCCGGCAACCGCTACTTCGCCGACTTTTCCATCGCCCTGCGGCGCAACCTGACCTTCCAGAAATCGGAGCAGGTGGTGGACACCGTCACCCAGGCGGTGCAGCGGATCCTTCCCGAAGCCGATGTCGTGGTCCATCCTGTCCCCCGCGAGTTCGGGGGAGAGAATCTCTTCGACCGCATCCGCGGAGTCGCGGCGCGCAACAACTTCAATGTTCACGACGTCAGCGTGCAGGACCTCAGCGGACGGCTGCACGTCGAGCAGCACCTGGAACTCGACGAGCGCATGACCCTCAAGGACGCCCACGACACCGTCACCCTGCTCGAAGCCGAGATCCGCGAAAACGTGCCCGAGATCTCTTCCATCCTCACCCACATCGAAAGCGAGCCCGCCACCATCGAGACCACTGCTCCCCTGCGGGGCGACTCCAGGCTGGAGAACAAGCTCAAGACCATCGTCGCCGAGTTTCCGGAGATCCTCGACGCGCACGAGTTCATCTTCAAGAAAGTGGGCGAGCGGCTGTACCTCTCGTGCCATTGCACCATGCCCGACTCGCTGCCCCTGGCGCGCGTACACGACGTCTCCACCGCACTCGAGATCCGCTTCAAACAGGCCGCGCCGGAGCTCTTCAAGGTGCTCATCCACACCGAACCGCAGACCGACAATCGACGCTAGGAGGATCGATGATCGAAGCATCCGTGATTTGGACGGACAAAGAGCGTTTTCTCGGCCAGGCTTCCAGCGGCCACGCGATCGCCGTGGACGCCGGTTCGGAGAAAACCGCCAACGGTCCCATGGAACTGGTTTTGATCGCGCTCTGTTCCTGCACGGCCGTCGATGTGGTCAACATCCTGTCGAAGAAGCGGGAGCCATTCACCGGCGTGCGCGTCCGCGCGGAGGCGGAGCGCGCCGAGGCGCCTCCCAAGGTGTACACGAAGATCAAGCTCGTCTACCGCGTGACCGGAAAGGTCTCGAAGAAGGCGGTCGAGGACGCGGTGCGCCTTTCGGAGGAAAAATACTGCTCCGTGGCGGGCATGCTGAAGACGACGGCGGCGATCACGTATGCCATCGAGCTGGCGGAAAAATGATGCAGCTTTTTCCCTCCTCCGGTAGTCTCATCCGGCTATGACCGACAAACGGGTGATCCTCTTCAGCCAACCTGGCTGACCGCCGTGCTACACGGCGAAAGCCTACCTCTCGGAGAGAGGGATCCAGTACGAAGACAAAGATGTGAGCAGTGACATGAGCGCCGTGCGCGAGCTGGTGGAAACGTATCAGAGCCGCGCCACCCCCACCATCGTCATCGGCGACCAGGTGCTGATCGGGTTCGATCCCGAGCGGATCGACGAGGCGCTTGCCCGCTGAAACCCATCCCATCCGTGGATACCTGGCGATTGCCGGCGCCGCCTTCTGCTGGGGCGGCGCGGCGACGCTGGGAAAACTCGTGTTCACCGGGCGCCTGCTGGGCGGGGCCGTCACCGCCATCGACCCGCTCATCCTCGCCCAGACCCGCACCAGCTTCTCGCTGGTCGTTCTGCTGCCGCTTCTCGCCGCGATCCGCGGAGGACGGGCCCTTGCCATGCCAGCCGGGGACGTGCTCAGGTGCTTCGTAGTGGGTGTGGCGGGAGTCGCCGCCTCGAATTTTCTTTACTACTTCGCCATCGAGAAGACCACGGTGGCGACGGCGATCATCCTCCAGTACACGGCCCCCGTGTGGGTGCTGCTGTACATGGTGGTGCGCAAGCTGCAACACGCCACGCTGCAACGGGTCCTTGCCGTGGCTGCGGCGGTGATCGGCGCGGCGCTGGCTATCGGGATGATCGGCCATGGGCGGCTGCGGCTGAATCCGCTCGGAGTCCTCGCGGCCCTGGGCGCGGCCTTCGCCTTCGCGTTCTATAACGTCTTCGGCCACGGCCTGGTGGCCCGCTACGAGCGCTGGCGCGTGCTGACCTACGTCCTGTTGGGAGCGGCGCTGTTCTGGTTGGTGGTGAATCCTCCCTGGAAGATTGCGGCGGCGCATTACTCCGGCACGCAGTGGGGATTCCTGTTCGTCTTCGCCTGCACCTCGGTGCTGCTGCCGTTCTCGCTGTACTTCACGGGGCTCCAGTATCTCGACGCGACCCGCGCCATCGTGACCAGCTGCCTGGAACCGGTATTCGCCATCCTGTTCGCCGCGACCTTCGTCGCTGAACGGCTGTCCTGGCTGCAGGGCGTGGGAGTGGCGCTGGTTGTGGTCGCCACCATCATCGTGCAGCTTCCCGAGCGCAAGGGAGCGGAGCCTCCCACGGACGCTACCCTGGCTATGGCCGAGTGACGCGGGGAAGCAGGCTGAAGTAGCGACGCGCCCGCTTCACGTCGTGCGCGATCTGTACCCGCAGGTCATCCACCGATGGGAACTTGATCTCGTCGCGCAGGCGGCGCAAGAACCACAGTTCCACCTTGGTTTCCGCCGTCAGCTCGATGGGGTGGAAATTGAGCAGGTGAGTCTCGATGGCGAAGGACTCCGCGCCGAACGTGGGCCGGTTGCCGACGTTGGTCACGGAATCGAAACACTCGCCGTTCACCTGCGTGCGCGTGATGTACACGCCGTCCTTGGGCGCCATCTCGTCATAACGCGTGAGGTTGATGGTGGGAACGGTGTACTTGTGCCCATAACCCCGTCCGCGTCCCGGGGTGCTGACGATGCTGAAGGTCCAGCCCAGGAGTTGGCGCGCCTGGCTCACGTTCCCGGCGAGCAGGAGCTCCCGGATGCGGCTGCTCGAAACCTTGTCGCCGCGCACCTGCATGTAGGGGTAGGCCTTCACCAGGTATCCAGCCTCGCGGCCATACTCCTTGAGCCGCTCGGTGTTTCCCGCCGCCTTGTGACCGAAGTGAAAGTTTGCACCCTCGTGCACTTCGCGGGCGTGCAGGCGCTTGCCCAGGATCTTGACCCCGAAATCGTGCGGGGAGGTCAGCGAGAGGTCGCGGGTGAAGGGCAGAACAAGCGTGGCGTCCAGGCCGGTGGCGGATAGAAGATCGAGCTTGCGCGGCAGCGGCGTGATCAGCTTGGGAGCGACGTCGGGCCGGAGGATGCGCGTGGGGTGCGGGTCGAAGGTGACCACCATCGCGCGGCCGCCGATCTCACGCGCCCGCCGCACCAGTTCCTTGAGCACATGCTGGTGCGCTAGGTGCACCCCGTCGAAATTGCCGAC
>Ga0153915_10005930_pt1 | contig 11399 bp, 13 predicted proteins | sample Opewatmetagenome_2_FD_107003 | JGI IMG/M metagenome (GOLD analysis project Ga0153915, IMG submission 107003) | Freshwater wetland microbial communities from Ohio, USA - Open water 3 Core 3 Depth 3 metaG | ecosystem: Environmental > Aquatic > Freshwater > Wetlands | place: USA: Ohio, Lake Erie...
CGACGTCACCGGCGCGACCAAACGCTACAAGGGCTTTGCCGAACAGTGCATGGCCGAGTACAACCTCGATGGCTGGACGGCCAAGGATCTCATCTCGAACGCCGACGTCAGCGCCATCATGAAAAAGTCGATGGTGTAGCGGATGTCAATCGACCCCAAGGAATTTCGCCGCACCGTCGGACATTTCGTGACGGGCGTCACCGTCATCGCCGCCGACATCGAAGGCACGACGAGGGGCATGACGGCGAACGCGTTCACGTCGCTCTCGCTCGATCCGCCGCTCGTGCTCTTCTGCGTCGCCAAAAAGGCGCACCTCGGACAGGTCATTTACGGCGCGAAGGGCTTCTCGGTGAACATCCTCACGCTGGAACAGCAGCCGCTGTCCCAGTATTTCGCCGGCGGCTGGAAAGAACCCACGCCGCCGCATTTCACGTTCGAACCCTGGGAAGGCGGGCCGAAGCTCGCGGGCGCGGCCGCGGCGCTCGGCTGCGCCGTCGAGACCATTCACGAAGGCGGCGATCACTTCATCGTGGTCGGCCGCGTGTTGGCGCTTTACCACAGCGAACCGGCGGCATCGCCGCTCGTTTTCAACGCCGGACGTTATGCGGCGCTCGCGGAGAACGCATGAAACAGCCTGCTCTCGGCATCACGGCGACCGTCCTCGTCATGGCCATCGCGCTGACCTTCGTCTCGCTCTTCAGCTTCCCCACATTCGCGGGCTGGGTCGCGTATTTCCTGCTCTGCGTCATCCCCATCCAGATCGTGATGGCGGTCACGTGGGGCACCGAACAGCCGCAATTCGCGGCCAAGGCCCCGCAGCCGATCCGCGGGCTGCTGCTGACGATCTTCTCGCTCGTCGTCGGGGCGATTGTCACATTCGGCGTGATCTATCTCGTTGGCGCCGGCCTCCAACCGCCGCCGCCGATCATCGCGCACTGGGTGATTGTCGCCGTCCCCGTCACGTTCTGGGCCGCGATCATGTGGGGCGGCTGGCCGTTCACGAAGGCGATCAAGAACCCGATGGCCGCCGGCCTCACGATGCTCCTCTTCGTGTATATCGTGAACTTTGTGCTCTTCCGGCTGTTCTTCAACTACGAGTTCATGCAGGGCGCGCCGGTGTACGTCGCGTCGCTCGATCCGCACGGCATGTTCAGCGGCTGGAGCGCGCTCGTGTTCTACGTCACGGCGCTCGCGGGCATGTTCCTGATGATCTGCTTCGATCTCTGGCCGCTGACGACGGTCGGCGCGATCATGCAGCAGCCGGTGCTCGGCATCGTCTGGACCATCTGCGCGCTGCTGTTTGCCGTCGTGGCGTTCTACATCGGCGTCACCATGCAGCACATGGACGTCGTCCGCTTCCTGGTCCGGGTGCCGGTGCCGCTCATCTTCGGCAGCATCGTCGTGCTGAACATGCTGCAGAACTCGCTGTTCGCGAAGCTGACGCAGCCGGTGAAAGGCATCGCGAACGTCGTTGCCGTCGTCGTCATCGGCCAGGCGTTGTCGCGTCTCTACGGCGCGCTGGCCCCGACGGTCACGGGGCAGCTCGCGGCTGGCCCCCCCGGATATGACTGGGAGATCTGGCTCGCGTCGGCGCTTCTGAGCGTGACGTTTCCGTTCCTGATCTTCTACGCGGAGTTCTTCAAGTACTGGCCGCTCGCGAAGCCGGCGAGTCCGCAAAGCGCTCAGGCACCCGCGGCGCGTTGATTCAGCGCGCCGCGTACCGCTTCGCCGTCGTCTATCTCGGGCTGTTCTGTTTCGCCACGCAAATAGCCGGCGGCCTCATTCTCTTTCCGCGCTTCTCGTTCCCGCCTTTCGGCACCATCTGGCCGATGCGGGACATCACGTCCTGGCTCGGGACGCACGTCTTCCATGTGACGACCCTCGCCTACGAGGGCGTGAGCGCCGACACACCGTTCCATTGGGTGCAACTGGCGTGGCTCCTCGTCGCGGCGGCGATCATTACCGCGATCTGGTCCGTCCGGCTAAAGCCGGACGCTACGGGCCGGACAGACGACGCCATCGCGAAATGGGCTCGCCTGTTCTTTCGTTTCGCGCTCGCCGGCCAGATGTTCTACTTCGGCATGGCGAAGGTCATCCCCACACAGTTCCCTCCGCCCTCACTCGTGACGCTGCTGAAGCCGGCCGGCAATCTGTCGCCGGACGATCTGCTGTGGACATTCATCGGCGCGTCGACGTTTTATCAGATGTTCACCGGATGGGCGGAAGTCGTCGCGGGCCTCCTGCTCATCGTCCCGAGGACGGCGACGCTCGGCGCCATCGTCGCCCTCGCCGACATGGTGCAGGTGTTCGTGCTCAACCTGTCGTACGACGTCGGCCTCAAGCAGACGTCGTTTCATCTCGTGCTGATCTCGCTGTTCGTGCTGGCGCCGGACGCGCGGCGTCTTGCCAGGGCGCTCGTCCCGGACGGCCCGAAGACAGACCGGCGGGCGCTTGCGGCTCAGGTCGTCTTCGGCCTCTACCTGCTCGCGATGTTCACGCGGTTGGCGGTGTTGTCGTGGCAGAACCCGGGCGGCCCGGGCGCTCCGAAGTCGCCGCTCTACGGCATCTGGGACGTCCAGCGGCTGTCGGTGGATGGCGAATTCCGGCCGTCGATGTTCAACGACTACGACCGGCGCTGGCGGCGCGTCATCTTCGACACACCGGACGTGGTCGTGTTCCAGCGGCTCGACGACTCGTTCGCGCACTACGGCGCGTCGATCGACGTCGACCGTCACGCCATCGCGCTGCGGAAAATCCAGAGCCGCGTGTGGAGGTCCACGTTCTCCTTCGAACGCCGGGGAGACGACGAGATGATCCTCGACGGCGAAATGGACGGCCACGCCGTCCACGCCGAGCTTCAGCGCGTCGGGATGGACGTCTTCAGGCTCACAAACGGCACGTTCCGCTGGGTTCGGCCTCCGGGGTAACCCGACGGCCCGCGTATCACGAAGACACGAAGGATCACGCTTCGTGCTCTTCGTGATCCTTCGTGCCTTCGTGATAAACAGGCGACCGAAACAGCGTCAGCGCTTCGAATAAACGGTTGTGGCCGTCGTCACGCCGTCGGTCGTCGTCGTCGTGATGGTCTTCCCATCAGGCGACAGCACGAGCTTGGCCTTCACCACGGCTCGCCCGTCGACCTTCTGTGTGAGTTCCAGCGTGTGGTCGTCGATCTGGCGGTAGGCGCTCGTCAGGAACACCTCGACGCCTTCGACTGGATAATCGCGGCCGTCGAGCGTGCCGGTCCATTCGAGATGGACGACGCCGCCGCGGATGCGCACGAGGTCGTCAACGATTGTCACGCTGGAGGCGGTCGATTGGATCTGCCGGGTCCCGCGCGTGTAGAGCCTCGGCGCTGTCGAGTTCGCCGACAGGACGGCGCTGAGCGTCCAGACACCAACCCACGCGGGCAGCATTACTGTGCTGGTTTCGCAGCCGGCTTCGGAGCGGCCGGCTTTGCGGACAGTTCCTTATAGGCTTCCTCGAGGAACATGTCTGTCGTCCATGGACCGCTGGTCGATCCGTAGTTGCCGTCGTAGTCGAGTGTCGGGCGCATCGCCTTGATCTGCTCGAGTGTCTTGCCCTGCCTGATGCCAAGCGCGATGCGATCGCGGATGATCGTCGCCATGTCGCGGTATTCGACGACGTCGCTCTGGTTCATGACGCGGCCGTGGCCGGGGATGACGCGCGTGCCGCCCTGCTGGTTGTACTCGGGCACGGCCATCGCGACGATCTGGTTCAGGCCGTTGATGACGCCCTGAAGTGACCCGCCGCGCGTCGCGTCGATGTACGGATACCGGTCGGCCGCGATGATGTCGCCGGCGACGATGACGTCGGACTTGCGGAAGAAGATGATGATGTCGCCGTCGGTGTGCGCGTTGGCGATGTTCCACATCTCGATCGGCTCGCCGCCGTACCAGAAGTTCTTGCGCTGCGTGAAGAACGTGTCGGTCGGCCAGTCGTCGACCCCGCGTGACGCCGCCTTGCCGGTCGGCGCGCTCATGCGGTTGAGTGTGTTCTGAAACGCGAGGATGCCCGCGCGGTCGCCATTGAACGCCGTCGCGCCGCCAGGGCCGCCGTTCGCCGCGGCACCGCCGCCGGCGGCGTTCGCGGTGCCCGTCTTGGCAATCTTCGCGTTGCCGCCCGTGTGATCCAGATCGGCGCTCGTGTTGATGATCCAGCGGATCTGCCGGACCTTGATCCTGTTGATCTCGGCGAGCACTTTGTCAGTCGCCGTGGTATCGCCCGAGTCGACGATCAGCGTGCCCTCGTCGCTGACCTGCACGGCGATGTTGCTGCCGGCGCCGCCGATGAGATGCAGCTTGCCCTGGACGGGAATCGTCACGAGCTGCTCGCGCAGCTTGACGTAGTCGGGCCGCACGCCGGCCTTGATGTCCTCCGGCCTGACGCCGGTCTTGCGCGTGTCTTCAGGCGCCCGGTAGATCGGCTGGGGAATCTGCGCAGGGGGCGGCGCCTGCTGCGCGGCCACGGCAGCGACGAGCAGCGACGCGCCGAGCACCGCGATGAGGGCCTGCCCTGAGCGGGTCACTTCCCCGCCACCTTTCGAGCCGCCTCTTCTTTGCGCATCTCCTGAATCTTCGCCTGGTATTCCGGATAGAGCGATTCCTTGCCGCCGCGCGTCGCTCCGAACGGCAGGCCGTTCTTCTCCGCGAACTCCGGATGCGTCGTGCCGAGCGGATACGACGGCACCCAGCCGAGTGGGCGATCGCCGAGCTCGTCGACCGATTCGAATCCGTTGCCGAATGTCATGAAGCCGTTCGGATTGAGCCGCCACGTGTGGGACCGCATCATCGGCTCTTCGAGATAAATCGGATCGTCGATCGTCCACGCCATCGTCAGGTAGTCGCCGTGGCGGAAGAAATGCTCGACCATCTTGCCGTACGCGCTCGTCGCCGAGCCGTTGCGCTGGATCACACCCTGCTTCATGTGCGTCGTCGTCACGACGAGCTGGCCGTTGACCCACTCGCCTGTCGAGAAGCCGTCCCAGGTGTGTTCGGAGTAGTCGGACGGATGCGGACGGCCGTCCATCCAGATGACGCGATCCGCGCGACCGAAGCCGCCGGCGATCGTGTATGCGAGAACCTCCTGGGTGACCGGATCGAGCACTCGCTGGATGCGCAGCGCGGGGCCGGGGCCGCGCATCAGATATTGGACGGGATGCGGCTGCGCCTGGCGCTCGGGCTGCGACAGAATGCTGGCGTCCCACGCGTCCGCTTTCTGACGATCGGCGTCGTTCAACGGCAGACCGGTGTAGTCGCCAAGCTCCGGACCCGGGGCGCGGTGCGGCTGGTCTTCATTGCTCACCACGGCCCACTCACCTGAGATGTCGGTGCGAATGAGCGCCGCCGGAGCGGGCTGCTGGGCGAGCATGCGTCCGCCGACAAGCACGGCCGCTGCCGAAACCACCCACACGACTTTCTTCATCGGCCTCTCCACGGTCCGCCTGAAGGCGGACACCACCTGCACGGCGTCAGGCATTGACGACGAGCTTCGTGACGGGCTTCTGCGCGGCGAAGGCCTCACGCGCCGCGTTGACGAATTCCAGGACGGCCGGCGACGACTCGTCGCTGCGCCACGACAGCATCACCGGAAGCGTCGCGTGGGGATCGGACAGCGTCAGGGCCGCGACGCCCTTCTCCGCGTGCGGCTGCGTGAACCTGCTGCTGACGCTCGGGAAAATCCCTTCGCCCGACGCGATGAGCATCAAGCCCGCCTGTTCGATCGGGCTGGTCTTCGTGTGGACGATGCGTGGCGCGACGCCGGCCGTGGCGTACATCTCGAGGACCTTGTCGTAGAGCGCCGGCGACAGCTTCCGCTCGAACATCAGCAGCGTCTCGTTCGTGAGCTGGCAGAGCCCGACCGCGCGGCCGCGCACGAGCGGGTGATCCTCGCGGATGAGCATGACGATGCGCTCGTCAAACAGCGGTTCGTTTTCGATCTGCGGCGCCTCGACCGAGGCGCGCGTCAGCGCGACGTCGATGCGCTGCCGGCGGAACGCATCGGCCGACGTCATCGACTCGCTGCGCAGGCAGAGATCCTCGCCGGTGATTTCGACGTCAGGATGACTCTTCGCGTAGCGCATGCGGACGCGGTTGAGCGCGCTCCACAACCCCCACGCGATGCCGATGCGCACGACGCCGGTGCTGCGGCGCTTGACGCTCTGGGCGGTTTCGACGAACTCATCCGAAATCGCCCCGAGCCGGCGCGCTTCCTCGAGCAGCAGGCTGCCGCGGTCGGTCAGCTCGATGCGCTGCGGACGTCGGATGAACAGCTTGGCGCCGACTTCGCGCTCGAGCTGCTGGATCTGGCGGCTGAGCGGTGGCTGGGAGATGTGCAGCCGGCGGGCGGCATTCGTGAAACTCAGCTCTTCGGCGACCACCACGAACGCGCGTACGTGCCGGAGGTTCATCGGCGATACCTTACACGAAGGAAGCCCGATCTAATCGGTAATCTTACGGATTTTTTGCGTTAGGATACGGTTCGCCGGATAGGACTGATATGGAAGTTCGACACATTCACGCGTTTATCGCGGTGGCTGAGGAACTGAGCCTGCGGCGCGCCGGCCGCCGGCTGGGTGTGTCCCAGGCGTCCATCAGCCGGCAGGTCCAGCAGCTCGAACACGAGCTGGGGCTGACCCTTTTTCTGCGGCGCCGCGACGGGATCGAGCTGACGCATCAAGGCACGCTGATGCTCGATCAGGCGATGCGGCTGGCCGCCGCCGCCGCCGAATTCGCCGACCACATGAAGACCGTCGAGGCGCATCGCCGCGGCGTCGTCCGGCTCGGGATTGCCTGGGGGCTGTGGGACGCGGTCAACCGCATTCGCGCGCGCCACGAGTCGCGGGCCACGGGCGTCGCCGTGCTCGGCAACGACATGGCCTCGTGGAACCAGGTCGAAGCCCTGCGCCAGCGCCGCATCGACGTCGGCCTGCTCCGCCTGCCGTGCGACACACGCGAGCTGCAGTGCGCCCCCCTCTACAGCGAGTGCGTCGTGGCCCTGCTGCCTGCCGCGCATCCGCTCGCGGGACGTTCGAGCGTGCGCCTCGCCGAGCTCGCCTCCGACCGCCTGCTGCTGCACGACCGCGATCACGCGCCCATCATCTACGACAAGATCTTCGAGCTCTACTCCGCCGCCGGCGTCACGCCGCACATCGTCGCCACCACGGCGTCACCGGCGTCGCCGGGCGGCCTGATCGCCGTCGCGTCGGGCAAAGGGATCTTTCTCGGCCTTGGCAGCCTGATGAAGATGAAGGACGCGCCGGGCATCGCGGTGGTGCGGATCGAGGATCCTCGCGCGGCGCTGCAGGTGTGCGTGGTGTGGCGGGCGTCGGAAGCGTCGCCGACCGTGCTCGACTTCGTGTCGGCCGCGCGTGAGGCGTTCGCGACCGAGTCCGCGTCAGGTCCGAAGCGGGCACCGGTCCGCCGCACGCTCAAAGCGCGCGGCGGCCGCTCTCGCCGGGCTACTGCGTAGTTCTAACTTCTTACTTCTAACTTCTCACTTCACCTTCTTCACAAATTTCAGCACCGGCTCAGACACCGTCTTGTCGGCGGTGTCGATCGAGAAGACTTCGGACATGTGGCTTTCTGCTTTCAGCATCCACATCTCCGGGCAGTGGTCCTTGCCGACCTTGCACAGCTCGTCGTGCAGGGCGACCGTGTTCGCCGGCATCTGCGCGTTCATGATGCCCGGATCGAGCTCCGCGTACGCGAGGACGATCTTCACGTTGCTCTTCTTGAAGCCGGGAAGGTTGTCGCGCTCGGCCTGCTGCTCCGGCGTGAGCTGCGGCGGACCGCCGGGGCCGCGGCCTGCGCCGGGCGCTCCGCGCCCCGGACCGCCGAATGGCGCCGCGGCCGCCTGACCGCTCGGGCCGGCGATGCGGCCGTCGTTGCTTCCCATGTTGGCGCTGACGCCGCACGCGGCGCCGGGCGTCGGTGCGCCTGGAGCGCCGAAGCCGCCGCGTCCCGCGCCGCCACCTGCGCCGACGGTCGGCACGGGATTGCCCGACATGAAGATCGCGCCCTTCACCTGGACGCCGTTCTTCCACCGCTCCGGATGTCCGATGTACATCCCGAGCGGGCCGTTGCCCGCCGAGTGCGCCCAGATCACGATGTGATTCGGATCGCCCTTGTACTTCGCGATGTTGTCGTGCACCCAGTCCACGGCCATCGAGATGTCGCGGCCCGTGTCGTCCCAGTTGCCCCCGCCCGGATGCCGCTGGACGGTGACGCCGACCATGCCGTTCTTCGTCGCCCACCGGCCGATGTTGTCGTAGAAGGCGTTCGACTCGCGCACCTGCTGCTCGACTTTGTTGCCGCCGCCGCCCGGCACATACATGACGACCGGCCGGCTGTTGCCGCCCTTTTCGCCCGTGAAGATGTCGAGCACGTCTTTCGTGTTCGGCCCGAACGACTGATCGCGGACGATCGTGACGCCCGGATAAAGCGGCGCCATTGATTTCGGCGAAGGCGCGTCAAGCGGCCAGTACGTGTTGAAGTCGTTCGCCGGCATCAGCGGCCGGTACAGCTTCGCCGTGCACGCGGGATCGACGATCTGCCCGATCTTCAGCAACTCTGCTTCGATGTTCGCCGGCACCTGCGCGGTAGCAGTTGCCCCGGCGACCGCGACACCGACGGCCAGTAAGAATGCGTATCTCATCGGCTCTCCCTCACGTGGGCCGGCCCTTTCAGGGCCGGCGGTTACGCGCGTAATCATACGCGCTCTATCTCAATACCTGTTTCGACAACGCGTGTTACGCAAGGCGTATCACCGGCCCACAGTCGTAGGATAGGCCGCATGAAACGACACGCCTTCGTCGGACTCACGCTCGCCGCAATCGCCGCCACGGCCGCGGCGCTGCACGGTCAGGCTCCCGCTGCACCACGCACCGGACCCGGCGTGCAGGCGGCGCAGGATGCCAGGGAGCCGGAAGTCCTCGCCAGGTGCAAGACGCCGCCGCCGGCGCCACAGGGCCGCGGAGGGCCTGGCAGGGGCGCCCCGGCCGCAGCCAACGCGGGCCCGCGCGAGTACACGGTGGCGGAGATTCCGGGCGTCGTCGCTGCCGGAGCGCAGTGGAAGCTGCTCTGGGAAGAGCCCGGCAACAACGCGGACGGACTCGCCGCGACGAAAGACGGCGGCATCCTCATCGCCCAGAACGACAAGAGCGACGTCGTCACGCTCGATCGCCACGGCAAGGCGTCGATCGTCTACAAGAACACCAACACCGGCGGCGCGCTCTCCTATAACGCGAAGGGCGCGCTGTTCATCGCCGAGCGCGCGCTCAATCCCGCCATCTGGCAGCTCGAGCCCCGACAGAAGCTGTTCGCCAACATGTATCAGGGCGATCCGCTCGACTGCATCGGCGGCGTCCTCAACGACATCGCCGCCGATCGCAACGGCGGCGTGTACTTCACGATGGGCACCGTCTTCTACGCCAACCCGGCCGGCGTCATCACGAAGTACGGCGAGAACCTGCGCACGAATGGCATCGTGCTGAGTCCGGACGAGAAGACGCTCTACGTGACCAATCAGGGGACGCTTGCCGCATTCGATGTCCAGCCTGACGGCTCGCTGAAAAACCAGCGCGAGTTCGTGAAACTCGAGGGCGGCGGCGGTGACGGCAGCACCGTGGATAAGGCCGGCCGCATCTACGTGACCGGCGGCGCCGGCGTCAATGTCATCGGCCCGGACGGCAAGTATCTCGGCGCCATTCCCACGCCGCGCAACGTGATCAGCCTCGCCTTCAGCGGCGCTGATCGCAGGACGCTCTACGCCGTCGCCGTCTACAACAACGACGCCGGCCGCCAGGTGCAGATCATTGCCATTCCGACTATCGCGCAGGGATTTTTCCGCGCCAAACCGTAGTGTCCGCCTTCAGGCGGACAAGGAGCCTTATGAATCGCATGACGATCGCGTTCGTTCTGTTTGCCGCACCCGCATTCGCGCAGGCGCCTGCTCCGCCGCCCGCTGTGCAAGCCAATCCCACGCCCGGCTGCACGGCCACGCCGGCGCAGCTCGAAGCCAATCGAAAAGTGGCGATGGAGTTTTTCCGCACGCAAGGCGAGGCACGCGTCGCCCTCGCCGACCCGAGCTACAAGCAGCACAACCCGGCGTTCAAGAAGCGCGCGGAAGACAACAAGATGAGCGACTACGAGGAGTTCAAAGCGACGTTCACCGCTCAGGCGGGACGCCAGGGCGGAACCGGCCGGGGCCCGGCCGCCGGACCGACGCCGCCGGCCGGCAACCCGTTCGAAGTCGTCACGGCCGAATGCGACATCGTCAGCGTCATTCACAAGAACTACCGCCAGGATCCGACGGCCGAGCCCGGAAAGTTCTACGAGGTGTTCACGTTCGACACGTTCCGCGTCAAGAACGGCAAGCTCGTCGAGCACTGGGACGGCGCGGTCATCAACCCGCCGGCGGCTGGCCGCTAAGCAGCTGGTCCGCGGTCCTTGGTCCTGAGTGCTTGGTCCGTTCTCGGTCCTTGGTCCCCGGTCCGCCGTGGGCCGAAGGACTAAGGACTGAAGGACGAAGGACGGACCAAGGACCAGGGACCAAGGACTACTCAGGCCGATTTCCCATGTCTCCGCCCGTGGCGCCGCCTGTGCTGTGGTAGTTGCGCGTGCCGGCGACTTCCGAGCTCACACCGCCGCCTTCGCTGAGTTCGCGCGTCCCCGGGTGATGCGTCTTCCCGTTCAACTCGTCGTCGAGCCCATCGCTACCCTGCAGGTGGTCGCGCGCCGACGGAACCGGCTTGATGTCGCCGAGGATGCCTTCCCTGATGTGTCTTTCCATCTCAGTCATGGGATGCCTCCGTTAGCGTTCTCAGCGGTTAATATTTCCAGTACGTGCAATCGACATTCCCGAAGATCGTGCGACGCACATCAGCTGTTCATGGGCACGGCGTGTTCGCCGCCGAGCCGATCAGGAAGAACGCGCGGATCATCGACTACGCCGGCGAACTGATCAGAAACGACGAGGAATGCGAAGCGCGCGAAGAGCGGTACCTCAAGGAGGGATGCATCTGGGTCTTCCGCGTCAACCGGGCCTGGAGCCGCGACGCGAACGTCGGCGGCAACATCGCGCGGTTCATCAACCACTCCTGCACGCCCAACTGCTGGTTTGAGGTCGTCGACAAGACGATCTGGATTCGCGCGGCCCGGCCGATTCGCCGCGGCGAAGAGCTGACGTACGACTACTCGATCATCGGCGAGCGCACGATTCCCTGCCGCTGCCGCCCCGGCTGCCCGAACAAGATCTGACACCACGTGACTCGGCAGACCTGAAGGTCTGCACTACAACTGCGTGCGCTAGTAGTGCAGGCCTTCAGGCCTGCCGATAGTCGTAGTGCAGGCCTTCAGGCCTGCTGACAGTCGTAGTGC
>Ga0153915_10005931_pt1 | contig 11398 bp, 5 predicted proteins | sample Opewatmetagenome_2_FD_107003 | JGI IMG/M metagenome (GOLD analysis project Ga0153915, IMG submission 107003) | Freshwater wetland microbial communities from Ohio, USA - Open water 3 Core 3 Depth 3 metaG | ecosystem: Environmental > Aquatic > Freshwater > Wetlands | place: USA: Ohio, Lake Erie...
CCCATATGGTTAGAAACACCTTTGACAAAAGCAAGAGTTTGCAGATCTTCGGCGATGATCCTGCGGATATCCTGCGCTCCAAGAGAAACAGTGAGAGTATCCCTCTCAAGTTTATACTGTTCTTTAGGTTCCATGGGCAGGTGTAGAATTATCTCAAAACCAAGTTCATGCAGGCTGGTAGAAACTAACTTTGAGTTTTTCAGATTTGGCAGGACAGCGCAGGTAACAGGATAGCTGATCTGCCTGGCAAGCGCCAGGTTATTCAGCGCATAGCCCCAATCATCAATAACAATGGCGATCTTGCCTTTGAAAGGGATGATCATCTTTTTTGGTTTAGGCCGGGGAGTGAAAATCGCCAAAATAACCACAAAAAGAATAACCGCCAGGCTGATAAATAAAAGTGTTCTCTTAGATCTGGGCATTATTGGCTTTTCGCGCCGCTTTTGCAAAAGATCAGGCTTTTCAGCGCGCTGATCGCGCTTAAGACCTGCTTATCCGATTTAAAATCAAAAACACCCGGTAAGGCATCTTTTTGTTTCTCTGCTGATTGAGCCTTGTCATCCGCGCTAACGATAATATCAGGAATAACGCCTTTGCCGTGGATGACTTTTCCGGAAGGAGTGAAATATTTGCTGGTGGTCAGTTTTAAAGCCGAACCATCCCCCAGCGGGATGATCGCCTGCACTGAACCTTTACCGAATGACTTTGTCCCAATGATCATCGCGCGTTTATAATCCTGAAGGCAAGCGGCAACAACCTCGCTGCCGGAAGCTGAGCCTTCGTTGATCAAAATAACAAGAGGCAGATTAAGGATGGGATTCTTTACCTGCGAAGTAAAACGCACATCTTCTGACGATTTGCGCCCTTTAGTATAAACGATCAATTTACCCTGCGGGATGAATTTTCCCGTGATCCTTGCCGCTTCATCCAGGAGACCTCCCGGATTATTACGCAAATCTAAAATCAGCGCGTTCATTTTCTGTTTAGAAAGGCTGGTGATCGCCGCGTTTAACTGTTGAGCGGTATTTTCCCGGAATTCCGTAAGCCTGATATAACCAATACCATCCTCAAGTATCTTCGCGTATTTCACGTCCTTGATCTTGATCATCTCGCGCTTAATGGGAAATTCCAGTAATTTTTTATCCCCTTCTCTTAAGATTGAAAGCTTAATCGTCTCTCCGGGTTTACCGCGCATTTTCTTAACTGCGTCAGTCAAAGTCATCTCCCGGGTCAATTCATCGTTGATCTTCACAATGCCGTCGCCAGCCTTTATCCCTGCCCGCCAGGCCGGAGTATCTTCAATAGGAGTAATGATCGTAAGCATACCGTCTTTGATCGTGATCTCAATGCCTAGCCCGCCAAACTTTCCTTCTGTATCGATCTTTAGCTCGTTGTACGCATCTGGATCAAGGAACTGGCTATGTTCATCAAGGGAGGAAAGTAACCCTTTTAAAGCGCCGTAGATCAGATCCTTGGGCTTGGTTTCATCCACATAATCTTCCTGGATGATCGCCAAAGTATCCGAGAATAACTCTACCTGCCTGTAAAGCTCCTCTTTCTTATTTTCACGCGAAGCCGATACAGCCAAAGAAAAACAGCCGAATAATAATAAAAGGATAACGCAACCAATGATGAATCTTTTGAATATCCTCAACTTAACCTACGCCTGATCAGATCCTGAAGCAGTTTAGGATTAGCCTTTCCCTGGCTTCTCTTCATCACCTGTCCGACCAAAAACATTAAAGCGTTAGCCTTGCCGGATCTAAAATCATCAACGGACTTGGCGTTCTTTTCCAGTACCTCACTGATCATCGCCTCAAGGCTTGCGTTATCCGATATCTGAAGCAGGTTTTTTTCTTTGATGATCTGCGTAGCGGGCTTCTTAGTATCGATCATTTTTGTGAGTACGGTTTTGGCGCTTAAATTTGATATCTCCTGGCGCTCTACAAAACCAACCAGATCCACAAGCCCCTGGGCACCGACACCCAGAAAACTGGGTTTTAAACCCCTGGCGTTGGCTTCGCTTAATAACGGGCCGATCAACCAGTTAACTACGATCTTTTTATCGCTACCGGAATAACAACGGAAACACTCCTCGCTAAAATCGGCAAGTTCCCTGGAAGCCGAAAGGATCTTAGCCTCATATTCAGAGATACTGTATTCCTCCACAAAACGCCTTGCCTTTGCCTGCGGCAATTCCGGCAAGCTATCTTTTATCTCCTGAATAGTTTTCTGCTCGATCAAAAATGCCGTCAGGTCAGGATCGGAGAAATAACGGTAATCTTTAGCGCCTTCTTTAGTGCGCATGGAAACGGTTTCGCCGTTATCCGCGTCCCAAAGCCTTGTTTCCTGGGTCATCTCTTGTTTTGATTCAAGCATCTCGGTCTGCCGCTGCACTTCAAAAAGCAGAGCATCCTTGACCCCTTTAAAAGAATTCATATTTTTTAATTCTGTTTTTACCCCTAAAACCTTTTCGCCGCTTACCCTCAAAGAAATATTCGCGTCGCAACGCAAAGACCCCTTTTCCATATCGCAATCGGAAACATCAAGGTACTCAATGACATTCTTAAGTATGGTCAGGTAATCAAACGCTTCCTGGGGGCTGCTTAAATCCGGTTCGCTGACAATCTCAAGCAAAGGTATGCCTGTGCGGTTAAAATCCACGAGGCTTAAATTACCCTCATGGATAAGCTTACCAGCGTCTTCTTCTATATGCACGCGGGTTATCCCGATACGCTTTTGTCCCTGGCCATCAGGAATATCCAGGTAGCCGTTTCTGGATATGGGAAGGTCATACTGGGAAATCTGGTAATCTTTTGGCAGATCAGGATAAAAATAATTCTTGCGGTCAAATTTCGTATACTCCTGAATAGAGCAGTTAAGCGCCAGGGCTACTTTGATCGCCGAACGCAGGACTTCCTTATTAAAAACAGGAAGCGTGCCTGGAAAACCCAGGCAAACCGGGCAAACAGCGGAGTTCGGTTCCTGGCCAAACTGCACGGAACAGGAACAAAAAGCTTTTGTCTTTGTTTTTAACTGTAGATGGACCTCTAAACCGATCACTGTCTCGTATTTCATAGTTTTGGTTTCATTGTGTGCCAAGGCGTACTCTGCTCATAAGCATGCGCCAGGCGTAAGATCATCTCTTCATTAAATGGCTTAGCCATGATCTGCAGGCCGACGGGCAGGCCTTTTTTTGTAAAACCGCAAGGTATGGAGATCGCCGGTATACCCGCAAGGTTAACGGAGATCGTATAAATATCGGATAGATACATTTTTAAAGGGTTATCCGCGCGCTCCCCGATCTTAAATGCCGGCGTAGGCGATGTAGGGGCAACGATACAATCAACCTCCTCGAATGCGCGGTCAAAATCCTCTTTGATCAGCGTGCGCGCTTTTTGCGCCCGTAAATAATACGCGTCAAAATAACCGTGGCTTAACGCAAATGTCCCCAGGAGTATCCGGCGCTTGGCTTCCTGGCCAAAACCCTGGCCGCGCGTAAGTTTATACATTTGCAGCAAGTCATTTGCCTCTGCGCGATAACCATACTGCACGCCGTCAAACCTGGCGAGGTTAGAGCTTGCCTCCGCTGTCGCGATAATATAATAAACAGGTACGGCATATTCAGTATGCGGCAGGGAAATTTCCCGGGAAACAGCGCCTAAAGTTTTAAGTTTATTGATCGCTTCCGTGATGATATCTTTTACTTCTTCGTCCATCCCTTCCACAAAATATTCTTTCGGCGTACCAATCTTAATACCACGGGCTTCCCCGCTAAGGCTTTTAGTGTAATCCGGCACATCTATGTTAACTGAAGTGGAATCTTTTGGGTCATAACCGGAAATGATATTTAAAAGAAGCGCGCAATCGCCGACATTTTTGGTGATCGGGCCGATCTGATCAAGGCTGGAAGCAAAAGCGATCAGGCCGAAACGTGAAACCCGGCCATAAGTCGGCTTTAACCCGACTACGCCGCAAAAAGAAGCGGGCTGGCGTATAGAGCCGCCTGTATCCGAACCCAAAGCCCAGATCGCTTCATCCGCCGCTACAGCTGCCGCGGAACCGCCGCTTGAACCGCCAGGCACGCGCTCCAGATCCCAGGGATTATGCGTAGGGCCAAAAAATGAATTTTCCGTTGAAGAACCGAAAGCGAACTCATCCATATTGGTCTTCAGCGGAAATATACCTACTGCCTGTTTCTTAAGTTTAGCGACCACCGTTGCGTCATAAGGCGGCCGGAAGCCTTCCAGGATCTTTGAGCAGCATTGCGTATTCAAACCTTCAGTGCAAATATTATCTTTTAAGGCGATGGGCAGAGAAACAGAATCATGGCCAGCTCCGGATAGGTCTTCTGAACGCACATAAGCGCTCACCCGGCCATCCACTTCAGAGATGCGTTTTTTGAGGCGCTCGCAGATAGAAGCGGCAGTGGCCTCCTTACTCTTGATCATTTTCAGCAGCTCAACGGCGGTCAGGGTATTTAATTCCATAGTTATTCTATGATCTTGGGGACAGTGAAAAAACTCCCCTTTTTATGAGCTGTATTGCCCAATACCTGCTCAACGGTTAAAGATGGTTCCGGCTGGTCTTCCCTAAGCACATTATGTATAGGCAGGATGTGGTTCGTAGGCTTGACGTTATCAGTATCAAGCTTGCTCAGGCGGTCTATAAAAGAAAGGATATCTTCAAGCTGGCTGGCAAGCTTAAGGGATTCCTCGGGCTTAAGCTCAATGCGCGCCAGATTAGCTACATATTCAACTGTTTTTTTATCTAAAGCCATCATTTTCTCCTGTTAGAGAACGATTTTAACATCCCGGTGAGCAAAAGTCAAACACAATCCGGCAGTTATCCACAGGGTAGGAGAGGCTTAAGCCTCCCCTGCATTGTTAATAACTTAGCGTAAAGATTTATATAGACAAAACCGCGAAAATATGTAGAATAATTTAATATCATCACTACCGAGAAAATGCCTAAAAAGACACCTAAAACAAAACCCAAATATTATCTGGATCCCGCAGGCGAGTTTGTCATTGAAAACTACAATTTAAGCAAGCCTTTCGCCAATTTTTTCCCGGGGATCGCCGGTAAATACGGCATCCCCCTCTGGACATTCTACGTAAACCGCGGCCAATGCCTCTCCAGTTTCGGGACAAAAGACAAGGACCACGCGATCCTGGAGTTTTTTCCCGCCAATAAAGCGTGGCAGACGGTCTTTACTTACGGTTTCCGCACTTTCCTGAAGGTTAAATCCGGCAAGAAAACTGTGCTTTATGAGCCATTCCGCTATAACCTTGACGGCCAAAACCGGCAAGTGGTTAACCGCATGCGCATTACCAGCGCAGGTTTGATCATTGAAGAAGAAAACAAACAACTGGGCATCAACCTCCGCGTGGAATATTTCAATATCCCCAATGATTCCTACGCCGGTTTAAGCCGCATAGTTAAAATAGAGAATACCTCCTCAAAAACATTGAACTGCGAGCTTATCGACGGGCTTGCCCAGGTCGTCCCATTTGGCACAAATAACTTTTTCTTAAAAAAGATGGGCCGTACTATTGAGGCCTGGATGAACGTTGAGAACCTTGAGAAAAACGCGCCATTTTATAAACTTGACGTTGACCCCGGCGACCGCCCGGAAGTAGTGCATATTGACGAGGGCAACTTCTGCATAGGGTATCATTTTGAAGGCAACAAAGGACAGCTCTTAAAACCTATTGTTGACCCGGAGGCTGTTTTTGGCAAAGTAACCGACTTCTCTTATCCTGCCGAATTCATGCTTCAAGATAAATTTCGCTATCCTGAAAAGCAGATCATTAAAAGCAGGACTCCCAGCGCTTTGCTGTTTCTTGCGCTAAAATTAAAACCCAAGGAAAGCAAAACTTTATATTGCCTCTTCGGCCAGGCCAGGGATATCCGCACATTGAACAGCTCGATAAAGAAAATAACCAGAGCCGGTTATCTGGAATATAAATCCGAAGAAAACGCGGCGCTGATCAAGAACATTCAAAAGGATATCCTTACCAAAAGCAGCTCGCCTGCGTTCAATCTTTACGCCGCGCAGACCTATATTGATAATATCATGCGCGGAGGTTACCCTGAAGTTTTTAACTCCGGCGCGCTCTTCTATCTTTACTCCCGCAAACACGGCGACCTTGAGCGTGATTACAATAAATTCCAGCTTCAACCTACCTACTTCTCTCAGGGTAACGGCAACTACCGCGACATTAACCAGAACCGCCGCTCGGATATATGGTTTAACCCCGCAGTGCTGGACGCAAACCTGATCTATTTTATTAACCTTATCCAATCTGACGGGTTCAATCCGCTGATCGTCAAAGGCGAAAGTTTTAAAGTTAAAGACGCCTCAACGCTGGATAGGTTACTGGAAGGCGCTAGCCCAAAAGAAAACATTGATCAGATCATCAATTTCTTAAAAAAGCCGTTTACTCCCGGCGACTTGATCTTCTTTATTGAAAAGAGCAATATTAAACTACGCTGCTCTTACGATGAACTGCTGGATAAACTGTTTGCCGCTTCCGTAAAGATCGAGGAAGCTGAACATGGCGAAGGCTTCTGGACAGACCATTGGACGTATAATCTGGATTTAATTGACAGCTACCTGGGGGTCTATCCGGAAAAAACCAACGAATTGTTCTTTAATAATAAGATATTTACCTTCTATGATAACGCGGAGACAGTAAAACCGCGTAGCGAGAAGTACCTGCTGCATAACAAACTTCCCCGTCAGCTGCACGCTATCGGGCTGGATACCGCCAAAAAAGAAATTATCCGTAAGCGCCTGATTCAGCCGCACGCCGTAAGAACCCAGTATGGCGCAGGCGATATCTATTATACGACGCTATTCAACAAGCTTTTATGCCTTGCCGCCAACAAACTAGCTTCACTTGACCCTTTTGGCGCGGGGGTAGAGATGGAAGCGAACAAACCTAACTGGTTTGACTCTTTAAACGGGTTGCCCGCGCTTTTCGGTTCATCCACCTGCGAAACATTTGAATTAAAAAGGCTGCTTTTATTGCTAAAAGATATTCTGAGCAATTCTCCTGGCCAGTCATACCCGGTTACAGAGGAAATAGCTGAATTCATTAACCTTCTTCTACCCCTATTTCCGGTCGATGCCTTCCTATACTGGGATAAGAGTTCTACGGTTAAAGAAGAATACCGGCACAAGACCCGTTTAGGGTTCAGCGGCAAAGAAATTAACACTCCTTCCGGAGTTTTAATGGATTTTGTTAACCAGGGATTAGAAAAAGTCGAGCGCGGTTTAAAAACAACCCTGGACAAGAAAACGGGCGTGTATTTCTCTTATTTTATCAATGAAGTAGTGGAATATGATATGGCAAATGAGCACTTCATAACCCCTAAAAAGTTCATACAAAGACCAGCCGTTTTATTCCTGGAAGGCCAGATGCACGCGCTGCGGCTTGCGCAAGATCAGGAACTGGCCAGAAAATTGCACCAATGCACAAAAAAGAGCGCCTTATTTGATAAGAAGCTTAAGATGTATAAAGTGACTGCGCCGCTGAAAAGCATGCCTGAGGAGATCGGCCGTTGCCGCGTATTCACTCCGGGCTGGCTGGAAAATGAATCCATCTGGCTGCATATGGAATACAAATACCTGCTGGAGCTGCTAAAAAACGGCCTGGCCGCGGAGTTCTATGAAGAATTCAGAAATGTGCTTATCCCCTTCCAGAAACCTGAGAGGTATGGCCGCAGCATCCTGGAGAATTCATCTTTCCTGGCAAGCAGCGCCTTTAACGATGATAAGCTTCATGGCAATGGCTTTGTCGCCCGCCTTTCCGGCTCAACCGCGGAATTCCTGCAAATCTGGTTGACGATGAACGCGGGGAATAAACCCTTCAGTTACAGTGTTCGCGGCGGGTTAGAATTGAACTTTCAGCCGATATTAGAAGCTGATTTGTTTGACAAGAAAGGTGATTACTCCTTTAACTTCTTAAGCCGTGTCCTTGTGACCTACCATAATCCGGGGAAAAAAGATACATTTGGTAAAAACTCCGCAAAAATAAACAAGATCATCCTATGGGATGATGATAAACCCACGGAAATAAATTCCAGCGTGATCGCCTCGCCTTATGCTGAAAAGATCAGATCCCGCCAAATTGAGAAAATCGATATATATCTAGAGTAAATAAAAAAATAGGTAGAATATAAGGTTTCCCCTGCATTCTACCTACTATCTATTAACTACCCTATTATTTCTGAATCCTAGAACCTGCGGCGATAATACGCGCGGATTATATGCTGCGTATCTAACGTGAGCATCGTCCCGCCGTATGGATCAAGAGAAGAAAAGTTACCTAAAGAACTTGTGTCTCCTACGCCATACTGCAGGATAACTTCATCGTCTCTGGAAGGCAGGTACCTGAATTCGCTGAAGAAGTTGTGGTGGCCTTTGGGCCCGTCCGTAAGGCCAAAACCTGAAGAATCCTCAATGATATCCTTACAACGGGAATAAATGTACTTAAGCGACATACCTATTTTCTGGGTCGGCATATAAGTAACTTCCATCCCCATATGGTTCATATTATCGTTGATCAAAGAAGCGGTCTCATACTCATTGCGCGTATAATCCAGGTAGATCTCCATATTTTTCATCGGCATGATCCTTAAGCCGGTCTTAAACACATTATAGAAATCATAAGGGGCTTGCGGGAAAAGCGCCTGGTTATAGAGGAACGGCTCAACATAGGAATAATATTGGTCATTCTGGGAATAGAGCCCATATAATGAAGTATCATTCCTCAAAACATTCTGCGGGAAGTTGCCATAAGCTAACGTATAATCATTCGTGCGCTCGTATATACCATTCAAGCTCAACCAGTCAAAGAAATCGTAATTTAAACCAAAAGAACCGGTTTTAATGGACGGATCCTGACCATCGGCTACGGCGTCATTCTTAAAGAAATCTCCAGTCTTGCCGTCATAGATATACGGGTCTACCCCGGCTAAGGTTTTAGGCATCTTCTGATAAATACCCAGGGCTTTAGCGGTTAATTTATCGGTCACTCTTACTGTCGCTTCATCGCGCACAACATTCTCCACGAATTTGCCGTTGACATTATGCACATTGCGCACGTCAAAAAGGTTAGTGAACCTATCCTCTAAAAATAACTCCAAGCGGAAACCCAAAGTACTCCTGCCCACGTCAATACCATCGCCAATGCGGCTTGAGTTAAGTTCTCCCCAGTTAGTATTTGATCCTTCTAGCCCACTCGCATAATAACCCATCGGCCTGCGGAAATGTATATGCCTTGACCAGAAAACATCCTGGCGAGTATTATGAAAATCAGAAAGAGCGGAATCAAAACCTTTATCCATACGGCTGGCGTAAAATTTACTTTTAACAAGTAAATTCTCATCTTTTGCCAAAGCGATCTCATCATAGCCGTATTTTAGATCCATGATGCTGGAGCGCGGATAACGGGTAATAAAAGAAAAATAATAGGCATTTCCACGGGATTCAGTTTCATAATCAGAATTATTCATATCGTATTTTGATTTGGAAGTGAGGAATTCCGCCTGGGCCTTGATACCATCAACAACTTCATAGCCCAAGTCAAGGCCACCCACAAAATTCTGGCTATCCAGTTTCTGCGGGTCGGTCTTAAAACCGGAACGGGTGGTAAAAGTACCGCCAAGCATAAAGTTATCCGCGAACCTGTGTTTCAGGCGGCTGGCGGAGATCACGTTATCCACCACGTCATAATCCTGCCAAAGATGTTTAGGCGTAGCGACGGTTGTATCAAAGGTGGTTGCCTCCTGCGGCTGTAAACTGAAAGAAAACCCCCTTAAGGCAGTCAGGTATTTACCTGTGCTATCCTTGGAGATGAAGGAAAGCGAATCATCCCAATTCCCTTTGGTAAAATCTACCGGGGTGTTTCCTGTGTGAAGCTGACCCGGCGTATACATACGCAACCACTTGCTATCCTTCCACCATATGCCATGGTTAGTAATAAGCAACGGGTCATCGGAAGTATAGGCCTGGTCCTGGTAAGCCATGGGGAAAGCCCGGAACTTCACCTTATCATTAGTATAATCCAGCCATAATTCGCGGATAGGCTGGAACTGCCTGTCAATTTTTGATTCAGGAATGACAAAACCGTCAGCAGTTGTCGCGACAGTTTTACCATTCTTGACTTTTAACTCCGGCAGGTTAAGCGTAGTGCCTGTAAGATTACTGTAAAAAGTATGGTTAAGCGTATAACCGGTATTAGACCAATAATACAACTGCATATCGGCTGTATCGCTTCCATCGCTGACCGTCATCTTGCTGCTTTTTCCCGTAAAGCTCCAGGGATCAACAGTAATATTACTATGGAAATTTAACCCCTCTTTATTTTCCGTATCTAAGTTAACACTTAATGAATCATAGATGGCGGGATCATAAGTATTAAAACCTTGGTTATAAGCGGCATTAGAGGTCATCCGCCAACTGAAGAATTTCTCGTTCAAATCAAAATTAGCGCGTTTCCAGATAAAATCGTTCGGAGTAATACCAAAACTTAATTGCGTCTCACCAGATACCCTAAGCGGGCCTACCTTGTAACCTTTCTCGTCTTTCTTAAAGAATGAAGATCCTTTATCTGTGCCCTTCTTGGCTGCTTCCTGATCTGCTCCCTTTACATCAGTACTGCCTGCTTCTGTTTTCTTCGCTTCTCCGGCCTTAGCTTCAACTTTCTTATCTTCCGCTACTTTTTTAGTTTCAACATTCTTTACTTCTGCAGGTTTTACTTCAGCTTTCTTTACTTCTACGGGATTCGTTTCAACCTTCTTGATTTCTACTGGTTTCGATTCAGCTTTGCTTGCTTCTGCAGGTTTTACTTCAGCTTTCGTTACTTCTACCGAAGGTTTATTCATTACCATGGTATCCGAAGATGTTGCTACAGGTAAAACAACTGGCGCTACCGCGCTTGCGGAAACGACAGCTTCAGCCGGCGCAACTGTTGCAGGTAAAGATGTAAGTTTGAGCATGGCTTCATCCATTGCCTTGCTCTTGCTCGCGCTGTCGCTTGCATTATTGACTGATCCGGTTATATTTTGAGTTTCTGTAACTGTCGGGGTGATCGCGGTTTTTACAACTGCGGGGGTTTCTTTTACTGGAGACTGGTTCTTAGCCGCAAAATTGGCTTTAAATATCTTGTCCACATAATCCTTAGCCACCTGATTATCCGGATCAACAACCAATGCTTTCTGGAATTCATTCAAAGCATCATCATATTTACCCAGGTCATAAAAACTTTTACCCACTTCGCAAAGAAAATCACTGGAATCGCTTTTTGCCAAAACAGGGGCCTGAAGACAAAATAAAAGCGCTAAAGATATTAGCGCCAGCAGAAAACTTGCTCGTTTTAAGTTTTTC
>Ga0153915_10005932_pt1 | contig 11397 bp, 9 predicted proteins | sample Opewatmetagenome_2_FD_107003 | JGI IMG/M metagenome (GOLD analysis project Ga0153915, IMG submission 107003) | Freshwater wetland microbial communities from Ohio, USA - Open water 3 Core 3 Depth 3 metaG | ecosystem: Environmental > Aquatic > Freshwater > Wetlands | place: USA: Ohio, Lake Erie...
AAAATAGGGAAGAAGTCACAATTTGTGGAGGGGATGAGGGTGACCGACGAAGAGACAATGGGTGTCGTCGAGATGGTCCTCGTGGGAAAAGTGAATAAAGAGATCGTCTCCCTGATCAACCAACAAGGAGGGAAGGCTGTCGGATTGAGCGGAAAGGATGGTCGCCTCATCACAGCCAAGAAATTAAGATTGACGAAAAGCCGCGGCAAGGGTGAAAAATCTGAGATCATTGATATCGGGATGGTAGGAGAAGTAGAAGCGATTAACCCCGGAGTGATCGAGGCTCTGGAGAAGGAAAATTTTATTCCTGTCATTGCACCGGTGGGAGTCGGCGAGGAAGGGGAGACCTATAATATCAATGCAGATCTGGTGGCTGGAAAGATCGCCTCTGCATTGAAAGCGGAGAAACTGATCTTGCTCACCGATGTGGAGGGAGTCATGGATGGGAAGCGTCGGTTGATTCCCAATCTCGATGTCAAACAGGCAAAACGATTAATCACCCAAAAGGTCATCTCCTCCGGGATGATCCCAAAGGTGAATTGCTGTCTCGATGCCTTGGAGGGCGGGGTGGCGAAGACGCACATCATCGATGGAAGGGTGGAGCACGCCATCCTTTTAGAAATCTTTACGGACATAGGGATTGGGACACAAATAGTCGGTTAGTCATTGGTCGAGTAGTCGGTTAGTCGACTACAAGGCCATGAGACTATGCGACGAGGAGACGATGTATTGGATTCTCGGACGTTGATGATGTTGTCAGAAAAGTATGTGGCCAATACTTATGCCCGTTATCCGATCCTATTGGTCAGAGGAAAGGGGACCCGGGTTTGGGACCTGGAGGGCAAGGAATATCTCGACTTTGTTTCTGGACTTGCCGTATGCAATTTAGGACACTGCCATCCAAAAGTCGTGAAAGCCATTCGGGATCAGGCCGAGAAGCTCATCCATGTCTCGAACTTCTATTACATCGAGCCCCAAATCCAGTTGGCCTCTCTCCTATGTCAGCATTCGTTTGCCGACAAAGTCTTCTTCTGTAATAGTGGGGCAGAAGCCAATGAGGGAGCGATCAAATTGGCTCGAAAATATGCTAAAGAGAAAACGGGAGAGAATCGATATGAAATCATCACCATGGAACAATCCTTCCATGGCAGGACTCTGGCAACCCTGACCGCCACGGCTCAAGAGAAGTTCCACAAGGGATACGAGCCTCTAATGCCCGGATTCAAGTATGTTCCCTTTAACGACATCAAAGCGGTCAAGAATGGCGTCGATTCAAAGACGTGCGCTATCTTGGTGGAGCCCATACAAGGAGAGGGAGGAGTGAACTGCCCAACAGAGGGTTACCTTAAAGCTCTCCGGGAGATCTGCGATGAGAAAGGGCTTCTCCTCATCTTCGATGAAGTGCAGGTGGGGATGGGGCGGACTGGAAAGCTTTTCGCCTATGAACACGAGGAAGTTGAACCCGACATGCTCACCTTGGCCAAATCATTGGCAGGAGGGGTTCCTATCGGAGCTCTGCTCATTAAGAAAGGGATTGCGGACAGTTTCAAGCCTGGCGATCATGCCTCCACCTTTGGAGGGAACCCTTTGGCTACCGCAGCCGGTATAGCCGCCTTGACGGCAATATTAGAAGAAGGGATGTTGGAAAATTGCCGAAATGTAGGAGAATACTTCCTCTCCCATCTTGAGAAGATCAAGGGAAAGTTTTCTTTTGTTAAGGACGTTCGAGGAAGAGGGTTGATCCTCGGCATGGAATTAAAGATCGATGGAAGTTCTATTGTTAAAGAAATGATGCAGAGGGGAATTCTTATCAACTGCACCATGGGGAATGTGCTGCGATTTCTTCCGCCACTGATTGTCATCAAGGAAGAGGTTGACCGGGTGATCGAGACGTTGGAAGAAGTCTTTATGAACATAGCGCATTGAGCATAGAGCATAGCCATATGAAAGCACCAAATTCCAAGCACCAAATCCCAAATAAGTCCCAATCACCCAAATCCGAAACAAAATGTTTTTGTTCATTTCACATTGGAATTTGGAGCGTATTTGGGATTTGGAATTTGTGATTCGGGAGTTTAGACGCTATGCGCTTTGCGCATTTGCGATAGGGGAGGTTTTATGAGAGGTGAGGTCAAGAAGGTCGTCCTGGCTTATTCTGGAGGTTTGGACACCTCTATCATCTTAAAATGGCTGAAGAATGAATATGGATGCGAGGTGATTGCTTTCACTGCCGATGTGGGTCAGGCAGAAGAACTGGATCATTTGGAAGAAAAAGCGATTGCGACAGGCGCCAGCAAAGTCTACATTGAGGATCTTAGAGAGGAGTTCGTCCGGGATTATGTCTTTACTGCGATAAAAGCCAATGCCATCTATGAAGGAACTTATCTCCTCGGGACTTCCATTGCAAGGCCGTTAATCGCAAAGAGGCAGGTGGAGATAGCCCAGTTAGAAGGAGCGGATGCTGTGTCCCATGGGTCCACTGGGAAAGGTAATGATCAGGTTCGATTCGAATTGACGTACTATGCCCTGAATCCTCACATCCGGGTGATCTCCCCTTGGAGGGATTGGCAATTCGAGTCAAGAGAGGATTTGATCAACTACGCCCGGGAGAATGGAATTCCTGTCCCTGTTACGAAAAAGAAGCCCTACTCCTCTGACCGAAACCTTCTCCACATCAGTTTTGAAGGAGGCATTCTGGAGGATCCGTGGTCTGCCCCACCTGAGGACATGTTTATTCTGTCGATCTCCCCTGAAAAGGCACCGGACCGTCCGACGGAGATTGAAATCGATTTTGAAGATGGAGTACCGAAACGGATTGATGGGAAGGTTCTTTCTCCTGCCACCCTGTTATCCCGGTTGAATGAACTGGGAGGGCGAAATGGGATCGGCCGCGTGGATATGGTGGAGAATCGGTATGTCGGGATGAAATCAAGAGGCGTGTACGAAACTCCTGGGGGGACGATCCTTCACATCGCCCATCGAGCGATCGAATACATTACCATGGACAGAGAAGTCATGCATTTTCGGGATAGCCTGATTCCTAAGATATCGGAGTTGGTCTATTACGGATACTGGTTTTCACCGGAGATGGAAATTCTGAAAAAGGCGATCGATGAGATGCAAAAGGATGTGACCGGGACCGTTCGCCTGAAGCTCTATAAAGGGAATTGCACAGTGATCGGCAGGAAGTCCGAAAAATCTCTCTACCACGGGGCCTTTGCTACCTTTGAGAAGGATACGGTCTATAATCAGAAGGACGCAGAGGGGTTTATCCGACTTAATGCGTTGAGACTCCGAATCCGAAAGATGATGAGGGAATAAATAGTTCGGAGTTTAGAGTTAGGAGTTCGGAGATATAAATTATGGACTCCGAGCTACGAAGTCCGAACTAATAATTATAATTCGAGGAGAACATGAATCAGCGTTATCATCCTAAAGAGATTGAAGAAAAGTGGCAGAAGATCTGGGAAAGCCAAAAACTCTTTAAGGTGACTGAGGATCCCGGAAAAGAGAAATACTATCTCCTTGAGATGTTTCCCTATCCCTCTGGCAAAATCCATATGGGCCACGTGCGGAACTACTCCATCGGAGACGTGGTCGCACGGTATAAGAAGATGAAAGGGTTTAATGTCCTCCACCCCATGGCATGGGATGCCTTCGGCATGCCCGCGGAAAATGCTGCGATTGAGCACGGAGTTCACCCTGCCAAATGGACGTACGAAAATATAGATTATATGAGGAATCAATTGAAGCGAATGGGCTTCAGTTACGACTGGGATCGGGAGTTTGCCACCTGCGACGTCTCCTATTATAAGTGGGAACAACTTTTCTTCGTTAAGATGTATGAGAGGGGGTTGGCTTATAAAAGGCGGTCTTTTGTCAATTGGTGTGAGATCTGCAAGACCGTTTTGGCAAACGAACAGGTGATGAGCGACGGGACATGCTGGCGGGGTCATGCCGACGATCCGGGTGTCACGCAGAAAGAACTGGATCAATGGTTCTTCAAAATCACCGAGTACGCAGAGGAACTTCTGGAATGGTGTGAAAAACTTCCCGGTTGGCCCGAGCGTGTTCTCACCATGCAGCGAAACTGGATCGGAAAATCAATCGGAGCGGAGATCCACTTTCCTTTGGAGAATTCCAAGGAGGTCATCAGAGTCTTCACCACTCGACAGGATACCGTTTTTGGTGCGACCTTCATGAGTTTGGCACCCGAACATCCCCTTGCCATCCGTCTATCGAAGGGGATGGCCGAGGAAAAATCTGTCCGTGAATTCGTCGAGAGAATGAGACGACAGGACAAGATAAAGAGAACCGCTGAGGCAACGGAAAAAGAGGGTGTTTTCACGGGCGCCTATTGTTTGAATCCAATGACGAGAGAACGAATGCCCATCTTCGTTGCCAATTTTGTTCTGATGGAATATGGGACAGGAGCGGTGATGGCAGTGCCCACGCATGACCAGAGAGACTTCGAATTTGCGAAGAAATTTGGACTCCCCTTGATTGTGGTCGTCCACCCGGAGGACCAGACCTTGGATGCCGATACCATGACCGAGGCATATGAGGGGGAAGGCTTTCTGGTCAACTCAGGTCAGTTTAATGGGATGAGTAGCATTAAAGGGAGAGAGAAGATTGCGCAATATCTTGATGAGAGGGGCCTCGGCGGAGGTCGAATCAGTTACCGATTAAGGGACTGGGGGATTTCGAGACAGCGTTATTGGGGAGCACCCATTCCTATCATTTATTGTGATCGGTGTGAAACAGTACCCGTCCCGGAAAAAGACCTTCCTGTCGTCCTTCCCTTTAATGTGGAGATCACCGGGACAGGGGAGTCACCTCTCATGGGGTTGAAGGAGTTTGTCGAGACCAAATGCCCCAACTGTGGCGGACCCGGTCGAAGAGAGACAGACACAATGGATACCTTTGTCGAGTCCTCTTGGTATTTTGATCGGTTTGCCTGTCCTGATTATGATAAAGGTCCTTTGGACAAGAAAAGGGTAGATTACTGGATGCCTGTCGATCAATACATAGGAGGTATTGAACATGCCATTTTGCATCTCCTCTATTCCCGTTTTTTCACCAGAGTTTTGAAAGGGTTGGGATGGGTGAGCATTGATGAGCCTTTTACTAACCTATTGACTCAGGGGATGGTTTGCAAAGAGGTATACGAGTGCTCCAAAGACGGTTATCTCTTCCCTGAAGAGGTGGAGGAAGGGAGAGAGGGGTTTCGCTGCCGGAAGTGCGGTGGTCAGATCTCTATCGGCAAGCTCGAGAAGATGTCCAAATCAAAAAAGAACGTGGTGGATCCTGAATACCTGATCGAGAAATATGGTGCGGACACGGCGAGGATGTTTTGCCTCTTCGCTTCCCCTCCTGAGAGGGATCTGGATTGGAGCGACCAGGGCGTGGAAGGATCTGCCCGTTTTCTCAACCGGGTCTGGAGGCTCTTTTATGAGCAGCACCGCCATCTTCAAAATGTGAAATCCCTTTCTTTCGGCACTAACCTTGAAGGAAATCAGAAGTCTCTGCGGCAGAAGACCCACAAAACGGTCAAAAAGGTAACGGAAGACATTGAACGATTTCATTTCAACACCGCAATCAGTGCCGTCATGGAATTGGTGAATGAGATCTATATCTCAGAGGTCAGAGAAGGCACGGATGAAGTCTCCAGAAGGGTGATCCGTGAGGCGATCGAGACGGTTGTCATTTTGCTCTCACCCTTTGTCCCTCACTTTGCGGAAGAACTCTGGGAAGCATTGGGGAATCGAGGATCGATCATCAAAACCCCATGGCCGGATTATGATCCGGAAGCTGTCCAGGAAGAAGAGATATTAATTGTCATCCAGGTGAATGGAAGATTGAGGGATCGGATGACCATCCCTACCTCGTATGGTGAAGAAGAAGTAAAGGCCTGGGCACTGAAGAGCGAGAGGATTCGGAAATTAGTGGAAGGTAAAGAGATCAAACGGGTGATCCTTGTCCCAAAGAAACTGGTGAATATTGTCTGCTGATGTGTCACCGGGATTTCGTTTATCGGTTAAGGTTAGGAAACCTGTATCGTTAAGCGCGAAAGGGTGATATGAAAAAATCGATGACTTCGCCTCTAAGCCCTAATGGCATCGTTGCCGTAACCTTTTTATGCTTATTCCTTCTCATGGGTTGTGGCTACCAGATGGTCGGTAAGGAGACACATGTCCCGCCTGGTCTCGCTTCCGTTGCCATTCCCACCTTTAAGAACCTGACCTATGAACCCGGGATCGAGATCCAATTTACTCAAGGGTTTTTAAGAGAGTTTATTCTGGACAGAAGGGTTAACGTGGTAGACCGAGCGCAGGCAGACTCCGTTTTGGAAGGGATCGTCGTATATTATAATCTTTTCTCAGTTGCTTTTGACAGATCTGGTTTAGTCTTGGAATATCAGATCAATGTGTTCCTCGATTTGACGCTTAAAAAGCGGACCGGAGATATCCTCTGGCAGGAGAAGGGCTTGTCCGAAACGTGGTGGTTTCGGGCTTCTTCCGATGTTCTGGTCAACGAAGCAAATAAGGCCGCTGCCCTCCAACAGATTGGGAGACTTGCAGCTGAAAGAATTAAAGCCCGGTTCTACTATAATTTTTAGTTAACGCCCCGACCCATGCCTACCGGCTCCGGTCCCGACCGAGGGCGGGGAAGGCAGGCTGACCCTCTTCCCTCAAGGCGGAGGGAAAGGGGTGGGGGGAGACACCTATGTATACCGCTTCCGATTTGAGAAAAGGGTTGAAAGTCATCATTGACGATGAACCTTATATTGTGACCGCCTTCGACTTTTCCAAACCCGGAAAGGGTCAAGCCCTTTATCGCACCAAGCTGAGGAATATGATCACAGGGTTAACTATTGATCGGACTTATCGCGAAGGCGATACCTTCGAGCCCGCTTCATTGGAAGAGCGAGCCATGCAATTTCTTTATAGGGAAGGGGATCACTACCACTTCATGGATAACGAAACCTACGAGCAGATTATTATCAGCGAGGAGTCTCTGGGTGATGCTAAAAACTTTCTCATTGAAAATTTGAATGTGAAGGTCTTGTTATTCAGAGACAGAGCAATTGGTGTTGAGTTGCCGAACTTTGTCAATCTCAGGGTGATCAAAACAGAGCCCTGGGTAAGGGGAGACACCTCGAAAGCGGATTTCAAACCAGCCACTTTAGAGACCGGCTATGAGCTTCGTGTCCCTCCGTTCATCGAAGAAGGTGAGCTAATCATTATTGATACCCGAACGGGTGAATTTTCCAAAAGGGTGAAAGAGTAGGTTCGTGGCGAAGAACTGGCCACTGGTAAGACGTAAGAAGGCCCTTCAACAGAGGGCATGGATCCTGCAGGGGATCAAGCAGTTTTTTATTGAAAAAGGTTATTTGGAAGTAGAAACCCCCCACCGGATACCCACGCCTGCGCCAGAATCCCATATTGATGCCATCCCCTCTGATACATGGTTCCTCCATACCTCTCCTGAACTTTGTATGAAGCGCATGATGGCAGCAGGATACGAGAAGATCTTTCAAACCTGCCGGTGCTGGAGAGAAAGAGAACGAGGGAGCCTGCACCTTCCCGAGTTTACCTTACTGGAGTGGTATCGAGCGGGTGAGGGCTATCATTCATTAATGGATGAATGTCAGGATTTGGTTCGATACGTGGCCACCGCTATTGGATTGGGCCAGAAAATTATTTTTCACAACGGTGAGATCGACCTGTGCGAGCCCTGGGAAAGAATCTCTGTGAAAGAGGCGTTTGATTATCATTCAAAGACCCCCATGATAGAAGCATTGAAACGAAACCTTTTTGATGAGATCATGGTTCGAGACATTGAACCGAGATTGGGAAAAGGGAAACCTACATTTATTTATGACTATCCCGCGGAGCGGGGAGCGCTGGCTCGGCTGAAACAGGAAGACCCGAGCGTTGCGGAGCGGTTTGAACTCTATATAGGTGGCCTCGAGTTGGCCAATGGCTTTTCAGAATTGGTCGATTCAGAAGAGCAGAGGAAGCGCTTTCACGTTGAAAATGAACACCGTCATACCTTTGGCAAACGCACCTACTCGTTGCCCGACAAATTCTTGGCTGAATTGGATAATATGCCTCCATCTGCCGGAATAGCGCTGGGGGTTGATCGGCTGGTCATGATCTTTCTGGATGCCGAAACAATTGATGAAGTCGTGGCCTTTACTCCGGAAGAACTTTAGATTCTGCCCCTCCCCCCATAAAACTGTGTCGTCATGGGGGAATGGAAAAAAATGTCATGCTGAACTTGGTTCAGCATCTAACAAAATCAAGAAGTTAAGAGACCCTGAAACAAGTTCAGGGTGACAAAATAGTAATTATGACACAACCTCCATGAGGAGAGAGGAAGGATGAGGGGAGAATTTAGAACATCTTTGATTAGCTTGCGTTAGAGGTTTTATGCCCTTCTGGATAAAAAAGAGTCGAATCGTCATCACCTGTGCCAAGGGAACTCCGCCTTTTTTAAAGCAGGAGATCTTTTCTTTAGGATTTCCAGTCTTGTCTGCGGGAAAGGCAGAAGTTGAAACAGAAGGGACCTTGGAGGATACTCTGAGGCTCAACCTCCTGGTCCGCACAGGGCAACGCGTTCTTTTTCTTCTTGAGTCATTCGATGTGAAGAGTCCTGACGAACTATATAAAAGGATCTCACGAATCAATTGGGAAGATTATATTCCGGAGGGGAGTTATTTTTCTGTCACTTCTTCGGTCTACAATCCGAGCATCAAAGATTCAAGATTTGCAAATGTAAAATGTAAGGACGCTATCGTTGACCGTATCAAAGAAAAGCGTGGTCAGAGGCCTGATACCGGTCCGGAAAGAAATAGAATTGTCGTTCATCTCTATTGGAAAGGGAATATCGGTCAGGTTTTTCTTGATACATCCGGGGAGCCTCTTTCCAAACGGGGATATAGGATGATTTCTCTCAAGGCGCCGATGCAAGAAACCCTTGCGGCCGCTGTGGTCCTGGCAAGCGCCTGGGTAGGAGGCGGAAATTTTATTAATCCGATGTGCGGGAGCGGAACACTTGCCATAGAAGCTGCCTTGATCGCTCTTGGTAGAGCTCCGGGTCTATTAAGAAGCAATTATGGCTTCATGCATCTGAAAGGATTTGATGAATCCTCTTGGAAAGTTCTTCGAAGGAAAATAAGAGCGGATTCAAAGGATTGGTTAAGTGGAAGAATCATTGCCACGGATATCGGTCAACAAGCGGTTGAGGCAGCAAAGAAAAACGCAATGACAGCAGGGGTGGATCGATTTATTGAGTTTGGTGTATGTGATTTTTCACAAACACCCGTTCCCACGAATGGAGGGGTGGTCATCCTGAACCCCGAATATGGTGAACGGATGGGGGAGATAGAAAACCTTAAAGAAACTTACAAGAGGATTGGCGATTTTTTCAAAAAGAAGTGCCAGGGATATAAGGGATATATATTTACGGGCAATCTTGACCTGGCCAAGAAAGTGGGATTAAGAACAGATAGAAGAATTATTTTTTTCAACGGTCCCATTGAGTGCAGACTTTTAGAGTATGATCTTTATGAAGGGAGTAAGACGGGAAAGTGACTGAAAAGAGAATAGCTGTTAGTTGAGTGTAAAGTGACATGAGAAAAAACAAATTCAAACATTACGGATGCTAAGACGAAATATAAGCCGAGATATGCAATAAAGATTGTTTTATTTTGGAGTAACTGATTATTTGTTGTATTCTTAAGCAAGAGGGTTACTTCTCCTCCACAAGGTAAGATAGATTTTTTGGTTAAGAATCTGGGTAGTTTCATTTTTGCATTAATTATTACAACTGTAACGCTCCGTTGTTTTCCTGAAAGGGTTTTGAAAATATCAATAATTATGGTTTGGATTGTGACCATCCTACTGGCAATATGTTAGTGCGGGCAACCCCGATAGATGAAAGCAAAAGCGACGCCAGAGATTTATCCCGTTTATTTCCTTTACGGACCTGAGGATTACCTCATCGAAGAAGAGATCCAAAAACTGCTTGACCACGCTCTTTCCCAAAAGGAACGAGGGTTTAACCTTCACCTCTTCAATGGCGAAGAGCACAGCAGCCAGGCGATCGTCCAGGCCGCTGAAACTCTTCCGATGTTTTCTCAGCATCGGTTTATTCTCGTCAGCGAAGCGGATCGCATGGATGAGGAAAAGGTAGAGGCATTGATGGAGTATGTGAAAAACCCTTCTCCCAGCACCTGCCTTGTTCTCCACGGTCAGTCAATAGGTCCGTGGAAGGCGTATCGGAAAGATATCGAAAAGGTTGGAAAATTTACCGAATTCACACGATTAAGAGGTAGGGCCTTACTTTCCTGGATGAAGAACAGGATGTCGGAGAAAGGGAAAACCCTTTCGGAAGAGGCTGCGGGCTATTTGATTGATGTCGTTGGAGATCACCTTTTCGATCTTGACAATGCTCTGGAGAAAACCTTTCTAAGCGTTGGCGAGAAAAAGAGAATCGAACCTCCGGACGTGGAAGAAACAACAACCGAGGTTAAGATCAGCACGGTTTTCGATTTGACGGATGCCATCGGTCATCAAAACCTGGAGAAGGCACTCGGAATTTTAGAAAAGGCATTGGAGTCTGGGGCTATTTCATTTAAAAAGGAACAGGACCCCTCCAAGATGGATCCTGTTCCTCTTCTTTTGAGTATGATGGCCAAACAATACTGGAGCATGTTAGTGATGAAAGAAATGTCCGCGCATCATAGAGAAGCGGGGGAAATGGCCAAAGAACTGGGAACATCTCCGTGGAATATAAAAAAGATCTTAGATCAGGCAAAGAATTTCTCTGAGGCTTCGCTTCGAGATGGAATTTTGAAGTGCCATCAAACCGATTTGGCCGTCAAGAGAAGTCGAGGGCCGAAGGACCTGTTGATGGAAAAGTTGGTGATCGATCTCTGCCGACCGTCCGTATTGAAAAAAATGTAGGGGCGTTAAATTTAACGCTCCTACGCTGTCTTGAGAGCGCTAACTTCTCGGGTCAGCCGAGATATTTTTCTGGCAGAGGTATTCTTATGGAAGACACCTTTGGAGTCAGCCTTCTGGATTAGAGGGATTGCCTTCAACAGAGCCTTCTGGGCCCCTTCAAGATCCTTCTTTGCAATGGCTACGCGCACCTTTTTCACAGAAGACTTCACGGTGGTTCTGATATTGAGGTTTCGAAGCCTCCTTTTTTCATTTTGCCTTGCCCGTTTAATCGCTGACAAATGGGTTGCCAAAATCAAGTCTCCTTTCTCCTACGGAATGATGAAATTAAGGAATTGAGGAATTGCGAAATTCAAAATCCCTAAATCCTTCAATCTGCGTTTGATGTTATTGATTTTTTTAACATTTTGAGATAGCTTGTGTCAAG
>Ga0153915_10005933_pt1 | contig 11394 bp, 10 predicted proteins | sample Opewatmetagenome_2_FD_107003 | JGI IMG/M metagenome (GOLD analysis project Ga0153915, IMG submission 107003) | Freshwater wetland microbial communities from Ohio, USA - Open water 3 Core 3 Depth 3 metaG | ecosystem: Environmental > Aquatic > Freshwater > Wetlands | place: USA: Ohio, Lake Erie...
GCCGGCGCGCCGCGCCTGCTGCGCCTGCACGGCGACTGCCACGCCGGCAACGTGCTCTGGACCGACGCGGGCCCGCACTTCGTCGACTTCGACGACGCGCGCAGCGGCCCGGCGGTGCAGGACCTGTGGATGCTGCTGCCGGGCGAGCGCAGCGCGATGGGCACGAGCCTGAAGCAGGTGCTGGACGGCTACGAGCAGTTCTTCACTTTCCAGCGGCGCGAGCTGCACCTCGTCGAGGCCCTGCGCACCCTGCGGCTGCTGCACTACTCGGCGTGGCTCGCGCGCCGCTGGCAGGACCCGGCGTTCCCAGCGGCTTTCCCGTGGTTCAACACGCCGCGCTACTGGCAGGACCGCATTCTCGAATTGCGTGAGCAGGTGGCGCTCATGGACGAGCCGCCGCCCGCCGTATGACGCCCGCCGACCTGCGCCTGTGGCTGAAGAAGCTCGGTCCGGGGCTCATCACCGGAGCGGCGGACGACGATCCCAGCGGCATCGGCACCTACTCGCAGGCTGGCGCGCAGCTCGGCTTCGGCGCGCTGTGGACGCTGCCGGTCACCTACCCGCTGATGGTCGGCATCCAGATGGTGAGCGCGCGCATCGGCCTGGTGACGGGGCGCGGCGTGGCCGCGAACATTCTGCGCCTCTACCCGCGCTGGGTGCTGCACCCGCTCGTCGTGCTGCTCCTGATCGCCAACACCATCAACATCGGCGCCGACCTCGGCGCGATGGGCGAGGCGCTGCGCCTGCTCATCGGCGGATCGACCTTCGCCTACGTCGTGCTGTTCGGCACGCTGTCGGCGGCGCTGCAGGTGCTGATGCCCTACCCACGCTACGCGCCGCTGCTCAAGTGGCTGGTGACCGCGCTGTTCGCCTATGTGGGCACGGTGTTCGTGGTGCACATTCCCTGGCGCGAAGTGGCGCTCGGCACGCTGTGGCCGGACGTGCGGCTCGAGCGCGGCTACGTGCTGGTGGTGGTGGCGGTATTCGGCACCACCATCAGCCCGTATCTCTTCTTCTGGCAGGCGTCGCAGGAGGTCGAGGAGCAGAACGCGGCGGGCTACTTCGGGCCGCTCGCCATCGGGCGCGCGCGCGAGCAGCTGCACCGCATCAAGGTCGACACCTACCTGGGCATGGGGTTCTCGAACGTGGTGGCCTACTTCATCATGCTCACCACCGCCGTCACCCTGCACAGCGCCGGCATCACCGAGATCGACAGCGCGAGCCAGGCGGCCGCCGCGCTGCGCCCGATCGCGGGCGACTTCGCCTTCGTGCTGTTCGCCGCCGGCATCATCGGGACAGGCATGCTCGCGATTCCAGTGCTCGCCGGCTCGGCCGCCTACGCCGTGGCCGAGACGCTGCAATGGCGCAGCGGGCTCGCGCTGAAGCCGCTCGAGGCGCGCGGCTTCTACGCGATCATCGTCGCGGCGATCGTGATCGGCGCAGTCATCGACTTCGCGCCGATCGACCCGATCAAGGCGCTGTTCTGGAGCGCCGTGATAAACGGGATCGTCGCCTTGCCGATCATGGTCGTCATGATGCTGCTCGCCTCGCGCCGCGAGGCGATGGGCCCGTTCGTGGTCAGCCGGCGGCTGAAGCGACTGGGCTGGTTCGCCACCTGCACCATGGGCGCGATGGTCATTCTGCTGCTCTATACGTCCTACGCATGATCGAGGAGGCGCGCATGCTCCCGTCCCTGCAATTTGCAGCCGGCATCGGCTACCGCGAATCGGGCCCGCGCGACGCGCCGGCGCTCGTGCTGCTGCACGGCATCGGCTCGACCTCGTCGGTGTGGCGCCGGCAGTTCGGCCCGCTCGGCGTGCGCCATCGCGTGCTCGCATGGGACGCGCCGGGGTACGCCGATAGCACGCCGCTCGCGCCCGAGCTGCCGCAAGCGGGCGACTACGCGCGCGCGCTCGGCGGCTGGCTCGACGCGCTGGGCGTAGCGAAATCCGTCCTAGTCACGAGCTCGTGGGGCACGCTGATCGGGCTCGCCTTCGCCGGCCTGTATCCGCAGCGCGTGCGCGCGATGGTGCTCGGCGGCCCGACCGCGGGCTGGGGCACGCAGCCCGCCGGCGAGCGCGCGAAGCGAATCGCCGAGCGCATCGCACGCATCCGCTCGCTCGGGCCGCAGGCGATGCGGGAGCAGGACGCCCCGGAGCTGGTCGCGCCCGGCACGGGAGAAGAGGTGCTCCGGCTGCTGCGCGACTCGGGCGAGAGTCTGAGCGTGGCGGGCTACGCGCAGGCGACGCACGTCCTGGGCAACAGCGACGGCGCGTCCATGATACGTGGCCTCGATTGCCCGGTACTCGTGATCGTCGGCAGCGCAGACCGCCGGACGCCGCCCGAGACGAATGCAAAGCGGCTGGCGGCCGCCGCCCGCCGCGCCACGCTGGAGGTGTTTCCCGACTGCGGGCACCTGCCGCAACTCGAGTACCCCGAGCGCTTCAACCAGGCAGTGCTCGACTACATCCTCCACTGCACGTAGGTGTAGATGTAGTTCGAGCCGCCGTCGACGTTGCCGAGCAGCTGCGAGCTGCCGAAGATGCCCGAACGGTGCGAGGCCCCGACGCCGACGAAGGTATCGTGCAGCTTGTGCGAGCCGAACAGGTCGCCGACGCTGACGTCGATCGTCGGATCGAGATAGACGAGCAGCTTCGAGGTGGGGCGCCCGCGCTCAGCCTGGTCGCGCGCTTCGACGTAGGGCACCCGGAACGCGTACGACAGGCCGAAGCCGAAGCCCAGGCGCGTGCGCACGTGCGCGTCCCAGGGAAAGCCGTAGTAGAAGGCCTTCATGTCGGCGTGCACCGCCCAGGAATTCTGCTGCAAGCCGTTCTCGTCGTGGTAGATCGCGCCCACGTTGCCGACGATGTCCACCGGCCAGCCGTGCATGCGCTCGAGAAACGGCCGGCCCAGCTCGACGCCGGCGATGCGGGTGTTGTCGACGGTGGAGGTGGAGGTGCACTGCAGCGCCATCACCGGCAGCAGGTTGCAGTCGGTCGACTTGCCGTACATGAGCTTCACGTCGAGCGGCCGCCCCTTTTCCTTCCAGGCGCCCTTCTCCGGCGAGAAATCGTAGGCGAAGCCCGCGAGGGCTTTGAGCTGCGTGCCGCCCGAGACGATCGGGCTGTCGGCCACGCCCTTCGACCACTGCGTGACCGACAGGCCGCCCAGCAGCCGCCAGCGCCTGCTCAGCTGGTAGTCGGCGTACACGCCGAAGTCGAGATTCACGCCGCTGCCGGGCTCATAGGCGGGGCGCGTCGCGGTCGCCTCGCCCGGCAGCACGCCGTAGTAGTAGTTGTTCAGCGTGGCGTCGCGCCAGGAGACCGTCGCATAGGGCCGCAGCCGCCAGGGGCCGCGCCTGCGCTCGTAGAAGTAGCCCAGGCGCGCCTCGCTGCCGCTCGAGGCGCCCGAGACGTCGTGCAACAGCTCGACGAACGCCGCGCCCCACGCGCCGCGCCGCTCGAAGCTCAGCCCGAAATCGGTGCCGGTGTCGCGCCCCGCCATGCCCTCGAGGCTCGCGGGCAGCTTGTCGTAGGGAAAGCCTTCGAAGCGGTGCGAGACGAAGACGTCGACCAGCTGCTCGGGCGAGTCGTAGAGCTTGAGCCCCAAGCGGTAACCGTGCAGGTAGACGTACTTGTTCTCATACAAGAGGAGCGGCAGCAGGTCGTAGCGCACGCCGGCGTCCTTGTACATCGAGGGCTCGATGCGCACCGCGGCGCCCAGGCCCGCGCTGCCCTCGCCTTCGAGCAGGCCCACCAGCGGGTCGCTGGTGGCCGCGGCCGGGGTCGTGACGAGCGCGAGGAGAACTGCGAGAGCGGCGGTTCTAGTCATTGTTGGCGTCGCGAGCGCGCAGTGTAACCGATGCTCGCCGCTCAGCCCGCAAGGTCGTCCAGCGCCCCCTCCAGGTGCGACACGTCGGCCCACAGCGCCACGCGCCAGGCTTCGCCCGCCGCCTCGACGCGGTTCAGCGCCGCGTTCGGGATCTCGAAGTCGCGCGGCGAAGAGAGGCCGCGCCCGGTGGCGTGGCGGTACACCATCTCGAGCACCCCGCCGTGCGTGAAGACGAGAATGCTCTCGCCCGCGTGGCGCGCGGCGAGCTGCACAACGCAGCCGAGCGCGCGCGCGGCGAAGGCCTTGAGGCTCTCACCGGTCACGAAATCGAATTCCGGATCCTTGTCGCGGAAGCGGGCGTACTCCGCGGGATGGCGCTCTTTCACTTCGACGTAGGTGAGGCGCTCGAACATGCCGTAGTGCCGCTCGCGCAGCGCGGCGTCCAGGCGCACGCCGAGCCCTAGGCGCGCGGCCGCGGGCTCGGCCGTCTGGCGCACGCGCAGGAGGTCGCTCGCATAGATGGCGCTGAACGATTCGCCCGCCAGCGCCGCCGCGACCGCGCGCGCCTGCGCGAGCCCGGTGGCGTTCAGCGGCACGTCGAGCTGTCCCTGCACGCGCCCCTCTGCGTTCCACGCGGTCTCGCCGTGGCGCACCAGGCACAGCCGCGTCACGCTCATTTGAGCGCCTCGGGATTGAGCAACCGGAGCGGCTTGCCGTCCAGCCAGGCTTCGACGTTCTCGATCGTATCCTCGTAATACATGCGGAAGTTTTCCTGCGTGACGTAGCCCAGATGCGGGCTGAGCGTGACGTTCTCGAGCCTGCGCAACGGATGGTCCGCGGGCAGCGGCTCGCGATCGTACACGTCGAGCGCGGCGTGCGCGAGCCGCCCGCTCGCGAGCGCCTCGAGCAGCGCGTTCTCGTCGACGATCGGCCCGCGCGAAGTGTTCACCAGGATCGCGCCCTGCTTCATCTTCGCCAGCTCCGTGGCGCCGAGCAGGCCGCGCGTGCGCTCGCCGAGCACCAGGTGGATGCTGATCACGTCGGAGGTCGCGAGCAGCTCGTCCTTCGGCACGTACAGGGCGCCCGAGGCGATCGCGCGCTCGGGGGTGAGGTTCTCGCTCCAGGCGACCACGTCCATGCCGAAGGCGGTGCCGATGCGCGCCACGCGGCTGCCGAGCTTGCCCAGGCCGATGAGTCCCAGACGCCTGCCCTCCAGGGCGATGCCGCCGGCGAGCCCTTCCTGCCAGCGGCCCGCGCGCATGCCGCGCTCCGCCTGCGCGAGGTCGCGCGCCGCGGCGAGGATCAGCGCCCAGGTGAGCTCGGAGGTCGAAGCGCCGCCCGTGCCGGCGCGCGTGTGGCTGACCGGGATGCCGCGCTCGGCGCAGGCGTGCGCGTCCAGGCTCGGCGAGCGCACGCCGGTGAGCGTGACGAGCTTCAGCCGCGGCAGCCGCTCGACGAGCGCGCGCGGAAACGGCGTGCGCTCGCGCATCAGGCACACGATGTCGAACGGCGCGAGCGCCGCGGCCGCCTCCCCGGCGGACGCGAAGGGCGCGTGGAACACGGTGATCTCGACGCCGCGGCCGCGCAATCGCTCCCAATCGGCCGAGGCGAGCGCGACGTGCTGGTAGTCGTCGAGAACGGCGAGCTTCACGCGGCGATCCTAAGCGGTGCGCAAGCTGAACAGTTTAACGATTCCCACCGCCGCGAGCGGAAGCAGCAGGCCGATCAGCGTGGCGCTCACCAGCAGCTCGCCCACCTCGTGGTAGTCGGCGCGCACCAGGATCGCGCCGGTCGCATGGTTCTTCACTTCGCGCGTCACGGTGAAGACCCGGTTCAGGTATTCGGTGCCGAGCTGCGCGGCCGAGAGGGCGAGGTTGGTGAACGAGGCCATGACCGCGAAGTAGGTCGCCTTCAGCTGCGGCGGCGCGCTGTTGGCGATCCAGGCGAGCATCGGGATCATGGCGATCTGGCCGAGCGGCGACTCGAGCGCCGTGTCCACCAGCGCGATGAAGCGCGCGTCGACCAACCCGCCGGTGAGCGCCTCGGTCCAGTGATGCAGGCCGTAGAACATGCCGACATACGGCAGGCCGAGCGCCGTGCCGGCGAAGGTCAGCATGACGATGATCTGCGCGATCGACTTCTCGGCCATGTAGCGGCGGAAGACGAACATCCCGCCGAGCGTGAGCGCCGAGGCGATGAGCGAGAGCTTGGCGATGAACGCCTGGTCGAACCTGAGCACGTCGATCTCCCACCAGGTCGCGCCGGCGCCCGGCCCCGGCACCGCGCGGTAGACGAACAGCACCAGGGCGGTAGCGACCAGCACCTCGCGCGCCGCGGGCTCGAGCTCCCGCGCCAGCCGCCACAGCAGGAAGAGCAGCACGCCGAGCGAGCCGACGAAGATGAGCTCCTGGCCGAAGCGCAGATCCGACAACCCCACGGCGAGCGTCACGATCACGAACGCGAGGCTGCCGCCGAGCACCCACCAGTTGGGCGCAGTCTTCTGCTCGCCGTGCACCGCGAGCAGATGCTCGATCTCGGCCGCGCCGAAACCCTGGGCGCGCAGGCGCGCCCGCTGCCTGCGCCGCAACACGGACGCCAGCATCACGCCGGCGAGCGAGACCGCGGGGATGACGAGCGCGAGCTCGTAGATGTCTGCGTACAGAGCCGCCTTCGCGGCCTGCGGCAGGGCGTCGGCCCCCTTGAACAGCAGCACGTTCGCGAACGCCACCAGCACGCTGCCGCCGATGATCGCGACGCGGCCGAGCGTCTGCATCGTGGTGTGCATCAGCTTGCGCTGCTCCGCTGCGTAGGGCCGGCCGGCGGCGTCGACGCGCGGCACCGCTTCGACCGTCATCGCGTCGGCGACCGCGTCCTGCACCATGTAGCCGGTCGGCGCGAGCAGCGTCGCGAGCACGTACCAGTGCGCCACCGGCATGACCGCGCGCATCGCCGCGGTGTGCTCGACCAGCCCGACCATGATCAGCAGGCTCGCGGCGATCAGCGCCGCGCCGAAGTACACTAGCCACGCCTTCCAGCGCCAGATGAGATCGACCAGGTGCCCCACGGGCATCTTGAGCGCCCAGGGAATGCCGGCCCAGAAGCCGAGCGCGGCGAGGAACGCCGCCGACAGTCCCAGGTACTCCTTTACGAAGAATGTGCCGACGATGCCGGTGAGCCCCGAGATGCCCGCGGCGACGTACACCATGAGCGGCGGCAGGTAGGAGAGCCGCAGCTCGCGTCCGAGCTCGAGGACGTTGCGCTCCAGCCAGCCCCTGACGGCGCTAGAAATGGACGTTGTTGCCGCCTTTCAGCTTGAGCATCTGGCGCGCGTCATCGGGCGCTGCGACGGCGAGCCCCAGCTCCTCGAGAATGCGGCGCACCTTCAGCACCTGCTCGGCGTTGGAGCGCGCGAGCTGGCCCTTGCCGATCCACAGGCTGTCCTCCAGCCCGACGCGCACGTTGCCGCCCGTCACCGCCGAGAGCGCCGCGATCTGCATCTGGTTGCGGCCGGCGCCGAGCACCGACCACAGGTAAGCGTCGCCGAACAGGCGGTCCGCGGTGCGCTTCATGTGCAGCACGTCCTCCGCATGCGCGCCGAGGCCGCCGCGGATGCCGAACACCGACTGGATGAACAGCGGCGGCTTGAGCAGCCCGCGGTCGAGGAAATGCGCCGCGGTGTAGAGATGCCCGATGTCGTAGCACTCGATCTCGAAGCGCGTCATGTTGTCGGCGCAGGAGCGCAGGATGTGCGCGATGTCCTTGAAGGTGTTCTTGAAGATGCGGTCGTCGCTCTCGGCGAGGTAGGGCTTCTCCCAGTCGTGCTCGAACTCCTTGTAGCGTCCGAGCATCTCGTACAGGCCGAAGTTCATCGAGCCCATGTTGAGCGAAGCGACCTCCGGCCTGAGCTTGAGCGCGGGCTGCAGCCGCTCCTCGACCGTCATGGTGGGCGCCCCGCCGGTGTTGACGTTGATCACCACGTCGGAGTTGTCCTTGATGAGCGGCAGGAACTGCAGGAACACGTCCGGGTCCTGCGTCGGACGGCCGTCCTCGGGGTTCCTGGCGTGCAGGTGCACGATTGCGGCGCCGGCCTGCGCCGCGCCGACCGCGGCCTCGGCGATTTCCTCCGGCGTGACGGGAAGGTGCGGCGACATGGTCGGCGTGTGAATCGATCCGGTGATCGCGCAGGTGATAATGACCTTGCCCTGGGCTGCAGCCATTTTCTTATCCTCCCGTCCCCCGCATGATACAGGCGCCCGGGCAAGGATATACTCCGCCCCCGACCCAGCGCCCATGGACCCACGCCTCTCCTCGCCAGCGGCGCGCCGCAACCGCGATCCGATCCTCGCCGTGCTGCGCCGGGTGCTGCCGGCCGAGGGCGCGGTCCTCGAGGTGGCGAGCGGCAGCGGCGAGCACGCCGTCTGGCTCGCCGCACACCTGCCCGGCCTGGTATTCCAGCCGAGCGACCCGGAGCCGGCGAGCCGCGCGAGCATCTCCGCCTGGATCGCCCGCGAGGCCCTGCCGAACGTGCGCGCGCCGGTCGCGCTGGATGCGACCGACGAGGACTGGGCGCTGCCCGCGGAAATCGCCGCGCGCCTGGTCGCGGTCCTGTGCATCAACATGGCGCACGTGGCGCCGTGGCAGGCGACCCTGGGCCTGCTGCGCGGCGCCGGCCGACTGCTGCGTTCCGGCGGCGTGCTGTATCTTTACGGTCCGTACAAGCGCGAGGGACGTCATATCGCTCCGAGCAACGCGGCGTTCGACGCGAGCCTGCGCGCGCGCGACCCCGAGTCGGGCGTGCGCGACCTGGAGGACGTCGTCGCCGCGGCCGGGCGTGCGGGCCTGACGCTCGCGAGCGTGGAAGAAATGCCCGCCAACAACCTTTCAATCATCTTCCGCAAGACATGAGCGCGATCACAGGGCGCAGCGCCTTTCTCCAGTTGCTCGTCGACGAGGGCGTCACGCACCTGTTCGGCAATCCCGGCACCACCGAGCTGCCGATCATGGAAGTCGTGCCGCAGTTCCCGCAGCTGAAATTCGTGCTCGGGCTGCAGGAGGCGGTGGTGGTGGGCATGGCCGACGGCTATGCGCGCGGTTCAGGTCGCCTCGCCGCCGCCAACGTGCACGTCGCGCCGGGCCTCGGCAACGCCATGGGCGCGCTCTACAACGCGAAGTTCTCCGGCTCGCCGATCCTCCTCACCGCGGGCCAGCAGGAGCAGGGCCACGGGCTGCGCGAGCCGCTGCTGTACGCGCCGCTGGTGCCGGTGGCGCAGCCGTTCGTCAAGTGGGCCGTCGAAGTGACGCGCGTCGAGGACCTGCCGCTCATCATGCGGCGCGCCGCGAAGCTCGCGCTCACGCCGCCGACCGGGCCGGTATTCATCTCGCTGCCGGGCGACATCCTGGAAGAGCAGGCCGAGCTCGACCTGGGGCGCGCCACGCGGGTCGACGCGCGCATGCGGCCCTCCGACGCCGCGCTCGAGCGCCTCGCCGGCGCGCTGCTCGCCGCGCGCAATCCCGTGATCATCGCCGGCCAGGAGCTGGCGACGCACGACGCATTCGCCGAGGCCGCCGAGCTCGCCGAGCTGCTCGGCGCCGCGGTCTACCAGCAGTCGGTGCCCTACGCCGCGCAATTCCCGACCGCGCACCCGGCCTACATGGGCGCGCTGACCCGCAACCAGAAGCAGGTGCGCGCCGCGCTCGATCCGCACGACCTGCTGCTGTGCCTCGGCGCGGACCTGCTGCGCATGTCGGTGTACAGCCCGATCGATCCGCTGCCGCCGCACCTGACCGTGATGCACCTCAGCGAGCGCGACTGGGAGCTCGGCAAGAACAACGCGACCGAGTTCGCCGTGCAGGCGAACGTGAAGGAAACCTTGCGGGCGCTGCTGCCTGTCCTGAAAAAGAAGGTTTCATCGGAGGCGCGCACGCAGTCCGCGGGGCGCCTGGCGGCGCTCGCGCCGCGCAACTGGGCCGCGCAGCGCGACAAGGCGCGCCTTGCCGCGCTCGAGGCGGCCGAAGAAAAGCCGATCGACCCGAGGTTCCTGATGCTGCGCATCGCCGAGTCGCTGCCGGCGGACGCGGTGGTGGTGGAAGAAGCGCTCACCTCGGCGAACGCGCTGCCGCAGTTTCTCGAGCTGCGCGACCCGCGCTGCTTCTACGGCCTGGCGAGCGGCGGCCTGGGCTTCGGCATGGCAGGCGCCGTGGGCGTCGCGCTCGCGCAGCCGGGACGGCCGCTCGCGGCGGTGGTCGGCGACGGCAGCGCGATGTATGGCATCCAGGCGCTGTGGACCGCCGCGCACCTGAAGCTGCCGATCACCTACGTGATCACCAACAACCGCAGCTACCGCATCCTCAAGGAGCGCCTGGTCTCGATGCGCGGCACCGACCGCTTCGTCGGCATGGACCTGCGCGACCCGGCGATCGACTTCACGGGCCTCGCGCAGTCGATGGGCGTGCCGGCGCGCCGCATCATCGACCCCCAGGATTTTGCGCCGGCTCTGCGCGAGGCGATGGCGAGCGGCGCGCCGCGCCTCATCGAGGTCATGGTAGCGGACGGGTTTGGGGGCTGACCGCGCCGGCCGGGCGCGCCTGAGCCAGGTAGCCGCGCGCGGTGTCGAGGAATTCGCGCCACTCCTCGCGCGAGCGAAATGCCCTGTTGCGCACGAGGACGGTTCCCGCGCCGTGCGTGACGAACTCGATCGAGTCGCCCCGGTCCTCGATCGCCGCGATGCTCGCCCATTCGCGCGTCGTGCGCGCGCCGACCTGGGTCGTGGTAATCCCCGAGGGCGTGATCTCCACCTCGCAGGTAAACGGCCCCGGGCTGCCCAGCCGCTCGCGGTACAGGCGGCGCAGCCGCCGCTGCCGCGCCGATCGCGCCGCCTTCGGATAGAACACCGCGACCACAAGACCGACCGCGAGCGCGAAGGCGAGCCTGTAGAGGGCTGGGCCCCATGTCACAAGGTACACGCACGCGCCCGCCAGCAGGACCGTCGCGGCGCCTCCCCTCCAGCGAAGCGAGGCCGCCAGGCGCGACTTGTCGAGCGCGCGCTCCGCGACGTCCACCAGGTCGTCGAGCGTGAATTCGAACTGGACCTTCATGGCCTACCCTCCGGACCGCGCGCCGGATTGACTCCGGCGGTCACGCGCTGAATACTCCGGGGCGTACCTTTCATCTTCCTGTTCATCCATATCGCCTGGAGGAGGTGCCATGGCAAAACGATATTCGAACATTCTGGAGACGATTGGCAATACTCCGGTGGTGCGCATCAACCGGCTCGCGCCCGCGGGCGTGAACCTGTTCGTCAAGATCGAGGCCTTCAACCCGCTCGGCTCGGTCAAGGATCGCCTTGCGATCGGCGTGATCGAGGCGGCGGAGAAATCCGGCCAGCTCAAGCCGGGCCAGACCGTGATCGAGGCGACGAGCGGCAACACCGGCATCGGCCTCGCGATGGTGTGCGCCGCCAAGGGCTATCCGCTGGTGCTGATCATGGCCGAGCCGTTCAGCGTCGAGCGGCGCAAGCTGATGCGCTTCCTCGGCGCCAAGGTGATCATCACCCCGGCGGCCGA
>Ga0153915_10005934_pt1 | contig 11394 bp, 7 predicted proteins | sample Opewatmetagenome_2_FD_107003 | JGI IMG/M metagenome (GOLD analysis project Ga0153915, IMG submission 107003) | Freshwater wetland microbial communities from Ohio, USA - Open water 3 Core 3 Depth 3 metaG | ecosystem: Environmental > Aquatic > Freshwater > Wetlands | place: USA: Ohio, Lake Erie...
ATCTGCACCGCGGCGGCCGAGGGGGCGTAGTAGGCCGAACCGGTTTTCAGCAGCGCGACGATCTCGCCGCCGCCCTTGCGCGTACGCTCCACGATCGCGTCGAGCTTCGCCTTGGGGATCAGGTCCTCCACCGGGATCCCCGCGACCGTCGTGTATTTCGTCGACGGCACCATCGTGTCGCCGTGCCCTCCGAGCACGAAGGCGGTGATGTCCTTTACGGAGACCCCGAGCTCCATCGCGATGAAGCAGCGGAACCGCGCCGAGTCCAGGATCCCCGCCATTCCCATCACCTTGTTCGCCGGCAGCCTGCTGTGCTTGTAGGCGACGTAGGTCATCGCGTCGAGCGGGTTCGAAACCACGATGACCATGGCCCTGGGGGATTTCGCGATCGACTTGAGGGTGACGTCCTTCACGATTCCCGCGTTCACCTTGAGAAGGTCGTCGCGGCTCATCCCCGGCTTCCGCGGCAGCCCCGAGGTGATTACGACGATGTCGGAATTCGCCGTATCTTCGTAGCCGTTCGTGCCGACGACGTTGCTGTCGTATCCGTACACCGGGCCGGACTGCATAAGGTCGAGCGCCTTCCCCTGCGGCATCCCCTCGACGATGTCGACCAGCACCACGTCGCAGAAGTCCCTCTCCGCCAGGCGCTGCGCGGTGGTCGCCCCGACGTTCCCGGCTCCGATCACGGTGATCTTCTTCCGGCTCATACGGACGTCTCGAGTCCCTTGTTGATGAGCGTCGCCACCTCGTCCTCCGTCGGCAGTGGAAATTATGGGGTGATTTCGGGCCGGAAGGGGTAAGCCTCCCCCCAAACCGAGCATACAGTATACAAAGGAGTCGCGGATGTCAAGGAAAAACCGGGCGATTTCCCTTTTCCCGGCGCCGGGCGGAAAGCCGCCGCTATCACCGCCCCGGACCGCCTCCCCGCAGGGCCGAGAGAATCCCTGCCGTGTCGACGTAATCGCGCACGAGGTTGACCCCGCGCTCGATCTTTTCCTTCTCCCGAATCCGCAGACGGCCCATCAGGTTCTCGAACTTCTCCACCGTGAAGAGCGTGTCTTCCTGAACGACCAGGATCGGCACTCCCCCCTCCTGCGCCCGGGCAAGGATGAGCTCGTTCGGAACGACGCCTCCGGTCAGCACGAGGCAGCGGGTCTCGGTTTCCAGGGCGGCCAGCTGGATGTCGGCCCGATGCCCTCCCGTGATCACCGCCTTCCGCGGGACGCGCCGGAAGATGCGCAGCGCGCTGTCCACGTCCATCGCGCCGACGCAGAACCGCTCGATCATCGCATCCAGGCGCTCCTTCCCGCAGACGATGTCCGCGGAAAGGCTCTCGGCCAGCGTTTTTACGCTGACGCTGTCGAGCACGGGGTCCAACGGGATCGCGCCGAATACGCGGAGGTTCCGGGCCTCGAAATACGGCCGCACGGTCTCCCGGAGAAACGCCTCCTGCGCCTTCGCCACGCGGTTGAACACGATCCCCAAAAACCGCTCCTTGAGCGCCCCGGCGGCCCAGAGGATCTGGTCCATCGACTTCTCCCCGGAGAACCTGTCCACGAGAAGCACCCTGCAGTCGAGTTCGGAAATCAGGGACAGGGGCGAAATCCCCAGGAACGTCCCGTCGCGGAGGTTGGCCGCGCCCCCGAGCAGCAGGACGCCGGCGCGGGAGGCAGCCTCGGAGGCGGCACGCAGGACGCGTTCCTTCAGTCGAAGCGGCTCCCCCCGGTAGGCCGCCATTACGAGGTCCTGCGTGATGACGACCGGGCATACGCCTTCCGGCGGGCCCGGAAGACCGAGCTCGCCCGCCAGGAAGGATGCGTCCTCGTCGACTACCCCGCTTCCCTCCGACACCGGGATCTTGCCGAGGGGCTTGACGTATCCGACCGCGACGCCCTCTCGCGCCCACAGTTTCGCAAGGGCGAGCGCGACAAGGGTTTTTCCCGCGTACGAAGAGGTCGACGCAACGTACAGTCTCATGTTTTCGCCTCCGCGATGGTCATCCGGCAATCGATCGCCCGGATTCCGCTTCCTTTCGGCATCACCATGACCGGATTGAGGTCGAGTTCCTGGATTTCGGGGAAGTCCAGGGACAGCCGCGAGATCCGGAGCAGCCCGTCGACGATCCCGCCCTCGTCCGAAGGCGCGCTCCCCCGGAAAGACGAAAGCAGCGGATAGGCCCGGATTTCCCGTATCATTTCCACGGCGTCCCGCCGCGATACCGGCGCTACCCGGAACGACACGTCCTTCAGCACCTCCACGTTGATTCCGCCGAGGCCGAACATGAGGAGGGGGCCGAACTGCGGATCGCGGCTCATCCCCAGGATCAGCTCCCGCCCGCCGGTCACCATCTCCTGGATCGACACACCGGCGATCCACGCGGAGGGGACCATTCGCCGGGCAGAGGAGGTGATCTCCACGAACGCCTGGGCCACCGATTCCGGGCTCGAAAGACCCACCCGAACTCCTCCTACGTCCGTCTTGTGCAGGATATCCGGAGATACGATCTTCAGGACCACCGGCCGCCTCATCTCCTCGAATGCCCGGACCGCCTCCTGGCTCGTCTGCGCGAGCGCGTGCCTCGGAAACCGGAACCCATAGGCTTCCAGGATGGCGCGGCTCTCCTCCTCGCCCAGCGTTTTTTTCCCTCCGGCAAGCGCGGCATCGATGGCCTTCCGGGCCTCCCCCCGCCGGATACCCGCGAGGTCCGGGGCGTCCTGAGGGACCCCTCCCTGGATGCGGCGATACCGGAGCATGGCGTGCAGCGCCCGCACGGCCCTCTCCGGCACGGGATACTGCGGGATTCCTCCCGCGGAAAGAATCTTTCGGGCCTCCCTCACGGAGGCCTCGCCGAGAAACGACGCGAAAGCGGTCTTGCCGGAGTCCGCAAGGGCCTGGACGGCGGCCTGTGCCGTCCCTTCGGGCTGGGTCATCGCCTGCGGCGTCAGGAGAACCAGCACGGCGTCGATCGCGGGATCCTCGCGGATGGCGGAGAGGGCCTCCAGGTACCGGTCGGCCTGCGCGTCCCCGATGATATCCACCGGGTTTCCCAGGCTCGCCGTGGGGGGAAGTTTTCCGGAAAGCCGCCCCCGCAGTTCCGGGGAGATCTCGGCGAGGGGTATGCCGAGTTTCTCCGCCGTGTCCGCCGCCAGGATACCCGGCCCGCCGGCATTGGTGAGGATGAGCAGCCGTTCCCCGCGGGGCATGGGCTGCATCGCGAACCCGAGGGCGAGGTCGAACAGATCCTGCACCGTCTCCGCGCGCAGGATCCCCCCCTGGCGGAACGCGGCGGCGTAGGCCCGATCGGAACCGGCCAGGCTCCCCGTGTGCGAAGAGGCGGCCCGCGCGCCCGCGGCAGTGTAACCCGCCTTCACGATGATGACCGGTTTTCTGGCCGTCACCTCCCGAGAGACGCGCAGGAAGCGGATCCCGTCGTCGATGCTTTCGACGTATCCCAGGATGACGCGCGTCTCCGGGTCGTTCGAAAGGGATTCCATGACGTCTGATTCCGAGAGGTCCGCCTTGTTGCCCAGGCTGATGAACTTCGAAAAGCCGACGTTCTCACCGATCGCCCAGTCCAGGATGGCGGTGCACAACGCGCCGGATTGTGAGAAGAAGGAAATCGAGCCCACGGGCGGAGTACCGGCCGCGAAGGACGCGTTGAGCCGGGCGTTCGTGTTGATGAGGCCGAGGCAGTTGGGGCCCAGGATCCTGACCTTCGCTCTCCGGGAGGTCTCGAGGAGGGCACGCTCCAGGCGCGCCCCCTCTCTGCCGGTCTCCTTGAACCCGGCGGAAATGACGACCGCAGCCTTCATCCCCTTCTCCGCCAGCCGCGGGATGCCGTCCAGGATGGCCGGCGGGGGAACGACAAAGACCCCGAGGTCGACCTTGCCGGGAATCTCCTCGATGGAGGAAAAGACGGGACGTCCGAGAACCTCTCCTCCCCCCGGATTCACGCCGTAAATTTCCCCCGGGAAACCGGTCCGGACCAGGTTGGCGAACACTCCGTGTCCGACCTTTTCCGGCTTTCGGGAGGCCCCGATGACGGCCACGGATTTCGGATGAAACAGCTCGTCCGGGATCACAGGATCCAATGTATTCCCATTTTTCGCCCCTTGGTATTGTAAATACCCGATGAACCAACCTGCAACCGCCGGCATCCTAATTCTAAAAACCGACGAATCCAAGGAGGGGACAGATGAAGCATCCATGGGCTGTAGCGTCAGCCGTCGTCCTGTCCGCCGGTTTGGCGGCCGGATGCGCGACGACCAATGCCATGCGAAGCGCCCAGGCGTCGTTCGAAAAGGCGAAGGCCGCCGGGGCGGAGGCTAAGTCGCCGTATGAGTATTATGCAGCGGAAGCCTACTTCCTTCAGGCGAAGCACGAGTTCAGCGAAGGGGATAACAAGCAGGCAAGGGTTTTCGCGAATCAATCGGAATTCTATTCCGCCAATGCGATCGAGAAGGCGGGGGGAGGCGCGAAATGAGGAACCGGCATCTCCTCCTTCTGATGACGTTTCTGCTTGGCGCCGTCCTTGCCGTCGGTTGCGCCAAGCGACAACAGCTGACCAAGAGCGAGACCGATCAGCTGGAAGCCGTCGCGGCCAAGATCGCAAAAGCGGAACAGATGGGCGCCAAGGAATGCGCTCCCAAGGAGCTGGCCTATGCCCAGGCGGAGTATGCCCATGCCCGCCACGAGGCGTACGAGAACTGGGAGAATGCGCAACCTTACATAAGGAAAGCGGACAAGGCCGCCGACGAGCTCCTCGAGAAGACCCGTCGCTGCCTGGAAGCGAAACAGCCGAAACCCGCCCCGCCTCCCGTGGAGACCCCGCCTCCGGCGCCAGCGCCCCCTCCGGCGCCCGCGCCTGCTCCCGCTCCGGCGGAAGAGGCGATGAAGTTCGAGAACATCCGCTTCGACTTCGACAAGTCGTTCATCCGCGAGGACGCCAAGCCGATCCTGCAGGCCGTGGCGGCGTACCTGAAGAAGAAGCCGGGCACCAAGATCCTCATCGAGGGCCACTGCGACGAGCGGGGCACCTCGGAATACAACATGGCGCTCGGCGACCGGCGCGCGCACTCCGCGATGAAGTACCTGGAGAGGCTCGGCGTGGAACCCGGCCGGCTGTCGACCATCAGCTACGGGAAGGAACGGCCGCTCGACCCGGGGCACGACGAGACGGCCTGGGCGAAGAATCGCAGGGCCGTATTCGTACTCCAATAGGGGCGCGGTAAGGAAGGAGAGAGGGAGAGCCTGCGGGCCCTCCCTCTTCTTATTTTTTCTCCGGGGCGGTCACCCGGATGTGGAGCTCCCTGAGCTGCCGGTTGTCGACGGGCGACGGGGCGTCGGTCATGAGGCAGGTCGCCTTCTGCGTCTTGGGGAAGGCGATCACGTCCCGGAGCGACCGGGCGCCGGACAGGATCATCGCCATTCGGTCCAGCCCGAAGGCGATCCCGCCGTGCGGAGGCGCACCGAACTCCAACGCCTCCAGCAGGAAACCGAACTTCACCTTCGCCTCCTCCGGGCCGATGTTCAGAAGCCGGAACATCTTCGACTGGACGTCCTGCCGGTGGATACGGATGCTCCCCCCACCGATCTCCGAGCCGTTCAGCACCAGGTCGTACGCCTTGGCGCGAACCTTCCCCGGGTCCCGGTCCAGCAGCTCGAGATCCTCGTCCAGCGGGGCGGTGAAGGGGTGGTGCATCGCCTGATACCGCTTCTCTTCCTTGTCCCATTCCAGGAGGGGAAAATCCACGACCCACAGGAATTCGTAGCGCGACTTGTCGATAAGGTTCAGCTTCTCGCCCAGGTGGAGGCGCAGACGCCCCAGGGAGTCGCAGGCGGTCAGGTATTCGTCCGCCACCATCAGAATCAGGTCTCCCGGCCCGGCGCCGCTTTGCGCGAGGAGGACGTTCCGCTGCTCCTCCTTGTAATGCTTGGCGACGGAGGAAGACAATCCCTGCGGTGTGACCTTCCACGAGGAGAGTCCTCGCGCGCCGCCGATCTTCGCCACCTCCTCCAGCGCCGCCAGTTCGGAGCGGCTCGCCTCTCCCAGGCCGGGCACCGTGATCCCGCGGATCACCCCCCCCTTGGCCGCCGCCTCCGCGAACACGCGGAATTCGGTATCCTTCAGCAAGGCCGTGTAATCGGAGATCTCGAGGCCGAAGCGGGTGTCCGGCTTGTCGACGCCGAAACGGTCCATCGCTTCCCGGTAGCTCATCCTCGGGAACGGAAGAGAAATCTTCACTCCGAGGACCTCCTGGAAGATCCTTGCCATCAACCCTTCCATCATCCGGAAGAGATCCTCCCGGTCGATGAACGACATCTCCACGTCGATCTGGGTGAACTCCGGCTGGCGGTCGGCGCGCAGGTCCTCGTCCCGGAAGCATTTCACGATCTGCGCGTACCGGTCGTATCCGGCGATCATAAGGATCTGCTTGAACAGCTGCGGGGACTGCGGAAGGGCGAAAAACATCCCCGGGTTGACCCGCGAGGGGACCAGGTAGTCCCGCGCCCCTTCCGGCGTGCTCTTCGTCAAGACGGGCGTTTCGATTTCGATGAAATCGTTCTCGAAGAAGTACTCCCGGACGGCCCGCGCCAGGAGAGCCCGGGACCGGAAGGCGCTCTGGATCGAGGGGCGGCGAAGATCGAGGTACCGGTATTTCAGTCGCACGTTCTCGGCGACGTCGGTCTCCTCCTCGAGGGCGAACGGGATCGGCCGGGACTCGTTGAGGATCGCCAGCGAGGCGGCCGCCACCTCGACCTCCCCCGTGGGAAGGTTCGGATTCTCGGTCCCCTCCGGCCTTCTTCGCACCGTCCCCCGGACCGAGAGGACGTACTCCACCCGCAGCGAATCGGCCTTTCCATGCGCTTCCTTCGATTCCCCGGGGTTGAACACCACCTGTACCAGGCCTTCCCGGTCGCGCAGGTCGACGAACACGAGGCCGCCGTGGTCCCTCCGGCGGTGAACCCATCCGCAGAGAACGACCTCCTTCCCGACGTGGACCGGGCGCACCTGCCCGCAGTAGAGGGTCCGTTTATGCTCCGGAAGAAACGCGTCCACCGTCATTCCTCCTTCGTCAGGCGGATGAGCCTCCGCATCGCTTCGTCCCTGGTAATCTCTTCCTGGCTCCCCGCCGTCATGTCGCGGAACCCAACGGCGCCGCGGGCTTCCTCGGCCTCGCCGAAGACGACGACGGCCTTCGCCCCCGATCGGTCCGCGCGCCGGAACTGCGCCTTTACGCTGCGCCCCTCATAGTCCATCTCGACGCGGACGCCCTTCCCGATCAGCTCCATTTTCCAACGGAACGCCTCCTCGAGGAACCGGGGGGTCGACGTCACGAGGTAGACCTCCGCGGCCGGGCCCCCGCCTTCTCCTTTCCCCAGAAGCATCAGGAGGCGCTCCACACCGATGGCGAATCCGATGGCGGGGATGCTCTCCTTCCCCCCGATCATCTCCGCCAGACCGTCGTACCGCCCCCCCGCCGCCACGGTGTTCTGGGCTCCCATCCCGGGGATGATGAATTCAAACGCGGTCCGCCGGTAATAGTCGAGCCCGCGGACCATCCGGGAGTTCCGGGAAAACGGGATCCCGATCGCGCCGAGAGCCTTCTCGACGGACTCGAAGTGGAGCCTGCAGCCGTCGCAGAGGGATTCCAGGATCGACGGCGCGTCCGCGGTCACTTCCATGCACCGGTCGGACTTGCAGTCCAGGACGCGGAGAGGGTTCTGGACGCGGCGGCGCCGGCAGTCCTCGCACAGGCGCTCCTCCCGGGAAGCGAGGAACGCGGACAGTTCCTGTTGATATCGGGGGCGGCACGCTGGGTCCCCGAGGGAGTTGATCTCCAGGGAGACCGCGGTAAGCCCTGTCTCCGCGAGAAACCCGGAGAGGAAGGCCAGGACTTCCACGTCCGCGTACGGAGAATCGGTGCCGAACATCTCCGCGCCGAACTGGTAGAACTGGCGCAGGCGTCCCTTCTGCGGACGCTCGTGCCGGAACATCGGGCCCGTGTAGCACAGGCGAACCGGCCAGTCTCCCAGGTCGGCCCGGGGCGTCAGGAGGGCGCGAACCACCGGCGCGGTTCCCTCCGGCCGCATCGTGAGGTTCTCCCCCGAGCGGTCGGTGAAGGAATACATCTCCTTCTCGACGATGTCGGTGGTCTCCCCGACGGCCCGTGCGAACAGCTCGGTCCTCTCCAGGATGGGGGTCCGGATCTCGCGAAATCCGAAACGCGCCGCGTGCGCGAGATAGGCGGACTCCAGAGCGGCCCACCTTGCCGAATCGGGGGGAAGGATGTCCTTCATCCCCCGCACGGAGGGGATGGTCATGACACGTTTTGCGGGGTCGCGAGATAAACCACGTTGCGCGTAGTATCTTTTCCCCTGTACATCGCCTGGTCGGCCATGATGAGGAGGTGCTGCTTGGTGGAGGCGTGCTCGGGGAACGCCGCGATCCCGATGGAGATGGTGAGCCGGATGCCGAGCCCGAAATCCTGGCCGAACGTCTTTCCCTCGGTCATCTTGCGCATCCTCTCCGCGACGAGCAGCGCGTCCTCGGCGTTCGTCTCCACGAGCAGGACGACGAACTCGTCCCCCCCGTAGCGCACGACGGTGTCCGTCTCGCGGACGCACGTGCGCAGGACCGCCCCGACCTCTACCAGGACCCGGCTGCCCACCAGGTGGCCGTACGCGTCATTCACGCGCTTGAAGAAGTCGACATCCATGAAGAGGACCGAGAAGAAGTTCCGGTAGCGCTCGGACCGTTTCAGCTCCCGGTCCAGCACGACGTTGAGGTAGCGGCTGTTGTACAGCTTCGTGAGATCGTCGATGTAGATGAGGTTCTGCGTCTGGACGCTTCGCTCGGCATTCAGCAGGGCGAACCGGGCCTGGCGGTAGAAGAAGTTCAGGAACGGGCTGTCGAGGACGTCGATGCCCGGGGTGCCCCGCATGGTGATGACGGCGTACATCTGCGAGCCCGGGGAGAGGTCGAACCGGATGGTGAAGACGGCGCGGTTCTCCCCCAGCATGGCATCGTCCTCCGGCCGGAGGGTCCCCAGCATGTCGGCCGAAAAAACCGCCGGGGACGGGCCGCTCTTCTGGACCAGGGACTCTCCGAAGCGGAGCAGGAAGATTCCCGCGAGCGAGTCGTCGGGGAAGCCCGCCGCGGCGACGATGGAATACCCGGACCCCCTCCCTTCCTGCTCGCGGAACAGGAGGCCGAAGGACCCTCCGAGCGACTCCTTGAACATCTCGATGACGGTCAGGGACAGCAGGTCCATGTCGGTGGTGGTGATGACCGGGAAGCAGTAGTCGAACAGCTCGTCCATGGTGGTCTTGCGAAGAAGGCCGAACCCCTGGAAGAGATACTTCTCCAGCGTGGAAACCAGCTCCGCGCCCAGGTTCTCCTCGAAGAGGATTTCCGAGGCTCCTCCCCGCAGGGCGCCCAGAACGGACGGCCCGCCTTTCTTGGGCAGGATCAGGATCAGGGGGGTCTTGGGTGCGAGCAGGATGATGCCGCGGACGAATTCCTCGGCGCTTTGCCGCTTGGAGAACTTCCGGGCGACGACCACCGAGAAGTTTTCCTTGGCGAGGACGGCCGCTCCCTTGTCCCAATCGGAGAGGATCGTCACCGGGATGTCGGCGAAGGAGGACTCCCGGACTTTCGCCGCAATGGTCCCCGGATCTGGAGCGAGGATCATTATGCGCTGCTTTGACATTTCCTCAATCGGATAAGGTATTTAGGAAAAGCCTTTCCCGCCGGTATCAGGGCAGGCGCCATAACCGTTTCCAGATCCGCGGGCCGCTCTCCTGAGCGCAGTATATCGCAACGCCGTCCGACTGCACAGTAAATGCCCCGTTTTCCAAGAGAAAACATCCAACCGAGGGTAGCAGATTTTCGCCGGTGAAACAATTTCTATTTTGGGAAATGACGGCGGACGGTCCGGCCGCGGCGACCCAGGCGGCCGGCGCTGCTCCCGGAGAGCCGTGGTGCGGGAGGAAGAGGATTCTTTTTCCATCCCCCATCCCCTCCACCCGTCCCCAACCTGCCGGTCCCGTTTCCACGTCTCCGGGCATCCAGACGGAAAGAAGGCCGTGGCGAATCTCCAGCACGAGGCTTTGTTCATTGATGCCGGTTCCGTTCCCGCTTCCCCCGGCGCTGCGCACGGAAACCTCCGACCCCCCTGCGGTGAGGAGTTCCCCTCCGTATTTCCGCCGCACGCGGCCGGCCTTGTGCGCGACCGCCTCCCCGTAAGAAGAAAGGGGAACGTCCCCCGGAATCCAGATCTCCCCGACGGCAAACTCCTCCAAGAGGGACGACGATCCGCCGAAGTGGTCCTCGTGCGGATGGGTCAGGGCCAGGACATCCACTCTGCGCACCCCCTTGCTTCTCAGGAAGGGAGCCACGATTCTTCCTCCGGCATTCCCGCGCGCCGCGCTTCCGCAATCGACGACCATGTGGCGTCCATCCGGGAAGGAAACGACATGTGCGGCCCCCTTTCCCACATTGAGCGCCGTCACTGTCAGGCGGGCGTCAGGGAGAGCAGCGTACGGCAGGTGAATCCACAACAGAAAGGCCGATGCGGAGGCCAGCGGAGCGGGCCAGGAATCCCTTCCCCGCTTCCGGAGGGCGGCCGCCCCCCAGACGGCGGCCATCATGCAGCAAAGCGGCGCGATCCCTCCCGCCGGAGGAAGGGGAACGTACCCCCAGCCCTCCCCGGAAAGTCGGTCCAGCAGGGAGAGGGACGCCGTGAGGCCATTCGCCGCGAGGCGGACGGCCCCCCCCAGGGCATCGATCGAGAACGACCCGGCCACGGCCGCGAGGAATGCGCCCATGACGCCCGCGGTCCCGAGGAGCGGGCCGAACAGAAGGTTCCAGAGAATCGCGCCGCAGGGGAAGGCACCGAAGAACGCGGCGCTGATTGGCAGGGTTCCCAGGAACGCTACCGCGGAAGCGACGAGTGCGTCCCTTGCCCAGCCCGCCAGCCAATGTGCAGGCGACCGGGGGGGGCGCCTCTGCGGTCTTCCGGCAAAGGCCGCGATAAGGAAAAAGGTCGCGCCGTAGGACAGTAGGAAAGAGGGCGAAAATATCTGGAAGGGAGACGCCAGGACCGTCAGGAAGAAGAGGAGCGACCACCCCAGGTCCGCTCTCCGGATGCCGCACCCGTTCCAGAGAAGCACGGCGAGCGTGATCATCCCCGCGGAGCGGACGGCCGGAACGGGCGCACCCGCCATGAGAACGTACGCCCAGCAGACGGGAACGGAGAGGAGCGTCGAGATCCGGTTGAGGTCCGGCGTTCCATGCCGCCTTCGGAACGCCCAGATCGCCCCTCGCACCAGGAACGAATGGGTGATGAAGAAGATCGCTACGTTGATCCCGGAGATGGCGAGCAGGTG
>Ga0153915_10005935_pt1 | contig 11393 bp, 6 predicted proteins | sample Opewatmetagenome_2_FD_107003 | JGI IMG/M metagenome (GOLD analysis project Ga0153915, IMG submission 107003) | Freshwater wetland microbial communities from Ohio, USA - Open water 3 Core 3 Depth 3 metaG | ecosystem: Environmental > Aquatic > Freshwater > Wetlands | place: USA: Ohio, Lake Erie...
AGGCCTTGATGGTGTTGGTGAACAGATCTCGGAGAATCTGCATGTCCATCGTCGGCCCGGCGCGGACCGCCGCGCCGAACGGATGGCTGTTCTCCGGCGAGATCGATGGATTTGTCACGAGCCACTTGTACCCGGGCTCCTCAACGAGCGTGTCGAGGAAAAATTCGCTCGCGCCCTTCAGCGCGGGATAAACCCGCTTCAGGAATTCCTTGTCGCCACTGTATTCATAGCGATCCCAGAGGGACAGGCACAACCACGCTCCCCCCATCGGCCACATCCCCCAGTTCGGTCCGTCAATCGGCGCGGTCGCGCGCCACAAATCCGTGTTGTGATGGGCCACCCAGCCGCGGGCTCCATACATCTCCCGGGCCGTGCGCGCGCCAGTTTCCGACAGATCCTTCACCAGGGCAATAAGCGGCTCGACGCATTCGCCGAGATTGCCAGGTTCGGCAGGCCAGTAATTCATTTCGGTGTTGATGTTGATGGTGTATTTGCCGCCCCATGGCGGTTTCATGCTGTCGTTCCAGATACCTTGCAGGCCGGCCGGCTGGCAACCGGGACGTGAACTGCTGATGAGTAAATAGCGGCCGAATTGAAAATACAGCACGGCAAATTGTGGGTCGTCGCCGTTGGCAAAATTCTTGATGCGTTCGTCGGTGGGCAGCTTCATCGCGTCGCTGGTGCCGAGATCAAGCGAGACCCGACGAAACAGCCGCTGGTGTTCGGCCATATGTGACTGGAGCAGCTTTTCAAAACTTTTCTTGCCGGCGGCATTGAGCTGCTGTTTGACGACGGTTTCAGGATCGCCGCTCACATCCTTGAAACTTCTGTAACTCGTGGCCGCCGCGATGAGCAATGTCGCGGAGTCGGCGCCTTTGACGGAAATGGTGTTCGTGCCGGCGGAAATCTTCCCGCCCCGCGCCAGCAACCGGACGCGGGCCTGGAATTTCAACGCGCCCTTGATGCCGTCGGCTTCACCGTTCACACCGCGCATCACGAGCGTGTTGCCGGATTCAGTTTCAACCGTTGCCCGTTGCGGCGTCTGCATTCCGGCGGTAAACGTGATTTGCCCCGTTTTGTCGGCAGTCAAACGGACGACAATGACCTGATCCGCCGGACTGGCGAAAACTTCGCGGGTGAATTTCACACCGTTGGCCGTGTAACCGATACCGGCGACGGCGGTGTCGAGATTCAAATCCCGCCGGTAATTTTCAACCGTGGCGGCTTCGGGAAAGTCGAGCAGCAGATCGCCAACGGTTTCGTAGGGCATCTGATGAAGCGGCTTGGCCATGATCTTCGCGCTGATTAAGTTGGCCGCCTCGCCATACTTTCCGTCAAAAATCAATTTGCGCGCCTCCGGCAGCGCGGCTTGGGCGTCGGGGTTCACCGGATCATACGGCCCGCCGGCCCAAAGCGTGTCTTCGTTGAGTTGCAGTCGTTCCTGGTTGACGCCACCGAAAACCATCGCGCCGATCCGGCCGTTGCCGACCGGCAGTGCCGACACCCAGTCCCGGGCGGGCCGGTCATACCACAAGCTCAACGGTTCAGACGGCAACTGCGCCTGCCCGGCGAATTGAACATCCGCGGCAGTGGCGAAGCAGCCGCTGAATCCCAGTATCAGGCCGGCCGCTGCAAAAATAGGTTTCAATCTGATTTTCATGACTCGTTTGCCTTTTAATATGCGCGGAATGTGCTGCATCACCTTTCAAGTGTCGCTTCCACAGAGCGGGCCGGCGTCGCAATGAACCAATCGGTCCTTAGCGGGATGATTTTCGCGGCAGCGATTTGCCATCCTGCCACGAGCTTTCCACCAGAATCCGGCACGGCGCCAAAGGCTGGCCCCGCTCGTTCAGGTTGATTTGTGACACGAGCGTCTCCACCGCAATGCGTCCAATCATCTCGGAATTCTGGTTAATCCCGGCATCCACGGGAATATCCGAAACACTTGTTCCCGCCACCGCAATGTCCTGCGGAATATGATAACCCAGTTCACGAATCAGGCCCGGCACTCGTGCGTCGGTGGTCAACACCGCATCCGGTCTGTGTTTTTCCAGCCATTGCTTCAATGGCTGCCTCAACCGTGCCATGGTCATGGGTGTGTCTTCTTTTCCCTCGTGAACCCCTTCCGGATTGATCAACAATAACGACAAGGCGTTGCCCATTTTGAAAAGTTTTTGTGCCGCAAAGAATCCACCAGTGTAATTGCCGCCGATATTGGTATCCAACTCCGCTCCCACCACCATCCCGATGCGTTGGTAGCCGTAGCTGCTGATCTTTTGGATCGCCATCACCGTGCCGCGCAACTGATCGGCCGTTACCAGATGCGAGTCCGGCGTGCGCACCGACATCCCGAATCGCACGACCGAAAACTTGCTCCAATCGAACTCACCCCAGTCCGGCGGAATTGCATGCGGCGGAATCAGCACGCCGCGCACGTTGCGCGTCAGTAAAATTTTTTCAAACCGGCGGGCGGAAATGTCCCGGGTCCAGCGCAGATCGTCCAAATGATAGCCAAAACGTTCCGCTGCTTTCACCGCTCCGCGCCAATAACTGTCAAATTCCCGGTGCGCCCGCAATTGCTCCGGTTGTTCCCAATGATTAATCCACGCCAAAGCGCTCTGGATTTTGTGGGTCTGTCGGGCGAACCGGTACGCCGCTAGCGCCGACAGAGATGGATCCGGCCGATAACCCATTTCTTCCGCCAGCCGCTTGATTTCTCCGCGGCGCTTTGTCGATATGGAATAATCATTGCGCAACGCCCGTGAAACCGTGACATGCGATACGCCAGCCCTTTGCGCGAGATCGCGCAATGTCACCCGTTGGGTTAAAGGAACGCGATCATCTCTATTTTTTTCGGCGGCGGCCATGCAGTTTTTCCGGTAAAACGTTCCTGTTGCGGATTTTCATCGCAAGCCCATTGAACAAACAAGCTGAAAACATCCGCCAACGCTCTCTCCGAATGCCATATGAAATGGAATCAAGTTACTTTGTCTGGCTAATACCGTGCAGATTGGCCGCGCATTGCGCCAACACACGCTTTCACCACCAACTTTCACCCAGACCGAGTTGGCGGCTGAGCGCTTCCATCAGGAAATAATCACCCCAACTGGTATAGGCGTTTTTGGCCATGCCGGGGCCATCACCGACCATTCCATATTTCTGCAGGCCGGGGCAGGCTTCGTTGCTGTCCAGGTAATCCGCATCGCATAATCGCGAAAGCAACTGTAACGTTGCCTCCGAAATGGCTTTGTCTTCACCGTGACGCTTGAGCAGTTCCTGCATGCCGCAAATGGCGATGGAGGCGGCGGAGGCGTCGCGGATTCGTCTCGCGCCCTTTGGTAATTTAAAGTCCCACAAAGGCACGATTTCTTTGTCGAGATTGGCGATAAACTTCCGTGCCAGTCTGAGCGAAGTTTCCAGATATTTTGGATCGCGCGTGTAGCCATAGCTCAACGCAAATCCATAAATCGCCCAAGCCGTGCCGCGCGCCCAGTGGGATTCCACCGCGCAGCCGCCATAAGTATCGCCGCGCAACGGCTTGCCGGTCTTCAAATCAAACCGGTAGGCGTGATATACGGAATCATCCGCGCGAACAAAATTCTTGAGCGTCGTGTCCGCATGACACATGGCGATATCGTAGAATTTCCTGTCGCCTGTTTCCAGTGAAGCCCAGTACAGCAGCGGCAAATTCATCAGGCAATCAATGATCGCCATGTTGTCGTGCTCGGTGGTGTTCATGTGTCCCCAAGCGCGAATGAAATTGCCGCCGGGGTTGAACCGTTGTGACAGCACTTCAGCGGCGCGCAGCCCGACTTCACGATGCGCCTTGTCCCCGGTCAACTTGTAGAGGGCGACCGAGTAGAGTGTGTAGAGGAAGCCCAGATCGTGATGCGTATCCATGTAGCGTGTGAACACCTTCTCGCGATAGTACGGCGCGAGATGTAGGACTTGTTGCAGGAAGTATTCGTCTTCAGTTTCCCGCCAGGCCAAAAGGGCCATGCCGGTGAAAAATGAAGAGGTCCAGTTGCCAATCTCGAAGAAACCCTCTTTAAAACTGAAGTAATCGCCGTCAATCGCCAAGGCATAGGACTTGGGATCGTCCGCCAGCCGCTTGATGTTGTTGCGGGTCTTTGAAAGGCACACATCAAAAGCCTTTTTAAACCGGGCCTGATTCACCCCATTCCGTCCGATGCACGGCACATCTTGATTTTTGTTTGTTGTCCTCAAATTCATGTCTGAATCACCTTTTCCATCGCTTCACAGACTCTTGAAGGATGAAACTGATGGGCCGGCCACGTCAATATTGCCATTCAACCCAGTCAATTGTTTGAAAGAACTGTTACCCTTAAACAATCGGAGGGCAACGACCGTTTAACGTTCACTGTTAACCAAACTGTTTAACTGGTTCGTACCGCCACTTCAACTGAATGTTCTGACCCGGGCAGTTTCACGAAATTACAGACCAGCGTCTCAGGGTGAGCGCTTTCACAAATGTAAAACGAAGCGGCCCCGACAAATTGCCGGGGCCGTTCGCGAACTCGCTCGGTGTGGCGTGTTACAGCTTTTTGCCCACGAGCCGGATCAGATCCACGCAACGGCAGGAGTAACCCCACTCGTTGTCGTACCAGCTTACAAGCTTGAAGAACCGCTTGCTCAACCCGATGCCGCTGCCTGCATCGAATATGCTGGAGCGTCCGTCGTGGATGAAATCGCTGGAGACCACATTCTCATCCGTATATCCAAGGATACCTTTGAGATAGGTCTCGCTGGCTTTCTTCATCAACGCGCAGATTTCCGCGTAGCTGGTTTCCTTCACCGTGCGGACCGTCAGGTCCACCACCGACACCGTCGGCGTCGGCACGCGGAATGCCATGCCCGTCAATTTGCCTTTCACTTCTGGAATCGCCAGGCCGACCGCCTTCGCCGCGCCGGTCGTGGACGGTATGATGTTGATGGCCGCAGTGCGCCCGCCTTTCCAATCCTTCTTCGATGGGCCGTCCACCGTCTTCTGCGTCGCCGTGTAACTGTGGATGGTGGTCATCAAACCTTCCTCGATGCCGATGCCTTCCTTCAACAGGACGTGCACCACGGGCGCAAGACAGTTGGTCGTGCAGCTCGCGTTGGAAATGATGTTGTGTTTTGCAGAATCATACTTGCCTTCGTTGACACCGAGCACGATGGTGATGTCCTCACCCTTGGCCGGAGCGGTGATAATAACCTTCTTCGCCCCTGCATCGAGATGGCCCTTCGCCTTTTCCGCTGCGGTGAACAACCCGGTGGCCTCTATTACAATGTCCACGCCGAGCGCCTTCCACGGCAACGCCGCGGGGCCTTCCCTGACGGCGAGACATTTGACCTTGTTGCCGTTCACGACCAACACATCGTCCTCAGCGGCAGCCGGACTGGACTTCTCGCTGCTGACCGTGCCGGGGAACTTGCCCTGTGTCGAATCATACTTCAACAGGTACGCCAGATTGTCGGCGGGCACGATGTCGTTGACCGCGATGACATTGATTTCCTTGCCGAGCAAACCCTGATCGCAGATCGCGCGAAACACCAGCCGCCCGATACGACCAAATCCATTAATCCCAACTTTGATTGCCATATTGTAGTTCTCCTGAATTATTTCAATGTTTACCCCAAACGTTTTCGGGGTTGAATTCGTTCCACCAAAAACACGCCTCGAAGTTCACCACGTTTCACGTGGCTGCCACTAAAGCCCCGACGGTGTCGGGGTAAACCTTTGGGGTCAACCTTCGGGGCGACTTCCAAACGCGGCGCATCCTACGGCAAGCTCCACCGCTCGTCAAACGGAAATCGTGGCGTCATCTGTCAAACTAGAAATGGAAAGGCGGGAATTGCTTCCCGCCCTTCTGAATTAGAAACGCTTTCGAACCGATGTATCCGCTTGGCGGATAGGGAAACGGTCTGCGTTATCTAACTTTGTCTTGATTCCAATAGTAAAAGTAGCAGACTGGCTTCCCCGGAGGCAAGGTGAAAATGAAGCAGGAAATGAAGCAAGGCCTCGATCTGGCTTTCGATGTCGGCCACAGTTCTATCGGTTGGGCTGTCCTCCAAACGAATCCTTCGCTCGAAATCAAAGGCTGCGGTGCTGTGATCTTTCGCGCAGATGATTGTCTGGCCAGCGCGCGCCGGGGATACCGGCGACAGCGGCGTCATATACGAAGCACACGGCAACGGATCGCACGCGTGAAGCGCCTGATAGCGCACCTTGGCGTGTTGACCGAAGGCCAACTTAATCGGCCCGGCTGCGCGTGGCCATGGAAGTTGGCGGCGCGTGTCCTTTGCGGTGGCAAGCCACTAACATGGCCAGAACTTTGGGACGTGCTGCGCTGGTACGCACACAATCGCGGCTACGACGGTAATCGCCGGTGGAGTCATGCCGCCCATGACTTCGACGGACTCGACGAGGCTGCATTGAGTCAATTGGCCAATGATGCCTCGTTAACCGAGGACGAGAAGGATGACGCAAAGAAGGTGAAAGAAGCGAAACGGTTGATGCGGGAAACGCACACGGCGACGATGGCAGAAACATTCTGCAAAGTGCTCAAGATTGACCCGCTCGGCGCGAAGAACTCTTCGACCGTCCGCTTCAAAGGGCTCAACGCTGCTTTTCCACGAAGAACTGTTGAGCGTGAAGTGCAGCGCATTTTACAGGCGCATTTCGGGAAGTTGCCGGGCGTGGATGAGGACTTTGCCCGTGCCTTATGCGGACGGGATGCAAACGACAAGGATGCGTGGAAAGCCATTCCTTGGTTCACTGAGCCGCTGCCGAAGCGTTACGAAGGCGGACTGTTGTTCGGCCAACTCGTGCCGCGCTTCGATAATCGCATCATCTCCACCTGTCCGATTACCAGCCAGAAAGTGCCATCGCGCAACACGCCGGAGTTTCTCAATTTCCGGTGGGGCATGTTACTGGCCAATGTGCGCGTAGCGCGACTGGGGCACACCGATTTGAAGCCGTTGACACCGGATGAACGCAAGGAACTCGACAAGCGTATGCGAACGGTCGGCAGCATGACCGAAAAACAATTCAAGGATGCGGTCCGCGATGTGTCGGGCGCGATTCGCGGTAACTTCGACGCGATGTTCATGGAGGTGAACCAGAAGGAGGCGCTCATCCTTGATCCCGTGCAGGACTGCCTGACGTCCGGTCACGCCGCACCTTTGTTCCCGACCTTGCCGGAACGGATTCAAAAACGGGCGCGCGGCCAGTTGCGGCGCGGCAAGACGCTCACACTCGGCGAATACGGCAAAGGCATTCCGGCATTTGACGCCGAAGTGCACCGGATTATCGACAGGGCGTCGGGCAAAGGGCGCAAGAAGGACAAGGCCCTAACGCGTGAGGCGATTTTGAGCGAACGGTTGGCGGCGCATAAGCTCAGCGGGCGTGCGGCGTATTCCCGTCCGATACTGCGGAAGGCGTTCGAGGAAGTCATGGCAGGCAGACATCCGAAGGAGGAAGGCGGCTGTCTCTTCGTAACCGAGCAGATGCGACAGGCACAGTTGAATCGCTCGCTGGCGGAACAGACCAATAATCATCTCGTACGCCACCGTCTTCTGATTCTGGAACGGCTGCTGCGTGACATCATCAAAGAATACGCGGCTGGAGATAAGGCCGGAATCAGGAAAGTCACCGTAGAAGTGAATCGTGATTTACAGGAGTTCTCTGGACTCGATGTTCAAGGGAAAGCCAAGCTGCAAGGGCTGAAACTCTCAAACCACAAGAAGGTAAGTGCGAAGCTCGAAGCGGTTCTAAGTGCGAATAATCGCCTTGACGCCATGTCAGCATCACTCATTCGCAAAGCTCGGATTGCAGACGATCTCGGCTGTGTTTGTCCATATGTTGGTCCAAAGAAGCCGTTTGAGATGATCGATCTCGTCAACAATCGTGTCGATTTGGATCACATCGTTCCAAAAACTGAACGGCAGTCCGATTCACTTGATTCTTTGGTAGTCACTTACAGTGAGATCAACAAATGGAAAGGCAAACGCACAGCTTGGCAGTTCGTCAGGGATGAACAAGGCAAACAAGTTCCTGGGCGCCCAGACCTTTCAATTCAGAGCCTTGCCCACTACGAAAAGTTTGTTATTTCGCTACCCCCAGACAGAGATCCATTCAAACGGCAGATGGACAACGAACGCCGGTTCTTAGACGATGACAAGCGGCGCTGGCGGAGAAAGAAGCTTTTGCTTCTGCCAGAATACACTGGGAAGACATTCACCCCTCGCGATTTGACACAAACATCGCAAATTACGCGCTTGGCTCAGCAAACCATTTTGAAGCGCCTTGATCATCTTGCTCCCTACAATGTGATTCCCATACCGGGTTCACTTACGGGATTAGTTCGTAAGGCTTGGGAGATTCTCGGATGCCTTAACCTAGCTTGCCCGCAAGCAGAAGGAAGAAACAAGACTGAGATTCGTGACATCACTCACCTGCATCACGCAATGGACGCCTGCGTGCTCGGGTTGACATCCCACTTCATCCCGAATGATGGGCGCGTCTGGGAGTTGATCGGCAAGCGCAGTCTAGATCCCGCTGAATGCCGGGAATTGGATATGCTCGGAATCTTTGATTTCAATGATAAACGGTTGTTCCGACTCCGCGATCTTGACAAAGGCATCAAGGAACAAATCCGCCAGAGGCTCGCCGAGAAGCGCGTGGTGCAACACATCCCGAAGCGGATGCACGGTTTACATGTTGAGCAGAACACATGGCGCGTGAGGAACGTCGAGAATGGCGACGTGACGATCGAGCAACGTATCCGACAACCGGACGGCAAACGGCCTTTGAAACAGACGGTTGAGCGGACCACCAAGCTTCTTGGCTTGGAAAAGGGGAAGCTCGCTGCGCTCAAAGGCGCGTTAGTTGTCGGTGACAACTTCGGTGTCGCTCTCGATCCGACGCCGACGGTGATTCCGTTCCATAAAGTTTGGCCACGCTTGATGGAGTTGAAAGCTAAGAACGGCGGCAAGACGCCGCGGGTGTTGCGAAATGGCCAATTGATTCAAGTGCCGTCGGGTCGTTACAGAGGAACCTGGCGGATCTTCTCTGCCAAGAACAACCGGCGCGGTATAGCTGTGGACATGGCCTATCCGGACGTGATCCGTCCCGAGAATGGCGTTGAGGGGCATAAGATTAACGTGCTGCTCTCGACACTATTGCGCGACGGGATGACGATTTTGAACGCGCCACTGACCGGAGTTGCATCTCCGCCGTCTATCTGAGGCGCTGGCATGATTTAAGCGACTCTGCGACATGCGGAGGCTTCGGCATGTCGTACCACATTGTCAGCATTGATTCGCCGCAGTGCTCGATCAGTTGCCGGGACGGGCAGTTGACCTGCAAGACCGACGACGGGGAACGGAAATTGCCGCTGGAAGATGTTGCGTCTATCATCATCACCAGTTTCTCGGCGTCCATCCACAGTGAGCTGATCTTGCAGGCCGCAAAACACGGAGTGGCTCTGATCATCTGTGAATCGTTCAAGCCGGTCAGTCTCTTGCTCCCGGCAAATCGCTCCACCGACACGCTTCTGACGCGCGCCCAACTTTCACTGGCGGACAAAACGCGCGAGCAGTTTTGGCAGAAAACGGTGGACGCGAAGTGCCAAAACCAATTCTCTCTGGCTGATCAGATTGCTCCCACTGATCAGAGTCTGGAATCGTTTCGCGGAATAGCTTTTGGCAAGAAGACCCACAAGGAAGCAATTTGCGCCAAGCAATTCTGGCGGATTTGGGGTCGAAGCCTGAATCAACCTGCGTTCAATCGCGACCATAAGGCGGGCGGATTGAACGCGCTTCTGAACTACGGCTATGCGGTGCTCTTGTCCACTACGCTGCAAAAACTCTTTGGAGTGGGACTTGATCCCACGTTTGGCATCTCTCATGTGCCGCGCGAACGCAGCACGCCCTTGGCCTACGATTTGATGGAGCAGTTCCGCCCGTGCGTTGATTGGCGCGTGTATCAGTGGGTGAGACGGCATCCGGAAATGAAAGATTGGGAAGTGACGAAGGAGTTTCGGAAATGGGTGACCGCCTTCCCGTTGGAGCGCGTAGAGTACCTCGACCTCACGTTGGAGGTCCAGGGTTGCATCGAGGGGGTCGTGCGCAACTTCCGACGGGCGGTGTTGCAGAAACAGCCGCAGTCGTACAAACCATGGATACAGAGAAATTCAAAATGGGCTGGCTCGTCGTAGCGTTTGATCTCCCAGTGTTGACGAGGGAGCAGCGGAAGCACGCGACCGACTTCCGCAAGTTTCTTCTCGACGACGGCTACCAGATGATTCAGTTCAGTGTATACGCCCGATCCTGCGTAACGTTTGCTCGACAAGAAACGCATCTTGCGCGCGTGAAGCAGAACCTGCCGGAGGAGGGCAGCGTCCGCGCCATCTTTGTCACGCGCTCCCAGTGGGAACGGTCGTTCGTTATTCAGGGGTCCCCCGCCTCGGAAACCGAGGCGGAGGGACTACCTGAACAGATACAGCTTTGGTAAGGCGCGCGCAGCGAGAGACTTACTCGCTGCGATTCTGCACCCCCCGTCATTGGAATCAAGGCAAAGCGAGGGAGACAAGGCGATGGGCAACCGAGCAATTCTGCACCCCCCGTCATTGGAATCAAGGCAAAGCAGCATCTTCAAGTGCCCCGACTTCTCCGCATTCTGCACCCCCCGTCATTGGAATCAAGGCAAAGCTTCATCAAACAGCGCATGTTCAACTTTGTAATTCTGCACCCCCCGTCATTGGAATCAAGGCAAAGCAACACTTGAAGCCGCTTCAGCCTTGTTAAAATTCTGCACCCCCCGTCATTGGAATCAAGGCAAAGCAGAATCCTCCGACTGGTTCCGCGGGTGCGGATTCTGCACCCCCCGTCATTGGAATCAAGGCAAAGCCAAGCTCAAAGGCACGCCAATCGCTCGCGTATTCTGCACCCCCCGTCATTGGAATCAAGGCAAAGCTACGCAGTTGAACATGCGCTGTTTGATGAAATTCTGCACCCCCCGTCATTGGAATCAAGGCAAAGCATAGAGTGATTGTTGATGTTGACAAAGCACATTCTGCACCCCCCGTCATTGGAATCAAGGCAAAGCTGCTCATGTGTTCTCCTTTGTTGTTTTGGTATTCTGCACCCCCCGTCATTGGAATCAAGGCAAAGCAGGGATGAAAACGGCCAGCCAATTACGGGCATTCTGCACCCCCCGTCATTGGAATCAAGGCAAAGCTCAAATCTTTGCCCGGACGATCGTCATCCCATTCTGCACCCCCCGTCATTGGAATCAAGGCAAAGCACGGTTGCGAGGGCTGTCAAATGAATTCGGATTCTGCACCCCCCGTCATTGGAATCAAGGCAAAGCGACGAGGCAAGGCAGA
>Ga0153915_10005936_pt1 | contig 11390 bp, 12 predicted proteins | sample Opewatmetagenome_2_FD_107003 | JGI IMG/M metagenome (GOLD analysis project Ga0153915, IMG submission 107003) | Freshwater wetland microbial communities from Ohio, USA - Open water 3 Core 3 Depth 3 metaG | ecosystem: Environmental > Aquatic > Freshwater > Wetlands | place: USA: Ohio, Lake Erie...
GCCTGATAAGCGTGAGGTAGGTAGTTCAACTCTACCCAGGCCCACTGCAACAACGTGAAGCCTCGCGGGTGCTTATGCACTCGCGGGGCTTTTCAGTGCTCGGCAGGGCGTGCGGTCAGTGCCGGTGCCAGTGTCAAACCGGTCTTGCCAGCCGCAGCGCGCAGCACCCCGACGCACTTCTCGACGGCGTCCAAGAGGTTTGCTATCCGTTCCACCCTTCCCGTGCTGGGCCCCCAGCCCTCCGCGCGCCCCTTCACCCAGATATCCAGCATCCGGTTCAGATGATGCAAAATCAGGCGGTGCCGATGCCGACTCAAGCGCCGCTGTGCACGAACCCCTTGTTTGCGCGACAGGAATCGAGCGGGGTGGGGGTGCCGCGCAGCTTAGGCGCGGTCCGTTAGCCAGCCCGCCGTCCCTCCTGCGCATTCTGCGCATCGCGGTTGCCTTCTTCAAGTGTGTGCGGGGGGACGGTTCCCACCGGACGCCCGCGCAGGCGGGTTCGATTCCCGCGATTCATCCAGGGCGTCGGAGCTGGCCCCCGGGTTCGAGCCCCGGCCGCACACCTCAGCCGGGCGTCGTCGTCAGTCCACGATTCCGATTCGCCGCGGCTGTCTAACAAGCGTCTGGAGGCGACGCCGCCTTATGTGGAGCGGCCCCCGCGGCGCTCGCGACGAGCCGCGCTCCGCGCTACCACTTGTCAAACTAGTGGAGAGCCGGTATCTATGGTGTAGGCTAGACTGTCTAGTGGTGGAGGAAGCACCCATGTCGCGCGACAACCCCTCGCTCTTTCCCGGAACGCTCGAGCTCATCGTGCTCCAACTCCTCAGCGCGGAGCCGACGAACGGTTACGACCTGTCGCTCCGCATTCAGGCAATTTCTCGAGACGTACTCAACGTGAACGCCGGCTCACTCTACCCGGCTCTGTATCGCCTCGAGAACAAGGGGCTCATTACGGCCGAGTGGACCCAAACTGCCGCTGGACGTCGCGCAAAGACGTACTCGCTGACCGGTCGCGGGCGACGGCAGCTGGTGGAGCAGCGGGAGTCTTGGCAGCGCTTCGCGGGCGCGCTGGTCGCCATTCTCAGAGTGAGCTAGGAGGGCACGATGATCCGACGTCTTTGGTTGCGCGTCCGCGGGATCGCGCACCCTGGTGCGAGCGAACGCGATATGCAAGACGAGATGCGCCAGCACATCGATCGGGCCACGGAGCGATTGATGGCGCGCGGCTTGTCGCAGCGCGAAGCGAGCGCGGAAGCGGCACGCGAGTTTGGGAACATGGGCGCCATCCAGGAAGAGGCGCGTGATGCTCGTGGTTCGCGATTTGTGTCAGAGCTTGGGCAGGATGTTCGGTATGGTCTGCGCGTGCTGGCCAAGAAGCCCACGTTTACGATCGTCGCTGTTCTGACGCTGGCTCTGGGCGTCGGAGCGAACACGGCCATTTTCAGCATCGTGAATGCTGTGTTGCTGCGCTCTCTCCCTTACCGCGATCCCGATGGTTTGGTAAGGATTTTCTTCAACGAGCCCGGCGTAGGATTGCGAGACATCAGGTTCTCCAAGCCCGAGTTGGATGACCTCGAGACGGGCGCGGGGGTCTTCGAAGATGTCTCCCCGATCCTTGAGGGCAGCGAGATTGTGTCGGGCGCCGGTCAGCCCGAGCGCGTCGAAGGGGTCAATAGCAGTTTCAGCTACTTTTCCATGCTGGGGGTGACGCCGCAAATTGGACGGTTGTTCGGTCCGCGGGACTTCGTGCCTGGTTTCGCTCCGACGCTCGTGATCAGCGATGCCTTATGGCGTCGCGCCTATGGCGCCGATCCGAACGTTGTCGGCCGTACCCTCCGGCTCGACAATGATCCTTATACAATTATCGGGGTTCTGCCGCGCGAATTTCGTCATCCTGGACCGACGGTTTCCGGCGACGTAGAGGTGTTTGGCGCCGGCGGATTCAGCGGAGAGCCCTTTCCCAAGCCCCTCCGTAGTACCAGAGTCTTAGTAAGCGCAATCGGACGCCTTAAGCCGGGCCTGACAGCTGAGCAAGCTCAGGTGCGCCTGACGGCCTTCGCCAACCAAATCCGTCACGACTTTCCCGGCGACTACCCGCCGCAGGCGCAATGGACAATTGAGATTCAGCCATTGCAGGAAACCTTGGTGGGCAATGTGCGGCCCATGCTGCTGGTGTTACTGGGTGCGGTAACCCTGATCGTTGTCATCGTATCGTTGAACATTGCCAATCTCCTTTTGGCGCGCGCTACCGGGCGGCAACAAGAGATGGCGGTGCGGCTATCGCTGGGGGCGAGCCGCGGCCGCGTGGTGCGCCAGATGCTGACCGAGTCCATGCTGCTGTCGCTCATCGGCGGCGCCGCGGGAGTCGCAACGGCAGTGGGGACTTTGCACTTTATGCTGCGCTTCGTGCCATCGAGCGTTCCCCGGCTCAACGAAGTAGGCGTCGACTGGGTGGTGCTGACGTTCGCTCTGCTGATGTCCATTCTCACTGGCTTACTGTTTGGACTTGTTCCAGCGTTTCATTCGGCAAACGCTGCGCTCTCCTCGGCCATGCGGGAAGGCGGTCGAGGGTCCGGTTACAGCACGAAGACCGGCCGACTGCGGGATGTTTTAATCGTTTCTGAACTGGCATTTGCCGTCATCCTGATGATCGGAGCCGGATTGCTGCTGCGTACGCTGCGGGAACTCTTGATGGAAAATCCAGGATTCAATCCAACTCAGGTTGTCGCGGCAAACATGCAGCTTCCGAATCCCAACGATCCCAAGACGGATCCGTATCTGGATATTCCTCGCAGAGCCACTTTTGATCGCGAGTTGCTGCGGCGGATGAAGGCGATCCCGGGGGTGGAACTCGCCGGAATCACCTCAGCTCTGCCGAGCACCAATACCAACCCCAATGCGGTCGGTGGCATAGCGAATGAAGGCTTTGCAATTGAAGATAGACCGGTCGAGTCCTCGCAGGATCTGCGTGCTGAGAGAATTCGGATAAGCCCCGATTACTTTACGGTGTTACGGGCCTCGCTAGTACGCGGCCGCGCATTTACCGAGGACGATGAAGACGGCAAACCACTGGTGGCCATCATTGATGAAAGCACCGCTCAAAAGTATTGGCCAACCAGCGATCCGCTGGGCCGGCGAGTGCGATTCGGACGAGACGCTACCAAGCCATGGACGACCATCGTGGGTGTCGTCAAGGATATCAAGAGTGACGGTCTAGACATTGATGGCGTTCCCCACATCTACGTGTCGCTCTATCAGGACAACAGCAAGCGACTGAGCGTGGTGTTGCGGACGTCTCTACCCGCGACCCTGCTCGAACCACAGATTCGGCATGAAATCCTGAGCCTCGATCCCGGCTTGCCGATATTTAATGTCTCTTCTATGAACGCGGTCCTTGATCGGTCACTGGCGTCACGCCGATTTTCTGCCGAGTTGGTGGGCGGATTTGCTGGGCTGGCGGCACTGGTGAGCGCCATCGGAATTTACGGCTTGTTGGCTTATATGGCCGGCCAACGATCGCGCGAGATCGGTATCCGCATGGCCCTGGGCGCGCGGCGGGAGGACATTCTGAGAATGTTCTTACGCAAGGGGGTCGCGCTTGCTGGCGTGGGCCTCGTTGCCGGGTTGGTCGTTTCTGCATCCACTGCGTCCGTGATGGCAAGTTTGCTCTATGGGGTGCGCCCCCATGATCCGGCTGTGTTTCTGATCGTACCTCTACTTCTGTTCGCCATTGCCGTTCTAGCCAGCTACCTTCCAGCCCGACGCGCGACAGAAGTGGACCTGATCAGTGCCTTTCGCGAGGGATGACCACGCGGACCCTCCTGCTCGTAAAGCATTCTTGTGGGACCGTGACGGATTGGCTTACGGTGATCGAGATCTGAGGGGCGTCCAGACCCGCGCCGCTCAGGCGCGAGTCGTTGAGATTTCGGATGTGCGCGGCGATTAGTTGCGCGATTGCGACGTCCGCCGATTCGCGGGCGCACCCCTTCGGCTCCTCGTTACGGGCTTCGTGGTGTTGGCCGCCTCAAACAAATGCCGAATGCCGTGTTCCAACAGTTCGACAGCCCTCTCCAAAGCGCCGAGTTGTCCAACCCGCACTATGGCGACGGACAAATGCAATGAGCCGGTGCGCCACGCCCCGCTAGAGGTCATCGACGTCAGCGCGGAAGGGCGCGCCGTGACGGACGCCTACAGGAACCTCGTGCCCTGCCAGGTCAATCAGCATTGCCTCCGCCTCGCGGTGCTGGAAGGCCAGTATCCCTGGCACTTGCACCCGGCGTCCGACGAACCCTTTCTGGTGCTCGAAGGGATGCTGGTCATCGAGCTCGCGAACAACCACGAGCTCCGGTTGCGACCTGGGCAGGCCGCCGTCGTGCCGGCCGGCACCGTCCACCGCACGCGGGGGGAGGGCCGGACCGTGAACCTCTGCGTTGAGGCGCTCGCCGCGGCCACGACGCTTATGCCGGGGTCGGGCGCGCCAAGCGCCTGAGCGGCCCTGGTGGCGCCCGGCGGTTTCGACGCCGGAGAACACCAGAAAGGAAGTCGCCACCGCGCTGAGAGCCGACGGCGTCGCCGGGGGCACTCACGAGAGTGCGGTGTAAAGGCGTCGATCCTCGGCTACCTGGCGATCGCCCTGCAGCCTTCCGTCCGATGAGTGTTCGCTATCTGAAAGATCTTCCAACCGTCCGGCCCCTTCCGGAGCGCGAACAGATTCACTCCGCAAAACTCGATTCTGGTTTCGCCAGCGCGCGTCAGAGTGAAATACGCCCAGAGCGAGGCTAGCTGATCGTCGATCTGCACCCTGGGGTTCTCGATCTGTTCGTCGTTGCCGGGGCCGCTGCCCCTGCCTGTGCGTTCGATGACCGCGTCGATGGTCGATGGAGCGCCCAGACCGGTGGGCCCGCCAACGGGCACCAGCGTAGCGCCAGCTACGACTGTAGAGCGCATGAGCGTGGTGTCGCGCGTGCGAATCCCATGGAGGAATGTCGTGACTGCGGCGACAATTGCGCGTTCGTCACTTTGAGCGCGCGCGGGAGCGGCTCCGAACAGCGGGTCGGCCTGCGGCGAAGCGGGCTGCTGAGCGGCGAGGGCGAGTGGAAGAGCCAGGCCGACTATCGCAATACGAAGTGCCTTCATATGGTCTCCGATGAGTGTTGATAAAGTGGATATACGAACGGCCGAAGGTCGACTCGGCATCAGATACGGAGCTCGCCGTCGATCACCTTCGTAACGAACCCGCCGATGTCGACGCCGTCCCTGCCGTTCTCTCCATGAACGCGCACATGCAGGATGCTCCGTCGTCCCATCAGCACACCTTGCGCACTGACGAATCGCGAACCGCCCTTTGCCGGCGTCATTCGGTGGCGCATCATATAAAAGGCGAGTGGTCCGGTCGAACTTCCTGTACCGGGATCCTCGGCTATCCCATAGTCGGGAGCAAACATTCTCGAGTAAGCGCCTTCGCTCGTCGGAGCAAACACAAAGGCGCACATTGGATCCGGATGATAGCGGTTTCGGATCGCCGCCCATTTGGTGCTGTCGAGTGAAGCCTCGTCGACCGCCGCGATGCTCTTTAGCGCGATGAACAGTGTCGGATTCCCTGCGCTCAGTATCTGCGGGGCGGCATCCGCCAGCTTATCAGGATCGAGTGCAATCAACGCGGCGGCCTCGGATTTCGCGATCGTGGGGCCGTCGTTCAACAGCGGCGTTCTGAGCCACAGCATCGACGGCTCCTTTCGGTCGGCTGCGATCGGGATTGCTCCGACGTTTTCCTCGACCGCAAACGAATCCGTATCGACGTGCACCAGCCCGCGCTGCATCATCACAAAAGCTGTGCCGATGGTGGGGCTGCCGGCGAAGTCCAGCTCCTTCTGTGGTGTGAATATTCTGAGCCGTGCCACGCAGTCCGGTCGTTGCGACGGCACGACAAAAACCGTTTCCGGGACGCTCAGCTCGCGGGCAATCCGTTGCATCATCGGAGAGTCCAGGTCCGCGGCGTGCGAGAACACCGCCAGCGGATTCCCTGCGAGCGGCACCTGACTGAAGACATCCACCACTTGATAGCGGTACGATTTCTTTTCGTTCATTCGCCTCTCCGGTTCCGGCGATGGTGCGCACGATCAAGGAGTGAACACCACGGAGCCGCAGGTGCTCCGCGTCTCGAGATCGCGATGCGCGCTAGCCGCGTCGGCGAGGGCGCCCGCCGATCGACGGCGCGGCGGCCGATCATGGCGAACAGCGCCGGTGCCGACTGCTCGAGCTCCGCGCGTGTCGCGCCTGCCGTGACCGAATTGCTAAGCCCGGTTGGCACTTGCGTCAAATGCACGTTCTGCAATATCTTATTGCTCGCCCAACAACTGGGAGTTTATCATGCTCGCTGAGATCCGGACGTTCGTCGTCCTGGCCGAGTCTGGTTCGTTGCAACGGGCTGCTGAACGGCTGTTCCTGACGCCGTCGGCGGTCACGCGGCAGATCCAGCGACTCGAAGCGACGCTCAAGACGCCGCTGCTCGATCGGAGCGTAAAGCCGGGTCGGATTACGCGTGAAGGCCGCTCGGTGCTCGACAGCGGGCGGCACGTGCTGCGCATCGTGGACGACCTCAAAGCGAACAGCTCCAAGGACACCGAGCCGAGCGGAGTCTTCCGCGTGGGACTGTCGCATATGCTCGCGGAACCCAGCCTCGTCGCGTCGATCCAGCGGCTGACCAGTCACTTCCCCAGGCTTCAACCGGTGCTGAGCACCGATAACAGGCCGCAACTCATAGGCCAAGTGCGGACCGGCGAACTCGATGTGGCGCTGGCATTCCTGTCGGCTAACGACACGGTGCCCGACGATGTGGCGAGCAGCGTTCTGGCCGCAGAACGTCTGGTGCTGGTGAGAGCGAGAGGATCCGCACCTCGCGCACGGCGCAGCAGCAGGCCGAAAGATCGCGATCTCGACGCACGCTGGGTGCTCAACGCGCCGGGGTGCTTCATTCGTCAGTCACTGGAGGCGAGATTGCGCGAACTTGGCTCTCCGTTCGAAGTCGCCGCCTCGATCAACAATATCGACATGCAATTGTCTCTCGTGGCGAGCGGGATCGGTCTCGGGCTTATCCCCGCGCGATTTCTCGCCTCGCATCCAAAACGCCGGCGGCTGGAGCGAATAACGCGGTCCGGCATCAGCATAGAGGCTTCGATCGTCTTCATGCAAACCGGCCACTTGGGTCGGCTCGAACCCGCGGCGACATTTCTCCAAGAAGAGTTGCGAGACCATTTCACCGAGCTCGAAGCTCGTTGATCGCGACGCACTCAACCGGCCGACAGCGGTGGAGAGTTATTTCCGCACAACCAACAGACTTGTAGAGCGCGTGAGCGGCGACAGGATTTCACAGTAGAGGAGTTCACCATGACCTACGGCGACGCCGGTCGGATCCGTCGGCGTCGGCACGGCGTTGCTGAATCCACGTGCGCGGCAACGGTCATCTTATCGGTCCAAGACGGGCAAGTTCGCACGCCACGGCCCAACCGCATCTCGATACTGCTTCGCCATCACACGAGCGGCCTGCGCGACGTGTCCCAAGTCGTGCGCGACCCAAGTCGCCAGCAACTGCCGGAGGCTGACCACTCCGAATCCAGGGTGCTCCCCCTCGAGTGCGAGTTCGGCGTCGGTCAGTCGCCAGCCAGCGACCGTCGTGAGGTTCGCCGCACGCAACGTCGCAAACTCGTCAAGGAGGCCGTCGAGCGATGTACGCCGACTCTCCGGCGATTGAGCGACGCGCTCGAAGGGCGTGAAACGGCGGTTCGGTCCCTGGGCGAGGATGAGTTGGCCGCGCGGTATCCAGTTGGTGCGCTCACCATGGATCAGGTGCCCCACTATGACATACGGACTCCAGGTCTCGGGCCCCTCGGTCGCGTCGGCCCACGCGGGACCGAGTCCACTCAACAGCGCGTGTAGTGTTCGGGGTGTGCGCTCGAGGACCGCAGTACCCAGCGCGACGTCAAACTCCATCGCTCACCTCGGATGAGGAATGATCGAGGAACGTCAGTCAGTCAGTGTGCATCAGCGTGTGTGGGCCGCCCGACGTCAGTTCATCGAATGACGCCGGTCATTGCTTTGAACGAATACCTAGGGCTGCGAGCCGCCTGCGTCAACTGCAATCGTGTCACTATCATATTGCCCGACCAGCAACTGCCAGTTGCATGGTATCCTTGATGTGCCTCACGTATTCGTTCGATTGGATTCAGCACTCCGAAGACCTGAAGTAACTCCTGGCACACCTCCTCCCAACCACTAGCAGCATCGTGCGCACACCGCAATATCATTGTGCGAATACTGAACTTGTGGAAGTCGCGGTCCTCCGCTACAGTCCGAGAGCAACGGCGGTGGAGCTGGCCGGCGCACCAGCCCATCCAGCGACGTATCCGGCGCAGAAATCTGGACATATCAAGAGGAGAAGAGAAAATGCTCAAGCCCGTTGTCTTACCCGTATGTCTCGCCGCTTCCCTGCTTTCGCTGAATGCGCGGAATGCACGTGCCCAGGATGAGCGCAGGTTTAGTTACGGTGCGGTCACTGAGGTGGACTACGTACACGTTGAGTACGGGCACTTTGCTGAATACATGGCATGGGTGACTTCGACATGGGTGCCGACCATGGAAGCCGCGAAGAGAGCCGGGCTGATCATCGGTTACAAGGTCTTCCAGTCCACTCCCAAGTCACCGGATGAGCCCAACCTGTATCTCGAGATAACGTTCAGGAACATGGCGGCTTATGCCGGGGACATCGGCGATCAAGCGGACGCGTTTGAGCGTGTGACCGAAACAGTAATCTGTAGCGAAGCGTGTCAGAACCAGGCCCGAGTGCACCGGAATGAGATCAGACGATTTCTGGGCGTTGAAGTGACTCGTGAAATTGTTTTTCCGTGACCTGGTTATGCGTGCACGGCCGGATGCCGGCTGTGCGTCGCCGTCGGAACCCCAGGGCATTCTTGCCGCGCTCGACGCGGCAATTCACCGGGCCCGCGCGGACAAGGATCGAGACTGCACGCGGGCCCGGCGATGTCAGGAGACTCTCTATGACGCCGGCAATCATGCGCCAGTATCTGGCTGCGCACGCGCCGGAGCTCGAGGTTGTCGAGCTGCCTGAGGCGCATACGACCGAATACATGTCGCGCGAGTGGAAAGTCCTACCCGCTCAGGTGGCCAAGACGCTGACGTTGCGCGTCGGTGAGGACGCGATCATCGTCGTGACCTGCGGTGACTCGAGGCTCGACAACCGCAAAGTCAATGAGGCACTGGGCGGCAAAGGCCATCTGATGCCGGGATCCGAGGCCGCTGAGATTACCGGTCATGCTGTGGGCGCAATCACGCCGCTCTGCCTCGGTTCCTCTCTGCCCGTATTCTTCGACATTGGGCTGAAGCGTTTCGAGGAGGTCGTGACCGCTGGGGGCTCGACGCACGCAGCTATCCGAATCCCGCTCACTCGATTTGCCCAGCTCACCGGCGCCACGTGGGTCGATGTCTGCAAAGAGATAGAAGCCAATGGAGAACGGGCTGCAACGACAGTTCACTCGCACAGGTAGCGTTCCAGCCGGCGGGGCTGAAGTGTCGCATTGAGCGCTACAGCAACATCGCGCACTTATGGAGCAGTTACACGCTGCAAAGCGACGGCAAGCAAGTCGCGCGCGGCATCAACAGGAGTGCCTTGCAAGTGCGAGTGGCACCGCACACTACAGGAGCTGCTATGAGCAAGACCGCAGTTACCTCGCCTGAACTCGCGCCGCCGGTCGGCCCATTTTCCCAGGCGGTCAAAATCGATGGTTTCCTGTTCTTCAGCGGTCAGGTCGCCCAAGACCCGGCCACTGGCAAGGTGGTCGAGGGGGGCATTGTGCCCGAGACGGAGCGCGTCTTCCAGAATCTCTCGGCGGTTCTCAAGGCGGCCGGCAGGAGTTTCGGTGATGTCGTGCAGGCCCGTGTGTTTCTCACGAGCCTGAGTGACTTCGCCGCGATGAATGGCATCTACGCCAGGCATTTCAGTCAGCCCTTTCCCGCCCGCACGACGATCGGGGTCGCCGCGCTACCGCTTGGGGCCTGCGTTGAAATCGACCTTGTCGTCAAGGCTTAACGCGACCGCCCGTGGATTGAGCTCATGAAGTACACATTTCAAATCCGTCATCATTCAAGGAGGAGAAGTTGCCTCTCGTCCGCATCGATCTACTCGAGGGCAAATCAGAACGGTACCGTGCTCAAGTTGGCGATATCCTGTACCAGACCCTGGTGGACGTTCTCAATGTTCCAGAACACGACCGATTTCAGGTAATCACGGAACACACGAAGGCGAGCCTGCCATTCGATCGAGAGTATCTCGGCATACATCGATCGGACGATTGCATCTTTTTTCAGATCACATTGAATAGCGGCCGTTCCACTGAGTTGAAGCAACGCTTCTACAACGCACTAGCGGAGCATCTCCACGAAGGCGTAAAGATTCGCAGGGAAGATGTCTTCATCAACTTTGTTGAAGTCCCGAAGGAGAATTGGTCCTTTGGTAACGGCGAGGCCCAGTACGTCACGCCTCCACGATAGATCGAGGCTGACACGAGTTGCGGGAAGTGGTGGGGAAAAATCTCGATTCTCGAGGCAACTGGTCGGCTTCAGTCTCATCGCGGGCCTCTTGGAGGCTTCACAGTGCGAAGGCTGATAGTGGGGATCGGCGCGTTGGGCGGAACAATTGCGGCGCGTGCCATCCGCACCGGGCTGCCCGTCCGGCTTGCGGCTCGTAATGCCGATTCTGCGGAGGTATTGCGCAGATCGGGCCTGCGAGTGTCCGGCATCGGAGGAGAGGTCTGGGCAGACGCTATCGACGTTGCCGCAGTTGAGGACTACGAACAGGGAGACCTGTTTGAGCTGATCCTGCTGGCGACCAAAGCGCAGGACGCGCTGGCAATCGCGCCCCATGTGGTGGGCCTCCTAGCCCCCCAAGGAGTCATCTTGCCTATACAGAATGGCGGCGTTGCGCGGGTGCTCGCGGACCGTCTTGGCGAAGACAAAATCCTTGGCGGACTCTCAAATCTCGGTGCCACGATGGTAGAGCCCGGCGTCTACCAGCAGAAGAATGCAGGGCATCTACTGATAGGCGAACTTGCTGGCGGTGTCAGTGAGCGCGTCGAGCGGGTTGCGCGCGCCTTAGGTCGAGCGATTGAGGTCAAGGTATCTGCAAACCTTACTGGCGCCATCTGGTCGAAACTCCTGATCAATTGCTCGGTGACAACCCTCGGCGCGCTCTGTTCGCAAACCATGCGTCAGTACATGGAAACGGAGGCAGGCAATAGGGTGTTCCGACGGACGTACGAGGAGGCGTTATCCGTGGCACTGGCGCTTGGCACTCGGCTGGAGCGTCTGGTCGTGGACCC
>Ga0153915_10005937_pt1 | contig 11389 bp, 12 predicted proteins | sample Opewatmetagenome_2_FD_107003 | JGI IMG/M metagenome (GOLD analysis project Ga0153915, IMG submission 107003) | Freshwater wetland microbial communities from Ohio, USA - Open water 3 Core 3 Depth 3 metaG | ecosystem: Environmental > Aquatic > Freshwater > Wetlands | place: USA: Ohio, Lake Erie...
CCCTGTAGGGCCATTACCCCTATCACCCCTTTCGCCACCCTGAAAACCATTGTCTCCATAATTTCCTTCCCGGTTCTCAAATCCTCTGAAATCGCCGCCACCTTTATTAAAACCATCTGCCAAAACAGGGGATAGAGGAGTCAGGAATAATAAAAATAAGAATACTGAAAGCATTGTGCAAAATGTACTAAAGTGATTTAATTTTTTAAATATGTTTATCTCGAATTTTTTAATTCCATTCATTTAGATTCTCCATTATCATTTCTTATTTTTATTTTTTAGTGATTAAAAATAGATTGATTTTATTTGCTATAGGATCTTGTAAAAAACGAATAGCTGCTGGAATGATGTTTGCAATATTAACAACGAATGGAAAGTGTCTTCAGACAGATGGAAAATGATTGCACCATTTTATAATCATGGAAAAGTTTATTATTGTTTGCAGCCTGTGTAACTGAAGAAATATTAATTAATGAATTGATAATGGATGCAAATAAAATCTTAGAATCATGGACCTGCCTAGGGAAATGAACGCCTTTGAGGGTCTTTCCTTTTTCACTTTTGCAGATCCTGATATTATTGTTGGAAGAACCTTTATAAGAGACCGCTTTTATCATTATCTCAATATCCTGGGAAGCTGACGGAAAACATCTCCCGCAAAAACATACCATTGCCGTTGAGCTTTCAATGAAAAAAACCAAAACGAAGGCCGTGATAAAAAATAATGCGGCAACATTTCGAGTTGGCATAATATTTTTTTTACTAAGTCTATTATTCATCATAAAACTATAATATCTTATTAAAATAACATGTTATTTTTTAGCACTGTCATCCCCTTTGTAGGAGGTCATCTATAAATTGTTTCCTCAGTAAAGAATGCACTATGGATGACATGATTATACAACTATAGTCGTGTGTCAGATCGAATAGTTACAAAAAAAAATAATAAAGCAACAACTCAGCCTGAATTTTTCTGTAAATAAAAAATATTTCCGGTATTCTTGGATTTTGTTAATTTTTAGTTGAAAAATCAATCCAGCCTATTAGCTTTTCACACGATGATTCTTGACTCAATTGATTCTTTTTAATATGTTCAGCAAACATTTAATCACAGAGTTTTCTATCTTCAAAACATTTTTACACTGAATCACTCGGGTTTAATTAATTGACATTTGTCTATATCAAAGGATTCCCAATAATACAATTTATAAAGAATAGGGTGAATCTATTTAAGTAAACGAGTTTTATCTTTAAATTATGATATCAAAAAAATCAATGAAATTAATATTCCTGGTTTTGCCCTATGTCGGCATTGTTATTGTTTTCAAGTTGATCGCCCATTATCTTGATTTTGAATTCATTTCTTTGAATGCCATATTTTCCGCATTAATAGGCGCAAATGTATTTTTAATGGGATTTCTTATAAGCGGCGTAATGGCCGATTACAAGGAAAGTGAGAAAATACCTGGGGAGATCCAATCTATTTTGTTGTCAATCGCGGATGAGATAAATTTTGTAGGCCTTAAGACCTCGGATAAGCATTTTATTAAAGAACGTTTAGTCAAAATACATGAGCTGGGTGTTTTGATCAAAAACTGGTTTTATAAAAACAATAAGACTAAAGAATTAATGACCTTAATAGAAAAATTGACAGATGAATTTGTCTTACTTGAAAAGCATATTGCTCCCAATTACATAGCAAGATTAAAACAAGAGCAGACTAATCTTAGGAAAATTATTATCAGGATCCACACTATCAGGGAAACGGAATTTATTCATTCAGGTTACCTGATTGCGAATACAACCACACTACTGCTTTTAATGGGAATGATTTTTTTAAAAATCGAGCCCTTTTATGAATCATTATTTTTTGCAGGCATAGTTTCATATTTATTGCTTTTTCTTTTAAGACTCATAAAAGATCTAGATAATCCATTCGGGTATTATGAAAAAAAATCCCATAGCGATGTTTCACTGAAACCGGTTGAAGACGCAATCTCCAGAATTCAGGAAAAAATAGAAAATATTCAGGCCCCTTAATAATTAACTGCGCCGGAAAAAGATAAAACAACGAACTGCCCCATTGGATTATGGGGCAAAAAATGTTTATATTTCTTCATTCCTGGATATGCATCTGTAGGCAGCATCTCTCCGTGGATATACATAGATCAACAGGTCGTGTAAAGTCGCCGCCTCGGGCTGTTTTCAGCACACTCCTATCTTAGTGCACCCCATCGTCTTTTGCTGTTTTTTGTGCACATTGATAACAGAACATGTTATGCCTCCTTTTATTGCGACTATCCTATCCGACTTTTTTAACAGATTTGAAAATAGAAATTGATAAATTGTAACAATTTTTTTATAAAGTTAACGCTTATATTTTTTCATAACTCCAATAACTGTACTAAAGATTCTTGTCTTAAACTGTTTCTTCTGTTATATAATTAAAATATAAGATAAATTATCCTGTTTTAATATGATAAGAGACTTTTTTTAGAGGTATCAGGAAAAATGTATGAAAAAAACAATAATATTATAGATGAATATGAGAAATTAATTAAAGATCTGGATTCAAATCAAAAATCTGAACTTGCGGCCCAGCTTTTTCTTGAATATTGCATTTATCAGGATCAAAGTGAGAATGTTAAAAGATTGGCTCCGCTTATTAATACCGTGGCCGAGGCATTGACAAAAAATGTTGAAGGTGCCGACTCCTTAAGGCTCGGCATAAAGGCAGTCCAGATGTACCTGAGGACGCCGCCTATTGAATATTTCGGCGAAGCCCTTTCCAGGCTTGGGTTTTTAGATAAGGAAAGCATTGAAGAGATGCTTCAAATTCAGCCTAAAGAAAAGATCTTCGGAACATTCCTTATGGAGCAGGGATTAATAACACAGGAACAACGCGATATTTGCGTCATGGCACAGAAAAGGCTTTTCAATATCCAGGAGGTCTATGCCAGGCTTCAAAGGCAGTATCCGAAAGAAATCGAAACGGATATTATCGAAAACTTTAAAGGCGTGTTTCAGCACTTTATTACATCTACCGCAGAGTTGGAGGATGATCTTAAACAATCCAAAACAGAGAATATTCACGAAACCCTCCACCGTCTCGAAAATATTATCATGGAAACGGAAAAACAGACGCATCTTGTCCTAGGCATTGTCGATCAGATCTTCAATATAAAAGAGGAGATTAATGTCTATTCTGAAGGCATAAAGGGGCATATTAAGCCTGCCGACAGGGATATAACGGATCATCTTGAAAAGATATCCGATCGATTAAACCGGTTATATTCTTTAAATATGGAACTCAATTCCTCACAGCAGATCCAAGATCGCATAGGTCAACAGATGTTAAAGATAATTCCTTCAATACAGACATTCCATGATCAGTTATTGAAGATAGCAAATAAATTAAACCTGAATTGGAAAAACGTGGAAACCGAAGACAAGGATTTGACCAAGGTGGGATACGGAGGTACAAAAGCTAAGGAACGCGTACAGCAAGGTGATGTAGATGATCTGCTTTCCAGTCTTGGACTATAAAAAGACTGCTCTTTTACAATGTTTCTAACAAAACACCTCAATACAGGTAAATAAAATGAAAAATATAAAGTCTATATTTCGAGAATTAATATGGTTCTTCTGCGGTATTATAGCAGGACTTTCTATCTCCCTGGTGCTTTATGATATATTAAATGTTGACCTTGACCTTGGGGTTTTGGCGGCGGGCGTTGTGGCTACACTGTTGGCTATATACGTTGTACGCATGACCCTGTGGGTATTCAAAAAAGCCATGTGAGACAAACATGTTCTTATTGAAATATAAAAGAGGAGTTTTATGGGAAGGGAGATAATTAATATTTTTCTTTTAACCCTTTTCGTTGGTTCTTTACTATTATTTTCATCATGCTCAAAAACGGACAAGACGCTATTGCTTGAAATCAAACGGTTGCAGGCCCGCAATGACATACAGAATGTTATGGGAAGATATGCATTCTATAATACATCCGGATTGAACTTCATGGCCGCCCAGAAACTGTTTACCACCTATGATGATACGGTTATCGAGATGATGTGGGGCCGCTACACCGGCAAAGACGCGGCATACAGGGCTTATACGGTTGCCCACAGGATTTATGACCTGCCGACTATTAAAACACTTGGACTTGACGCCCCTGTTGTTGATACATCTTCTCTGGACCAGGACACATCTCAAGCCGCCGTGCCTGCGGGGGATACCGGGATTCCCGCCGAAGGCAATCCAGCGAACGCTGCCCATGAAGAAAATGTTCCTGTGAATGCCTCTGCTGCCGGCGCTCCCGCCGCAGTCACTCCTGTCGAATCCGGCGCTGACGTTGCAGGCGCTGAATCTGTATCTATACAAACTGCTCCTGTCTTAACAGAAAGCGGCGTCTCCCTTCACCTGACCGCCCTTACCACCCCTGTTATCGAAATAGCCAAGGATTGTGAGACGGCAAGGGCTGTATGGATCTGTCCTGGCATGGAAGGAATGCAGCCGGCATGGGTGAAATATGCATGCGATTTCAAGATACAGGACGGGGAGTGGAAGATCTGGCACCTGCATGTCTACGGCATTCTGACAGGAATGGAAGCAAAGGAATCATTTACTCCAAACACAACAGCAAGTAAAGGCGCAGATAAACCTCCAACGACCAGCTGGGAATACTCAAATGCGGCAAAATATATCCCCTATGAACCGGAGCCGCCCCAACCCTATGACACATGGAGCGATACTATTCAACCCAAAACCTATGGCGATGCAAATTAGGGACTGAGACATCCTATCTATTTTTCGATAGGCATCCCTCCTTTTCAATCTTTTCCATATAACTTATTGAATGATTTCGAACCCAACCGCTTCCCCGTTTAGCAGACAATATTTTCTTCAAGCAGGGGTCTGTTAGTGCCGATGTATAAGTTATGAAGATAGAACAGTCAACCATATACATGTCGTCCGGTCATCAGTTAAAGGAACAGTACAGCCGGTCGGAAAAGCTGGAGGCATGGGTAGGACCTCCACCTGGAACTACTCAGCCCAGGCAGGAAGACAGTATTACCCTTTCCCAGGAGGTCTCCGACAGATTCGCAGCCTCCATGACTCAGGCCCAGGAGGCTTATGGCCTGGATGACACTGACCAATCCCTTGATCCGCATCTTTCAATTATAAAAAGGCTGATCGAACTTTTTACAGGCAATAAAATTGACATAACAGATCTATCAAAGATCAATGACAACACATCCTATGATACATTGGATTGTTGTACGGAAAATGAGGGGGAAACTAATGCCGAGACACAGACGATGGAAGGCTGGGGTGTAAGATATGACCTTCAGGAATCTTATTCAGAAAGCGAACAGACCAGTGTTTCAATACAGGGCATTGTTCAAACCTCCGACGGCCAGGAGATTGCCTTTAATCTCAACCTTCAGATGGAACGCTCTTACCTTGAACAGAATAATATCTCTATCAGATCAGGCGACGCCACGAGGATTGACCCGCTGGTGATCAACTTTAACAGTGCGGCTGCGCAGCTTACCGACTGGAGCTTCGACTTTGATCTTAACGCCGACGGTGTTAAGGAAGATATTCCCTTTGTCACCTCCGGCAGCGGCATCCTTGTTTTTGACAAAAACGGCGACAAACAGGTGAATAACGGCAGTGAACTCTTCGGGCCCTCAACAGGCAATGGTTTTGCAGAACTCAGCGCCCTCGATGAAGACAATAACAAGTGGATCGATGAAAACGATTCCGCCTACAATGCCCTTTCCATCTGGCAGCGCGACAAGGAAGGGAATGAATCTCTTGTTTCATTAGGCCAATCAAATATCGGCGCCATTAATGTCGGCTATATCGACTCCCCCTTTGACCTGAAGGATCAGGATAACAACCTTCAGGGTCAGATCCTGCGCACAGGATTCTATTTGAGCGAAACTAGGACCCCCGGCACTATACAGCAACTGGATGTAGTGGCATAAAAGAAGGGCGCAAGGGAAAATCCTGGTCCATAAAATTGGATTCCGCGGTCATTCAGCCGTCGCAGCTAAAAAGCCATTATAGGGAAGTCGGCATCCGCAGAATGACTTAAAACAGATCCAAAGACATAAGGGATGAGGCAGGTTTAAACTGCTTTATCCTTTCTTCTTTGAAAGCACCTTTATATCAGTTATCCTTGTATCTGGATACTGGCCGTTCTCATCCTTTTCAAGATATTTCACCATATCCCATATGGTATTAAGGGCCATTGAAACCCCAACAAGCGCCTCCATCTCTACGCCTGTCCTATACTGGGCGCTTACCGTACATATGGCCTCTATATGACCGTCCATAATCTGGAATTCGACACGGACCATATCAAGGGGTATATGGTGACAGTGGGGTATAAGCAGGTGCGTCTGTTTGGCAGCGTTCATGCCTGCCACTTCGGCTACAGGCAGGGGATCGCCTTTTTTGACTCCGCCTGTCTTAATAATACCGATAGTCTTTCCCGATGCCACCGCCCTTCGGAGGACAATCGGTTTGCCTGTAACATCAACCATTCCCACATCTATTCTCCTGATTCAAAACTATTCTTTAAAAATCTCCCTCTTCTTAACCGCATCCTTTTTTATCATATCAACACCTTTAACAAGGGCAGGAAAGACATTCTCCCTGATATCTCCCCCAACAGCCAGGTACATGACCTCATCGCCAAGATTCAAAGTCCCTGTCTTAACCTCAACTATAACTTCTACTACTCCAGGCATAGCTTTGATATGTTTAACAATATCATCAAGCAAATCCATATCATAGCTTACCTCCACTGCCGCGACCTTTCTTCCATCGCGGGAGTGCCCTCTCACAATTCCCAGATGGCTTGCCACCATGCCGATCCTGTGAAAATCAGGGTGTTTCCGGATCTTTTCCAACAGCTTATCTTTGTCCATATCAACTCCTTTTCTGGTTTTCCATGTCCAGATTAAAAAGTTTTCTAGCTACATCCAGGTAGTTGTCACGCCCTGCCCTGCCCGCTTTGCTCTTGAGCGTAATTATCGGATCATTAATGATCTTGTCTGCAAGAGAAACGGTCAGCGCCTCAACAGCCTTCATTTGCTGTTCAGACAATTGACTTAACGCAGAAAAACTCCTTTCAATCTCGGCCTTTCTTAATGTCTCAGTCCTTTCCTTAAGTGCAATTATCGTCGGAACAACCTCAAGTGTCTTAAGCCATTTCTCAAACCTTATCGCCTCCTCCTGTACGATCCGCTCCGCCTTTATCGATTCGTCTTTTCGCTGGGCACTGTTTTCCTGAACGATGTTCATGAGATCATCAATATCATAGACATAGGTGTTTGAAAGCTTGTTGACAGCCGGGTCAACATCCCGGGGCACAGCGATATCAATAAAAAACAGCGGCCTGTTTCTCCTCTCCCTTATGGATCTCCTGACCATTTCAAAGGTGACCACATAGTCTTTCGCACCTGTTGAAGCAATAACAATATCCGTTTCAATAAGATAATGTCTGATCTCCTCAAAAAGTATTGCCTTTCCATTAAAAAAATCCGCAACCTGGACTGCCTTGTCAAAACTGCGATTAGCGACAAACAGGGACTCAACTCCCTGTCCTATCAGGTGTCTGGCTGCCAGTTCCGCCATCTCGCCGGCGCCTATGAGAAGGACCTTCTTTCCTTCAAGTCCATAGAATATCTTTTTTGCAAGTTCAACAGCGGCATAACTGACGGATACGGCGGATTCCGATATCCCTGTCTCGGTCCTGACCCTTTTTGCCGTATGAAAGGCGCGGTGCATAAGCCTGTTCAGGATCACGCCTGTAGTCTTTTCAGTAACCGATGCCCTGTGATAGGCGTCTTTAATCTGTCCCAGGATCTGGGGCTCTCCGACAATCATCGAGTCAAGGCTGGACGCGACCCTGAACATATGTATAACCGCATCCATGTCTTCGAAAACGTACATGTTTGAAGTGAGTTTCTCCTCACCTATTCCTCCCAATCCTGAATACATGGATATAACGGTCTTCCTTGCCTCGTCAGGGTGTTCAGTAATAAAAAGTGTCTCCACCCGATTGCAGGTCAATATAAAGATCCCCTCTTTGATCACTTCAGACTCCCTTATGCAAGCAAAGGCGGTCCCTGTCTTCAGGTCGTCATTGGCGAAGCATTCCCTCAATTCCACAGGCGCCGATATATGATTCATCCCTATATCAATAATCACGGTCATAATCCGACGCCTGATCCAAGGTTCTTAAAGGTATGGTAGCTGCTCAGCCACAGGCTTCCGCCAAGAAATGTAAAGATAAGTATTAAAAAGCATATGATGGACATCATGGCGGCCCTCCTGCCCCTCCAACCTACGGCAAGCCGTTCATGGATAAGTATGGCATAGGCCAGCCAGGTGATAAGCGTCCATACCTCTTTGGGGTCCCATCGCCAGTAACTGCCGAGGGCATACTGCGCATATATGGCGCCTGTTATCATGCCCACGGTCAGAAACGGGAAACCATACATGATGGAATGATGATTAATTGAGTCCAGTGTTTCCAGGGACGGGAGTCTCTTATAAAATGAGCCCAGCGTCTTTTTCTTTATCCGGCCTTCCTGGATGAGATACATGACCGCACTGATAAAGGTTATGGCAAAAAACCCGTTGCCTATGAATATAGTCACCACATGTGCGATAAACCAGACGCTCCTGAGTGTTGGATTTACGGTTGTCTCCGTATCTGGGATGATCGCTGATATGGTCATAAGGATCGCCGCCATGGGTGCTGCAAAAGATCCCAGGACCTTTAATCTGAATCTTGCATGAAAGAACAGATAGGTCCCTGTTATGCACCATACAAAAAATGACAGGGAGGACTTAAGACTGATTACCGGGGCCACGCCAAGTATATAAAACCGGTTAACAAGAAAAAGGGTGTGAAAGAGAAAGCCTGCAAAAAGGGCAATGTATGAAAGAAGGAAGACCTTCTCATTTTCTTTGACAATATAGACGATAAAACCCCCTGTTGATAAAAGTATCAGGAAAAGGGCGATTGAGAATGATATGTCGGCCATCTTTCATTCATCCTTCATATAATCGATAACATCATCACAGGAAATCTCCCGTTTGAGTATCCTTTTCAGTTCTGATGCCATACATGTAAAATCCTGTTTTTTAATCGATTCCAATAGGTGCGAATCAACAAGTTCCTGGAATGTCCGTGCCCGTTCATGTTCCGGGATTCCGTCTAACCGGAGCTGTTTCCTGATCCTTCCCATCATATTCAGAAAAGATCCATACTCATTTCCGAATTGCGCTTCAAGGGTCTCTCTTATCCTTTTCGCCATGGCCGGGCTTTTGCCTGACGTGGAAATAGCTATCAGGAGGTCGCCTCTTTTAATGACGGACGGGACAATAAAGCTGCATTCTTCAGGCTGATCAACCACATTTACAAGGATATTCCTTCTCCTGGCTATCCCGCTTACCCTTTGATTCAGGTCCCTATCATTTGTGGCAATTATTATAAGAAAGGCATCTTCAACACGGCTTTCATCAAACTCATGGCAGAGAAGCCTGATATATCCTTTTTTTAGCATGTCCTGTAATTCAGGCGTAAGATCTCTTGATATGACGTGGATATTGGCGCCGCATTCCAGCAACGTCTCTATCTTGCGCTGTGCTACAACTCCCCCGCCGATAACTACGGTCTTCTTGCATGAGAGGTCCAGAAATACGGGATAATAGGACATAGGATCTCCAATAGGGTTTGAATGCAAAGGTATAGTGTCACAGATACTGATTAACAAGGTGGTTTATATATTCCTCGATGCCGTTATTGCCCTTTGTGTCATTCAATTCCTTTATTAGATTTTCAATCTTCCTGCGGCTGGCAGGATCCTTGTTTACGTCATCAATAGAATGGTAATACCCTCCCCTCCTGCCGACACGATATATAAGCCTCTCATGATCGGGAAGGGTCTGATACCGCCTGATGACCTCAAGCATCTTCGACCTGTCCTCAGGCAGTTTTCCAGTGACCTCTTCCAAAAGGTTCATAATATGGTCGCTGGTTATGGTGCTGTTTATTCCATCCAGGGATTCAATAAAGAGTTTTATCTCCTCTGCAACCATATCATCCGTCTGCATGATGAATTCTCCGGAACTCACCTTATCCTTAAGCGGCGCCGCATCAGGCATTCTTAGACTCCTGAGGCGAATAAAATCAGGGTTTATCCGGTTAAGAACATTTGCAGTCTCAACGGCGTGTTCTTTCCACATGGCCTGACCGCCAAGGCCCGGCATGATATATTCTGAAAGCTCCAGCCCTGCATCCAGGATCTTCTTTCCTGCCTCTATATGCTGTTCTGCCGTAACGCCCTTTTTCACCAATTTCAAAACCGGGTCATATCCGCTTTCAAGTCCTATATGGACCCTGTCAAGCCCTGCCTTTTTTATCTCTTTAAGTGCAGCCACCGATTTTGTGATTATGGTTCTTGACCTGGAATAGGTGGTAACACGGGTTATATCAGGGAATTTCTCCCTTAAAAACTTAAGCGCCGCAACCAGGTCTTCCGGCTTCATAATAAGATTATCAGCGTCCTGGAGAAAACACGCGCCGGTACCGAAGTAATGCCATATGGCAATGCTCCTGTAACTATCGCTGTAACTTGGATTGTTAAATATATGGTTGATCACCGCCGAGCTTATTTCCCCGCTGAATCCGAGTCTCCAGGATATCGCCTTGATATCATCTGAGATTCTCCTGGCGATCTGGATATCCTGTTTGATTTCATCTACCGTCCTTAGGGAAAATTTTTTCTCTTTATAAACAGGGCAGAAGAGACACTGATTCCACGGGCAATTGCGTGTAATCCTTAAAAGGAAGCTTCTTGCCTCGCTGGGAGGCCTGATCGGTCCCTGTTCAAATTCCAGTGTTTTCACCATAAATGGATATCCTTTTCAGATATATGCATTGATAACCCGTCTATATATGACACAAAGAGAAATATATCAACTCTAATAAAAACGCCCCTTCTCACAATTCTGCGAAAAGGGGCGTTTATAATAACAAATACTCGATTATGAACCGGATTACCCAACCTTGACAATAATTGCCGCGCCGGTATCGCCTGCTGCGCAGCCAGCGAACATGCCGTAGCCGCCGCCGAGTATTGCCACTTCTTCAATCAATTCCGCAACGGCCCTTCCGGCTGTCGGTCCCTGGGGATGTCCGTAGATCATGGAGCTTCCGTAATTGTTCATCCACATGACGTCGAAACCCATCTTCTTGGCCATGTTGATATCATTTACTGCAAAGGGGTTATGGGTCTTTATGGCCTTAAGGTCTTTTACCGTAAGTCCGGCATTTTTCAGGGCCATTTCAGCCGC
>Ga0153915_10005938_pt1 | contig 11389 bp, 6 predicted proteins | sample Opewatmetagenome_2_FD_107003 | JGI IMG/M metagenome (GOLD analysis project Ga0153915, IMG submission 107003) | Freshwater wetland microbial communities from Ohio, USA - Open water 3 Core 3 Depth 3 metaG | ecosystem: Environmental > Aquatic > Freshwater > Wetlands | place: USA: Ohio, Lake Erie...
AGAGGTACGCGATGGGTGCGATGGGTTGTTCGGGTGGGGCCCAGCGCATCGGCAGCTGGTCGGCCAGCTGGTGGGTGTAGATCGCGGTTCCCGACAAGCCCAGCGGCCCCGGCTCCCAGGCGAATTCGATGCCGCCTTCCAGATCCATCTGGTGATCTCCGGTGCCCAGGCTGAGCAACTGGGCCGTGTCCGCCCGCTGGCCGGTGGGGAGCCGGACGCCGGCGGTGAGCACCGCGCGGAGCCGTTCGCTCTGGAGCAGGCCGATGCGGAGAGACGCCTCCACGTCGCCCAAGGTGTAGGTCCGCCGAGGCGTCGCCAGCCGGAGGATATCGTAGCCGAAGGCCGAACCGGTCAGGATCGCCTGGAGGCCCGCCGTGTCGAGCGGGGAAGCCGGGAGGCTGAAGGTGGTGGGAACCGACCCGGCGCCTGCGGCCAAGAGCTGGGTGGCCAGGCTGGTGAGCCGGCTCAGCAGCGTGGTTCCGGCGATCGAGAACGCGGTGGGCGCCACGGGCGGGAGGGGGTTGGTGGACCCGGGCGTGCCCGCCAGGATGGTGAGGTCGGACCAGAACGCCTGCGCTTCGGCCAGCAGCAGCTTCTTGCTGTCGCAGTCCGGGCTGACGGGGCAGCCGTAGTCTCCGCGGTCAATGTTGCCTTGCAGTGCCGTAATCGCGGCGCCCAGTCCGGACAGGACGTTCTGGATCTTTCCCGCGGCCGTGTCGCTGGCCGCCAGATTGAATCCCACGTTCGCCCCGGTGCCGTCCACCGAAACGGCGCCCTGAACCCGCGTCTTCACCAGAGGCACCCGGACGCTCAGCGTGAGCCAACTGGTGAGCCCCAGTGAGAAGTCGAAGGGGAAGCGCCGCACGTCTGCGTCCAGCGGGAGGCTCACCTTGCCCAGGTTCATGCGGTAGCTGCTATCCCCCGTGATCCGGCGCACGGCCGCCTCGGCCTGGGTGATGGTGGGCAGGAAGTTGCTGCCCGCACTGTCGGGAGAGAGGTAGCCGCCGAGCGGCTGGATGGCGCCGCTGGAATCGAACCGGGTGTCGTAGTGGGCGTAACTCGGCTGGAACGCCACCCGCAGCTGGCCCCGGGGAGTGACCCGGGCGTCCACATACTGGAGCGGGAAAGTGCTCCACTGGGAGAATTGCGCCAACGCCGGCCGCACCCAAGCGGCCGCCAGCAGGGCGGGAAGCACCGCGACCGCGCGGAGCCGTGCGTAGAAGGCGCGATTCATGGACCGGGGCAATCTAGCTGGAAGGCGGCCTCAGGCGGCAGCGCGCCGCAAGGCGGCCTTGATCCGCGCCACGAACCGCATGGCGTCAATGGGCTTGCGGATGTAGTCGTCGGCGCCCCGCTCCATCAGCTCGATCTCGACCTCCCCGGATTCCGTCCCCGTGAGCACCACCACGGGGAGGCGCGCCGTTTCGGCGGTTGAGCGCAGCCGTTCCAGCACCTCCCGGCCGCCCATGCGGGGCATGTCGAGGTCGAGGATGACCAGGGCAAAGCCGTCGCCTTCGGCCAGCCGCTCCATGGCCACCGCTCCATCGCCCGCCTCCGTCACCCGGAACCCACTCTTCTCCAGCAGCGAGCGGGCCAGCGAGCGGCTCACGGCGTCATCGTCCACCACCAGGATGTGCTCCGGCGCGGCGGCCGGCCCGGGCCCGGGCGCCGGGGCAGGCAGGGGCCGGGCCAGCGGCGCCGAAGGCCGGACCGGACCCGGCAGGGGCGCGGCGGGCAGGGGCTCCTGGTCCAGCACCTCTCCCAGTACCCGCTCGACCTCCTGCAGGGTGGTGATGCCGTTCCGCACGTGTTCCACCGCCACGTCCCGCATCGGCCGCATGCCGCTGACGGTGACGGCCCGCAACAACTCCGCCGGCGATCCGCCGTGAGCGATCAGGTCCTCCAGCTCCTGCGAGGTGGCGAAGACCTCCATGATGGGCAAGCGGCCGCGGTAGCCGCTCTGGCCGCACCGCCGGCAACCGGGAGCGCGCACGGCGGGCTCCACCTGGTAGGTGTTGGCCAGCCGCAGCTCTTCAGGTGTGAGCGGTCCCACCCGGGTCGCCGCGCAATGCTCGCACACCCGCCGCAGCAGGCGCTGGGCCAGGGCGCCGCGCAGCGTGGCCGCGATGCTGGCCCGGTCCAGCCCCAGGTCGGTGAGCCGGGGGACCACGCCCACGGCGTCGTTGGTATGCAGGGTCGCCAGCACCAGATGCCCCGTCATGCTGGCCTGCACCGCGATCTCCGCCGTCTCCAGGTCGCGGATCTCGCCCACGAAGATCACGTCCGGATCCTGCCGCAGCAGGGCCCGCAGCGCCGACGCGAAGGTGACCCCGCGCTTGGGCTCGACCTGGATTTGCGTGATCCCCTTGAGCTCGTACTCCACCGGGTCTTCCACCGTCATGATGTTCACTTCACCGGTGGCGATCTCGCGCAGGGCGGCGTACAGCGTCGTGGTCTTGCCCGATCCGGTGGGCCCCGTCACCACCACGATCCCGTCGCGGTGGGAGAGCAGGTAGCGCAGCCGTTTGAGCTCCGGCTCCGGCACGCCCAGGCCCTCCAGGGTCTTGGAGCCCTCGGGGTCCAGGATCCGGACCACCACCTTCTCGGCCTCCCGGGTGGGGACCGTGGCGATGCGGAGGTCGTAGGTCCGGCCGTCCACCTCGATCCGGGTCCGGCCGTCCTGGGGGCGCAGCCGGTCGGCGATGTCGAGCTTGCCCAGGATCTTGATCCGGGACACCACCCGGTTGAGGGCCGTCATCGGCAGCTCCATGTACTGGCGCAGCACGCCGTCCACCCGGAACCGCACTACTCCGTTGGCCCGCCCCGGCTCGATGTGAATGTCGCTGGCGCCGTCGCCCGTCGCGCCGCGCAGGATCAGGTTGGTCAGGCGCACGATGGGTGGAGCTTCCGCCTCCTGCGCCATGACCACTTCGGGCGAGAGGTCCTCCACCACCTTGACCGCGTCCGCCACCTCACTGTCCACGGTGTCCAGCATGCCCAGGACTTTGTCGGGCGTGTAGCCCAGGTCGATCGCCTCCAGCAAGGCGGAGGGGCCGGCGATCTCGAAGACCGGCCTGCGCCCGGAGGCGAATCCCACCGCCTGTTCCACGTCGAACGCGGTGGGGTCAATGGTGGCCACGTACAGGTGGCGGTCGTCGTCCCGCAGCGGATAAATCCAGTAGCGGCGGGCTACGCGCTCGGGAATCAGCCGGAGCGCCGTGGGTTGCGCGTGCTCCAGGTCGGCGACCTCGAGCTTGAAATGGGCGGCCACCTGCTGCGCCAGCTCGTCCTCGGTGCCCGGGCTTGCGCTCAGGGCGGCCTTCCAGGCCTCCACCGCCGGTGTGGCGGGTGCGATGTCTACGCCGGTGACGCCGGCGCCTTCTAGGACCGGGACCAGCCAGTGCGCGGTCATCGGAGCGCGGCCAGCGCGGCCTCGGTGGCGCGCCGCGCCTCTGGCAACAAGGAGCGGGCGCGTTCCACGTCTCCGGCCCTGGCCGCCAACTCCATCGCCTTCAGGGCCTCGGCCAGCGGGCGTGCGGTGATGGTAGCGGCGGCGGACTTGAACGCATGCGCGGCGTGCTCGATGGGCTTGGCCTCTCCCGCCTGCACCGCCTGGGTCAGCGTCTCCAGGCGGCGCGGAGCGTCGGTGGCGAAGAGCCGGAGCATGTTGTCCACCGCGTCTTCCACCCCCGCGTCCCGCATGCTCCGGCGGAATTGGTCCAGATCCAGAGGGGCGGGTCCAGCGGGTGCGGCGACCGCCGGCGTTTCGGTGCCCCAACCCTCCACCGCCGCGAACAGGTCGTAGGGCTTGAACGGCTTGGTGAGACACGCCGTCATGCCCGCGGCCAGGCAACGCTCGCGCTCCTCGGCCATGGCGTGGGCGGTGCAGGCCACGATGGGCAAGTCCGCTCCCTGGCGCATGGCCCGAATCGCGCGCGTGGCCTCGTAGCCGTCCATTTCCGGCATCTGGATGTCCATCAATACCATGTCATACCGGTTACGGCCCACCGCCTCCACCGCCTGCCGCCCGTTCTCCGCAATGTCCACGCTGTGCCCCCGCTTGCGCAACATGGCGGCCGCGACCTCCTGGTTCACCGGATTGTCTTCCGCCAGCAGAATGTGCAGCGGGCGGCGGTTCTCTTCGATGGTATGCCGGGTAACCAGGCCATCGGGGCTTACGCTGCCCAACACCGCCGCCGCCGCCTCCACCAGCTCCGCCGCTCCCACCGGCTTCACCAGGTATCCCGCGATTCCCATCTCGCGGCAGCGCTGGGCATCTCCCCGTTTCCCCGCGGACGTGAGCATGATGAGCCGGGTGGCGGCGAGCTCCGGCTGAAGCCGAATCGCCTGCGCCAGCTGGTAGCCGTCCTGTTCGGGCATGAAGGCGTCGATCATGGCCAAGTCGAAGGGGGTGGAAGCCGCCCCGGCGCGGTGCAGCGCCGCCAGGGCCTCCTCGGCGGTGGAGGCTTCCTGCACCTGGCTCCCCGCCTCCGACAGCGCCTCGCGGGCAACCCGCCGGCTGGACGCGTTGTCATCCACCACCAGCACCCGGGCACCTTGAAGCCGGACTGCCGGCGCGGCGCCCGCCTCCCTTTGGGGCTCGACCGTAAGGGGCACGGTGAACCAGAACTCGCTGCCGTGCCCCAGCTCGCTGGTCACCCCGATGTCACCGCCCATCAGCTCCACCAGCCGCTTGGAGATGGAGAGGCCGAGTCCGGTGCCGCCGTACTTCCGGGTGTGCGAGGGATCGGCCTGGGTGAACTCCTGGAAGATGTTCGACAGTTGGTCCGGGGCGATCCCGATGCCGCTGTCCCGCACCGCGAACCGGGCCAGGGCCACCCCATCCCGCGGCGGCTCCGCGGTCACCGAGACCAACACCTCCCCCCGCTCGGTGAACTTGACCGCGTTGCCGATGAGGTTGGTCAGGATCTGGCGCAGGCGGCTGGGATCCCCGCGCACCCGCTGGGGGACGTCGGCTCTCACGTCCGTGACCATCTCCAGCTGCCGCAGGGACGCCCGGACGCCCAGCACCCGCACGGTGGACGCCACCAGCCCGGGCAGATCGAAGCTGATGTGCTCCAGCTCCACCCGTGCGGCCTCGATCTTGGAGAAGTCCAGGATGTCGTTGATCAGATCGAGCAGCGCCTCCGCCGAGGAGCGTGCCAGCTCCGCGGTGCGACGCTGCTCGGGGCTCAGCTCCGACTCGAGCAGCAGCTCCACCATCCCCAGCACCCCGTTCATGGGGGTCCGGATCTCGTGGCTCACGTTGGCCACAAACGCGCTCTTGGTGAGGGCGGCCCGCTCGGCCAGCTCGCGGGCCCGTTCCAGGGCCTCGCGCGCGGCCGCCCGCTCGGTGACGTCGCGGGTGGTGCCGCGGGCGCCCACCACCTGGCCGTGGGCGTCCCGCACCGGACGAGCGGCGAAGCTCAAGTGCTTGGGATTGCCCGCCAGGTCACGATGCACCGTCTCATAGTCGGTGAGCTCCGCTCCATCCAGCACCTGCTGGAAGGCGGCCTGGTCGCGCTCCCGGTGTGTGGGGTCCACTCGCTCCAGGAACGGATGACCCAGCAGCTCCTTGGGCTCGGCCCCATAGACCCCGGTGGAGGCGGCATTGAGAAAGGTCCACCGCCCGAGCCGGTCCGTCTGCCAGACCAGATCCGAGGCGGATTCCACCAGCTCGCGGTATTGCTCCTCGGCCTGCCCCAGGGCCCGCTCCGCGTCTTCCAGCGCCGAGAGATCGTCGAACATCACGAAGAAGGCCTGGTCGGCCACGTCCCGTACCGCCGCGGCGGAGTAGCGCACCGGAATAGGCCGGCCGTCCCGGGTCCGGCGCACCACGTCGGCGCTGGCCCGGCCACCCAGCCGCAACCGTTGTTCCAGATCCCGCGCTTCGATCCGCCCCTCCGGGGGCACGATCAGACTGTTGAGCTCCTGGCCCACCAGCTCGGCTGCGGTAAAGCCGAAGAGCTGCTCGAAGGCGCCGTTCACGCCCAGGACCCGTCCCTCTCCGTCCAACGCGGCGATCGCGATGGGGGCGCCTCCCAGCAGGGCATCCAGCAGGCGGCGCTCCTTGTGGCTGGCCTGCTCGCTCAGCTCCAGCCACTTGACGGTCCGGAAGTAGTCCAACAAGGCGCGGTGCGACCGCCAGTAGACGAATCCCAGGGCCCCGGCGAACGCCGGCAGCAGGGCCAGTGCGACCCCCTGAAACCGGCCGCTTCCGCTGGCGGCAATGGCGATCCAGAACGGAACGAGCAGCGCGGCGGCGGACGACGCGAACCCCACCACGTCGGCCACCAGGGTCACCGTGGCCATCGCCAGAAGCATGGTGATCACCGCCAGCACCAACGCCAGATTCTGCGGGGCAATGACCGACGCGGCGCGCGCGGCCCCTAACCCCCAGGCCAGGTTGAGGGCGAGCGCGGTCCAGCGCCTCACGGTCAGGGTCAGCGGGGCCGAGGCCTGGCTGGCGCGCAGGTGGCGCCGGCTCCAGAAGCTCAGCAGCGCGGCTGCCGTGATCGCGCCGGTCCAGGCGACAACGGTGCCCGCCGGCAAGGTTCCCCAGAGGAGGATGCCGACCAGCAGGGCGAGGATGACGTGCGTGGCCTCGGGTCCGCCTCCCTCGCCGCGCAGATGCCGGGCGAGCAGCAGAGGCAGTTCCCGTTCTACCTGTTGCTCCAGGTCCTGGTCGCGCTGTACCAGATCCGGGGCGGGGGCCAGGAGTGAGGCGCGAGTGGAGCGCCCGGGTTCGGGCGGCGGGGCCGTGGGTCCGATGGCGCCTCCCTGTAGGCTCAAGCCTGCCTACAAGTTAGGGAAGTCGGGAGCGCCGCGCACCGGTCTGTTTGATCTCTACTGGTGCGGGGGGAGGGCCAACAAGGCGTTGACGGCGCCGAGCAGTTCTTCGCGGGTGAAGGGTTTGCCCAGGGTTGCGGCCGCGCCCAGCATGGTGGCCTGGGCCCGGAAATCGAGTGCGCTGCCGGCTGGCGCCCCGGTAACCACCAGGATCTTGAGATCTTTGAATGAGCGCCGGAGCTCGCGGATCGTTTCCAGACCTTCCTGCTCGGGCATGAACAGGTCGGTTACCACCAGCGCCGTGGGCTGCTCCCGGAACAACCGCACGCCGACTTTGCCGTCCGGGGCTTCGACCACGTCGTGGCCGTCGGATTGCAGGTGCCTGCGGATGGCCCTGCGAACGTCCGCGTCGTCGTCAATCACCAGGATACGAGCCATGGCGGGTCACACCGGCCGTTCCGCGATGGCCTGGACGGTCCCGATCATCTGCTCGCCGCAGAAGCCGATGTCCATGGGGCCACCGACATCGCCCAATGATGTCAGCAGACCGGCCATTCGGCAACTTGACGGCGCGGCAGTGCCGCCCCCGGGAGCCCCGGGGGCGGGTGTCTACTCGATGGAGACCAATCCCGCGCGAATGGCGAACGTCACCAGGCCCGGGACATGGTGGATGTTCAGGCGCCGCATCAGCTGTGCCCGGTGGGTCTCCACCGTTTTGACGCTGCGCCCCAGGCGCTTGGCGATGTCGCGGGTCGAATGACCGCGGGCCATGAGCTCCAGCACCAGGCGCTGCCGGGGCGTGAGGCTGGCCAGCGCGGTGACATCCTGGGTGGTGGCCTGCGGCCGATGGGCTCCAGCCGGCGGATCAAAGGCCACCGTTCGCAGATCACGGGCGGTGAGGAGCACGCGTTCGGGCTTCATGCCGTTGACCTGCAGCAGGTCCAGGCAGAGAAACACCGGCGTCTGCTGTCCGCTCTTGCCGATGAGCTGCGTGCTGAAGCACACGGTGTGCACCGGGGATGGCGAGCGCACTCGGGCGAAGGCCTCCTCCACGCGCCGCGGGTCCTGCGCCAGGGACGGGAAGGGGCGCCCCAACACTTCGTCGGCGGAGTAGGCGAGCAGACGCGTCGCCCCGGGGCTCCACCCGGTGACGGCGCCCTCCTGCGACGCACTCATGATCGCGACCGTGGATCGGTCGCGCAGGTGCTCCAGTAGTTCGTCCTGCTGTAGTTGTTCCTGCACGTTATGGAATCTCCCGTGCTACGGAATCCAGGCGGCGGGCGTTCACCAACCAGCCGCGCCGAGAACGATCGGGGATTGCCTTATTGGCAACCATCGCACTGGCGTTACGACACGGACTTCACCAGGAGCTCTGCGGAACACTCACCCACTCGTGGTGAGGGAGGGAACTCTCGGCCGAAGGTCCGGAGGGCCGTTGTGCGTGCTCGCAATCTGAGCCACCTTTTCCTCGGGACGCAAGTCTGTTGCTCGAGCCCCACACATGGAGGAGCGATGCCCGAGGCCGCCGTTCGCCTGTTCCGCTGGAGCCAGATGCCGAAAGAGAAGGTGACCGACCAGCTGGATCGCCGCCTCATCACAGGCGAGCGCCTGATGCTTGCCCACGTATACCTCAAGAAGGGCTGCATCGTTCCCAAGCACGCGCATGAGAACGAGCAGCTGACCTACATTCTGGAAGGCGCGCTGCGCTTCTGGATCGGCGAGGACGGCAAAGAAGAGTTGGTCGTGAACGCGGGGGAAGTGCTGCACATTCCGCCGAACGTCCCCCACCAGGCGGAGGCCCTGGAGGATACCCTGGATGTGGACGTCTTCAGCCCGCCGCGATGGGACTGGCTCAACGGGACGGATGCGTACCTGCGACCCAAGAAGTGATGGACCAACGGAAGTGATGGTGCCAACGTGGAGGATGGGAGCGGAAAGACGGGCGGCATGAGACGTAAGAGGCGTTCAATCCTACCCCCGGTCAGTCTTACGCCTCACCCCTTACCGCTCACGCCCCGCCTGGCGTTAGATTGGTGGGAGTCATACCCCCCTACTCACTCCGGGAGGCGCCGTGCCCAAACCGCAGCCCAAGCTCACGCCTAAGGCCGACTGGATCTGGAAAGACGGCGAGTTCATTCCTTGGGACGACGCCAAGGTCCATATCATGACCCTGGCCGTCCAATTCGGGTCGTCGGTCTTCGAGGGCATCCGCTGCTATGCTGGCCGCCGGGGTCCCCACATCTTCCGGCTCCACGACCACCTCAAGCGGCTCCGGGATTCCTGCCGCATCTACCGCATGGAGCCCAAGTACCCCCTCGAGGAGCTGGCCGAGGCGTGTGTGGCCGTGGTGGAGCGCAACGGGTTCGAGTCCTGCTACGTCCGGCCGCTGGTGCTGCGCGGCATCGGCCAGGGCATGAACCCCACCGGCGTGCCCATCGAGGTCTACATCCCGACCTACCCCTGGGGCACCTACCTGGGCGACGGGGCGCTGGAGAACGGCATTGATGCCTGCGTATCCAGCTGGCAGCGGGTGGAGCCCAACACCTTCCCCGCCATGGCCAAGAGCGCCGGGAACTACAACAATTCCCAGCTGATCAAGATGCAGGCGGTGTTGGACGGTTATTCGGAGGCCATTGCGCTGGGGCCCGGCGGGCTGGTGAGCGAAGGCAGCGGGGAAAATGTCTTCCTGGTGAAGAACGGGATCCTGTTCACCCCCACGATGGACGGCACGTCGCTGTGGGGCATCACCCGGGACACGGTGATCACGCTGGCGCGGGAGATGGAGATTCCGGTTCGCGAGCAACCGGTTCCGCGGGAGATGCTCTACACGGCGGACGAGGTATTCGTCACCGGCACCGCGGCCGAGGTGACGCCCATCCGGAGCGTGGACAAGCTCAAGATCGGCGAGGGCGGACGGGGCCCCATCACCCGCAAGCTGCAGGAGCGCTACCTGGCCACCGCGCGGGGCGAGCTGCCCGATGACCGGCACGGGTGGCTGACGCCGGTGCCACAGGGCGCGGCGGTCGCGAGCCGCTAGCCCCCTGACTTTCGAACCCCGGGCCCTGTCGGCCATCTTCGGAGGCGCCGGGCCCGGGTGGCGAAACTGGTAGACGCAAGGGACTTAAAATCCCTTGGGGAGCGATCCCCATGCAGGTTCGAGTCCTGCCCCGGGCATTGGGCCACAACGACTTGCGCGTGTCTCATTGCGCGGCCCCCATCGCACCCGTGATCGTTTGTCCCCCCGTTGTCCACCGCGCCAGGCGCCGTTCAGGAACGACCCGGGTTGCCCGTTGCGCCCCCGCCGCTCTTTGAACGGTCCAGGTGATAGGTGACACGTTGTGCTCAGGTGATGGGTAACACTTTTTCACTCTTCCTTCCCCTGCGCCGCGGCGCCGGTATCGTCGGGTTAGCCCTCTTCTCCTTCGACGCCGTGCCCAGGCTCTTTGCCAGGCGAGGAAATCGCCAACGAACTCGTGGACTGGCTTAACGCAGTGGACGCTACCTACCGCGCGGATCTGCGCGAGGCTCATCCGGGCACAGAGCTGACCGCCGCCACCGCGCCGCCTTGACCGGCACGTTACGCCATCGGCAGATTACCCTGAAGGCTAGGTAGCACCATGGTTTCAGGTCTTTGGTCCCGCCGGAAATGGCTCCTCGCTCCGCTCGCAGCCGCGGCGCTGGCTCCAGGCTGCGATTGGCTTGCCGATCCAACGCCTGTCGCCACCGTCGAGATAACCCCCACGACCGTTCTGCTGCGGCACCTGGCAGATACCACCCAGCTCGCGGTTGTCGCAAAGGACTCCGAGGGAAAGACGCTCTCGGCCGCGTACTTCGAGTGGCGCTCCGCGGACAGCACGGTGGCCATGGTATCGGGGACCGGAGTAGTGATCGCGGTGGGGAATGGCTCGACCACGATCACGGCCGCCATCCAGGGGATCCAGGGCACCAGCCAGGTGGTAGTGGCCGATTCCGTTTCCGCGTTCCTGGCCGCCGTCGGCGCGGCCCTGGCCCAGGTGGACGGTCTCTCGGCGGCCATCCTGGAAAACCCCGCGGTTGCCAGCCTGCTCGTGCTGCAGCACAGCCTCACCCTGGGCGGGAAATCGCCTTCCGCGCTCGGCGGAACCACGTTCTCGCTGTGGCCCCAGTATCACACCTATGCCGAGGATTCCTCCGCCACGGGGGCGCCGGCCGACGCTGTGCGGTTCAGGTTGTACCGAACCGAGCCCGGCCGTGTGGTGGAGCCTCCGGCGCTAACCGGGTACGCCGACCTGTTCCCTGAGCCCGGAGCGGACACCGTGCTCACCGTGCGCGCCTTCGCCGACGGTGCGCCCCAGGCCGATCTGCAAGTGCGGGGATTCCTATACCCCGACTCCACGCGTTTCACGATCGCGGGCACGCTCCGCTTGGGGGCCGCGTCCACTCCCATCACGGGGCGGGTCGCGTGGAAACGCTACGGCGTAAACCAGGAGTCCAACACCACCGAGTACGACATCGTGGTGCCGCGAGCGCGCGTCACCCTCCGCATGAACCTCGGGCTGTACCGCTCGGAAATCGAGGAGGGGGACGGCAGCGTCCGAATCGCCGTCGCCGGCGTCGACGC
>Ga0153915_10005939_pt1 | contig 11388 bp, 6 predicted proteins | sample Opewatmetagenome_2_FD_107003 | JGI IMG/M metagenome (GOLD analysis project Ga0153915, IMG submission 107003) | Freshwater wetland microbial communities from Ohio, USA - Open water 3 Core 3 Depth 3 metaG | ecosystem: Environmental > Aquatic > Freshwater > Wetlands | place: USA: Ohio, Lake Erie...
ACCTTCTCGAGCGCCTCCTGCACCCGCTTGCCGCGCTCCGAGGAGGGCATCCCGCGGTAGGTGAGCGGCAGCTCGACGTTCTCCGCCACCGTGAGGTCGCCGATCAGGTTGAACGCCTGGAAGATGAAGCCGATCTGCCGGTTCCTGATCCGCGCCCGCTGCGACGCCGTGAGGTTCGCGACGTGCTCACCGCCGAGAACGTAGGTGCCCTCGGTGGGCGAATCGAGCAGGCCCAGGATCGAGAGCAGCGTGGTCTTCCCGCACCCCGAAGGCCCCGACACTGCGAGGTACTCGCCCTCCTTGATGTCCAGGTGCACGTCCTCGAGCGCGTGCGTCTCCACCTCGTCGGTGAAGAAGACCTTCTTCAAGGCCTCGAGCTTGATCATCGTCTGCCCGTTTGGAGCGGTCATCGTCAATCCCCTCGGTGTCAGTTCAGGCGCACGCGATCCACGGCATCGTAGCGGGACATGTCGGAGAGGATCACCTGGTCCCCCTGCTTCAGTCCCGACACCACTTCCACGTCCGACACGGACGTCCGACCCAGCTGTACGTTCACCCGCACGGCGTAGTGGCCGCCCTCCACCAGCTTGAAGAGCCCGACCGCGCTGTTGGCCTGCCCGTAGGCGGGGCGGCCCACGTGGAGCACGTCCGTGAGGCGCTCGATCTCGATTGTTCCCTCGACGCTGAGGTCGGGCCGCGCGCCCTGCGGCAGCGGCCCGTCGAAGGCCACGTCCACGTTCACGGTTCCGGCCGTCGCCTGCGGGTCCATACGCACGACGTGCCCCGGGACGATTCCGTTTCGCGTGTCGATCGAGGCCTTCTGGAGGGGCGACACCTCGGCGGCCTGCGTCTCGGCGATCCGCAGCACCGCTTTGAGGCGTCCGGGCTCGACCACCTGGGCGAGCTGCTGGCCGGCCTGCACCCACTGGCCCACCTCGAGCGTGAGATCCTGGAGCACGCCCGAGGCGCCTGCGGTTACGCTCATCGAGGCGACCCGACCCCGCTGGAACACCGCGATGGCGCGGAGCCGCTGGACCTGGTCGCGCTGGAGCGCGATCTGGCTGTCCACCGAGCTGGCGATGATGGCGAGCCGCCGCTGCTCGATGTCGAGGCGGTTCTGCAGCTCTCCCACCTTGTCACGCGCGCGGCTCAGCTCAAACGTGGCGATCAGGTTGCGCTGCGACAGGCTCTCGGCCGCGAGCGCGGTGCGCTGCGCGTCGAGGAAGTCAGATCGCGTCTGAGCGACCACGCCCTCCTGCGTCAAGGCCTGGTTCTGCAGCGACGTGTGCAGGGTCACCAGCGCGGCTTCGGCCGCCGACACCTGCTGGTCGGCCGAGAGCGCCTGCAGCTCCACGTCCGGATTGCTCATCTCGAGGATGCGCGTGCCCGGCTCGACCTGCGCGCCGGGCCGCAGGTACACGCGGTCCACCCGGCCCGACGTGACGGCGGAGATGAAGCGCGGCGACTCCGGCGCCAGGGTCCCCGGCCCCCGCACGTCGCGGAGCATGCGTCCGCGGCGCACCGAGTCGATCACGAGCGTCGACACCTCGACCGAGGGCGCCGCCGGCTGCAGGCGGCTCAGCGCAACGGTCACGAGCACGACTGCTGCCACACCGCCCAGCGCGTACAGCACGCGCCGACGTTTCCGGTTGGGTGGTGTGCGCGGAATGTCCACGAGTTCCTCCGACTACGGCTGATAGACAGCGCTACAGCTCATATAGATGAAAGGGCAAGGAGCGGGACGATGACCGGCTCATGCTAAGACGTTACGTAGGATTACGTTAAGGGGTTTCGGGTCTGGGGGGTGGTGGCCCGGGTGACCGGGTGCGGGACTGAGCGTCCCACAAGCGGACACCGACTCCTTCGGTCGGCGAGTCGGCACCGCGGCTCCTTCCCGCGAGCCGGCGCGTTGCACCTGTCGTGAGGGTCCATCCTCGCTGAGGGCACGGCATCTGGCACCTGACACGCGACGCCCGACTACGTCGCCCGCAGGATCTCGATCGGGTCGGCGCGCATGGCACGGAAGGCGGGGGCGAGGCACGCCGCGATCGCGACGGCGATCAGAATCGTCTCGGTGGAGACCAGCGTCAGGACGTCGGTTGGCCGCACGTCCTCGAGGAACGCCGAAAGCAGGCTCGACGCCCAGAGCGCGACGAACGCGCCGAGACCGGTTCCGGCGAGCACCATCACGAGGCCGTCATGCAGGACCAGCTTCATCATGTCCGATCGCTGAGCGCCCAACGCCACGCGCACCGCGAACTCGCGCAGCCGCCGGTTCACCGCGTAGGCGAGGACGCCGTAGATCCCCACCGCGGCGAGGATCAGGGCGAAGGAGCCCATCGTCACGAAGAGCTGGGCCAGGAAGCCGCGCGAGCGCATGTCGGTCTCGTACCACATGAGATACGGGTAGACGCTGACGTAGTCGTGCGGCGCGAGCGACCGCAGTCGCCGGCGCATCGCGACCGAGATCCGTGGATCCTCGCGGGCCGTGCGAATGACGAGGCGGACGCCTCCCCCGCGCGCCGGTCGCGCCAGATAGACCTGGGGCTCCAGGTACCCCGCCTCACCGGGCCGGCCCGCCTGGGCAATGCGGCAGACGCCCACGATCGGCACCCAGGGCGCGTTGAACGCGGGGCCGCCCAGCTTCAGCATCCGGCCGACCGCCGGCTGCCGGGGATACAGCCGCGCCGCAGCCGCCGCGTTCAGAATGACGACGCCGTTACCTGCCGCATCGCCCTCCACGAAGTCCCGGCCCTCCAGGACCGGCAGCCCAACGGTCCTGAGGTAGTTGGGGGTCACCACCGAGAGACCGTTGATGGTTCGGGTGGAATCGCCCGTCAGCTCGGCCGTCACCGCCCCTCCCGGCAACATGATGCCGCCTTCGGCGGCGACATCCACGACGCCGGGCACAGCCCGCGCGGCCTCGAGGGCCGTCCGGGCAAGCAGCGTGTCCCGCGGCGCCGCCCCGGTGTCCTGTCGGGCCGGAAAGACCCACGCTTGCAGTAGCAGGCGCGCCGGGAAATTGAACTCGTACGTCGCGAGCCGGTGCACGACCTTGATGAGGAGCCCGGCGCCCATCAGCAGGACGAGCGCCAAGCCGATCTCCGCGATCACCAGGCTGCTGTACCTGTGGCGCGTGCGCCCGGTCGTTCCGGCGCCGTCCTTGAGCGGCTCGTCGAGACTGACCGCGCGGGCCACACGAATCGCCGGGATCAAGCCGAACAGGACGGCCGCCGCCACGGCCGCGACTGCCGAGAGCACGAAGACGCGCCAGCTGAGCTGCGGCACCAAAATGCCCAGCCACCACATGTCGCGGGGCACGCGGTTGGAAAGCACGCTCGCGCCCCAGACGCTCAGCACCGCACCGAGCGCGGCACCGGCCGCCGTGAGCACAGCGCATTCCGCGAACATCTGCCAGACCACGGCCGAACGGCTCGCCCCGACCGCGAGCCTCAAGGCCACCTCGCGGCGCTTGGCGAGCCCCCGGGCGAGCATCAGGTTGGCGAGATTGGCGCACGCGATCAGGAGCACGGACAGCGAGGCGCCGAGCATCGCCCAGTGGATATCCTTGAGGCCCATCGTGTCGCGGTTCAGAGAGAAGAGCTGGAAGCCGAACGGCGCGTCCGGGGAGTGGTACAGATCGGTGAGATGACGTGCCACCGCATCGAGATCGCTCTTCGCGGCGGTCAGCGTCACCCCGGCCTTCAACCGCGCCACGATAACGACGTGCCCGACGCCACCGCCGGTGCGAACGACTTCCGGTAGCATGGGGAGCCAGATTCCGCCGCCCATACCCTTGGGCATCACGCCCACGACGGCATACACACGTCCGTTGACGACAACGGAAAGCCCGTGCAGCGACCTGCGGCCGCCGAAGCGCTGGCGCCAGGGCTCGTAGCCAATGACTGCCACGTCACGCGCGGAGTCTCCTTCCTGAAGTGCCCGCCCGACCTTGGGAGTGACGCCGAGAACGGTGAAGTAGTTGCCCGGCACTCGCCCGACGCTGATCTCCACGCCTTCGCCGCCGATCTCCACCGTTCCGGTCTCGCCGGTCGCGGGCACGACCGCCTGGAAGGAGCGGCTCAGGTCGCGGACGGCCCGGTAGACTTCGGAGCTCGGGATGGAGAGCCGTTTGGTGGGAAACCACCCCGTGACGGAAAACAGCCGCTCCGGCTCGCGGTACGGAGCATACGGGTGAGTGACCGCGTCCAGGAGCGCGAACATCGTCGTGACGAGCCCCAGGCCGAGGCCGAGCGACAGCACCGCCGCGGCCACGAAGCCGGGGCTCTTCCGAAGAGAGCGAAGCGCATAGCGGAAGTCGCGTAGGGGCATGGGGCGATAGGTGATGAGTAATGGGTGATGGGGTGATGGGGTGATGGGGCTCACACCGGGTCGGCCATCAGGTGCGCGGTCACTGTATCGCTGTACTGATACAGTGGTACGAAGTCACGTTCCTGTCAAGACGGCACAGATCGCTTCCAGCCGCCGGGCGCACCCCGTTAGCTTTGGGCGCGCATGGACGACATTGCGGCGTACACCGCCAAGTTCAAGGGCCTCTTCGAGATCGAGCGGCTGGTCGCGAAGTCCGACGAGCGGCTGCTGTTCCTCGCCACCGACCCGGTCCTCAGGCGCCGGGTCGCCCTGCGCATTCACGTGGATCCGACCGCGCCCGGCCGGGGGTGGTTCCTCAAGGAGGCCGAAGTCATGGCGTCGCTCGACCACGCCTCCATCCGGCACGCATACGCGGCGGGCGTCATGGGCGATCTCGCGTGGCGCAGCGGGAACTGGATCGAGGGGGAGAGCCTGGCAGAGGCGTGCGAGCGCGGCCCGCGCCCGATTCCCGACGTGCTCGCCCTGGCGCGCGACCTGCTGGATGGCCTCGAGCACGCGAACGTCCGCGGCGTGGTCGTCCGCCGGGTCCTGCCCACGACCCTGATGCTGGATGTGGCCGGCCGCGCGGTGATCACCGACCTGCGCTACGCCCGGCCGGTGCTCCCCGCGGTCGCGATCCCGGACTCGGCGGCGAACCTCCCCTTCCTCGCCCCGGAAGTGCGCTCCGGCGAGCCCGGCGACCCGTGGGTGGACGTGTACGCCGCCGGAGCGGTTCTCTACTACGCGGTGACCGGCATCCCACCGGTCGAGCCAGTCCGGGCTCCACGAGAGATTCGTCCGTCCTGCCCCGCGGCGCTCGAGCGCGTGCTGCTGCGCGCGCTGAGTCCCAAACCCAAGGACCGGTACTCGACCGCCGGAGAGATGCTGGCCGACCTGGCCACCGATACCGGCGTCTTCGAGCAGCCGGACGCGGGGCCCCCGCCGCAGATGCAGCCCGGCTCCGCGCAGTGGGAGCGGCGGCTGCGCCGTGCGCTGGGCGACGACTACGAGCTGCTGCGGGAGATCGGCAGCGGCAGCTTCGGCCGCGTCTACCGCGTGCGCGACCTCAGGCTCGAGCGTGAAGTGGCGCTCAAGGTGCTGGATCCGACGCTCACCTCGGACGCCGCGGTGGTCGAGCGGTTCGAGCGGGAGGCGCAGCTGGCTGCGAGCCTCCAACACCCCAACATCGTCAGCATCTACGACATTGACGAGCGCTACGGGCTGCTCTGGTACACGATGGAGCTGATCAAGGGTGAGAACCTGGGGCAGCTCGTCACGGAGCTTGGCCCCCTGGACCCCGAGAGCACGGTGCGCATCCTGGAGGATGCGCTATCTGCGCTCGAGCACTCGCATGAGCGTCGCCTGGTGCACCGGGACATCAAGCCCGAGAACCTCCTCCTGGGACCCGACGGACGGGTACGGGTGACCGACTTCGGCCTCGCCCTCGCCCTGCCCCGCGGCCTCATGTTCGGCGGCGCGACCTCACGCAGCGGCACGCCGCAGTTCGCCGCCCCCGAGCAACTCGTCGGCGGCCAGGTGGATCCGCGCACCGACCTGTTCTCGCTCGCGCTGGTCGGCTACTTCGCCCTTCTCGGCAAGCCACCGCTCGCGGGGCGAACCGCCGACGCGGTGCAGCGCGGCGAGGTGGGCGGCATCCTGCCGGACCTCCGCGCCACGCGCGACGACGTGCCGGAGAAGCTGGAGGCGGTGCTGAGGAAGGCCGCCTCGATGGATCCGATGGGGAGGTATGCATCCGCCACGGCGTTCCGGAGAGCGCTGGAGAAAGCGATGCGATCGTCGGTCCAGGTGAAAGGGCCGGAGAGCCGAGGCCTGATCCGGAGGATCGCCGGGATCTTCGGGTAGGGTGCAGGGACGGCTAGGCCACGACTTTGCCGACCCGCTCCAGTGTGTTTCTCAGCCCCAATTCCGCCAGCCCTGCCACATCTTTCACGCCGATCTTCCCCTCACCGTCCATCCGCCACTCCACGAGGTCGGCGCCGGGAGCGTACCAGCGCTCGCTCGGCTCGGCGTCGGTCGGATAGACGCAGCCGGCGAACGAGGCCACGCAGAGGACGGCGTGCAGCCCGACGCCGGTCTCCGGCATCGAGCCGGCCCACAGCCGCACGCCGGCTTCGATGGCCCGGCGGTAGATCCTGAGGCTCTCCCACAGTCCGCCGACGCGCTGGACCTTGAGGTTCCAGATCCTCGGCCCCCGGTGCTCGACGAACAGCTGCGCCGCCCGATCGTCGCTGAGTGACTCGTCGATGCAGACCGGCGTGTCGAGCTCCCGCGCGAGCTTCAGGGTGCCGGCGACGTCCTCCGGCGGCAGCGGTTGCTCGATCATCACCAGGTGCTCCCGGTCGAGCGCGCGCAGGGCGTCCATGTCGCTCTCCCGCGCGTACGCGCCGTTCCCGTCCGCCCACAGCGGGACCTCGCAGCCCGCACCACGCGCGGCCTCCCGCACCGCGCGCACGGGCGCGACATCCCACCCCGGCATCACCTTGAGCTTGACGCGCCGGTAGCCGGCCCGGATCGCCGCGACCGCGTCGGCAGCCAGCCTCTCGGGCCCGCTGCCCTCCGGGATGCCCAGGGCGACGCCGGACTCCACGTAGCCTCGGCTCTCGCGCATCGGCGCGCGCACGCCGAGCCGCTCCATCGCGACCGCGAGCAGGGAACGGAGCGGGACGCCCGCCTTCGCGCACACCAGATCCCACAGCGCCGTCTCGACGCCCGCGCGTGCCATCCGGTTCCCGCGCACGCCCTGCTCGAGCGCGCGGGCCGCCGTCTCCAGGGTCGTGAAGCTCTTTCCCTCCATCCTGGGAAAGAGGTGCTGGACGATGCACGCCTGCACCGTGGCCAGCGTCTCCTCCGAGTAGAACGGCGCCTCGAACGGCGCGCTTTCTCCGTAGCCCACGGCCCCCGTCCGGTCCGCAAGCTCGACGATCAGCGAGCGGCGCGTGCGCAGCGTGCCGCCGCTGATCCGGAACGGCTCGCGCAGCGGGAGGGCGACCTCGTACAGCCTGCAGCCCGCGACCTCAATTGACGTGTCGAGCGGACCCATGTGCGATGTCGAGGAAGTGGAGCAGCTCCTGCCGCGGCTGGATGATGCCGGTCTCGCCGAGGGAGAGCACCCAGGCGATCAGGCCCTCGTCCGGATGGAACAGGAGGGCATGCAGGGCCCGCGCACTGCGGCTTCCGGCCGTGGCCGGGTACTCGGCGAGAGGGAGCTGGAAGTACGTGTGGATCTGTCCGGCGGTCGCGCCCCGGAGCGCGTACTCGACCATCACGCGACCGGAGCAGATGTTGCCGGTAGCACAGAAGACCTCGCCCGGAAGCAGTCGCGAGCCGCGGACCGCGTACGGGTCCGACTCTCTCGCCAGCCGCCCGGCCGACCCGCGATACGCGTCGAGCACGCGCAGGTTGCGGTCTGACAGGTCCCAGCCGCCGTAAGCCACGCCCCGCTCGGCGTCATACAGTCGGTTGAAGAGCACGAGGAAGTCGGCCCCCGATCCCGCGGCGGCGCGCAACATCTCCGCCTGGAACTGGTCGCCCAGCAGCGCGTTCATCAGCTTCAGGCCGAGCGTCATGGGCGCCTGGGCCTTGCACAGCTGCGGGACCGCTTCGAGCCAGCGCAGCACAGCCTCGCGGGATGCGGCGCGCTCGTCCCCCGCCAGCGTCGGGGAGAAGTCCTTCTCGACAATCATGCCCTCGCCCGCCACGCCCGCGAGCCGGGAAAGCGTGTGCACGTACTCTTCTTCCCGGAACGGCTCCCCCAGCGCCGGCAGGTGACACTTGACCGATGCGGCCACCGGCATCCCTGCGCCGCTCCCGATGGCAAGCGCCGCGCGGTAGAGCGCGAGGTACTCGTCGAACGTGCGGTCCCAGCCGCGTCCCTTCCACGTCACAGTCCAGCCCTCGCGCCCGGCACGGGAGACGATGCGCTCCACGCTCATCGCTGATTCGCTCACAGCCCACGGCTCCATGGCGCGCCGGCCGGCGGGGTCCTCCCCGATGAGCGTCTTGAGGACCACGAAGCCGAGCCCCGCCGCGGCATCCGCCTCCACCTCGGCGGCGGTCATCGAGAGCTGGCCCGACGCCTTGCCGAAGGGGACCTTGATCTTCCGCCCGGCGTAGCGGCCGGAGAGATCCACGCGATACAGATCCCGCACGTACGAGGCGAGGTCGGCAGGCAGTCCCTGCTTGAAGCGCTCGAAGTCCCAGACCAGTCGGGCGCGCAGCGGGCGGGGAGCTACGGGACGGTCGGGCAGCGGCGGCGCGGGGCCGCCGGGCGCGCGATTGGCGGTCACGATACGCGCAGGTCGCCCGCGACCCGCTCCACCTCCTCGAGCTGCTCCGCCGGGACGTCCGGCCCCCAGGGGTCGTACGCCGCCTCGCGCGGAATCACGCCCTCGACGGCGAGGAGCCAGAGCATGCGCCGGATGTAGCCGTCCACGGGATCCCGGAACGCCGCGGCGCCAAGCCGGTCGCAGGCGGCGGAGAGCCGGACGAACCGCTCAGCGTCCCCGGACGCGTGCGCCGCCAGGAGCGCGGCCTGGAGGCCGGTGAGCGCCGCGCCCATGCCGATGAGCGCGCTTCGCGCCCCCATCATGAGCGAGTACCCGAGGAACCGGTCCTCTCCCGTGATCAGGAGCTTGCCGGCGGGGACGCGCGCCGCGACGGCCTGGAACGTGATCACGCTATCCAGGGTGGCGACCTTGATGCCCGCAACGTGCGGGAGCGCCAGGATCCGGTCGAGCACGCCTGCGCCGTAGCGGCAGCCACCGGCGGCCTCGTAGAGGACGAACGCAATGACGGGCAGTCCGACGTCGGCCAGCGCCGCGTGGACCTCCACGAACCGGTCGTCGTGATCCGTGAGGCTGGCCAGGAGCGAGGGCGGATAGACGAGGACGGCGTCGGCGCCGAGGTCGCGGGCCTGCGTCGCCATCGCGACGGTTGCCCCGATCACGAAGTCAGTCAAGCCGCGGGGGTCCGGCCGCGGTGTGACGCGCACACCCGGCTGGCCCGGCTGGACCCGCGGCCGCGCGCCCGCGCCGGCCACGAGCACCCGGCCGCCCGTGAGGGCGCGCCGCCACGAGGACAGAACGGCGGCCGCGGTCTCCTCGGAGAGATGGAGCCCGCGGCCGGTGTGGGCCCACGCGGCGACGCCGGCGATGTCCTGTTTCGCCATCCACGCCGCGTAGGCTTCCTGGGCTGCCGCGTCGAGACTCCCGTTCGCACGGTGAGGAACCGGCACGGCCGGGATCAGGCCGTGCGCGAGCTGCCGAGCGAGCGGGCTAACTTGAGAGGTCACTCCCGAGGCGACGCTCGCGACTGTCGCGCCGGTCGAAGACGACACGACGCTCTTCGGTCGTCCTGCGGCTGCGGCCGGAGCGGCGCTCACGGGAGATCCGGACGGAGGCCTGCCGCCGTTCGACGCCGCGCCGATCGCCAACCATGCGCCGGTCGATCGTCACACGCCGATAGCCCACGCGACGGTCGGCCTGCGCTCCACGCCTGAACTCGAAGCTCACCGGTTCCTCCACCGCAGCACCATCTGAAGCGGGTGTGTTTAGAGGTTCGGGGGGCGTCCTAACCTAGTGAATGGCTCGCGACGCTGGCAAGGTTCTGAGCGGCCCCGACACGCGAGCCCGGGCGCTCCCCACGCCGATCCGCCGGCCGCCCCGAACACCGCAGGAGGGGGCCCCCTGGCCAAACCCGTCGGAACGGCACTAGGCTTGAGCCATGCCCACCTGCGTGACCTGCAGCCGGGAGATTCCCGCCGCGGCAGCCGTCTGTCCCGCCTGCGGCACACCCAATCCCGACTCGCCCACGCTGATGACGGACGCGGGGATCGCCAGTGCGGATCTGGCGACCCAGCTGCTGGAGCAGAACGAGCTGGCGCAGCGGCTCCAGGCGGCCCTCGGGCCCAACTTCCTCGTCGAGCACGAGCTGGGCGAGGGAGGGTTCGCCCACGTCTTCGCCGCCACCGACCGGAAGCTGTCCCGGCGGATCGCCATCAAGGTCCTGCGGCCGGAGTTCACCGGCAACCGCTCCAGCGTCCAGCGCTTCATCCGAGAGGCGGAGTCGGCCGCCAAGCTGAACCACCCCAACATCCTGCCGATCTTCTTCGTGGGCGAAGGTGAGGGACTGGTCTACTTCGGGATGCCGCTGGTCGAAGGCGAGTCGCTCGAGGCCAAGTGCCGGCGTGAGGGCCAGCTCCCTGAGGCGGAGACCATCCGGATCGGCGGCGACATCGCGGATGCCCTGGCGGAGGCGCACGCGCACGGCCTGGTGCACCGCGACGTCAAGCCGCAGAACGTGATGCTGCAGGGGGCCAAGCAGCGGGTGCTCGTGGCCGATTTCGGCATCGCGAAGGCGGCCGCCGGCAGCGGCGAGCGGCTGACCGGAACGGGCGTGATCATCGGCTCTCCGCACTACATGAGTCCGGAACAAGCGAGCGGCGCGCCGGACGTGGACGCGCGCAGCGACATCTACTCGCTCGGCATCGTGCTGTGGGAGATGCTCGCGGGCGAGGTGCCCTTCGACGGGCCGTCGTCGCAGGGCATCCTCATCCAGCACCTCACCAAGACGATGCCGGCGATCCGGACCAAGCGGCCGACGGTGAGCGCGCAGCTCGCGAAGACGGTGGCGCGGTGCACCGAGAAGAAGCCGGAGAACCGCTTCCAGACCGCGGGCGAGCTGGCCGAGGCGTTGCGAGCGTGCCGGACGAGCGCGGAGCCGGGCGTCAGGCGGCGGGGGCTCCCCGTGCCGCTGGCGGTGGCCATCGGCGTGGCAGTCGTGGTCGTCGCCATCGGCGCCGCGCTGCTGTGGCGTCGCCTCGCCGCGCCGGGCGCGACGGGCGCGGCCGCCAGTGGCGCGCTCTCGGCTGCGGCAAGGGTCGCAATCCTCCCGTTCGAGGTGTCGGGCGCGGACACGTCCCTGGCGGGCAGCCTGCCCAAGCTCCTGGCCGACCGCATCTCGACGGAGTTCAGCGTGCCGACGGTTGACGCGCGGGAC
>Ga0153915_10005940_pt1 | contig 11387 bp, 7 predicted proteins | sample Opewatmetagenome_2_FD_107003 | JGI IMG/M metagenome (GOLD analysis project Ga0153915, IMG submission 107003) | Freshwater wetland microbial communities from Ohio, USA - Open water 3 Core 3 Depth 3 metaG | ecosystem: Environmental > Aquatic > Freshwater > Wetlands | place: USA: Ohio, Lake Erie...
CCTGCCCTACACGGAGAACCTCCGCCCCGACGGCCGGTTCAAGCCCCCCGACGTCCTGCGGCGGATGTACCTCGACCTGCTGGACGGCACGCGGCCCGAGAACCTCGTCGTGCATTGCGGGTCCGGTGTGACGGCCTGTCACACCCTGGTCGCGCTGGAGCTCGCCGGGCTCCACGGCGCCTCCCTCTACGTCGGCTCGTACAGCGAGTGGTGCAGGAGCGGGAAGCCGATAGGCCGCGGCAGCGGTCAGCGGGAGCATTCGTGAGCAAGGCCGGGCCCGCTCATGGCGTGAGCTGGTAGGCGAAGTAGCCCTGGAACAGGCTCTCGCCGACGAGGCCTCGCCCCGCCGAGAAGAGGAGGTGGTGATGCTCGGTGAGGTCGAGAACGAGCCCGACGTTGCATCGCAAGCTGCCGCCGCCGCCCACACGGTCGGCGGTCGTGTAGAAGGCCTCGGCGCCGAGCGTCGCGAGATCCGAGAGCCGCCGCTGGACCAGCCAGCCGACGTACCAGAAGTCGCGGTTCCCTGGTCCGGGGTTGATCCAGAGGCCGCCGCCACCGTAGGTCGTCCAGGGGCCGAAGCCCTTCTGCAGCCACAGGGGGATGAGGCCGTGCAGGTGCCCGGTACCGAGGCCTCTCGATTCGTCGCCGACCGGCAATTCGACAAGCGGGAACGTTCCCACCATCGGGATCCAATCGCCCTCCGCCACGAAACGGAACTTCGCGCCGAGCTCGATGTCCCCGGGGCCATAGGTGGCCGGCCCGCCGCGGGGCCGCGCGAAGGCCAGCGGGGCGATGAGGTGGAGCTGGAGGTCCGGTACCACACCGTAGTTGATCTCCACGTGCGGCGCCGTGCCCGTCACACCGTCGTGCGTGAGCTCCTGCTGGGTGGCGAGGTACACCTCCCAGTGGCGGTACTCGACGGGCTCGGGGTCGTCGGTCGTGTATGGCGGTCCGGCGCGCGCCAGTCCGGGCAGGAGCCAGCACGCGGCCAGGACGGAGCCCCAGCGTCGAGCCTTCATCGTCGCCACACGGCGGGGCCGGACGGGCCACCGGGTCGGTCACCTCGAGGTCTCATCCCGCTGGCCGTAACGGCGCCTCGCGCACTTGGCAACCCTGGCAGGGAGGTGGCAGCGGGTCGACGGCGCGTCAACGCCCCGGGAGCGCGGGCGCTCTTCGCGCGGGCGGCGCGCCGAGGCGGGAAACGGCGGCACCTTCCCGTGTCCGGGGCGCAGCTTCCGGGACCGAGGCAGGGGAGGGCGGCGGCGACGGGGAGATCGCCTGCGTCACGGGCAGGGGGCCGCATGTCCCAGCCGGGTGACTACCGGTGCCCGGTCCCGCGGCCGTAACCTGACGACCTTCCCACGGAGCGGAGGACCCGGTGAGCAACCACTCCTACGACACGCATCTCGACAAGACCAAGGCCAACTACGCGCCCCTGACGCCGCTCGTCTTCCTCGAGTGGGCGGCCGACGTCTTCCCCGAGCGCCCGGCGGTGGTGCACGGACGCCGGCGCTACACCTGGGCGCAGACCGCCGAGCGCTGCCGGCGGCTCGCCTCGGCGCTGGCGGCCCGGGGCATCGGGGCCGGTGACACCGTCGCGGTGATGGCCTCCAACACGCCGGAGATGTACGAGGCCCACTTCGGCGTGCCCATGACCGGCGCCGTGCTCAACACCCTCAACACCCGCCTCGACGCCGAGTCGATCGCCTTCATGCTCGACCACGGCGAGGCGAAGGTGCTCGTCGCCGACCGCGAGTTCTCGCCGATCCTGAAGACCGCGCTCTCCCTGGTGGCCCGGAAGCCTCTGGTCGTGGCCGTGGACGATCCCGAGTACGACGGCCCGGGCGAGCCCCTCGGGGATCTGGGCTACGAGGCCTTCCTGGCCGGAGGCCCGCCCGACTACGCCCGCGTCGAGCCCGCCGACGAGTGGCAGGCCATCGCGCTCTGCTACACGTCGGGGACCACCGGGAGCCCCAAGGGCGTGGTCACGCACCACCGCGGCGCCTACCTCAACGCCATCGGCAACATGGTCACCTGGGCGATGCCGCACCATGCCGTCTACCTCTGGACGCTGCCGATGTTCCACTGCAACGGATGGTGCTTCCCCTGGACGATGGCTGCGAACGCGGGCACCAACGTCTGCCTGCGGAAGGTGGAGGCGGCGCAGGTGCTTCGGCTCATCCGCGAGCACCGGGTGACGCACTACTGCGGAGCCCCGGTGGTACACAACCAGATCATCGACGCGCCGGCCGAGCTGCGAGCCGGCATCGGCCACCGGGTGTCCGCCATGGTGGCGGCGAGTCCGCCCCCGGCGTCGATGATCGCGGGGATGGAGCGCATCGGCTTCGACCTCACCCACGTGTACGGCCTGACGGAGGTCTACGGGCCCGCCAGCGTCTGCGCCAAGCACGACGCCTGGGCCACGCTCGGCGTGGAGGGCCGCGCCGAGCGCAACGGCCGCCAGGGCGTGCGCTACCTGGTGCAGGACGCCATGACGGTGCTCGATCCCGCCACCGGCCAGGAGGTGCCGGCGGACGGCGCGACCATGGGGGAGATCGTCTTCCGCGGCAACATCACCATGAAGGGCTACCTCAAGAACCCGAAGGCCACCGCCGAGGCCTTCGCCGGTGGCTGGTTCCACAGCGGGGACCTCGCGGTCCGCCAGCCCGACGGCTACGTCAAGATCAAGGATCGCGCCAAGGACATCATCATCTCCGGCGGCGAGAACATCTCCTCGGTGGAGGTCGAGGAGATCCTGTACCGCCACCCCGCCGTCGCCGCGGTGGGGGTGGTGGCCCAGCCCGATCCACGCTGGGGCGAGAGCCCATGCGCCTTCGTGGAGCTCAAGGACGGGGCGTCGGTCACCGAGGACGAGCTCATCGCGCACTGCCGCGCGCAGATGGCCCACTACAAGGTGCCGCGCAAGGTGGTGCTGGGACCGCTGCCCAAGACCTCGACCGGGAAGATCCAGAAGCACCTGCTGCGGAAGAGGGCCAGGTCGGTCTCGGCCATCGAGTGAGCCGCCGTCCCGTCAGCCGGGGCCGCGCCTGAACTGGGTCGGGGAGCGGCCCGTCCAGCGGCGAAAGGCGCGGGTGAAGGCGCTCTGCTCGGAGAAGCCGACCAGCCAGCTCACCTCCGCGACCGACACGTTCCGGGACGCCAGGAACGCCTCGGCCCGCTCGCGGCGCACCGCGTCGACCAGCCTGGCGAACGACGTTCCCTCCACCCGCAGCCGGCGCTGCAGCGAGCGGCGGCTGGTGCCGAGCCGCCCGGCCACCGCCGCGAGAGAGGGCTCGCGGCCGGGGAGGTCCGCGGCGACGGCGGCCCGCACCTGGTCCGGCACGTCTCCGGCCGCGGCCGCCCCGGCGCGCCGGCGGACGTGGTCGTCGAGGAGGGAGAAGAGGCCGGGGTCGGGCGTCCGGGTCGGCAGGCTCCAGGCGGAGCGCGGAAGCACCAGCGCCGCCTGCCGCGCCTCGAAACACGGCTCCAGCTCGAAGACGCGTGCGTGCTCGCGTGCCTCGGCAGGGCGGGGGAAGGCGAACCTCACCTCGGCCGGGCGCCACGGTGCCGCCGAGACCAGGCGGCCCCGCAGGTAGAGCACGGCCAGCGTGTACTCCTGGGCCGGTGGCGGGAGCCGGCCGCCGCCGGTGAGGCGGAAGACCAGGGCCACCACCCCCGACGCCGGCACGACGTCGATCCGGCCCCGCGGGTCGATGAGCGGGAAGTAGTCGGCGACCCGGGCCAGCCCGTCCCCCAGCGTGGAACCGCTCGCGGCCAGGTAGTCGAGCGCCGCGAAGGCCCCGAAGGGCGTGATCTCGGCGGCGTGGAGCGCCAGGCATGGATCGCCCGCGGCGGCGAAGGCCTCGCGCCAGAGCGCCTCGGCCTGCCCGGCGGGGAGGCGCGCGTCGGGGTCCTCGAGCCGCACCGGATCCACCCCGGCCCGGTGCAGCAGACCCCGGGTGTCGAGCCCGAGCCGGCGGCACGACTCCACGAGGGCCCGGCTGGCGACCGGAAGGACCTGGGCGCCCATCACCGGGACGCTAGCACGCCGGGGCATCTCCATCGGCAGCCGGGATGGCCCGCGCTGGCGCGCCCGGCACGACGGTTGGCGCGCCCGGTCAAGCGGCCCGCGCGCCGCGCGCGCAGCATCCGCCCCAGGACGCACCACCAACCCGGGAGCCCCGATGAGAACCTCGATCCGCTGGACCCTCCGCATCACCGCAGGAACCATCGCCGTCCTCGCCGCCGCCTTCGGCGGGGGCTGGCTCGCCACCAAGGGAGACCGCCCGGTGCCGCGCACCGTGGCCGACGACCCGTCGCTCCCTTTCGCGGTGGTGGACGGCGTGAAGCTGCACGTCCGCACCTTCGGCGACCCCTCCCGCCCCACGGTGGTGGTGGTCCACGGCGGGCCGGGGAACGACTTTCGCTACCTCCTCCCGCTCGCGGCCCTGGCCGACCGCTACCACGTGGTCTTCTACGACCAGCGCGGCAGCGGGCTCTCCGAGCGGGTCCCCGACCGGCGGCTCACGCTGGACGCGTTCTACGCCGAGCTCGACGGGGTGGTGGACCTCTTCGGCGGGGGCCGCCCGGTCCGGGTCGTCGGCCACTCCTGGGGCGCCATGCTCGCCTCCGGCTACGCCGGCCGGCACCCGGAGAAGGTGTCGCATCTCGTCCTGTCGGAGCCCGGCATGCTCACGGCGGAAGACGCTCGCCGCTTCCTCGCGGCGACGAACGGCATGCGCCCGCCCCTGACCGCCGAGGTGGCCTGGCTCGCCGCTCGCACCTTCCTCGAGTCGCTGCACGTCGGAGGCCCGGATGGCGACGCGCGGAGCGACTGGTTCAAGGGGACCCTGACCTCGGCACGCTTCGATGGTCATCCCATCGCCGGCTACTTCTGCAACCGCGACCTCGGCACGGCCAGGCTGGAGAGCTGGCGCTTCGGAGCCCGCGTGGCGCCGGCGCTCCTCGGCGCGGCAGGACTCGACGGCCCCGCGCCACGGGTGGACTTCGCGAGCGGGGTCGAACGCTTCCCCGGCAAGGTGCTCTTCCTCGCCGGGAGCTGCAATGCCGTGACCGGCCCCGAGCAGCAGCGCCGGCACATGCGCCACTTCCGCGACGCCGAGCTGGTGGTCATCGAGGGCGCCGGCCACACCCTGTTCGGCGAGAAGCCCGAGGAGAGCGTCGCCGCGGTCCGGAAGTACCTCGACCGCCCCGCCGCGGGCGCCGGCCCTTCCTCACGCCGCCTGTGAGGCGGAGCGCCACCTGATGCGGGACCACCGGTGCCCGAGGACGGACAGGTTGTAGATGGTCCCCGCCCGATGGAACCCCGCACCCACGGCCGCGTCGATGGAGAAGGCGTTCCTCGGGCGGACCCACAGGAGCGCCCTCGAATACCGGGCCTCCGCGAGCCGGCGGGCCATGTGGGTCAGGGCTGCCTTCATGATCCCCTTCCCCCTGTAGCGCGGAACGGTCAGGAACTTGTACAGATACGCGACGCCAGGGGGGATGGGCGCATACTCCAGGTCGTCGAGCTGGATCGCGCCGAACATCGCCCATCCGTAGAAGACCACCTGCCCGCCCGACTCGCCGACGAAGAGCCAGTCTCCCGCCGCGATGCGCTCCAGGCTGAAGCGCCTGTCCTCCTCGTCGTACCCGTGGTCCACCAGGGTGAACCTCAGGACATCGGCGGCGTCGCCGGGCCGAAACGATAGCGGGACCGCCGCGACGGTCTCCCTCACCGAGGAGACCTCCGCCTCGTACAGCCATTTCCTCCTGAAGTGGAAGAGGTACTTCTCCACCACGGGCGCGAGCCGTCTCGCGGGCGCCTTGAACGCCTCGGCAAGCCGCACGGTCGCTGGACGACCCATGGTGATGCGGGAGACGACGGCCATCGACGTCCGCCCCCCGCGAACTCGAAACAATGAATTCGGCCATGTGTGGGGCGGTGTGTCGAGCACAATCCTTCGCCCGGCGCCCCCCCAAACGAAGGCACCTTCCCGAGGGCCATGCGTCCTCGATGGGCTCGCCCGGGTGCCACCTCTCGTCTTCCTCCCCGGTGCCGGCGGGCCTGGTTCGTCGACGACCGGACCGATCTCACCGGCCGGCTGGCGGAGATCCGGGCGCCGCTAGGGACGGCGGTGCGCGAGGAGACGCCTGCCGGATGTCCCGCCCGCATGCCCCGCGGCCCTCTGCGGCAGCTCCGGGCGTAAAGCCCGGGCCCCGTGATCGAAGGGTGGATCGGCGTCCGGTGGCGGCCCCATCGTCTGCCAGGTCTCGTCGTCGCGGAATCCCGTGACGGCCCAGGGCTGCGGCGGATCGCGGGTCGCAGCGGGCGCGGGAGCGGCGGTCCGGGACGGCGCGCCCGGCGACCCTGGCCGGTGGCAGCTCGAGGACAGTGAGAGAACCAGGGCGGCGAGCACGGCGAGATGGACTCGGTTCATGGTCTGCTCCATGGCAACTGGTGTCAGAGCGATCGGAGGAACGCGACCAGGTCGGTCTTCTCCTGCGGCGTCAACCCGATCCCGAAGCGCAGGTCGTAGAAGTCCACCACCGTGGCCAGGTCGCGCGCCGAGCCGTTGTGGAAGAACGGGGCGCGGCCGGCGAGTCCGCGAAGGACGGGGCCCTTGAAGCGCCCGATGTCCTGCCACTTGCCGGTGATGAGCGCCCGGCCCGGGTCCGTCGTCGTCTGCAGCTCGCCGGTGGCGAGGTTGCGCAGCGTGTAGACGGGCAGGCCCGAGACGTCGAGGCCGCCCACAGGGGTCGGCGCGTCGGTGCCGATGCGCAGCGGCGCCGGGACGGAGTGGTCTCCCGCGTTGGGCGCGTCGTGGCAGGTGGTGCAGCTGCCGGTGATCGGGCCGCCGAGGGCGTCGTTCAGGCCGGAGACACCGGCGATCTGGATCGGCCTGGTGTTGAACAGGGTCTGCCCCCGGGCGATGGAGGCGCGGGCCGGTTCCTTCGAGCCGCTCCAGGCCGAGTAGTCGGTCATCGCCGCCGGGTCGAAGGGGGCGCCGGTGGGGTTGCCGCCCAGCGGGTCGTTGATGCCGAAGAAGAAGTCTTGCTGCGAGAGCGCGCGAGGACCTCCGGTGGCGCCGCCCTCGTCCAGGTCGCCGGCGCGGGCGTCCTCGATCTGCGCGGTGAAGAGCTGCATCTCGAAGGCGACGATGGCCTGCCGCTCGGCGTCGGTGAGCGGTGCGGCGCCCTGGGCGTGGCCCAGCGTCGCCGAGTTCGACTGGTCGGCGAGATCGAAGGAGAGCGTGGCGAACCCGGTCGGCTGGGTCGGGTCCTTGAAGGTCTCGCGGCCGTCCCACATCACCGTGGAGAGGAACTTCAGATTCGTGGCCGGCAGCGGCCGGCGGAACAGGGACAGCTCGGAGGCGCTCGCGAAGCCGTAGGGGTCCTGGACGGCGGCCAGCTCGAACTCCGCGCCGGAAGGGATGCCGATGCCGACGCGGATGAGCCCCTTGGCGAGGAGCATGCTGTAGGCGGCCCGCCGGGCGTCCACCGTCGAGACGTCGGCGAGTGGCGAGTTCGAGCCATCGACCGTCCTGAAGATGGGATCGGTGCCCTCGGTGGCCGCGAAGCGCTGCTGGAGGTGCGCCGGCGTGACGGTCATGTTGTCCTTGGCCACGTGGCAGGTGGCGCAGGATCGCCCGTTCGTCCCCAGGACCTGGAAGAAGGGGTTTCCGGGATCGATCACCGGCCCTCCGGTGACGTTGATGGTCTGGGCGGTACCGGATGGGTTCGTCGCCTTCACGACGCCGGGAGATCGAGAGCCGAGGGCCTGGCGCGCGTGGGCGGAAGCCGGCGGGGGCCCCGCGGGTCCACAGGCCAGGGCCGCCAGGCCGCAGAGGATGATCCATTTCGCCGTCGAGGGCATGTGCCGCCTCCTGGCCGGGTAGGGGTGAGGGACCGGCCTCATCCCGTTCATCGGATTGCGGCGAGCGAACCCGACAGCCCGGCCGCGCTCCCGGATGGGCTGGCCCCTTCCAGGACGGAACCGTCGCCGGCGCCGACGGGGATGACCCCACCGGGTGTGCGCTCGTGGCGTCACAGCCGACCGCACCTGCGCTCAACCCGGGCTATACGAGCACCGTCGCGATCGGCGAGGAGGAAGGGTGACAGCCACCAGCGTTGGACAGCCGGAACAGGTCCCCGGCCCGGTGATCGGCAGGCTGATCCGCGAGGCCGAGCAGCTCGGCGGCCGCGCCTCTGCGGAGCTGTTCGCCGCTCTCTACCGCGAGCTGCACCGGCTGGCCGAGGCGCAGATCCGGGGGAGCGACGTCACCCTGGGCGCCACCACCCTGCTCCACGAGGCATACCTGGACCTGGCGTCCCGGGAGGCCAGCTTTCCCGACCAGGCCCGGTTCTTCGCCTACGCAGCCCGTGCCATGCGGGGCCTGATCGTCGACCACGCACGTGCGCGCCGGGCCCTGAAGCGCGGCGGAGGCTTCCACCTCACCGGCTCGGATACCACCGCCGAGCAGTGCCCGGCCGAGGACCTGTCGGGCCTGAGCGACGCGCTCGACGCGCTGGAGAAGAGCGATCCCCAGCTCGCGGAGCTGGTCGACCTGAAGTTCTTCTGCGGCCTCTCGCTCCGCGAGATCGCGACCCTGCGCCGGGTCTCGGAGCGGACGGTGCAGCGCGACTGGAGCAAGGCGCGGCTGTACCTCCACCAGTTCCTGATGAGGTGACCGAAGGCGGACTCCGCCCGGAGGCCCTCGCATGCCCGACATCGACGCAGAGCGCTGGCGGATCCTGAGTCCCTTCCTGGACGAGGTCCTGGCGCTCGACGAGGCGAGGCGCGCGGAGTGGCTCGGCCGGCTAGCGGGGCGCGACCCCGGCCTGGCGGCGGAGATCGAGGAGCTGCTCGCAGGAGACGCCGCCGCCCGGCGGGAGGGATTCCTGACCGACCGGGCGCCCCCGCCCTTCCCGGCGGCGGGCGCGGGGGCGACGCTCGGAGCGTACACGCTCGACGAGCCCATCGGCGTCGGCGGCATGGGCGAGGTCTGGCTGGCGCACCGGAGCGACGGACGCTACCAGGGCCGTGCCGCGGTGAAGATCCTGAACGCCTGGCGCATCAGGCCGGGCCTGGAGGCACGATTCCAGAGGGAGGGGGAGATCCTGGCGCGGCTCGTCCACCCGAACATCGTGCGCCTCGTCGACGCGGGGGTGAGCGGCGCCGGACTGGCCTACCTCGTCCTCGAGTACGTCGACGGCCAGCCGATCGACCAGGCATGCGACGCGCGGCACCTCGACCTCACCGCGCGCATCCGCCTCTTCCTCGACGTCCTCGAAGCGGTGGCCCACGCGCACGCGCATCTCGTCGTGCACCGCGACATCAAGCCCTCGAACGTCATGCTGTCCCGAGAAGGGCGCGTGAAGCTTCTCGACTTCGGCATCGGCAAGCTGATGGAGGAGGCCACCGCCAGCCCGTCGACCCTGACGCGAGACGGCGGTGCCGCCCTGACGCCGGAGTTCGCCGCACCCGAGCAGATCGACGGCGGCGAGGTGACCACCGCCACCGACGTGTTCGCGCTGGGCGGGCTCCTCTACGTGCTCCTGACGGGGCGCCACTTCAGCGGCCTCCAGGCGGGAACCCCCGCCGAAGTCCTGCGCGCCCGTCTCCAGGCCGACCCGCGGCGACCGAGCGCGGCGGTGACGGCTCCGAAAGCGGATCGGGGGGACGAGGGAGGAGCGACCGCGCGGGCGGCGGCACGCGGGACGACGCCGAACCAGCTGAGGCGCATGCTGGCCGGCGATCTGGACAACATCCTCCTCAAGGCGCTGGCCAGGGACGCGGGCAAGCGGTATCCCTCGGCCGCCGCCTTCGCCGACGACCTGCGCCGGTACCTGGACCACCAGCCGGTGACCGCGCGAGAGGGCACGTGGCCGTACCTGGCCGCGCGGTTCCTGCGCCGGCATCGGGTGCCGGTCGTGCTCGGCGCCCTGGCCGGCCTCTCGCTGGTGGCCGGATCGACCGTCGCGGCCGTGCAGGCGGGCAAGGCCCGGCGCGGGCGCACGGCGGCCCTGCAGCAGATGCACGTCGCCCAGGCGACGAACAGCTTCACGTCCTTCCTGCTGAGCAGCGCCGCGGCCAGCGGCAAGCCCTTCACCACCGCCGAGCTGCTGGGCCGCGGCGAGGAGGCGCTCGAGCACCAGTTCCCCGCGGACTCGCCCATGCGGATCCACCTGCTGCTGGATCTGGCCACGCACTACCACGATGCCGATGACTACGAGGCCGCCATCCGGGTCGCGTCGCGCGCGCTGAGCCTTTCCGAACGGAAGAGCGAGCCGCTCGCCCGGGCACGTGCAGCGTGCCTGCTGGCGTACCTGAAGGCGTTCAGGGGTCACCTGGACGAGGCCCAGCGCCTCATGGAGGCGAGTCGCGTCGCCCTCGCGCAGATCGAGGACCCGGCGCTCGTCGGTTCGACGTGTCTGGTGGAAGACAGCCTGGTGGCGCGCTACCGGGGGGACCTGGCCCGGGCCATCGCCAGCGCCAGTCGCGCGCGGGACCTCGCGGCGGCAGATCCCGACGCTCCACCGGACGACCTGGCGACCGCGCTGAGCGCGCTGGCCTACGCCCAGAGCGAGGCCGGACGCGCTGCCGACGCCAACGCATCCTACGAGGCGATGTTGGCCCAGATCAGCGCCCGAGGCGTGGCCCGGACGGACGGAGCGGCCGTGAGGCTGGCGAACTGGGCCATCCATCTCGGGTACTCGGGGCAGGTATCGGCGGCGACGCGCATTGCCGAACGCGCGGCCGCCCTCGAGCGGGACCTCGACCCGTCGAAGGGGGCCAAGCCCTTCACGCTCGTGACCCTGGCCACCGGTCTCACGCTGATGGGGCGGTGGGCGGATGCCAAGGCCGATCTCGACGAGGCGGAGGAGAAGGCGCGCGCCCGCGGCATGAAGTTCGCGCTGCCCGTGGTTCTGGGCGCGCGCGCCGCCCTTCTCGAGGAGTCGGGCGACGCGCGACGAACGGCCGCCGTCCTGACGGAGCTCCGGCGCGCGCTGGAAGCCGCGTATCCGCCCGCGAGCCCGAGGCACTTCACGTTCTTCCTGGCCCGCGGTCGGCTGGCGCTCCTGCGCGCCATGCCCGACCAGGCCCTCCGTGATCTCGACGAGGTCCTTCGCCTGATCCCCCGGAAGGGCTTCTTCGCAGGGCCGGCGTATCGAGCGCTCCTGTCGCGGGCCGAGGCGCTGACGGCACTGGGTCGCCTCGACGAGGCCGAGAGCGACGCGCGAGAGGTGGTCGCGTGGGCACACGGCCAGCTCGGCGGCTTCGCACACTCCTTCAGGTCCGGCCAGGCCCACCGCGTGCTCGGGCAGGTGATGGAAGCGCGCGGGGAGCACGAGGCGGCCCTGCGCGAGTGGCGCGAGGCCTACGA
>Ga0153915_10005941_pt1 | contig 11386 bp, 6 predicted proteins | sample Opewatmetagenome_2_FD_107003 | JGI IMG/M metagenome (GOLD analysis project Ga0153915, IMG submission 107003) | Freshwater wetland microbial communities from Ohio, USA - Open water 3 Core 3 Depth 3 metaG | ecosystem: Environmental > Aquatic > Freshwater > Wetlands | place: USA: Ohio, Lake Erie...
ACTGTTTTAACTTAGGAAGGGTATGGGAGAGAATGCCTCCGTACAATTCAGCAGGTCTTTGAAACTCGATCCGGGGAATACCAAAGCAAAAAATGGATTGTAAAAAGTGAGATGATAATCAGCTCCTCTTAAACACTCCGCTTTTTCCGCCGCGTTTTTCCATAAGCATTATTTCCGAAATGACCATTTCCCTGTCAACAGCCTTGCACATATCATAAATGGTCAATGCTGCTGCGGACACCGCAGTAAGGGCCTCCATCTCCACGCCTGTCGGGCCGGTAATCTTGACCCGGGCCTCAATATCTATCTTGTTCTTATTATTATCGATGCTGAAGTCTATATTCAGCGACGTGATATTCAAAGGATGGCACATTGGTATGAGTTCAGACGTCCTCTTCGCCGCCATTATGCCTGCCACACGTGAAACGCAGAGCACGTCTCCCTTAGGAACCCTTTTCTCCTGTATGAGATGCAGGGTCTCATGCTTCATGTACACCGAGCCCCTTGCAACAGCCTCCCTCCGGGTTACCGGTTTTTCACTGATGTCAACCATCTTCGCCCTGCCCTGCCTGTCGAGATGAGTGAGTTTCTTCATCCTTCCCTTCACGCCTCAAAAAAAAGTTTTCAGAACAAAGATATCATATTTCTTCACCCTTGACAAGACACCATAAAAGAGGGAAAATCTATGCATGAGACAGCACATCCTTATCTTACTTGTTTTTCTCTTCCTCGGGTCAGCCGGAATATCTGCCGCTGAGTCCCCGTCCGCTCCTGAAATGACGGTTGTCCAGAGTGAAGAGTCAAAGGCATCAGAGGTCCAGCAAACGACAGTTCCTGCAACTCAGCCACAGCCGGATACAATGAAGGAAGAAGGCCGGAAAGAAGAGGATAATCAAAAAGCTTCAACCGGAGAAGAACCCGTATCAGGAGGTGAAGAAGCAGCCGGACATATTGCCGACCCGCTCTACCCATGGAATAATGCGATGTACCGCTTCAACGACAAACTCTACTTCTGGGTGATGAAGCCTGTAGCCAAGAGATATTCATCCGTTTTTCCACAGGACATCAGAGTCGCGGTCAGTAATTTTTTCTACAACCTGACGACACCTATCCGCTTCGTAAACAACCTCCTGCAATTGAGGCTGAAAAGCGCAGGGGGTGAATTAGTCCGTTTCGTTTATAACTCTACGGCTGGAGTCGGAGGACTTGCCGATCTGGCTAAGACCGATCTGAAAGTTTCCCGCCATGATCAGGACCTCGGCCTTACCCTCGGCCATTATGGCGTAGGCAACGGGATCTACATCGTGTGGCCGTTTCTCGGCCCCTCTTCTCTCCGTGATACGGTCGGACTGGTCGGAGACGGCTTCCTGGATCCGGTCTACTACGTCACTCCGTGGTATAACTCTATGGGAATTACCGCATATGATAAAGTGAACGACACCTCGCTGCATATTGGAGATTATGAAGATCTCATAGAATCAGCCATCGATCCCTATGTCGCCATACGTAACGCCTATGTCCAGCACAGGCAGAGCAAGATCAAGGAATAGAGGCACCCGGTCTCTTCGGCTCGTTACCGCGCTTCGGGGATTGTAAAATAGAACGTGGAACCTTTCCCCTTTTTCGACTCAACCCGGATTTTCCCCCCGTGCCTCTCCACAATTCTTTTGCAGATTGCAAGACCTATGCCGGTACCCGGATACTCTCCCCTCGTATGGAGGCGCTGAAAGACGGCGAATATCCTCTCTGTGTCCCTGGGGTCTATACCGATGCCGTTATCCCGGACCGAAAAGATATATCCGTCTTCCTTTTTTTCGGCCGAGATATGAATTTCCGGCGCCCCTTTCCCGTGAAACTTGATCGCGTTTCCGATCAGGTTTTGAAATAATCTGCTCATCTGCACGATATCAGCTCTTATCGTCGGCAGAGGATCATGTGTTATAACTGCACCACTTTCCTCAACCGCCACCTTTAGACTGAAGACCGCCTTGTCCACAGCCTCGGAAAAATCAGTTCGTTTAAGATTTATATCCCTCGTTCCGACGCGTGAATACTCGAGGAGGTCTTTGATGAGCGCCCTCATCCCTTTTACCCCTTCAATGATATATCCGATAAACTCGCCGGCTTTTGCATCGAGTTTACTCTCGTACCGTCTCGCCAATAATTTTATGAAGCCCTCGATAACCCTCAACGGCTCCTGCAGGTCATGCGATGCCGCATAAGCAAACTGTTGCAGGTCGGCATTGGAACGCATCAGTTCATCCGAGATTCTCTTCAATCCCTCTTCAGCCTTTTTCCGCTTTGTAATATCGCGGTTACTGCCACGCCTCCCCAGAAAATGGCCGCCCTCATCAAATACAGGTTGACAGATATGACTGATCCATCGATACGATCCATCCGGGCGCACTACGCGGAATTCTGTCTCAGAAACCGACTTTTCTCCAGACTCATAACGGTGGGAAAGAAAAACAGGACGGTCATCCGGATGTATGATACGGTCAAGTAAATCGGGGTCAGACATGAACTTTTCAGCATCATGCCCGGTGATGCGTTTGCAGGAAGGCGAAGAATAGAGAAATTTGCCCTCAGGGTTTAACCAGAATTCCCAGTCATAGGTATTGTCTGCAACAATGCGATACCTGGTCTCAGATTCGCGAAGTATTTCCTCTATTCTCTTGCGATCTGCAATTTCCTGTTCGAGCCGCTCATTGGTCATTTTCAATTGAGCGGTGCGTTCCTTTACCATCTCCTCAAGATGTTCCTGGTACTCCTTCACTGATTCTTCCGCCTTCCGGCGCTCAAGATGTTCCTCCGCTTCCTCCAGAGCCCTGCGTATCGCAGGTCCGAGACGTGATAATCTCTGCTTCAGAACATAGTCGGTTGCCCCTTTCTTGAGTGTCTCGATAGCCAGTTCTTCTCCCATCGTCCCGGAAAGGAATATGAAGGGCACCTCGGGGGTCCTCTCCCGGGCGATACTTAGTGCTGTAAGCCCGTCAAAGGAAGGAAGCCTGTAGTCTGCAAGAATAACGTCAAATCCGCCGTTGTTCAGGGTTGCAACGAAGTCGGCCTGAGTTTCGACATGGATTATGTCACAGGTGAAACCCTCATCTTCAAGTTTCGCCCGGACAAGTTCAACGTCAGCCCTGTCATCTTCGAGGTAGAGGATGCGGAATGATGATTTCATGACTTTTGCGAAATTGATACTCTTCATTTGCGTTTACATTTCGCACACTGCCGGCAGGAGGTTCATTTACCAGCGCCCAGAATGCTTCAAAGTCCTTGAACCATTATAGCGAGTAATCTGAAATTTATTCCAGTATTATTAAACCGGGGAGAATCCGCGTCGGGCCATCGGGGCATATGACTTCTATTTCAATTGTATCTGTACGCATGATTTTTCCCTGAGTTCGTTGATGTGGGATTTGAGTCGTTCATTCACCTCTTTTTCGGTAAGATACTTTTCGATATCATTCCTCACGTCATCGAGTTCCTTGCCCTGGAATTCATTGATATGTTTCTTGTAAAAGTCTGTTACCTCTTCTTCCTTTATCCTTATGAAGGCCCTGATCTTCAGGTCAATGTATTCACTGAGCAATGCATCCTCTGTCGGCGCTTCCAGCCTCATCTTTCGCGCTTCGCTGAGAAGGAGTAACCTGTTGACCATTGTGGTCAGGACCTCCTCCTTTGTGATAGTCGGGGTTATCTTCAGAGTCTCCTCATATTTCGCCTCCAACTCACTGAGTGTAATCGCATTATTGTCGACAAAAGCGACGCCCCGGTCTCTTATTTCAGCAAAGATCGATCCGCCTAAGGCGGAGCAAAGGACAAAAAACAATAAACAGGTGATAAGTAACGAGTAATGAGTAACGGGCAGAAAAAACTTTGATCTTGATAATTTTCTTGTCTGGTTTTTTAACTTCTCACTTTTCACTTCTCACTCCTCACTTTTTTAAAAAGCATTGCCTATACTGAAATGCAGTTCTCCCTTGCTCTCTCCTGTTTCCCTCTGAAGCTTGACCCCGTAGTCAACCCTGATTGGACCGACCGGTGTGTTATACCTCAGGCCGAGCCCGGTCGTAAATTTCAGATCAGCAATTTTTATCTCATCGACCTTCAGCCAGACATTGCCTCCGTCAAGGAAGGTGACAAGCCCCAGGCCTTTGCCGAGCGAGGTCCTCAGTTCAAGGTTTTCCATGAGGAAAGCGTTCCCGCCGATAGGGTTACCGTCAGCCCCTTTCGGACCGAGGGTGTCCTGGGCGTAACCTCTTACCGTAGTTCCGCCGCCGAGGAAAAACCGCTCAACAATCGGAAGCTCGTCCGTCTGCAAGTACCCCTGCGCAAAGCCGCCCCGCAACGACGCGGCAAGAACGAGCCCGCTCGTAATTTCATGGTAGACGTTCCCGTAGAGGTTGAATTTTATGAAATCCGTCTCCGACAGGAATACGGGAGAGGTCAATTTTACGGAGATTCCGGAAAAAACACCCTTCTTCGGATTGAAAGGGTCATCTCTCGTATCGTAGATAATCCCGGAACGTACCCCGCTTATAATAAGTGTACCGGTGTCCTCTTTGCTCAATACCACATCGGGTTTTACATCATAAGTGTTCACAAGAGAGAATTCGTAGTCGAGTGCCGCCTTCAAGGCATTACTTATCTTTTTTTCGAAGCCGCCAGTAATCGTATGTCTTGTCAACTTGTAGCGGGTTTCACGATTATCCAGGTTTATTTCCTTCTTGGCCTCGCCGAGTAAAAAGGCTCTGAACGGAAGCTGTATGCCCATGAACCAGGGTTCATAAAACTGCAGGATATAGCGCTTATCGAGTGAACTGAACTCAAGCCTCAGTGAGACCTGCCTGTCCAGGCCCTGGAGATTCTTATAACTCAAATCGAGTATTCCTCTGTACCTGTCATATTCCCCGTATCCCGCGCTCAGATCGACCGTACCTGCATTCCCCTCGCGCAATTTTATCAGGACATCTTTCCTGTCATCATACCTGTCAAGCGTCTCCATATCGACGCCTGAGAAGATACCGAGTTTATACAGCTTCTGCCTCTCTTTCGGGAGGATACTCGAATCAAAAGGCTCGCCTTCATGCTGCAGCAATTCCCTTTTTACCACTATGTACTTTGTTCCGTAATCTCCCGTCACTATCACTTTTCCAAAATGTATCATCGCGCCTTCATCTATCTGAAAAGTGAGAAAGACCTTATGACCGGCGAAGTCCCTTTTTACCGTTACTGTTGCGTCGGAAAAGCCTTTCGTGGCGTAAAATTCCATAACTCTGTAACGCGCATCAAAGATATCCACCTCATTGTAGATATCCCCCGGCTTAATTTTGATTATTGCCCTTATCTCGGATTCGGGTACAAGTTTTGTCCCGGCGATATGCACACTCTCTATCTCCGTCTTTGGTCCTTCGTGGATCCTGATAGCAATGTCCATGGTATGGGAATCTTTCTCATAGGTTGTCTGAAACTCCTCCACGTTCGCTGAAAGATAGCCGAGGGCATTATAGAAGTCCTGCAGCGATTGTCTGTCGGCATCAATAATGTCGGGGTTGTATTTATCTCCTTCTTTAAGGGCCATCATATCTTTAAGACTTTTCTCCGGTAGGCCTGCGCCGGTGAAGGAGATTTTGCCTATCTTTACCTGCTCTCTCTCCGATATGGAGAAATTGAGCATGATGAGGTCATCACCTGTCGTCACGGCAGGCGAAATCTCCGCAAAAGGGTATCCCTGTGAGTGATAAACGGACAGCATCCTCTGGACGGCCTCCTGCACCATATCGGTGTTAAAGTCTTCGGCTTCAAAAAAAGGCATCTCTTTCATGAGGGACTTTGCAGAAACGTTCTCGTTGCCCTTCAGGGAAATTTTGAGACGTTTCCCCGGATTGACGGAAACAGAGAGGGTCCCGTTGACAAAGGTATAAGGACCCACGATCGGCTTGAAGTAGTCATCGCGTTTGTAATACGTCTTTATCCTCTCAAGGTCTTTCTTGAGAAGGGACTGGTTGAATACATCCCCTTCGGATAATTTCATTCTGTCCTTAATATCTTCACCTGCGCCCGGGATGAGCACTTTCTTGATACGGAGGGGCTCGCCCGTATTGACAAGAAGGCGTATGTTTATTCTGTAAGGTTCCTTGAGTTTTACGATTTCTGCATGAATGTCTGCATCGGGATATCCGAGCGCCGCTATCTTGGGTTTCAGGTCCTCTACCGCCTTGTCGAGAATATCACACGGCAGGACCCGGTCTTCCTTGAGAAGAAACAACTCCCTTATAGTCTTCTTTGAAATGTCGTAATTACCTTCTATGCAGATATTCTTTATGAAATTTCTTTCCCTTACATTGATAATGACTTTTGCTTTTTCGCCCCCCGCGGTCTCGACCGAAATATCCTCAAATATACCCTTGAGAAAAGCCCTTTTGATTCCCAGCCTAACACTTTCCGCATCTATCGCCTCGCCGGGTCTCATGTCAAGGAGATAGAGAAGCTCGTCCCTCCCTATGGAATACAGCCCTTTTATTTCGACTTCACTCACTACTGCAGCTTCTGTTGCAGAAACAGTGAAGAGCAGACAGTAAAGAATAAACAGTAAAGCAAAAGATAAAAGAATAAGAACCTTCTTCATTGGCGGGTCTGTTTTTCTGTTGCCTGATTCCCCCACAGGATTTATTTGAACTCGAACCTGAACCTTACATCACCTCCCAGGCTTCCCCTTTCGTCCCTGTTGCCTATGAGGGAAATATTTTTTTCCAGCAGGTATTCAACCTTGATCACCTGCGCTTCAGTAGTACCTATCGGATTCGCATAGGTTACAAACAGTTTGTCGCCGATAAGCCTTTTGGATACGGCGACTCTCGTGCCCACCGTGCCGGTGGTGGAAGAAACGTAGGGTTCAACCTGAAACCTTTCCAGTCCTGTTATCGTCCTGAGCCTCTCCGCGAAGACGTCCTGGACTTTACCTGTAAGAAAGGACGTTGCCGCTCCCGCGCCGATACCGGCTTCAAGTCCTTTTGTCTGAGTCCCCAACTGTCCTCCGGCGAGAAGGGAAAGGATATCCGGCTCCTCGAGGTGCGGGTCGGAAGACAGAGAAAGGGTGAAATGGTCCATCTCTCCTTCAAGACTGATTGTGATGGTATAACTTCTTACGGTAGTTTCCGCCGTGAGACTTATGATCGGCTTTATTCTGTTGGGGTCCGCAAAATCAACGCTAGCATATTTTATAGTGAATTCGCTGTTTCTGAAATAGGCATATCCCTCCGTCGATTCGAGTCTCCCAAAAATGATGGGGTTCGCTATTGTACCTTTCAGTATCATATCGCCCCTGATGCGTACGGGTGCTCTCGCAACGTTATTGTCTATCGAGATATTCTCGCTTCCCGAAATCCTTATATTCAGCTCTGTCCGTTCAAGGGCAGACAATTCCGCTTTGGGTTTCTCTATAGCTTTTGCTGTCAGGAGCCAGCTTCTCCATTCAACCGTTTGTCTGTATTTCGCCCGGTTTATCTTTATGTCGCCGGTGATGCTCTGAGCCTCGGGGGTTCCCCTGTAAAGAAGTTTGCCTCCAAAATCTACCGGGAAATCCTTCGAAACCATAGTCGTTATATTCTCGAGATCAGCTTCGAGATAAAACCTTTTTATATGAAATGCAGCAAGGTAGAGAACGCCCGATATGTTTACGTCCCCGCCTCCGATTTTCCCGGAAAGTTTCTGTAAAACGATCCTGTCTCCGTCTGTGTAAAGGCTGCCGGTTATCGAACTGATATAGGATGGATAATCCTTGAGACCAAAAGATGCATTCGATACATTCATCTTTCCGTTTATATCGGGTTTCTCCCATTTCCCTCTGACCGAAAATATAAAATTGGCATCTCCGCTCAGATAGCTTATCCTCTTCGACAAAACCTTCAAAGGCGCGAGTGAAGACCCTCCTTCAACGGAAAGGTCATATTCCTTACCGAATTCCAATCCGCCCTGAATTTTAAATGAAGTGGCACCGCTCCTCACTAAGAAGGTCGTCAAGGCGAGCTTTCTGTTGTCGAGAAGAAAACTGATTGGAGAAGCATTTGAGAATGTCTGACCGAAGAGCGAAAGCGACAGGTGGGTTATGTTTGCAGATGCGGAAATATTGTTCCTGTCCCCCTTCATTTCGATACGTCCGTCAAGATTGAACTGCAGGTCTTCCGGGACTTCCTTGAGAAGAGAACTGACAATGGAATCATATCTGCCGGGCTCGATAATCAGTTCGGCATTCCACGGTAATCTTTCGTCGAAATGACCGGACCCCTTCAGCTTCATTCTCTCATTGAACAATGCGGCATTCACCGAGATATCTTTGTTCTGAATCACCGCATTTACGGCGCCTGCGCCCATATTAATGCCCTTGAACGTGCCGCCCGCAACCCTTGCATTGACCGTGATGGCGGGGTTTTCGAAGGTACCGTGGCCTTCTGACTTCAGGCTGAGGACTGCGTCTCCGGGCACTCGGTCGATGCCGATGTCTTTGACGAAGATCTTATCCGACCTGGCGGTGTAAGAAAATCTCCCGCCGGGAGCTATCTTGCCTTCTGCGTACAGGCTCGACTTCCCTCTGATAATTCTCAGGTTTTTCAGTGAAAGCTCTTTCTCTCCATAAGCCAGAGTTCCAGCCGCCGAATCAAAAGGAATCTTGTACAATGACCCGTTCTCGACGGAGGCCTTTCCCGAGATGTCGAGGTCATTGTTTTTTCCCCCTATCTTTATGTCAGCATCAAGCTTTCCGTCAGCTGTCATATCTTTATAAAATATCTGCAGGACCTTCCCGAAGTCCGCATTCCTGAGTGAAACGCTGAGATCGTAAACCGGCATCGCAAGATCAAAAAGTTCCTTCGCTTGAGGAAAGAGTATCCTGCCCCTCATGCTGTGCTCTTCCCCTGAGGATCTCAAAACAGATTCACGTATGTCGAGCAATTTCCTGTCATAAGAGAAGTCAGAAGTGAACCTGTCCACCCTGTATCCCTCTACAAGTGTGTCCGAGACCTTCGCGCTGCCTGATATCTTCGGATTGTCGAACGGACCGGTGACCTCTCCGGAAAAATCTCCGCGTCCCTGCACCCCCCTGTAATAAGGTAATGTCAGGTCGGAAATGTTTTCTGTAGTGAGCCTGCTATTCAGGCGGAGCGTTTTGTGTGTCAGATCGACGGTCCCGTTTACGTTGACAGTCGATTGCGGGGTATTCAATTTCAGATTCGTCAGGGAAACGATGTCACTTTTCAAAGAATAATTTCCCTTTATATCCCTTACACGGTTGATAAAGTTATCGACCGGCCTATACCCTTTTATCAAAGCCCTTTGCTCCGGACCGAGGGCCTTATATGCAAACCATCCGTCAGGATTAAATTGCCTGCCGGCTGAAGAAAGCTCTCCGTCAACTTTTCCGACCGGGATTTCCGGCTCCCATCCGATGAGTTTCAATGCCGCTCTGCTGTCTATGGAACTGAACTTTACGTTAAGGGTATAAGAATTGACCACAGGCAGCTTTATGGAGGCATCCGCCCGGGCGGTACCGTTGTATAAGACCGCATAACTGTTCCCGAATTTCATCTCACCATCTTTATAAAGAATGTCACAGTTGAGGGAATCTATATCAACGCCGAAAAGATTTCCTTTCCGCAACGTAGCTTTTCCCTTTCCGGAAAAGTCGGAGATGAGTCCTTTTATCTCTCCCTGGAAATTTATCAAGCCCTCCAGTTTCTCTTTCACCTTGAGTACTTCCATTAATGTCTGCAAATAGAAATCACCGCTTATCTGCAAATCCAGAAAAATGTCCTTCAATCCCTGAATGTTGAAACCTTCACTCCGGGCGCTTATAGAAGGGTTCTGACCGCCGTCTCTTTCAAATTTTATTGTGCCCTTTACAGAAATCTTTCCCTGACCTTTCTCGGCGAGGTTGAACACCCGCTTCACAGAATCTACAAGCAGGGTTATCTGAGTCTTCAGGCCGCCTCCTCCCCGGGAATAAGAACCCGCGGCCTTGAACCTTGAGCCATAAGAACCGACATCAAGGCGCTCTATTTCTATAGTCTCGTTCTTTAGTATCACCGATGCGTCTATATCAAACAGGATGTTAGGCCATCCCTCTTTTTCAATCCTGACCTCTTTCGATGCCGTTTTGAGCCTCTGTTTTTCCCCGAGTATAAGTTCGGCCGCGAGTCCTTTTATGTCTGCTTTGCTCTTTGACACATCATCCCGGAGAGCAACATTTCCTTTCGAAATATCGATTACCTTGATCTTCACCTTAAATGCAGGCTTCTTCTCTTTTTCAAGATATGCCTTGACGTTCTTTATTATTTCTTCGATTTTCTGTCTGCTTGCAGAGATGTCCGGTCCATCGACCGCGAGCCTTCGGATGGCAATCTGTCTGCTTAAGAGGCCGGAAAGATTGACATACCCTTTCACCTTGCGCGCAGAAAGTATACTGCTGCCATCGGCGTTCAGGACCTTCAGCCCTTTTGCCTCGACAAAGAGGGGGAAAAGGTTGATGTAGATCTTCTCAGCCGTGACTTTCTGTCCGGATGCATCCTCTAATTCCGGGAGAATGACCGATCCAAGGATACTGGATATGTAGGGGCCTCTCAAAAAAAGTATGATAAGAGAGAGGACAATTGCAGAGAATAAGACAAATAGGACCCTTTTCAGCCTTTGCCGGGTAACTCCCGCTTCTCTACCATTCTCCATAGGGTGACCATAAACTCCTGTGCTGCAGAACTGTCAATATTAACACAATAAGACGTGGATCAACCACCGAAAAGCCATCTCTTGAAATTCCAGAAATGCAGAATTTTCTGTGTGAATGCCGTTTGATCTACCTTTGTGGCGAGTTCCCTCAGTTCGCTCCGGGTCTCTTCTATCTCTCTGTCCTGGGATTTTTCGAGCCCGCCCGCTGCAATGAAATGCCGGATCTTTTCCAGTTCACCTGCATCCAGCCACGCACCGTGCCTGCCGCACTCGTCAATAATCACTCCTGATATGCGTCCGAAGTTCTTCCTGTTCATGAGTTTTCCGCATCTCACGCACGGTATGTATTCCAGAGGATCTCTTGCTGGGCCGGGAAGGTAGTCGCCCCTCGTATCTTCTTTCCTGTAGACATCCGACGGACGGGTAGCCCGATCAAGCTCTGCCATGTCAAGCCATAGCCCTCCGCACTGCGGGCAAAAGTCGTATTCATCACCGTCATGGACCTGAATTTCGAGAGGGACCTTGCAGCGGGGACATCCAGGGGCGGCAGACCGGACATCGTCTTTGAGGTGTCCGCCGCAGAGGGGGCAAACCGTGTAGTTAATATTTATATCTTTTTTGCAATATTTGCATTTTTTTGTCTCATACATTAGCTTTCTCCATA
>Ga0153915_10005942_pt1 | contig 11384 bp, 10 predicted proteins | sample Opewatmetagenome_2_FD_107003 | JGI IMG/M metagenome (GOLD analysis project Ga0153915, IMG submission 107003) | Freshwater wetland microbial communities from Ohio, USA - Open water 3 Core 3 Depth 3 metaG | ecosystem: Environmental > Aquatic > Freshwater > Wetlands | place: USA: Ohio, Lake Erie...
CTCCTCGGCCAGGCGATCCGGGTCCATGCCCGTCAGCCGCAGGATGAGGCTCGACTTGCCGTGGTCCACGTGTCCGGCGGTCGCGACGACGTGGAGCGCCGGTTCGGGCTCGGGCGGGCGCTCCGTCGCGGCCGTCCGTTCACTCATCCCGGAGGTCGTCGCCCTCCAGCGCGTATTGGATGGCCCTCGTGAGGTCCGGAAGCTCGCTCTCGGCCACCGTTCGCATGTCGAACAGGACCTGACGCTCCTCGACGCGGCAGAAGACCGCGGGGCTGCCCGTGCGAAGACGCGCCGCCATCGCCGTTGGATCCGGCACGTGCACGACGACCGCCCACGACGGGAGCGTGTGGCCGGGGAGCGAGCCGCCTCCGACCGTCGCTTGCGACGGCATGACATGCGCCCCTTCGAGCTCGCCGTCGAGGGCCTCGGACAGGCGCTGCGCACGGTGGTGCACGTCCTCCGCCGGTTCGCGAAGCATCCGCCAGACGGGCAGCTCGGCGAGGGCGCCTGTCGCATGCGCGGACAGGACGGCCTCGAGGGCGGCGGCCTGCATCTTGTCGACTCGAACGGCTCTCGCGATCGGGTTGCGGCGGAGGCGCTCCACTAGGTCCGCGCGGCCGAGCGCCATTCCCGCCTGCGGTCCGCCGAGCAGCTTGTCGCCGGAGAACACGATCAGGTCGGCGCCGTCGGCCAGCGCTTCGGTCGCGGACGGCTCGCCTGCAGGAACGCCCGCGTGGCGGTCGAGGATCCCCGAGCCGAGGTCGTAGAGGAACGGCAGGCCGGCCTTCGCGGCAAGACCTGCGAGGTCGCCCGCCGAAGGGGCCGCGGTGAACCCGACGACCCGAAAGTTGCTCGGGTGGACCTTCAGGATCAGCGCGGTCTTCGCGGACAGCGCGCCCCGGTAGTCGGAGAGGCGAGTCCTGTTGGTCGTGCCGACCTCGACGAGCTTGGCGCCGGAAGCCGAGATGATGTCGGGGATCCGAAACTCCCCGCCGATCTCGATCAGCTCGCCCCGCGAGAGGAGCACCTCCTTGCCCCGCGCGAGGGCGGCGAGGGCCAAGAGGAGCGCCGCGGCCCCGTTGTTCACGACGAGAGCGGCCTCGGCACCGGTGAGAGCGGTGAGTACGAGTTCGGCGCGCGCCGTGCGCTTGCCGCGTGCACCGGTCGCTCGATCGATCTCGAGGTCGGTGTAGGCGCGCCCGGCGCGCATGGCCGCCTTGGCGGCGCGTTCGGGAAGCGGGGCGCGCCCGAGGCCCGTGTGCAGCACGACGCCCGTCGCGTTGACCACCTTCGTGAGCCCGGTCGTCGCGGACGAGGCGAGCGCGACGGCGCGCGCGAGGATCACGTCCCACTCGGGCGGCTCGACCCCGGTCGCCGCCTGCGTGCGGACGGCGTCGAGGGCCAGGTTCAGTGTGCGCTTCAGGAGCGCCCGCCCGAACGTCGTGCTCGCCCGCCGCCCGGGCTCCGACCGGAGCAGGGCGTCCACCGAGGGGATCTTCCGTCTGGAGCCGGGTTCCCTGGCGCTCACGACGTGGAGCCTATACGGGCACGCGCGACATGACCTTCGAGGACCGGGACTCCGGTCGTGCGACCCGCACCGGGGCCGGGGGCGAACGCCCCGCCGAATGCGGATGGGCGATGGGCCTCATCTTCCGGCAGAATAGGGGGCCGTGGACAGCCAAGAGCGAGCCGCCTTCTCGAGCTCCGCCGAGCACTGGCTGGTGCGGGGCGGCGGCATCGACATCGAGGTACGTTCGGCCGGCGCTTTTCGGACCGAGGAGATGATCCTCAACATCGGTCCGCAGCACCCTTCGACCCACGGCGTGCTCCGTGTGGTCCTCGAGCTCGACGGCGAGGTGATCGTCCGCGCGGAGCCGGTCATCGGCTACATGCACCGGGCCGCTGAGAAGCTGGCGGAGTACCGAGACGCGCGCCAGGTGCTCGTGCTCATGAACCGGCACGACTGGCTGTCTGCGTTCAACAACGAGCTCGGCTGGACGATCGCCGTCGAGCGCCTGGCCGGCATCGAGGCGCCCGACCGGGCGCAGTGGATCCGCACGATGATGGCGGAATGGGGTCGCATCCTGAACCATCTGGTCTTCTGCGGTTCCTTCCCGCTCGAGCTCGGCGCGATGACGCCGGTGTTCTACGCGTTCCGCGAGCGCGAGATGATCCAGCACCTCATGGAGTCGACCACGGGGGCGCGCATGCACCACTCGTACGCGCGGGTGGGCGGGTTGAAGGACGACCTGCCGCGCGGGTTCCTCAAGGAGTCGGCCGAGGTCTTGAAGTGGGTTCGCAAGAAGCTGCGGGACTTCGAGACGCTCATCATGGGCAACGAGATCATCTTCGCCCGGACCAAGAACGTCGGGTTCATCCCCCCCGAGATGGGCATCGCGTACGGGTGCTCCGGACCGGTGCTCCACGGCTCGGGCGTGGCGATGGACGCGCGAAAGGACGACCCGTACGAGAAGTACGGCGAGGTCGAGTTCGACGTGCCGGTCGGTGAGCACGGCGACGCGTACGACCGTCTGTGGGTGCTCGTGCAGCGGATGTGGGAGTCCTGCAAGATCATCGAGCAGTGCATGGCTAAGCTCCCGGCGGGCCCCTACATCGCGCCGAAGCTTCCAAAGAAGCTGAACCTCGACGGGGAGGTCTACGTTCGCACGGAGAACCCGCTCGGGCTCATGGGCTACTACGTGATCGGCAACGGGAAGAAGCAGCCTTACCGCATGAAGATGCGGACGGCGTCGTTCTCCAACGTGTCCGTGCTCTCGGAGATGCTGCCCGGCAATCTCATGCCGGACCTCATCGCCATTCTCGGTTCGATCTTCTTCGTGGTCGGCGACGTCGACCGCTGATCCTCACAGGCGCCGGAGGCTCACCCGGTGTCGCGGGCGAGCCTCCGATCGCGCCCTTTCGTTCGTTCAGCTGTGCGCGTACCACACGTTGCCGGGGCCCGAGTAGCTCGGGCCCTCACCCCAGATCGCCTGGGTTACCCCCTTGCCGTCGATATCGAGCTCGAAGTAGTCGCCGTACGGCTGGAGGAACCCGTCCTTCGGCGTGGTGAACTCGTACGGGTAGCCGCTCATGTAGTGGGACAGCTGCGTCTCGGAGGACCACGTGGCGCCGGCATCGGTCGAGGCCCGGTAGAAGACGTTCCAGCGAGCGTTCGGGTCGTTCGAGCCGGTGTCGAAGCCGTTGCGGTCGTCCATCCAGGCGATGCGGACGTCGCCGTTTCCCCGGGCGACCATCGCCGGGAAGACGTTGTTGGCGCCGGCCGGCGAGAAGGAGACATCTTGTCTCGGCGACCAGGTCGCACCTCCGTCGCCGGACCCCCGGAAGAAGACGCGGCTCACCGCGTACTTCGACGGGCCGGCGTTGTAGAGCACGTACAGTCGATCCATCCCGTCGACCGTGAGAGCCATCTGCGCGCCCCAGTACGCCCAGCCGCCGCAGTTGCACGGCATGGGAGCGCCCGAGACGTCGATCAGTGAGGTCGCCCAGGTCTTCCCGCCGTCGGAGGACTTCGAGACGAACAGGTTGACGTTGCCCGAGGGCTTGCCGCTACCCTCGTATCCCGCCCACGCGAAGTAGGCGTTTCCCTTCGAGTCGATGGCGCCACCACTCGGCAGCGACCAGCCGAGCTTCGAGTTGGTGTTCGCGACGATCTGGTACGTCGCCCACGTCTGCCCACCGTCGTGCGAGACGGACGCGTAGATCTTCATCACGGCGTTGTAGACGAGGTAGACGTCCTGGCCGCGCACCGCCAGGATGTCCTTGTCGGTGCCGCGCTGAAGGTCCTCGACGAGCACGGGCGTCCAGGTCTGCCCGAAGTCCGTCGACCTGGCGACGTACTGGCTGGACTTGTCGCCCAGCATGAACCCGGCGTAGACGGTCGACCCGTCGACGGGGTCCACGACGATCTGAGGGTCATCCTGGCGAACGGTGGCGTCGGGCACGAGCGGTCTCGGGTTCGACCACGTCCTCCCGCCGTCGGAGGAGATCTGGATCTCCATGTGCGGCGAGGGGCAGTCGGGGCAGTACGGGTCGTCGCCGTAGTGATCCCAGAGCGCGTACACGTGTCCGAACCGGTCCGCGGCGATCGAAGGCTCCCAGTCGTCACCCGCCTGGAAGCCGAGCCGAACCGGGGCGCTGAACCTGATGGTGGCGGCCGGGGCGCTCACGGTTCCCGGCAGTGTGAACACGGCGAGCGTGATGCCGGCGAGCCGGATGAGCCGGCGCGCGTTCATGGGGGCCTCCTCTCCACGCGGGTCGCGATCGAACGTAGCCCTTTGGTTCTCCGCCGGTCAAGGCGAGCGTGCGCCGAAGGTCCTAGGGCTTTCGGTCTGTGTTCGCCCATGCCGGCCACGCGAGGCCGGGCGTGGCGAGAAGCAACCACCGGAGGTGCCCGAGACCCGCGGGATCGACGAGCAGCGAGGCACGGCTGCGACCGCCCCAGATCCTTGCGGCCTCCGCGCCGGCGCCAGAGGCCATCAGGTCAGCCTGCCGGCGGCGTTCCTGTTCGGTCCAGGTCCGAAAGCCGAGCGAGAGGAGCGCGTCGCGCTGGGTGACGGGCCCGCGGACCGCGAGGCCGCGCGCCAAAGCGCGGCGGGCGAGCTCGGCGAAGTCGACGCCGGCCGTGATGTCGGCGCTCCCCGGGTCGTCGAGAACGTCCTCGATCACGCCGTGGTCGCGGTAGCCGTGGATCTCCCCCGGGGATCCGCCCGCCGTATCCCCGTAATCGATCAGGACGGCGTAGCCGCGGCCGAGAACCGAGGCCACGTCGTCGAGGAACGACAGCGCGCCGATGGGTACGGCGGCTTCCTCCCCTGGACCGAGCGAAGGTGCGAGGGCGGCGAGATCGTCGTCGCACGGGGTATCGACTCGGATCAGGCGGTTCCCGGACAGGTCGATCCTCACCTCGACGGGCCCCGCCGCCGCTCCTCGGACCCATCGAAACGGGAGATTGTCCAGAAGCTCGTTTGCGACGAGGCAGCCGTTCTCGACGGGTTCGTCGAGCCGGGAGGCCACCCGGATAGGGAGCTCGGCCAGCCGGGCGCGCCCGCCCGAGCTGCGTTCGACTGCCGCGTACCTCACCGGCACATCGATCAGGGCTTCGAGAAGCTGCCGGGCGAGAGTCCCGTCGCCGGCGCCGACCTCGACCAGTGGAAACGGGTCTGGCCGCCCGAGCTGCCCCCAGGCGGCGCGAAGTCCGGACGCCAGAAGGGCCCCGAAGACCGGGTGCACGTGGGGGCTCGTGATGAAGTGCCCGTCGCGCCCCACGGGCGGCTCTTCGTAGAAGCCGCCCGGGCCGTAGAGCGCGTGCTCCATGAACTCGTCGAACGCGATCGGCCCATGGTCGCGGATGGCGTCGCGGATGTGGGCCGCGACCTCTTCGCTCATGCCTGGTTCACGCTTCCTTCACCGCCAAAGGGTAGCCGCCTGCTCGGGTTGGTCCCGGGTTGGTCTTCGCCTGTCACAATCCGTCGGATGGAACCGGATGGAGTGAAGGTGCCGCGGCCGGCCGCGACGGTGATCGCGGCTCGCCAGGGGCCGGGCGGCGTCGAGGTGCTCGTCCTTCGGCGCGCCTCGGGCCAGCGCTTCCTGCCCGGGTATGTCGTGTTCCCGGGCGGGGCGGTGGACCCTGAGGACGTCGAGCTCGCCGAGCGTTGGTTCGGCTCGTCCGACGAGGCGGCACGCGCCTGTGCCGTCCGCGAGCTGTTCGAGGAGGCGGGACTCGCGCTCACGGGCGCGGGCCTGGCCGAAGCCCCGGCCGACCCGTTTCGCGCGGTGACGTCACTGCCCCCGTCCGCCGGGGCGCTTCCCGAGATCGCTCACTGGATCGCCCCCGAGGGCGTTCCGGTCCGATTCGACGCTCGCTTCTACGCGGTTGCGGCGCCTGCGGGGCTCGTCGCCCGTCCGGACGGCCGGGAGGCGGAGGAAGCATGGTGGGCGCGCCCTGCGGACCTCCTGCGTGAGTTCGCCGAGGGGCGGTGCGAGCTGTACTGGCCGACGTTCAAGACCATGGAGGCGCTCGCGACGTGCGCGACCGTGGAGGAGCTGCTGGCCCTGCACGTACCGCAGGTGGAGGACGACGAGTGAGCCGGATCCTGCGTGTCCTCGCTCCGAATCCCGGCGTGCGCGAGCTCGAGGGCACGAACACGTGGGTCGTCGGGGAGAACCCGGCCATCGTCATCGATCCCGGACCGGAGCACGAGGGGCACGCGCGCGATGTGGCCCGAGAGGCCGGTCGCGTCGGCGCGATCCTGCTCACGCACGATCATCCCGACCATGCGGAAGGGGCCGAGGTGCTTGCGACGATCACCGGCGCACCGGTGTTCTCGGCGCGCCCCGTGGAGCGTGGCGAGCGGCTCCGGGACGGGCAAGTGATCGGCTCCGGGTTCGCGGCCATCCGGGCGGTGGCGACCCCGGGGCACTCACCGGATCACATGTCGTTCCTCCTGGAGGCGAGGCGCGCACTGTTCAGCGGCGACGCAGTGCTCGGGCGGGGGACCAGCGTGATCGATCCCCCAGAGGGCGATCTGATCGTCTACCTGCGTTCGCTCCGGCGCATGCGGGAGCTCGCGCCCCGGACGATCTACCCGGGCCACGGCCCCGTCGTGTTCGACGCGATGGGCAAGCTCGACGAGTACCTGGAGCATCGCGCGATGCGCGAGGAGCAGGTTCTGGCCGGCCTGCACCAAGGCCCGCGCACGCCGGAGGAGCTGGTTCCCGAGATCTACGCCGAGTTTCCGGCGGAGGTACATGGGCTTGCCGCCCGCTCGGTTCTCGCGCACCTGTTGAAGCTCGAATCCGAGGGGCGTGTGGTGAAACGGACGAAGGACGGGGCGTCACGGTTCGAACTCCAGGGCCCCCGCGCGTGCGAACGGTGCGGCCGGCCGATCATCGGCCGGGCGCGCCTGTGCGGGCCGTGCAGTCTCGCCGTGCTCCAGGAGCCGACCTAGCGACGGGCTGGGTCCCGCTCGTACACCGACACGTGCTTGCCGTCGCCGGTGTAGGGCTCCCGCTTCCAGCCGCCCCACCGCTCCCGAAGGCGGAGCCCCGCGATCCGCGCCATGAGGTCCAGCTCGGACGGCCACGCGTACCGGATCCGCACCGGGTAGAGCTTGGCACCGCCCTCGCCGATCACGATGTGTTGCGAATCGACCCGCTGCTCGATCGGGTCGTGGACGGACGCCTCCAGCCGAACCGAGTCCACGCCCGCCTCCACGGTCGAGGTGTGCTGGCCTCGGTCGAAGCGAGTCAGATCGGGGACGAACGCCTCCAGCACGAAGACGCCTTCCTCGGCGAGGCGCGCCGACACATTCCGCACGCACCGGAGCTGATCCTCTTGCGTGAGCAGCGCGAAGAGCGTGTTGAACACGACGTAGATCAGCGAATAGGTGCCTTCCACCGCGACGTCGGCGAAGTCGCCGAACGCGACGGGGATGCTCGCGCCCCCCGGCTTCTCGCGCATTCTGGCAACCATCGCCTCGGACGCGTCGATGCCGCGCACCTCGACCCCGCGCGCGGAGAGCGGGAGAGCGATCCTGCCCGTGCCGACGGCGAGTTCCAGCGCGCGCCCCGATCCGGCAAGCGATGCGAGGAACTCAACGGCGTCGTCGGTCTCAGCCGGGAAGGGGTACCAAGCGTCGTAGACGTCGGCGATGCGCTCGCCGTACGTGGAGAGCCCATATTCGTCCATGCCCAAGCTGACCAAGGCGGGGGCGCGGTGTCAAGCCGTTGCCTCCTGGAGCGCGGCGGCGTCCTCCAGCGCGCCGATGTCGGGGATCACGTAGCGCCGCCCTTCGGTTCGCACCAATCCGCGGGCCGCGAGGGCCGAGAGGCTCTTGTTGACGGCCTCGCGGGAGGCGCCGATCATGCGACCGAGGTCCTCCTGGGTAAGCGGGAGCGACAGCCGCACGCCGCCCGGATCGCGGACCCCGTGCCGGCGCGCAAGCTCGCAAAGGCGTCGCGAGACCCTGGTGGGCACGTCGTGGGCGAGCGCCTCCTCGAGAGCCGCGGACGTTCGGTGCAGCCGCGACGCGACCAGCCGGAGCAGCTCGGTCGCGGTGGCCGGATTGCGTTCGATCACGGCCTCCAGGGCGGCAACGGGCAGCACCGCGACCCGGGCCTCGCCCACCGCACGCGCCTCGACGGGCGAAGATCCGCCGCCGAGCAGCGCCACCTCGCCGAACACCTCCCCCGGACCGAGGAGCCCGACGACCACCTCCCGCCCGGACTCGAGAACCGCCGCAAGACGGACCGCGCCGGAGAGCACGAGGAACAGACACGCGCCGACATCCCCCTGTCGCAAGATCGCCTCACCGTGCGCGTATCGGCGTGGCGAGGCACCGGCGATATCGATCGACGGCGTCTGCATCCCCGGACCCTACTGCGACCCAGTGACATCTCTCCCCGTGCCACCCTTGTCCGGCGCCTTCCGCAGGTGCGATAGGCTGCCGGGGGATCGATCGACCGTCAAAGGAGGACCGAACGTGACGACGCGAGGACGGCAGGCTCTCGGTCAGGTTCCGTTGTTCTCGCACCTTTCGTCGAGGCATCTCAAGCGCCTCGCCGATTCCACGACGGAGGTGCGGTACATGGAGGGCGTCTCGGTGGTCAAGGAAGGGGACCCCGGCGACGTCTTCTACGTGATCCTTGAAGGGCAGGCCAAGGTCGTGAGCAAGTCCGGCAAGCTCGTGAACCGTCTGGTGCCCGGAGACTTCTTCGGTGAGATCTCGCTGCTCGACGGCGGGGCGCGAACGGCGAGCGTGGTCTCGGAGACGCCTCTTTCGATGCTCGAGCTGAAGCGAAGCGCTTTCCAGAAGGTGCTCAGGGAGGAGCCCGGCGTGGCCGCGAAGCTCCTCGAGCACACGGCGGCGATGCTTCGCCGAGCCGAGCGCAAGATGTTCGTGTAGCCGGATGCGCGCCGAGCTGTTTCGGCAGGACTCGCCGGAGGAGATCGTGGCCGTCGCGCAGTGGGACGGGGCCCGGGCCGTGCTCGAGGTCAAGGACGCGTCCGCGGCCGGCCTCGAGACGATCTTCCGCCCGTCGCCCGTGGTCGTCGACGACCCGTCGCTTCGCCGGCAGGGGACCCACGGGCCCGAACTGCTGGAACCCGGCGGTCTCGAGTGGTTCCGCGCCGCCCTGTCCACCCGCGCGCCCGAGATCGGCCTTTCGGTCAGGTTCGTCTCGGCCGTTCGCGAGGGCGGGTGGGACCCGGCGGCGTTGTACCGCACGTTCGAGGAGCACGCCCGGCGGCTGGCCACCTCCTAGGTGGGGTCGCCCTCCGTCTGTTTCACGAAAGCCCGCCCTGGATCGCAGAAGGACAGGAAGTCGCACCATCGGCACTGCGGGCCGGGCGTCGGGTCGAACCGCCCCCCGCGGATGTCGCGAAGCCACCCGAGCACTCGTTCCCGGATCGCCACCGGGTTCCCGACCGGATGCGACACCTCCTCGCCGCTTGCGAGGTAGAGGTACGTGAGCGTCAGGTCCTCCGGTCGCTTGCCCCAGACGTCGATGCACGCGAGCGCGTACAGCTCGAGCTGGAGCGCCACGAGGTCGTCGTCTTGCGAGGGCCTCCGCCCCGTCTTGTAGTCGACGACCTCCCACGGCCCGTCCGCCGCGCCGTAGACCGCGTCGATGCGTCCTCTCACGACGAACTCGTCGAGGAACAGCAAGAACGGCCGCTCCGCGTGAAGGGGCACCGCGCTCGCGAACCGGCTGGCGAGGAACGCATCCCGCAGCTTCCTGATCTTCCCCGGCTCGCCCGTGAGCTCCTCGCCCGTCAGGTCGGGCTCCTCCTCGAGCTCGAGGAGGGAGGCTTGCCCGGAGGACTGCCGTTCGATCCAGGCGTGGATCTCCGTGCCGATGCGCGCGGCGGGCCCCGAAAAACGAGGAAGCGGGCGCACCGCGGTCCAGTAGAAGCGCTTCGGGCAGCGCCCGTAGTCGAGGATGCCGGCGACCGACACGGCGGCCGGCACCGGCGGCGTCTCGTCCCTCATCGCCTCACGTTCCACCAGGTGCGCCGCGAGCGTACGACGCTCGGCCGAGACGCGTTCGTACTCCGAACGCTCGGTCGCAGAAAGCGCAGCCGCGAGCGTCTCCGGAACCGCTCCCGCCGCCGCGGCCTCGAGGGCGGTCCATCGCCATCCCGCCGGGAACAGGGCGTCGGCGTCCACCGGCCTCGCGGGTCCGGGCCAGTCGCGGACGAACCGCTCGCGGTAGCCGACGAGCGGGTTCTCCGAGACCGCCTCGGCCCCGCGGTCGACCGTCGCCATCGCGGTCGTCTCGCCCCAGTCCGCGAGCTCCTCGAAGAAGGCGCCGGGGCCCTTCGCGTTGATCGTCTCCCCGTACCAGTCCGCGGCGGAGACGAACAGCCGCCGCCGGGCACGCGTGAGCGCGACGTAGCACGTACGACGCTCCTCGACGCGCTCCTGCCGCTTCAGGTCGTCCTTGAAGTGGGACAGCACCCCGTCGAACGTCGGGAGCACCTCCCGGTCGCCCCGGAGCTCGAAATCGAGGGACCTCGCGCGCTCCGCGGGGTTGTGCTGGATGCGATCGCTGGGGAGCACGCCGGCCGCCATCCCCGGTACGAAGACCGTGTCGAACTCCAACCCCTTGGCGGCGTGGATCGTCATGACCTTCACCGAGTCCTCGTCGGAGGGCTGGACCGGCGACCACTCCTGACGCTCGAGGCGATCGACCGTGTCGACGTAGGCCAGGAACGCGTCGAGCGTGAGCTCGCCCTCGACGGGCGAGAACGCGTGCACCGAATCGAGGAAGGCCGCGAGGTTGCGCTTCGTCGCCGCAGCGACGGCGGCGTCGGGATGCGCGTCGAGTTCCGCGAGGATCCCGGTTCGCCGGACCACCTCGGCAAGGAACTCGCCGACCGGCTTGCGAGCCTGCCCGCGAAGCACCGCCAGCTCCCTGCGGAACTCCTCCAGCCGCGCGCGGCCCTCTTCCGACAGGTACGTGACCTCACCGAGGTGCTCGAGCGCCTCGGCGAACAGATACGCTCCCTCCTCCTCGTCCTCGCCGGTCGCGCGCCATGCATAGTTGCGCTCCTTCGCCCAGGCGGCCACTCGCGCGAGGTCCTTGAAGCCCACGCGGTACCTCGGCCCCATGAGAATTCGCGCGAGCGCGACGCTCGCGAACGGATCGACGACCGCGCGAGCGTAGGCGAGGACCTCTACGATCTCGGGCAGCTTGAGCAGGCCGGCGAGACCGACGATCTCGACGGGGATCTCGCGGGCGGCGAACGCCTGCTGGAGGGAGAAGAACAGGCGCGAGGTGCGACAGAGCACGGCAACGCTGGACCAGGGCTCGCCACCGCCGTGGATCGCGACGATGCGATCGGCAATCGCCTCTGCCTCCAC
>Ga0153915_10005943_pt1 | contig 11383 bp, 8 predicted proteins | sample Opewatmetagenome_2_FD_107003 | JGI IMG/M metagenome (GOLD analysis project Ga0153915, IMG submission 107003) | Freshwater wetland microbial communities from Ohio, USA - Open water 3 Core 3 Depth 3 metaG | ecosystem: Environmental > Aquatic > Freshwater > Wetlands | place: USA: Ohio, Lake Erie...
AAAAATCTCGAAAGGAAGAATATCCAATTTTTCCAGGGAGTTTGATTTACCGGCACGATCCTGGTTTGTGTAGAGGGTTTTTAGATCAGCCCCGGCGCCCTGAAAATCCAATTTGAGATTCTTGTCAGAATAATTCAGGATCACCAGGCAGGTTTGTTTTGCGCCCTTACGCAGAAACGCCAAATAGTTCCTGGATTTATCTTTGAGAGGGATGTAATCCCCTTCGATCAAGGCTGGGGTGGTTTTTCTAAAACGCAGCATTTTCTTATAGAAATTAAGCCTGGAGGCAAGTTCCGCCTGCTGATCCTCAACATTGATGCCCTCGGCATAATTAGGATTGACCGGCAGCCAGGTGACAACACCCGCCGGGCTAAAGCCCGCATTGGGCGAATTGCTCCATTGCATGGGAGTGCGGTTCTTATCGCGAGTTTGCTTCGAAGCTTCTTGCAAGGCAATTTCTTCGGACAGTCCCAACTCCTTGATCATAGCGTTATATAGCCAGATGGAAGGCACATCCCGGTACTGGTTAATATCCGTCAGATAAAAATCAGTCATCCCAATTTCTTCTCCATCATATAAGAAGGGTGTACCGCGCAGCGTAAGCATCAAAGCCAGGTTGAGGCTGGCTAACTCAGCATCATGTTTCCCATCCCCAAATCTATTATACATGCGTGGAGAATCATGATTCCCCAGGGTATTACAAGGCCAGGCGTCTGGTGAGATTTTGTATAGACCTTCCAGACGCTGCTTCTGGTTTTGGCGCACCCAGGCTGGGGTCATCTGCCTGTTGCGCATGAGCGGAAAGTTAAACACCATATGCAGCTCGTTGTGACCATTGCCGTGGTACTCGAGCATATCGTTCTCACCGACCAATACCCGCTCGCCTTCATATTCGTTGATCACGGATCGAAGCTCCTGCATCAGCTCATGCATACCGGGCTGCTCGACCTGATATTTATATAAATCATCCCACATGCGAAACAATTTTTGCTTTTCTTCATCCGTCTGAGCAGCAAAATACATGCGACCGATATCAGCCATGGATAATCCCACCGGATTATCGGGAATAGCAGGGTCTTCAAAGATCGTTCCGATGGCATCCAGTCGATAGCCATCGACGCCCATGTCCAGCCAGAAACGCACCGCCTGCCACATGGCTTGCTTCACTTCGGGATTGCGCCAATTGAGGTCGGGCTGTTGTTTCAGGAAGTAATGGTAATAATACTGACCTGTCTGCGGATCGAATTCCCAGGCAGGGCCATCAAAAGTAGACTGCCAGTTATTGGGTGGGTTGCCGTTCTTCCCATCTTTCCAAATGTACCAATCGCGCTTGGGATTATCCAGGCTGGAACGCGACTCGATGAACCAGGGGTGTTCATGGGAGGTATGGTTGAGCACCAGATCCAGAATAACCCGCATGCCGCGCTGATGAGCACCATCCAGAAAGGTTTTGAAATCTGCCAGAGTCCCATATTCTGGCGACACATCCATGTAATCTGACACATCATACCCGCAATCGAATTGCGGGGATTTGAAATGCGGGGAGAGCCATAGCGCATCTACCCCTAGCTCTTTAAGATAATCCAGTTTTTCAATCATGCCTGTGAAATCACCGATCCCGTCCCCGTTGCCATCGGCGAAGCTGCGCGGATAAATCTGGTAGAAAACGGCGGTTTGCCACCATTTGAGTTGCTTCATAATAATTCTCCGATTTAAAGTATAGGGGCTTATTGTACCTAAGGATTGGGATTTTGTGATGGAGATTTATTCCTTTGTCATCGAAAGTAACCCAACTAAGATTCTAAAAAACCGGCTTCTCAAAATGGGTTTACTATAACGCAATTGCATCTTGGGCAAGAGTAAAATCAGGGATATAACCTGACTTTGGATATTTTCTTGCTTCAATTTCAACCAATCACACAGACGGCTAACAGAAAAAAGCTACTGCCAGAATCCCTGGACCGCCATGTGTAGCGACAGCCGGAGGCAAATCCACGACAGGCAGGCTCGAAAGCCCCATCTCCTCAGCCAGCTCTTTTGCAAGCTCGAGACCTTGTTCGGGCACCCCCGCGTGCATCACCGACAGATAACCACCTTGGGCAGGATACTGGCTTTTGACCAGCTCCCTCAAACGCGCCAGCGCCTGACGGTGAGTTCTTTCCTTCCCATAAGCGTTGACGATCCCATTTTCTAATGTCAGGATGGGCTTAATCTGGAGCAGGTTCCCTAGAAGGGCTGTAGCACCGCCAATACGACCGCCGCGCTGCAGATATTCCATCGTCTCTACCATGAAATAGATCCGGCAGCGAGGTATCATCTCACGGATGCGAGACTCGATGGTATTGGCATCCAGTCCTGCCTGCGCCCACTCTGCTGCCAATTGGATGAGCGTGCCCAAGGGAGAGCCGACTATCCGGGTGTCTATAATGCGGATATCCGCGCCTGGAAATTCCGCAGCGGCAGTCAATGCAGAACGCACCGTTCCACTAATCTCTGAAGAAGGATGAATACATAGGATAGGCTCGCCAGATGGGGTGAGTTTTTCAAAGGCTTTGATGAATAGATCTACAGGGGGAGCAGCTGTCTTGGGTAATTCTTTCGAAGTGCTCAGCTTCTGCATGAATTCTTTAATATCGAGATCAACGCCTTCAAGGTAGCTGTCGTTGCCAAAGTAAATGACTTGAGGTATGACTGGGATTTGATATTGGCTGACGAAATCTTGGGTTAAACAAGCCAGCGTATCGGCGACGATCTTTACCATGGTATTCCTCCCGTGGATGAGCGAAATGTTCGCTCTAAAAATAATTTCTAAAGCATAATACCATGATTTTGGAATCGGAACATACGGTTTTCCGTGATACCTATCTTATACAATTATTGTAGATTGGTCTCAAAATCTGAGCTGCAGCCAGTTGGTGCCGGTAATCACGGAGCAAGCAACTGCAATAAAGATCACAAGCATGATGAAGCCACAACCAATTCCTGTGCAAGAACAACCCTTACCAAAACCGAATTTATCTTGCAGCCAGTCAAACAGCCAGCCTAGCATAGCCAGCTTTAATACGCCCGAAAGACATCCAGGTCTATTTTCCATTTTCAGACTCCTTGATCTTTGTTGTCCTTTATACCCAGCCCAATGTGATTGGTGCTATGAAATATACGAAACAAGGTCTTAGGAGTTTCATTTGGCGCCGAACAATAATCTCTCCTGCCGATACAAATGGATGGCGACGAAAATCAGGGCAATCGCAGCCAGGGTGGTCACAGCGGTAGATACAATGATATTGAGGGGGTCGATCGGCTCACCGCGCATCATCTGGTTAATCAATAGCTGCTGCCCAAAGGTGGGAATCATCATGGTCCATAACCGGGCTTTGATGGGCATAAAAGCTAAACCAATGCCGGGCAAGGCAGGGATTAGTGGGAGGAATCCAACGTAAGTCTGCGCTTCTTTGAAGCTGCGAGTGAATGAGGTGATAATCATCTGCACGGCAGAAGCCAGTAAGATCATCGGGAGTGAGATGATGAAGATTCCCACTAACGCCCTCAGGTCTATCGACATTGGATAACCGATATAATCCTCGATAGGGAAGGCATTAAATGACAGTGCGAAAGCCAATAGCGTGACGAACACAGACAGGATCGCAAATGGGATGGATGCCAGCAGCTTGCCCATGACAAATTCTGAGCGGGCTACCGGGTTGATCAAGAGCGGTTCGAGCGAGCCGCGTTCTCTTTCGCCGGCAGTGGTATCAATAATCACATACATACCCCCGACGAAAACAACCATAATGATAAAGTATGGCATCATATTCAAAAAGATCAATACCTGGGTTTGAGGTGTAGACAGGTCCACAGTTTCTACTGCCAGCACATCCGTCACGGTGGGGCTGATGCCACGTGTCATCAAGCGTAGAGAGCCTATCGCTTCTGAATAATTGTCCAACAGGCGGCTAACCCTTTGGATATCGGAGATAGCTGATTGGCGGGATGAATCCATAATCACCTGCACTGCCGCAGGGTGACCTTGTTCAAAATCCTCCCCGTAAGTTTTCGGGATCACTAAAACGATATTCACATCCCCATTTCGTACGGCTTCTTCGGGATCAGCAGGTCCAGGTACGACCTCCACGTTATTCTGTTTCAAGAACATCATCAGGGTGGGAGCATTTTCTGCTCCGATTACATTGAGTTTGAGCTTGTTTTCTGTTTGATCACGCAATAAGCTCTTACCAACAATAATAATCATCAACAAAAGCAAGCCTGGACCGATGATGGTGCTGAGCAGAGCACTGAGCAAAGAGCGGCGATCACGTAAATTATCGAGCGCTTCTTTTTTGAAGACAATATAGGTGCGTTGCAGGGAATCTTTCATCGTTCCAGCCCTTCCTCTGAGCCGATGGCAGCGACAAAGGCGTCTTCAAGGTTCGTTTTTCCGGTTTTGGAGAGAATGTTTTCTGGCGTTCCACTTGCAACCACTTCGCCGCGGTTCAGAATCACAATCTGATCGCACAGGGCAGAAATTTCTTGCATGATGTGACTCGAAAGCAGAACGCATTTGCCCTCATCGCGCAGGCTGCGAATAAAATCTCGCATGGAGCGTGTGCTCATCACGTCCAAGCCATTTGTAGGCTCATCCAGGAGAACATTCTGGGGTTGATGAACCAGAGCCCGTGCAATTGCAACCTTGACGCGCTGTCCTGATGAGAAACCATCCGTCCGGCGCAGCTCGATATCTTGCATATCCAGAAGCTGGATCAGCCTGTCGGTCCTTTTTTCCAATTCCTCCCCATTTAAACCGTGTAATTGTCCGTAATAGCGGATATTTTCCCGGGTGGTCAAACGTGGATATAGACCATGACTGTCTGGGAGCGCTCCAATATGGCGCTGGACTTCCTGGGTATCTTTGATCGTATCAAAGCCATCGATTTTTGCCCAACCCTGGTCTGGGTGCAATAACGTATATAGAATACGCAAGCAGGTTGTTTTGCCTGCACCATTTGGTCCCAGTAAGCCGGTGATCTGCCCATTGGAGGCTGTAAAACTTACACTGGTCAGAGCTTTGACTTTGCCAAATGATTTATGGAGATTTTCAACCTGGATCATATTTTTACTCTTTTATGGCGGAGGACCGTTCGGATTGAGAAAGAACGGCATGGGAACAACCTCTTGGATACAAGCAAGGTCCAACCCAGCGGAGGAGCCATTCTCAATGAATGTACTGGCGATTTTAGACATGCAGCCCCGGTAGATGACGATATGACCTTGCCCAGGGACGACGATCTGCAGGCTGTTTGGCAGCGTTTTTGCAGCCAGCTCTCCATTCGCTGGAGGCGTTACTGGATCTGCTTCACCTGAAAGTAAAAGCGTGGGTGCTGATGAGGTTACCGGTTGCCTGAAATCTTTGGGGATATTGCCACGCGGCCAGGTTGAGCAGATCGTTTGAAAGGTACGTGTATAGAAGTCGCCTATATACCCGGTCGTTGTATCTTCTTCACCATAATAAGGGACATCTTCTGCACAGAGTACGGAGAAACGCATTCCGGGACTGATGGCTGTCGAAAGGGTAACATAGTTGGAGAGAGCCATGGCGGCAAACTGAGTGTAATCCCCGCGCTCGTGTGCGGTATGAATCATCAGAGGCAGCAAGGCAGCTGATTCGGCTGTATACGTCGAAGTATGGATCAAGCTAACAAAGGTATCTCGATCTAAAGTGAATTGCACTGGCTCTCCAGAGATAGGATGGGTTAAAGATACCTGGATCGGTTGTGCGGTCACTTTATCGAGAATATCATTAAATTCACTCTGCAGGTCTGGGAATGCTTGCGCACACCGGGTATCGGCTTCACAGCGCTCGAAGAGCATCTCCAGGGACCGTTGTGCATCTTCTGGAATGGAGGGACCGATCGCCCAATCTGGAGGTGCGATGCCATCCAGGATCATCGTGCGCACATGCTCAGGATACTGCCGCGCATATACAAGAGCGGCGCGCGTTCCATAAGAGGCACCATATAAATTGATCTGGTCATAACCTAAAGCGGAGCGCACCTGGTCCAGGTCATCCATGGCAATTGAGGTTGTGTATAATTTTGGATCGGCATCCAGTTCTTTCAGGCATTGGCTCAGGTTATCATTGATTGCCTGTGGGTCCGAGCTTTCCGTTTCCTGTTCACTGCTGAAACTTGCACAAGACAGGAAATGGGAGCCGCCCGTGCCACGCTGATCCACCAAAACGATATCTCGCTTCTGGTTGATCGACTGGAAGGCGCTGTAAATGGGTTGAAAGGATTGCGTTGCAGCTTCTCCAGGCCCTCCTGCTAATAAAAAGATCGGGTCGGGCTGTGGATTACGGCTGACGGCAGGAATGACGGCTATGTTTAGGTCGATCTGCCGGCCTGATTGACTCAGGCGATCTTCGAATACAGTTAGCTTCCCGCATTCGGCTTCCAGGGTGGTTTTCATGCCGGGTGAGGTGAGCTGGCAGGAAACCAGTTGGACTTTTTGAGGAGACTCACCAACTACCCCTTTACTCGAGTTACATGCTGTGAAAATCAACAAACATGATCCGACGAGAAACAACCCCCCCAGTTTATACAGGAAGAAATAAATCCAGCGATTTTTATCCATTTTTATAAATTCCGCTAAGAGAATTTGATGCTTATCACCTGGAAGGCAGAGACCGGGAAACTGACTTCTCCATGGGAGCCCAGAGAAAGGCTTGCTTCAGAGGATTCTAACAGATTAACTCGATCGGCTTTTTCAAAGCTCTTCCAGGGTTTAAGAGTCACAGGTAAGGTATGAGATGAGATATTGTACCCCCGCACAATCCAACCGCAGCCATCTTCTGAGGTTTTGATAGAACTAATCACGAATTCTGGCGGGGCCACCTCGATCATTGAACCTGAGACCGGTAAGGGACCATTATGAAAGGTTGTCTTTGCTGAACGGAGTGGAATATTAAACGCATAAGCCTGGTGGTATGTGGCGACAGTGTCGCTGGCTGTATGAGGCAAGATAGCGTAATCAAAAGTATGAATCCCGGGCAGTTGTGCTCCGGGTGTGAGCATATCGGGACCAGCGTGTCCTTTGCGGGTAGAAAGGTCTTCTCTTGATAAATACCCGACGCAACGCAACAAAGTCAAGGCGATCTCGTGGCATCCATCCGAAGTGGGCAGTACAGCCACTTCGGGTAAACCTCGATTTGCTATGAGTAAGCTGTCCTTCCCGTCCGAAATGTCCGTAAAGGCAAGCTGAGGCATCTCAGTGCGTGGCTGTTCACTCCAGGACGGACCAGGATAAGGTAAGTTGCCATCCAGGCTGGGAGAAACAGGGCGATGAACAACTTCAAAATGTCCATCACAATCAGCAGTCTGCACTACTAAAGGCGCAGGGAAGTGTACGCGTAATCGATGATCTTGAGCTTGATTATCAACCTGGGAGTGGATATCGATCCTGGCTACGCCTGGATAAAGAAAGATACTCGTTTGTATTGGCAGCACCACCATTTTTGCACTGCGGGATTTCCTATCCTCAGATAACGATGCCGGTACAATCAACTGTAAATCCAGGTGAATGGTTTGCCGGACAGAGTTTTTTTCGAGATGAGCCTTAAGTAAGCGTGCCCCGCGGATCACCTGGTCTCTTTCTGGCGGTGAATAATTGTACTCATCCCCACAGTCACCTCCATCGACAAAACAGTTTAACCCTCGAAAAGACTGACCAGAACGCTTGTCCAGCACATTGAGAGAACCATCCTGAGGTGATGCTTCAACTCGAAAGAACTCATTTTCGATGATAAAGGGAGGTTTGTTATCCGAAGGGTTATTTACTTTAGCAGCCAGCTTCTGGATGAACGGGAAGCGGGCAGCGAGTGAAAGAACTGTCCGGGCGACGAATCCTAATTTTATCGCCTGTGGTTGATCTTGTTCACTGCTCAGAGCCCTTACCCAAAATGTGCGGTAGCCATATCCAGGAATATCTTGAGCTAAAAAGATTATTTTCGTCGTAGCTGCAAGGTTGCCTTGAATGATGTACTGGGTTACTTGTGGATCATCGATTAATTCCTGAACTTGAAGCATGTCCACCTGAATTTTTGTCAGATCAGGCTCGCCTATTTCGGAGAAAGTTAAGTGGAGGAGAGCGCTTGAGTCTTGTCTTTTTACTTCAAACCCGGTGACGACCAGGTTACCAACTCGCCCATCGGAAACCATCCCTACCGCGTACTTGAAATCAGTGCGAGTCATAATGGAATTAACAAATAACTTACTGCTGCTGCCTAGAAATTGGTGAGGCATGACCTTACCATTTTCATCAATCATCTCAAAATCCCGGATATCTTCTGGAAGTTGAAATTCTGTCTCCACCCAATCTGAGCGCGGACCTGAAACAGGATTAAAGACCGTAACTACGCCAGCAGCTTGAAATTCTGGTTTGGGGTTTGTGTGGATCGCTTCAGCCAGAGTAGAAAGGCTCTGACTGACGATTTCTTCCCCGATCTGTCCAACCTGGTCAAACCGGGCGCGCATCTCCTCATGCACCTGATCGATGGAACACCCACAGATTGAATCGTGTGGGTGACACTGGATTAACAATCGCCAGGCGACCTTTAATGCTGACTCTGGATGAATAATGCGGTTGTTTAGTACATGAGAACCGTTTGCCGAGAGCTGGTTGCTTTCTGCAATCAAGTTTGCCCAAGCGCTGAACGGCTCAGCCCATTTCTCCAAAACAGACTGGCAGGCGTGGTTACGCTGCTTGATCCATATTCGGGTTGATAAAACCCCAGGTAGAAGAAAAGCTTTTTGGCAGTTCCGTAATTCCCCGGTTACGGTGGGGATTTCGACGCCTTTTCCTTCAATTTCCTTGTTCACGTCAGACAGGTATTGAGGCAGGGTTGAATGTAATAGATGGGTTGGAGGAGTGACAGGCACCGAATTGAAAAATGAGATGGCTTCGCTCGTATCGGATTGCGGCTCCATGTGATCTGTGCCGTGCATGATCAGCAAGTGAGAAGTTGCCGAATGGGGAGCGAGTGAGTCGCGCGCCCGGCAGACATCTTCAACAAAAGCCTCTTTTTGCCCGGTATTCAATCCCGATCCATTGCCGTAACTGTCGCGCAAATAGGCCATGAATACCTTTGACCCATCAGGCGCAGCCCACCAAAATTCACAGGGCTCATCACCCAGACCGCGCCAAAGGCAGGCATTTTCAATCCCGAAACCACGTAAAATCTGTGGCATCTGACCGATATGGCCAAAAGGATCAGGAATATACCCCACCATCATTTTTCCGCCAAATTCCTTGCAGATGCGTTCTCCTATAAGCAGATTGCGAATGGTAGCTTCTGGACTGACCAGAAATTCATCCGGCAGAATATACCAGGGACCAACCAGGATTTTTCCGCTTTGGATGTGCTTGATCAGCTCGGCTTTCTTCTCGGGTCGGACTTCCAGGTAATCATCCAAGACGATGGTTTGTCCATCGAGCATGAAGAATTCAAAATGGGGGTCGGTTTCAATCAGGTTGAGAACATGGTCAACCAGATGGACCAGACGCAGGCGAAACTGCTGGAAGGTCTGGTACCATTCGCGGTCCCAGTGGGTATGTGAAACCAGGTGGAGTTTATATTCTTCGTTCGTCATTATTTTATTGTGATCGGTACTTCAATATACTCTTGGTGTGTTCCTCTTCATGCCAGGCCAATCCGGAGATCATCTCTGCGATCGTGTTCTCCTCTCCCCATGGCGTAAGAATGGATTGCCCCCACTGATTGGCGGATAATTTATTTAATAAATCGAGGACCTCTTGCCGTGTAGTTTCTATCTCCTTGATAATCTCCGCACAAGTCCACGAGCTACGTCTGGTAGACTGATTGAGATTCCAGGCATCATGATTGTAGACAACTTCTGCTTTAAAAGTTCCACCAATAGCGAAAGAAGCTAGAGGAACCAGAAGTTTCTGCTCCCAGGCGCTGATGTGTCCGAGCAAATCCTTGATAGTCCAGACCCCCTCTACCTTAGGTCCAGTGAGTTCTGCATCGCTCAGACCGGCAATTGCCTCGAAGAGTGCCTGGCGGCTCGATGAGAACCTTTTTAATGCATCTTCACTTTTCATGATTTCTCCTGCGTGATTACCCATTATACACTAGCAAACCGCTGCAATTCTCCACATAGGATTTATATTAAATAGCGGTTTGCTGAAGGGTTTCGCCGCTTTATCAAACCTCTTAGTCAAACTGCATTCGGCGAAACACTTCTGACATCAATAAGAAAAATTGTGGGGCCTTAAAACCCCGCATCCGGTGATTGCAGGATAAAATATAAGGCAATCAAGGAGTAAGAATACGATGCTCATCGCAATCACTCGTAAAGTCAGCCCCAATATCAGCCTGTGTGAGTTAACCCATTTGGAGAGGCAGCCGATTAATTATGAAAACGCGACTCGGCAGCACCAGGAATATGAAGAAAATCTGGCAAAATCGGGATGTAATCTTATTAGCCTGGCAGCAGAACCTGATCTTCCTGACTCTGTCTTTGTAGAAGATACAGCAGTAGTGTTTGACGAGTTAGCGATCATCACCCTTCCAGGGGCCGACTCACGCAAACCTGAAACTGCCTCAATCGTCGAAGCGCTGAAACCTCACCGGAAACTCTTCTTTATCCATGAACCTGGCACGATGGACGGCGGAGATGTATTGAAAGTCGCGAAGCGGATTTTCGTGGGTATTACCCCAAGAACAAACCTGGAAGGGATTGACCAGATGCGCAACATTCTGAGACCATATGGATATTCTGTCCAAGGCGTACCTGTTCACGGATGCCTGCACTTGAAATCCGCAGTGACACAGGTGAGGGAGGATTATCTGTTGATCAATCCAGCCTGGGTCGATAAAAGCAAATTTGGCCGGATGAATTTTATCGAAGTCGATCCTGCAGAACCTTACGGAGCCAATGCACTTATGATTGGTGGGAAGGTGATTTATCCATCTGCCTATCATAAGACGCGCCGTCGTTTGGAAGCTCACGGAATAGACCTTCAAATCGTTGATGCTTCTGAATTAGCTAAGGCAGAAGGAGGCGTCACTTGTTGCAGTCTGATCTTTAAAAGTAATCTAACCACATAGGTTATACTGTAGCAAACCGCCAAAAGTATTTTAATTTAAATAGACACATGGTTTGCATTGGTGATTGGCTGAATGAAATTATCGATAAAAGCACTTTAAAGACAACCAATCACTGCAGCAATTGCAACAAAGTTGTTTAAGTACGAAAATATCAAAAGTCAGGTTATAACCCTGTTTTTACTCATGTTCAAGGTGCAATTGCTTTAAAGTAAACCCATTTTGAGAAATCGGTTTTTTAGAATCTTAATTGGGTTTACTCAG
>Ga0153915_10005944_pt1 | contig 11382 bp, 7 predicted proteins | sample Opewatmetagenome_2_FD_107003 | JGI IMG/M metagenome (GOLD analysis project Ga0153915, IMG submission 107003) | Freshwater wetland microbial communities from Ohio, USA - Open water 3 Core 3 Depth 3 metaG | ecosystem: Environmental > Aquatic > Freshwater > Wetlands | place: USA: Ohio, Lake Erie...
CCGATGGCGATGCGCGGGACGATGACGTTTGCCGTCCGGGAGTACTTGAGCTCGGAGAGGTCCTGGACGTAGCCGGCCGGGCCCATCCCCTCCTCAAGGATCTTGGCCGAGTGCTGGATGCGGTCGTATCGGACGGAGAAGTCGAGACCGAAGGGCTTGTCGACGTCGGCGCTCGAGACGACGCGGGTGACCTCCGCGGCGCGGGTGCCGGCGGCGGGCGAGAGGACGGCCACGGCGGCGAGAATGCGCAGGCTCGGGTACCGCCCCATGCAGGCCTCCAGCGTGCGAACGCGACCACGAAAAAACGGCCGCCGACGTGCGCTCGACGCTAGCAGCGGCCCCCGGATGGGTCAAGTCAACGCGCGCGGTTCCGAGTGCGAGGTGGTGCGACCTCCTACTCCTCGGTCCCGCGCAACCCCAGCTCCTTCATCTTGATCTGGAGCGACTTGCGGCTGATCTGGAGGCGCTTCGCGGCCCGGGTGACGTTGCCTGCCGTCTCCTCCAGCGCGCGGCCGATGAGGTCCCGTTCCAGCTCGGCCTGTGCCTGCCGGACGATCTCCTTCATGGAGGCGCCGCTCGGCGCGGCGATGGCCCCGAGCGGCCCCACCGCGGCGATGGGTACCGGCGTCCCGGGCGCTCTCTCGCGGAGCGAGTCGGGAAGCGACGAGGCCAGGATGACGCTGCCGTCGGCGAACAGGACGGAGCGCTCCATGAGGTTCTCGAGCTCGCGGATGTTGCCCGGCCAGGAGTAGCCGAGGAGGATCTGGAGGGCCTCGTCCTCGATGCGCTCGACCTTCTTGCTGAGCCGCCTGTCGTACTTCTCGATGAAGTGCTGCACGAGGAGCGGGATGTCCTCCTTTCGGTCCCGGAGCGGAGGCAGGGAGATGGGAACCACCGCCAGCCGGTAGTACAGGTCCTCGCGGAACTTCCCGTCGGCGATGAGGGCCTTCAGGTCCCGGTTGGTGGCGGCGATGAGCCGCACGTCCACCCGGATGGTCTTGATGCCGCCCACCCGCTCGAACTCCGACTCCTGGAGGGCCCGCAGGAGCTTCACCTGCATCTCGACCGGCACCTCGCCGATCTCGTCGAGGAAGAGGGTCCCGCCGTCGGCGAGCTCGAAGCGCCCCGGCTTCGAGCCCACCGCGCCGGTGAAGGCGCCCTTCTCGTAGCCGAAGAGCTCCGACTCGACGAGGTCCTTGGGGATGGCGGCGCAATTCACCTTGATGAGCGGCTTGTCGCGCCGGCTCGACCCGAGGTGCAGCGCCTGGGCCACGAGCTCCTTGCCCGTCCCGCTCTCGCCGGTGATGAGCACGGTCGAGGGGGAGTCGGCGACCTTGCCGATGATCTCGTAGATCTGCCGCATGGCCGGCGACTGGCCGACGAACGGCGGCTTCTCCCCATCGGCCACGCCGTGGACGTTCTGCCGCTCGAGGTCGTGCGCCCGCGCCGCCTTGGCGATGACCTTCTTCAGCTCGTCCTGCTCGAAGGGCTTGGTGATGTAGTCGAAGGCCCCGGACTTGAGGGCCGCCACGGCGGTGTCCACCGACGCGTGGGCGGTGATGACGATCACCGGCACGTCGGGGTAGTCGGCCGCGACGCGCTTGAGGAGGTCGAGGCCGCCCATCCGCGGCATCACCAGATCCGTCACCACCACGTGGACCGGGGCGCGCTGCAGGACGGCCAGCGCCTGCTCGCCGTCCGCGGCGGTCGTGACCTCGTACCCCTCCCGCTTCAGCATCGCGGCCAGGACCCTGCGGATGTTGAGCTCGTCGTCGACGATGAGGACGTGCGCCACGGCAGCGTGTTAGCACGGTTCGGGGCGCCGTGGCACGCGGCTCGGAGCCGCCCCGGCGGCCCCTGGGCGGTCCCTCGGTCCGTCGCACCAGCTGCTCGAGCCAGCGCAGCGTCGCCACCACTCGCGCGCTGGCGCGCAGGTCCTGGTGCGTCACCGCCCAGATCTCGCTGGGCGGCGGCTCGAGGGTCGGAAGGACGGGCGCAAAGCGGGGATCGCCGCGGACGTAGGAGCGGGTGAGGAGCGCGATCCCGACTCCCGCGGCGCAGGCGGCGTGGAGGGTGGTGGTGCTGCTGCAGCGCGCCGCCACGCGGGCGCCCGGGGCGATCCGCCGGAGCCAGGCCTGCGTGCGCATCCGGTCGAGGTCCCGGTCGTAGAGGAGGAGGTCGTGCCCCGCCAGGTCCCTGGCGTCGCGGGGCGTGCCCCGGCGGGCGAGATAGGCGGGGGCGGCGGAGAGCCCGTAGCGCTCCAGGCCGAGGCGGCGGGCCACCAGCGAGCGCTCCCGGGGGCGGAAGAGCCGGAGGGCCACGTCGGCTTCGCCGCGGGTGAGGTCGAGCACGCGCACCTCGGCGCGCAGCTCGACGGTGAGGCCAGGGTGCGCCTCGAGGAAGGCCGGGAGCGCGGGACAGAGGACGCAGGTGGCAAAGCCGTCCCCGCAGGTGATCTTCACGGTGCCGGTGGGCCGCTCGTCGGCGCCGGTGAGCGTTCGCTCCGCCTCCAGCATCTCCGCCTCGACGCGCTCGGCCCGCGCGAGCAGGGCCCGCGCCACGGCGGTCGGCGCCAGGCCCTCGGGCGTCCGCGTGAAGAGGCGCGCCCCGGCGTCCTGCTCCATGGAGGCGATCCGCCGGCCGATGGTGGTGGGGGCGACGCGCAGGGCGCGGGCCGCCCCGGCGTGACTGCGGGTCCGGTGCACCGCGAGGAACACCCGGAGGTCGTCCCAGTCGAGCACGGCCGCGAGCATGCCAGGCCCCGTGCAGAAATGCACGTCCGGCGTGCGCCTTCGTGCAGCTTCGCCGGAGAGCTCGCAGGAGCAGAATCCCGCTCGAGGGTCGCGGATCCCGCGGCCGCGAAGGGAGCAGGTCATGGCGACGAGCGAGATCGAGGACCGGAGGTTGGGCAGCGTGGAGACGTGGAGAGCGAGGCAGGACGAGACCCGCCGGCTCTTGCCGGGCCGGCGCGGGATCACGGTGCGGGTGGAGGAGGGGCTCCTCCTCGTCACCCAGGCCGGCGACCCGGAGGACCACGTCCTCGGACCGGGCGAGGAACTGCGGCTCGAGGGATCGGGCCTGGGCGTCGCCTGGGCGTTCCGGCCGTCGCGCGTCCTCGTCGTCCGCGGTGGGGCCGAGGGCGTCGCCGCACGTTCCGAGCGCGGCGTGCCGCGGGCCGCTTGAGGTTCTCCGGGGTCCGCGCGGCCGAGAGCCGTGCCGAGGCGCTCGGCCGGATCAGTCCAGGGGCGCGGGGACCAGCTCGAACCGCCTCCAGGCTCCGCGGCGGAAGCGCAGCCACAGGAGGAGGGCGAGGAGGCCCAGGTAGGCGACGAGCCAGGCCGCCGCGGCCATCTCGCCCCCGCCGAGCCGGCGCACCGAGATCCAGCTCCCGGGCGCGAAGACGAGCCACGCCAGGGCGATCCGCGTCCACATCGTGAAAACGGTGTCCCCGGCGGCGCGCAGGGCCTCGGCGAGCGTGGCGGCCGCAGCGTCGAAGAGCTGCCAGGCCGCCGAGAGCACGAGCATGCGGCGGCCCGTCTCGAGCAGGGCGGCGCCGGCGAGCGGGTCTCCGGCAAACGGGCCGAAGATGCGGTCCGGGACGAGGAGGTAGGCGAGGCCCACCGCCCCCTGCCAGGTCGCGGTCGCCGTGAAGGTGAGCCGGACGATTCGGGGAACGTCGTCCCGCGCGCCGGCGCCGATGGCCTGCCCGACTAGGATGGCGCCCGCGCTGGCGAGCCCGAAGGCGGGCATGAACGACACCGAGTTGACCTGGACCACCGTGAGCAGCGCCGCGACCGGCGTCGTGCCGAGCCCGGCCACCACCACGTTCACGAAGAAGGCGTAGGCCAGGAACTCGAAGAACCAGTTCAGGCCGGAGGGGATGCCGAAGCGCAGCATCCGCACGAGCTCGCGGCCGGAGAGGCGCGGAACGACGCCGCCCGCGCGTCGGCCCTCCACGAGGAACACGGCGAGGAGCCCGGTGAAGGCGGCGCCGGTCGAGAGTGCGCTCGCGAGCGCCGCGCCCCGCACGCCCATGGCCGGAGCGCCCCAGTGGCCGTCGATGAGGATCCAGTTCCCCAGGACGTTCATGACCATGGAGGCGACGCCGGCCCGCATGGGGAGCCGGGTGTTCCCGAGCCCGCCGTAGTAGTTGCCCAGTGCCTCGAGCCCGACTGCGGCGCCGCCCGACCAGATCCGGACGGCGAGGTACTCGGCCATGGCGCCGCGCACGTCGGGGGCGTAGTCGAGCCGGGCCAGCACAGCGCCGGCGAGAGGCGCTCCGGCGACCCCCACGACCTGGGTGGCGGCGGCGACGGCGAGCCCGTAGAAGGCGTAGCGGCGGGCTCCGGCCAGGTCGCCGCGGGCGAAGAGCTGGGCGGAGAAGGAGGAGACGATGAACACCACGCCCATGGGGAGGATGAAGAGGGCGAAGGTGTTCGTCGCGCCGCCGGTGGTGGCCGCGAGCGCCTCCTCGCCGAGGTGCGCCACCATGGCGGCGTCGCAGATGCCGACCACCACCTGGGACGACCGGGAGACGACGAGGGGCCAGGCCAGGGCGAGAAGTACCCGGAGCGAGGGAACCGCCCGGGGAGCGGGCTCCACCTAAGCCCTCCGGCGCCTGCGGCGGCGCTGGCGCGCGGCGGCCGGGCCCGCGGGCAGCTGCACCCCGGAGTCGTCGAGCGACTGCGGCCGCTCCTCGTGCAGGCCCGGCAGCGAGACGACGAACTCGGCGCCCCCGCCGGCCGCCGCGTTCACCGCGACCGTGCCCTGGTGGGCCTTCACGATGCGCTGGCAGATGGCCAGACCGAGCCCGGTGCCCTTCTCCTTGGTGGTGTAGAAGGGCACGAAGATGCTCTCCCGCGCCTCGTCGGGGACGCCGGGGCCGGTGTCGCGGAAGCACACCTCGACCGTGTCGCTGCGCGCGGAGGCCTCCCGCCATAGGGCTATCTCGTCGCGCGCGCGCCGGGTGGAGACCGTCAGCCTCCCGCCCTGGGGCATGGCCTGGATGGCATTCAGCGCCAGGTTCAGGAACACCTGCCTCAGCTGCTCGGCGTCGCAGCTCACGCGGGGGAGGTCCTCCGCGACCTCGAGCACGACGTTCACCGACGGAGGCACGTCGCCGGAGAGCAGCTTCAGCGTGCGCTGGAGGATGTCGTTCACGTCCCCCGGGGCCATCGTGCTCTTGAGCGGCCGCGAGTAGTCGAGGAACTGGTTGACCACTCCGTTCAGCCGGTCCACCTCCTCGATGATGATCTCCAGGAACTGCTTGTCGTCCTGCGGGAGCTTCGCCGGGTCGAGGTACTGGGTGGCTCCCTTGATGGCGGCGAGGGGGTTGCGGATCTCGTGCGCCAGGCCCGCCGCCATCTCGCCGAGCGCGGCCAGGCGGTCGCGCTCCTTCATCTGCTGGTAGAGCTTGGAATTCTCGATGACGAGCGCGCAGCGGTCGGCCACCTCGATGAGGGATGCGATCTCGTCCGAGGCGAAGGCCTCGGGCACGCGCTCGTCCCAGCAGCCGAGGAACCCGACCACCCGGTCTGCGGCCGCGAGTGGCATGCAGATCCCGGCCTTCATCTTGGCCATGGCGGCCCGCGCGTCGGAGAGCCGCTGCAGCTCCTCGGCGGCGGACGCGGAGGCGCCCGCGACGGGGGCGTCCTGTGCCGGTCCCGGCGGGAGCAGCGCCCGGAGCTCGGCGAGCCGCCGGTCGATGTTCTCGAGGAGGATGGCCTTCTGGCCACTCCCGGTCGCGGCCAGGAGGTCGCGAGCGGTCGCGGGCTCGAGGAACGCGGCGGGCGGCGGCCCGCGGCAATCGAGCAACCGGTAGCCCGGCCGGTCGTCCGCCACGAGCCACAGGGACGCGTGCGTCACCCGCCGCGTCTCGGTGAGGCCGTCGAGCAGGACCGTGGCGAGCTGGCTCGGATCGATGACGTTGGCGATCCGGTCGCGGAGCGCGTCGAGCTGCCGCACCAGCTCGTAGCGCTCTCGGAACAGCGTCGCCGCCACCCACTCCTCCACCTTCTCGCGCATGGGCTCGAAGAGGGAGAGGATGACGAGCGAGGCGACGAGGGTGTTGAAGTAGAACAGCTCGGGGCGGTTGCCTACCCAGGAGACGAGCCCGCCGTAGATGGCCACGAGCACGAGGCCGAGCGCCGTGACGACCACGATCTTGCCGAGGAACTCGTGCAGGTCGAGGAGGCGGTGGCGCTGCAGGGTCTGCGAGAGGAAGAAGAGGAAGAGCGTGAGGGAGATGAAGCCCAGCCCCTCCAGGGAGTAGGGGAGGCCGAAGCGGGGCAGGAGGTCGAGGGCGGACAGGACCACCGCCACCACCGCGCCGACGACGAGGTAGCGCAGGCGGGCCCGCTCGACGCGGGTCGGGGCGGCGAGCAGCTTGCCCCACAGGACCGAGAGCACCGCCGCGAGGCCGCCCACCACGTAGATGGTGACGAGCAGCTTCGCGAACTTGCTGTAGACGAGGGGCGAGACCGCCACCACGATGCCGGAGAGCGATCCGGCCAGCATGGCGTTGCGCGCGCGCCGCGCCGGCCGCCGGGCGACGCCGAGGAACTCGAGGAAGAAGGCGAGGGCCGCGGCGGGGAGGAGCGCTCCGGCGGCGACCGCCACGCGCTCGGACAGGGTGCGGAGGACGTCGGCGGGCGGCCAGCGGTGGACGAACTCGGCCGCCGAGTAGACGAACAGGTCGAGCGAGAGCAGCGCGAAGAGCGTGAACACCCGGGGGCGGTTCGCGCGCAGCAGGGCCGCCCCGGCGAGCGCCAGGGTGACGATGGCGGCGAGGAGCGCGGCCTGGATGCGGATGTCCACCTTTGCCATCCTAAGCCAGGACGGCCGCCCGCGCGCGCCTCCGGCCGTGGAATGCGAGGCGGGTCCGGGGGGTTCAAAGAGGGCGGCGGAGTCGGCTCGGAACTTGACCGGGGAGGCGTGCGCGCCCCACTCTCGGGAGGGAAGCATGCTGGCCCTCCCAATCGCGCTCCTCGCCCTGGCCGCCCGGGCATCCGATCCCGGCGTCGTCACGGAGGCAGACGTCCGCCCGCTCTTCGACGACGGGCCGCTCGCAGCCGCCAAGCAGGCGTTCGACGCCGAGCGCTGGGAGGAGGCGGAGCGCGCCTTCGCGGGGAGCCCCAGTCCCGAGGCCCGTTACCTTCGCGCCGTGGCGCTCGTCTGGGGCCACCGGGGGGAGGAAGCTGTCCAGGCGCTCTCCGGGCTCGGCGAGGCGCTGCCCGCCGTCGCCGACCGGGTCCAGTACTGGACCGGCCGGGCCCTCGACGAGGCCGACCGGCGCCGCGAGGCCTCGGAGGCCTACGCGCGCGTGCCGGAGGGCTCGTTCCTCTGGGCGGAGGCGCGGCTCGGGATGGCGCGGGCCCTCCATGCCGTCGGCGATGCGGCCGCCGCGGAAGCCGCCGTGGCGCCGCTCCTCGGGGGCGCCGCCCCGTCCGACCTCTCGCGCCCGGATGCGGCGGCCACGGCGCTTCTCCTCGCCGGACAGATCCGCGCCGCCGGGGAGGGGGCAGCCGCCGCGGGCGAGGCGCGCAAGGCCTTCCTCGCTTGCTGGGCCCGCCACCCACTCGCCCCCGAGTCGCGGGAGTGCCTCTCGCGCGCACGGGCCCTCCCCGGGGCGGCGGGCGCGCCGCCCGGCCCGGAGGACGCGCTCTCCCGGGCGGAGGTGCTGCTGGAGGCGAACCGGAACGGCGCCGCGCTTCAGGAAGTGGCGCGCATCGCCGGGAGCCTCCCGGCGGCGTCGGCGCGCGAGCCGTTGGGTTGCCGCGCGGCGTACGTCCGCGGCCGCGCCTACCGGAAGGAGCGGGACTACGCGCGGGCGATCCAGGCCCTGAAGCCGGTCGTCGAGCGCTGCACCGACCGGGCCGTCCGGGCGCGGGCCCTGTACGTGCTCGCCGGGGCCTCGGCCAACGCCGCGCCCCCGGACGGCGTCGCCTTCTACCTGCGCCTCGCGCGCGACTACCCGGACCACGCCTACGCGGACGACGCGCTCTTCTTCGCCGCCGACCTCCTCGTCAAGGAGGGCAAGGTGGAGGAGGCGCGCAGGGCGCTCTCCGATCTGGTGACGCGCTACCCGAAGGGCGACTACCGTCCCGAGGCCCAGTTCCGCCTCGCCTGGCTCGCAAGGCGCGCCGGGGACGTGGACGCCGCCATCGCCGCCTTCGCGCGCATCGCCGCCGAGTACGAGGAGAGCGATCCCTACGAGCACGCGCGGGCAGCCTACTGGCGCGCCCGGCTCCTCGCCGCCCGCGGCGGTCCAGGCGACGTCGAGGAGGCCCGCGCGGCCTGGTCCGGTCTCGCGGCGCGCCACCCCGCGGACTACTACGGGCTCCTCTCCCGGAGCCGCCTCGCCGAGGCGCCAGGCGCTCCGGACCCCGCGGTCCCGCCCGCCGCCACCGCGCCGGCGCAGGAGGGCTTCCGGTATGCGCTGGGGCCGCTCGCCGGGGACCCGCACCTCCGGGCCGGGCTCCAGCTCCTGCGCATGGGGCTCGCCAGGGCCGCGGCGGACGAGCTGGGCGCGGTGGACCGGAAGCGCGCCACCCTCGCGAACGGCGACCCGGAGCCCCTCCTCCTCCTCGCCGTCCTCCTCGAGATGGCGGGGGACCACCGCGGCGCCCATAACCTGCTCCGCACCCAGGGTCGGGTCGCGCTGCGGCAGGCGCCCTCGGCCTCGAACCTGCGCGTCTGGAGGGCGGCCTATCCGCCGGCCTGGCGCGCCGAGGTGCAGAAGTGGGCACCGGTGGCGGGGGTGCCGGTGGACCTGCTGCAGGCCATCATGCGGGAGGAGAGCGCTCTCGACCCCCTCGTGGTCTCCGCGGCGGGCGCGGTGGGGCTCACCCAGCTCATGCCGGCCACCGCCCAGGACGCGGCGCGGCGCCTCCGGATCGGCCGGCCCACCCAGGCCGACCTCACGAACGCCGCCCTCAACATCCGGCTCGGGGCGGTGCACCTCGGCGACCTCCTGCGGCGCTTCGGGGGCTCGGCGCCGCTCGCCGTGGCGGCCTACAATGCCGGCGACACGCCGGTCCGGGCGTGGTGGCGGGCGCGCTCGGTGCTCGCGCTCGACGAGTTCGTCGAGGAGATTCCGCTCCAGGAGACCCGCGGCTACGTGAAGCGGGTGCTGCGTTCCTACGCCGCCTACCGGCTCCTCTACGGCACGCCGACCGAGGACGCCCTGCACCTGGGCCAGGCGCTGCCGCAGCCGAGGTAGCCGCCCGGCCCCGCCGTGCGCGGCCCCCGGCCCCGTGATAGGCTTCCCGGGTCGTATGCTCGACACCGGCGTCCTCGTCCTCAACCGGGTCTACCGCCCCGTCCACGTCACCTCGGTCCGGCGCGCCTTCGGCCTGCTCTACCAGGGCGCCGCGAAGGCCATCGACGAGCAGTTCCAGCTGTTCGACTTCGACAGCTGGAGCGCGCTGGCGGCGGCGGCGCACCACGACGCCATCCACACCGTGAGCCGGCGCATCCGGGTGCCGCGGGTCATCGTGCTGCTCGCGTACGAGCACATGCCCAAGACGCGGGTCCGCTTCTCGCGGTTCAACATCTACGCCCGCGACGAGTCCACGTGCCAGTACTGCGGCCGCCGCTTCTCCCGTGCCGAGCTGAACCTCGACCACGTCGTGCCGCGCTCGCGCGGCGGATCGACGAGCTGGGAGAACGTGGTGTGCTCCTGCGTTCCCTGCAACCTCAGGAAGGGCGGGCAGACGCCGGACGAGGCGGGGATGAAGCTGCTCCGGTCGCCGGCGCGGCCCCGCTGGACCCCCATGTTCCGCAGCGCCACACGGCGGGCCTTCTACCGGGAGTGGCGGCCCTTCCTGTCCATGGTCGACGCCGCCTACTGGAACGCCGAGCTTTTGGAGTAGCCGGGCTCTTGCCGTAGGATCGCGGCGATGGCCGAAGGACCCACCCTCAAGCTCGTCAGCCCGCCGCCCCCCCGGGAGAAGCGGGTGCGTCCCTCCGTCCCGCGGCGGGGAGCGCGCAACCGCCGCATCATCTCGGTGGGGGGAGGGAAGGGCGGCATCGGCAAGAGCCTCATCTCCGCCAACATCGGCATCGAGCTGGCGCGGCGGGGGCGGCGCGTCGTGCTCGTCGACGCCGACCTCGGCGGCGCCAACCTGCACACCTGCCTCGGGATCGACCTGCCGAGGAGGACCCTCTCCGACTTCATCGAGCGGCGCATCGAGCAGATCGAGGACGTGGTCACGCCGACGGGCATCGCCGGCCTCGGCCTCATCTCCGGCGCCATGGACCACCTCGACGCGGCGAACCCGCGCTACGCCCAGAAGATGCGGCTCTTGCGCCACGTCCAGGCCATGGACGTGGACTACGCCATCCTCGACCTCGGCGCCGGAACGCACCTCAACGTCCTCGACTTCTTCCTCGTGTCGGACCACGGGCTGCTCGTCCTCGTACCGGAGCCCACGGCAGTGGAGAACGCCTACCGGTTCGTCAAGGCCGCCTTCTGGCGCCGCATGCGCAACGTGGCGTCGGTCTTCGGCTACGATCCGCTTCTGCGCTCGATGCTGGCCACGGCCACGTTCAGGAGCCCGGTGGAGCTGGTCGCGGCCATCGCCGAGCGGGACCCCGAGGCGGGCCAGACGCTGACCCGCCAGCTGCGCAACTTCCGCCCCCGCCTCGTCGTCAACCAGGCGCGCACCGTCCAGGACGTGGAGATCGGCGGTGCGGTGGTGACCGCCTGGAGGAAGTACTTCGGGCTGGAGATGGACTACCTCGGGGCCATCGACTACGACGACGACATGTGGCGTACCGTGCGGGCGCGGCGGCCGCTCCTCGTGGAGTCGCCGGGCTCGCGCGCGGCGCGCGCCATCGGCCGCGTCGTGGACGGGCTGCTCGCCCTCGACCTCGCCGCGGCCCGGGGCGAGAGGGCGAAGTGAAGGCCATCGCCGAACAGTCCCTCTACGAGATACTGGAGGTCCGGGCGGACGCCGCGCCCCACGAGATCGCGCAGGCGTACGAGCGGGCCCGGGCCATCTACGCCCCGAACTCGCTCGCCGTCTACACGCTGGTGGCGCCCGAGGAGGCGGCGGCCTTCGTCCGGCGCATCGAGGAGGCCCGTTCCGTGCTCCTCGACCCCGATGCGAGGGCCCGGTACGACGCCGCCCTCCCGCGCGGGGACCTTCCGCCCTCCGCTCCGGCACCCCTGCCGCCCGTCATCCCGCCGGTGAAGGCCGAGCCGGGTCCCGCTCCCGACGGGGGGACCGCGGCGCCCGCAGAGGCGGCCGCAGCCGGGCCGGCCGAGGCCGCGGCGCCAGCGGCGACGCCCCCTGCGGCCCAGACGCCCGCAGCGACCTCGCCCCCGCCCGCGAGCGCGCCCCAGTCCACGAGCGCGCCCCCGGCCACGAGCGCGCCCCC
>Ga0153915_10005945_pt1 | contig 11382 bp, 5 predicted proteins | sample Opewatmetagenome_2_FD_107003 | JGI IMG/M metagenome (GOLD analysis project Ga0153915, IMG submission 107003) | Freshwater wetland microbial communities from Ohio, USA - Open water 3 Core 3 Depth 3 metaG | ecosystem: Environmental > Aquatic > Freshwater > Wetlands | place: USA: Ohio, Lake Erie...
AATTACTTAGCGGAAGTTCTCGGGCCGGAACCGCTCGGTTCCGGGATTGGCAATCCCGAAAACGGACAGTACGGACGACCATCACTGCGAGCCACCCAGCCGGCAAGCAGCTCCTCTTGCCATCACTAAGACACCGGATCCCCATCAAGGGTTTGCCCCGCGAGCGAAGCACGGGCCGGTATATTCTCAACTCCGCCTCCCCTGGACAGACCGTGCACGCCTTTCGAACCACTCTGATCCTCGTCCTTGCCACCTCCAGTGCCCTGCTCCTCGGCGCCCAGGAGCCGGCACGGCCAAGGGCGCGCGCACTCGGGGTCGCCCCCGGGACGCTGCCGCCCGGCCCGCTCAACGCGATCACCGACGTCGCGGGGGTACGGGTCGGGCAGGCCACGGTACGCGAGGGCGACTCGGTCCGCACCGGCGTCACCGCCATCCTCCCGCACGGCGGGAACCTGTTCCAGGATCGGGTGCCGGCAGCGATCCACGTTGGGAACGGATTCGGGAAGCTCCTGGGCGTCACTCAGGTCGCCGAGCTTGGCGAGCTGGAGACGCCCATCCTGCTCACCTGCACCCTGTGCGTGTGGAAGGCCGCTGATGCGCTGGTCGGCGAGTTGCTGGCCCAGCCCGGCATGGAGCAGGTCCGGTCGATCAATCCAGTGGTCGGCGAGACCAACGACGGTTACGTGCTCAACGCCATCCGCCAGCGGCCCATCTCGGAGCGCGACGTGCGAAGCGCACTCGCGACGGCCAGCACTGGGCCGGTGGCGGAAGGCAGCGTCGGGGCCGGCACGGGTACCATCGCGTTCGGCTGGAAAGGCGGCATCGGGACCTCGTCCCGCCGCGTCCAGGCGGCGGATAGCAGTTGGACGGTCGGTGTCCTGGTGCAGACCAACTTCGGGGGAGACCTCCAGATTCTGGGAGTGCCGGTAGGGCGGGCGCTGGGCCGCAAGGGTGTCACGCGCGCGGGAGAAGCGCAGGGCCGGAAGGGCTCCATCATGATCGTGGTAGCCACGGACGCGCCTCTCTCGGTCCGCAACCTGGGCCGTCTGGCGTCGCGGGCGATCATCGGCCTCGGCCGCACCGGCTCGGTCGGGGACAACGGCTCGGGCGACTACGTCATCGCCTTCTCCACCCATCCGGCAGTCCGCCGTCAGCGCGGGGCTCCTCGACTCGCGCTGGCCGATCTTGGCAACGACGAGGTGTCGGGGCTGTTCGAAGGGGTGGTGGAGGCGACCGAGGAGGCGATCTACAACTCGCTCTTCACCGCCACGACGGTCCGCGCCAACGGGAACACGGTGGAAGCGCTGCCGGTGGGGGATGTGCTGCGGATTCTGAAGGAGCGGGGCGCTATCGGGCGGTAGTGGTTGGCCTTTGGCCATTGGCGCCCCATGTGAAGCGACCCTCCCAGCGCATCGCAAGGAGGGTCGCTTACACGGAACAGCCAATGGCCAAAGGCCAACGGCCTACTGGTCGCTTACCCGGAACGGCCAACGGCCTACTGGCGGCAGCTCCCCTTCGGGTCGGGCTTCGGGTGATCCACCACCACGCGATGGTCCAGGTTCGCCACCCGCATGGCCACGTCCGCTACCAGCCGGTCGACCCGGGTCATGTGGGCGTAGTCGATGTACTCCGGCTCGTCGGTCACCTGGTGATAGTCCGAGTGTCCGCCGGTGGTGAAGAACGCGATCGGGATGCCGTAGCGGGCATACTCGTAGTGATCGCTGCGGCAGTAGATGTTCATCGGATGCCCGTTGGCGTCCATAGAATAGTCGAACACCAAGCCGTGCTTGCCCTCGGTGTTCACCTTCTCGATCAGGTCGCCCAGCTCGGTCGAGAGCCGCCGCGAACCCACGATCTGCAGGTAGTTCGGGTTGCCCCGCAGGACGGCGCCCTCGCTGGAAGCGCCGGTCACGTCCCACCCGTCGCCCCGCCCCACCATGTCCATATTGAGCTGTGCCACGATCGAGTCGCGTGGCACGGTGGGGTGATCCGTGAAGAACGCCGAGCCGAGCAGGCCGCGCTCCTCGCCCACGTGCCAGACGAACAGCACCGAGCGCTTGAACCCTTTCTTCACCGACGCCAGCCTCTCCGCGATCTCCAGCACGCTGACCGAGCCGGACCCGTCATCGTCCGCGCCGTTGGAGATCGAGTCCGGCCGTGCGCTGTCAGGATGCTTGGCACGCCAGGCCGCCAGCTCCGCGTTGACCTGCTGCTGCTGCTCGGGAGTGGCCTGCCGGTTCCCATCCTCCGCGCCACCCGGCCGGACGATGTGGAGGAAGATCCGCATCGAATCGTGGTCGACCGGACGCGCGGTCATACCGATGTGGTCGTTGTGCGCGCCGATGGCGACGTACTGGCCCTTGAGCGCCGGATCGCGGCCCGGGAGCATCGCGACCACGTTTCGGGCCGGGAAGGGCATCGGGGCAGTGGTGATCCGGAGATCGAGCGATGCGGGCTTGCCGGCCCCGCCGGCGGTCAGCTGCTCGAGGGGTGCGTCGAACAGCTTGGCCGCGCCGGCACGGGTCAGCAGGATCGTTGGCCGGGAGGCGGCGCTGCTCGCCGCTGCGGGGTCGTCCACGAACGTGGAGGGCCGGCGGAGGAACGCCAGCAGCGGATCGGGCGCAATCACGGCGACGGCGGCGGCGGTCGGCGCCACTCTGGTCGCGCTCCGAATGGCCCTTCCCCCTGCCGGCCCCTCCGGCATCAGGTACACCGCCAGCTTCCCCGACACCTGCTCGTCGCTGGCCATGCCGGCCGAGTCGCCGAGGGTGCCGCCGTAGATGACCGGAAGATCGGTCTGGCTGAGCGACGCGCTTCCACGGGCGGCCCATTCCGTCCCGAACGCCACCGCCGCGCCCCCGGCGGTCAGCGAAGATGCGGAGTCCACGCTCCGGGTCTTGAACGGGAGGGTCTGGAAGTAGGTGCCGTCATCCCCCATCGGGACCAGGCCCAGCCGCTTCACCTCCCGCGCGATGTAGTCGGTGCCACGGACGTTCCCGGCGCTGCCGGCATCGCGGCCCTGCATCGAGTCGTCGGCGAAGATGTACAGCCGAGTCATCAGGTCCTCGGCCGTAATGTCCGGCCGGGTAGGCTTGGGGGCGTGCGTCCGTGGGAGCACGGGCGCCGGGGCGGGCACGACCTCGGTCGGGACTCCGGGGGCGTCCGGGGCCTGGGCGACGAGGGACGCCGGAAGCAGCAACAGGAGCGCACTACAAGAGGAGATTCGCATCAAGACGCCTGGCTTGGGGTAGGTAGGGTCTGGGGTGGCAAAGGTTCCCATAATACGCGGCACCCTCCCCGAATGCTGAGGAGTGGGGACCAGGGACGGGACGGACAAGAAACAACGAGCCTTCGGGCTTCCTTTGTGATCCGCCCGGCCGGTACTTTTCGGACGGGGAGCCCTGACCTGCCCATCATGCGGGGGGAAGTGCATGCTTGACCGGAGCCTTCGACGTACCTGCCTCTGCCTGGTATTGGTTCTGATCGGCCGCGGCGCGGCTGTGGCGCAGCAGCCCCCCGCCCAGAACCCCGATTCCGGCACCCGCTGGGTGGTGGACCTGCCCCATTCCCAGATCGACTTCCGGGTGCGCCACCTGCTCGGCCGGGTGCGGGGGACGTTCACCAACTGGTACGCGGTGATCGTCACCCACGACCGCCAGTGGAAGAACGGGCGGGTCAACGTGACGGTGCAGACCGCGAGCCTCAGCACCGGGAACGCCTATCGTGACGCGGACCTGCGTTCTCCCAAGTTCTTCGCCACCGACAGCTTCCCCGAGCTGACCTTCAGGGGCACCGGCCTCGCCGTCGGGGATTCCACGCTGGAAATCCCCGGGCTGCTGAGCATCAAGGGGCACTCCCATCCGGTCACCCTCAAGGGAGTGTACCGCGGCATTGCCGATGATGGCCAGCACCACGAACGGATCGCCTTCGAGGCCACCACGATCCTGGACCGCCGGGACTACGGGCTGGAGTACAACCAGACCATCGGCCCGAACACTCTGATCGGCAACGAGGTCGAGATCACCATCGCACTCGAGGCGGTGCGGGTGAACTAGGAGTCATGCTGCCGGAGCCGGCCAGAGTGCCCAGCTCTGGGCCGCCTGCTGCGCGCGACCCGCGCCCAGTGCAACCTTGGCACGTCTACACCCGTCTAAGAAGGCAACCCAGTCTCAGGCGGCCAGGGATTGTCCTCATTCGTGGGCATCCTCTTCGCATTGCAGGCCACACAGGTCGCCAGCGCCCTGCCGGTTCCCGTTCCAGAAGGAATCCCCGCGACCGTCAGCGCCCTGTCCGCCGTCCGCGCGGCGACACCGCCGGTGCTGGACGGCCGGGACGACGATCCGGTTTGGGCCCTGGCACCGGCAATCACCGGATTCCGGGAGGTTCGTCCGTCGGAAGACGCCGAGCCGAAGCAGCGTACGGTCGCGAAGGTCTCGTACGACGCCCGGAATCTCTACGTGTTCGTACGGGCGTACGACGCGGCTCCTGACAGTATCGTTCGGTTGCTTTCCCGGCGGGACGTCCAGACCGCCTCCGACCAGATCATCGTGATGGTCGACTCCTACCACGACCGGCGAACCGGCTACGAGTTCGCGGTCAATCCGGCAGGAGTGAAGGCCGACTACGCGATCTACGACGACGGCAACGAGGACAGCGCCTGGGACGGGATCTGGGATGCCGCCACCCAGATCGACTCCCTGGGGTGGACCGCGGAGTTCCGCATCCCGCTGTCCCAGCTGCGCTACCCCTCCGGGAGTACCCGCACGTTCGGCTTCCTGATCTGGCGGTCCATTCAGCGTTACACCAGCCAGATGTCGTGGCCGCTGTACCGCCAGTCGAAGACCGGCTTCGTCTCCCAGTTCGGGGAGCTGACCGGACTCAGCGACCTGGCCCCGCCGCGGCGTGCCGAGCTGACGCCCTATCTCGTCACCAAGAGCGAGCCCATTCCCGATGGTGACGGTTTCGACCGGCACCAGGGGGTGAACCTGGGAGCGGACCTCAAATACAGCATCGCCTCCAACCTCACCCTCAATGCCACGGTGAACCCCGATTTCGGCCAGGTAGAGGCCGATCCCGCGGTGCTCAACCTCACTGCCTTCGAGACCCAATTTCAGGAGCGGCGGCCCTTCTTCGTGGAGGGTCGCGGTCTGTTCAATTTCGACGTCAACTGCAACGCGGTGAACTGCAGCGGCGAAGGGCTGTTTTACTCCCGCCGGATCGGCCGCGCGCCGGAGCTCGGCGACCTGTACGGCAACGAAGCCTCGGCCAAGTCCACCACCATCATCGGCGCGGCCAAGATCACCGGCCGCCTCCCGGGCGGTCTGGGCCTCGGAGTACTCAGCGCCGTCACCGATCACGAGACCGGTCCGGGCAAAGCCACCATCGAGCCCACCGCCAACTACTCGGTGGTGCGGCTCACCCAGGACTACGACAGCGGCAACGGCAGCGTGGGATTGATGTTCACCGGTGTCAACCGGTGGCTCGACAGCTGGAGCGAACCCTACCTTCACCGCAACGCCTACGTCGGCGCACTCAATTTTCGGCAGCGTCTTTTCGGGAACCGATACGAAGTTGGCGGGGCGATGGACCTGAGCCGAGTGGCTGGCAGCCGGTCCGCAATCCTTTCTACCCAGACGGACCCCGTGCACTTCTACCAGCGGCCCGACGGGGACCTCCGGGTGGACTCGACCAGGACTTCGCTGCCGGGAGACGCAGAGGAGATCCACTTCGGAAAGCATGGGGGACAACGTCTCAAGTTCGAAACCAGCTATTCGCGCCGCTCGCCCGGGTTCGAGATCAACGACCTGGGCTTCCTGCTGCAGGCGGACCAGCAGAGCTGGAACAACTGGATGGGCCTCCGGTTCAACCACCCCAATAGGCTGTACCAGTCACTGAACTGGAACTTCAATTGGTGGCAGTTCTGGAGCGCCGGCGGGCTGGCGACCGAGCGGGCGGCCAACACCAACATGCACGTGCAGCTCAACAGCAGGTGGTGGCTGCATGCCGGCGGCACGGTCGGCCAGCTGGGGACTACCTTTTGCGACCGCTGCGCCCGGGGCGGACCAGCGCTCAGGCAGGACCCGTACATTGCCCCGTGGATGGGTCTCGAAGGGGATTCCCGGAGGCCGCTGGTGCCGTTCATGTGGATCAACTACTCGCGGGCGGACGGCGGCCGATCCCGCCGGATCAACCTCAACCCCGAGCTGGATCTCAAGGTGGCAAGCCGGTTCACCACCTCGCTCGCCGTTGACTACACCCGCAACCGGAACGACTCCCAGTGGTTCCAGAACTACAGCGACAGCCTGACCGGGCTTCAGCACTTCACCTTTGCCCACCTGGAGCAGACGACGGTAGGCCTGACCTGGCGTCTGGACTATACGTTCACTCCGACCATGTCACTCCAGCTGTATGCCCAGCCGTTCATTGCCAAGGGGACATACAGCAACGTGCGTGAGCTCGCCACTCCGAGGGCCGCCAGCTACAACGCGCGATTCCAGCCCTACGCCGACACATCAGTCAGCAAGAATCCCGGCGGCTTCAATCTCAAGCAGTTCCGCTCCAATGCGGTGTTCCGCTGGGAGTACCGGCCCGGCAGCACCCTCTTCGTGGTATGGAGTCAGGGACGCGACGGCTCCGATGACCGGCCGGGTCGCGGCAGTTACGACAACAACCTCGGCGACCTGTTCTCGCTACCGTCGCAGGACACCTTCCTCGTAAAGCTGTCCTACTGGCTCAGCTGGTAACGTGGTATTGCGGCTCACTCCTGATGCCGGGGCCTGCTGGAAGCATTAATCCGATTGCTCTAGTCTGGATTCCGGGGTAGCTTGGCTCATCACCTGCTAGACAGACCGAATTTCAGACAGTAGCTCAACCTCGAAGACGCTTCCCCCGACATAAGCAGACCCGGCGAAAGCCCGCGACGCAAAGCCACGGGTCCTCGCCTTTTCCGCCCGCGCCACCGCCGAGCCGCCGCAGCCCCGGCTCGGTGCATCCCTGTGACCTCCAGCATGAGAAGAACCGCCCGGTTTGGCCGTTCCACGTGCTAGTGCCCGGAGCAGTGTTCCGCCGAATCACCCCCAATTCGGTCGAGGCCCCCCATGTCACCGCGACTTTCACGGCATTCCTTCAAGCTCGTCCCCAGTCGTTCGAGGTCCTGGATGAAGTTCGGCTTGGCTCTGGTCGCGGGGATCGCCGTGGCGGCAGGCTGCGGGGACGGTGGTGGCACCGAGGTACAGGCAGACTTTTCGCTGTCGCTCACGCCGGCCGCCCTCACGATCATCCAGGGCGCAACCGGCAACACCACGGTCACCATCACCCGCACCAGCTTCACCGATGCCGTGACGCTGAGCGTGGGAAATCTCCCCGCCGGTGTCACCGCTTCGTTCAACCCGGCGGCCCCCACCGGGGACAACTCGACTCTCACCTTGACCGTCGGCGCGGCGGTGGCTACTGGGGACTACAATCTCACCGTGGACGGGACCGGCACGGCCGGCAACCGCTCCACACCGCTCACTCTCACCGTGAGCGCACCACCTGACTATGCGCTCTCGCTCGCCCCGGCGGCCCTGACCATCGTTCAGGGCGCCAACGGCAACACCGCGGTCACCTTGACCCGGACCAACTTCACCGGCGCGGTGACGCTGAGCCTGGGCGGCGCGCCGGCAGGCGTCACCGGAGCGTTCAACCCGGCGGCTCCCACCGGGACCGCCTCCACCCTCACGGTGAGCGTGGGAGCGGCGGTGGCCGCTGGAGTCTATAACCTCACCGTCGACGGGACCGGCACGCCCGGTAACCGCTCGACACCCCTCACCCTCACGGTCACCGCGGCTCCACCAGACTACGCGCTCTCGCTCGCACCGGCGGCGTTCTCAGTCGCGCCCGGCGCGAACGGGAATACGACGGTCACTCTCACACGCACCAACTTTACCGGGGCCGTGACGTTGAGCCTCGGTGGTGCGCCCGCTGGCGTCACGGGGGTCTTCAACCCGACCGCCCCCACCGGGACCAGCTCCACGCTTACCGTGACCGTGGGGGCCGCGGTCGCTCCGGGGGTCTACAACCTGACGGTGGACGGGACCGCGACGGCGGGGAACCACTCGACCCCGCTCACCCTGACGGTCACTACCCTGCCCGACTACGCCCTGTCGCTTGCTCCTGCGGCCCTTACGATCGTTCAGGGCGCCGACGGCAACACGACCGTCACCCTGACCCGGACCAATTTCACCGGGGCGGTGACGCTCAGCCTGGGCGGCGCGCCCGCAGGCGTCACCGGTTCGTTCAACCCGGCGGCTCCCACCGGCACCACCTCCACTCTCACAGTGAGTGTGGGTGCCGCGGTGGCACCCGGGGTTTACAACCTGACCGTGGACGGGACCGCGACGGCAGGTAACCACTCGACGCCGCTTACCCTCACCGTGAGTGCGGCGCCCGATTATGCGCTTTCACTCGCGCCGGCGGCGCTCACGATCGTCCAGGGCGCCAACGGCAACACCACCGTCACCCTGACCCGGACCAACTTCACCGGGGCCGTAACGCTGAGCTTGGGCGGCGCACCCGCCGGCGTCACCGGCGCTTTCAATCCGGCGGCTCCGACCGGGACGAGCTCCACGCTTACGGTCACCGTGGGGGCCGCGGTGACTCCCGGCGTCTACAACCTGACCGTCGACGGGACTGGCGCACCCGGCAACCGCTCGACCCCGCTCACGCTGACCGTGAGCGCGGCGCCCGCGGACTATGCGCTCTCGCTCAACCCCACGGCCCTCACGATTGTTCAGGGCGGCAATGGCAACACCACTGTCACCCTCACCCGGACCAACTTCACCGGCGCGGTAACGTTGAGCCTGGGCAGCGCGCCGGCCGGTGTTACCGGCGGATTCAACCCGGCAGCCCCCACCGGAACCAGCTCCACCCTCACGGTGAGCGTGGGAGCGGCGGTGGCTCCAGGGGTCTACAATCTGACCGTCGACGGCACCGGCACCCCCGGCAGCCGCTCGACGCCTCTCACTCTCACGGTGACCGCGGCCCCGGCGGACTACGCGCTGTCGCTCAATCCGGCGGCGCTCTCAATCGCGCAGGGTGGCAATGCCCCGACGACAGTGACCATCACCCGCACCAACTTCACCGGCGCGGTGACACTCAGCCTGAGCGGGGCACCGGCCGGGGTCACAGGGGCCTTCAATCCGGCCGCACCCACCGGGACCAGCTCCACGCTCACTGTCACGGTCGGTGGCGCCGTGGCACCGGGGGTCTACAACCTGACGGTGAACGGCACCGGCACGCCCGGCAACCGCTCAACGCCACTCACCCTCACCGTGACCTCGGGCGGCGGGGGCGGCAACGTCACCCTGGATTTCTCGGGCTGCGCGGTGTCGCTGCGGCCGGTGTGGTTGGCCTTCCAGGACGGCAGCGGACCCTGGATCGTGGTCGCGCCGGTCGCGAACACCTACACCTTCACCATCACCGCTCGCGGGGGCGTCACCTACGTGCTCACCCCCTCTGCGGGTAACTCGACAGTGGTGGTGCGTTACCTCACGCAAGCGGAATTCGGGACCAACAATGTTGTCTGTCCTTCACCCGGCGTCCTCAAGACGGTCAACGGAACCGTGGCGGGCGTCGGCGCAACGGAAGTCGCGCACGTCTCATTGGGCGGGGGATCGTCAGTCCTGAGCGCATTCACTGGCGGAGTCCCCAACTTCCAGATTACCTCTGTCCTGGACGGAGTTCAGGACCTGGTCGGTGCCCACCGGCCGAGTTTCACGGGCGTGGCCGACAAGGCCATCATCCGCCGCGGCCTGAACATTCCGAACAACGGCTCTATTGGAGCCACGCTCGACTTCACGATGCCTGAGGCGTTCACCCTGGACAACGCCACGATCGGGATCACCGGGCTGGTGGGCGGTGAGCAGGTGACCCAGGGCGTGAATTACAGCGGTGCCAACTGCATTGGAGGCCCGCTGTATACCGGCGTGACCGTGGCAGGGTCGAGCTTCACCGCCGCGGGCGTCCCCGCGGCCCAGCAGGTCGCGACCGACTTCCATGGCTTCTCGCTCTTCGTCCATGATCCGGCCACCAACATGACGCGGAGCACCAACCAGTTCTTCCATGCCTTCGGTGCGCGTACCCTGGCGCTGGCGGCGCTGTTCCCCATACCCACGATCACGTCGTTGGGTGGGCCCTACAAGCGCCTGCAGGCGGTGTACACGCTGCCGACCGACTACGAGCAATCGACGGCCCTCAACTACAACGATCATTCGGCCGCCGGCAAGTCCGTCAACATCAATGCGACGTTTGCCTACCTGGGCGGCACGGCCGTGACCCTCGCACTCGCAGACTACTCCGCGCTGGCTGGGTGGGACAACAACTGGGCGCCAGCCTCCGCAAACACGGCTGATTGGACGGTTATGGGTTTCGGCGGAAACACCACTTCAGGGTTCTGCACCGAGGGGGCGCGCGTCGATGTCGGGCAGGTGAGCGGCTCGAACTAGATGGATCGGTGCCGCGGCATAACCGGAGGGCCGGCCCCTGGTCGGCCCGCCGTGTGTAGGGAGGCGAACTGCGAGGCCGGGCGCCGCAAGCCGCGGCGTCGGACCCGGGCACAAGACGGGCCGGGATCGCTCCCGGCCCGCTCGTTATCCGTGCTCCGGCGACTCTCCGCGTCAGTGGAGGCCCGGAACCGATCCGGGACAGAGCACGCCCTCGAAGGTCCCGTTGTTCACGCCGCCCTCACCCGCCACGCTGGCCTGGAAGGTGCCTGACACGGTGCTGTAGTCCGCGCTGATGGTCCCGTCCGCGCGGACCGTCCCCTGGGCCGTCGACTGACTGACCGATATCTTGGTCGTCCCGTTGGCGCCGGGCGAGGCACTGCCGGTAAAGCTGATCACATCGCCCCCGCCGCTCCCCGCGGATGCGCCACGAAGGACCGTCCCGGCCACTACCATGTTGAAGCTGCCGTCCTCGACGATGTTGCCAGGTGTGATGGTGCCGCTGAACGTCCCGCAGTAGGGGTAGGCCGGCGTAACGTCGGTGGACGAGAGCGCGGCGAATGACCCGCTCGATCCCGCCGGTCCGGTGAACGTGCCGGTGAACTGGCCGCGGCTCAGGGTGCCCGTCAGGGTGTAACCGCCCCCGGTCATGCTCAGCGCATTACCGTCGAGCGTCCCGGTGAGGTTGACTGTCCCGCCGCCCGGAACCGTGGCCACGCCGGTGACCGGCACGACCGCCAGGGCATTGGCGCCCTCGGGGGCCACCCGGATGGCGACCGCCGAGTTGAATGTCAGGACCAGTCCGGCCGTGGCCCCGTCACTGGCTGTGATGATGCCGCGATAGGTGATGGAAGGGGCCAGGCTGGTCGGACCGCTCCCCCCGTCGCCGCCGCAGGCAAGG
>Ga0153915_10005946_pt1 | contig 11382 bp, 15 predicted proteins | sample Opewatmetagenome_2_FD_107003 | JGI IMG/M metagenome (GOLD analysis project Ga0153915, IMG submission 107003) | Freshwater wetland microbial communities from Ohio, USA - Open water 3 Core 3 Depth 3 metaG | ecosystem: Environmental > Aquatic > Freshwater > Wetlands | place: USA: Ohio, Lake Erie...
AACTGCGTGGCGGTCACATCTATAACCGTGTCGCCTAGCAGGACGAAGTAGTGGCCTGGCACATGCCCCATGTCCACGGCGATTCCCATAGCCCTCGCACGTCCGAAGATAAACACGGTCGCGTCCTGACACCATCCGCCTAGACTACTCGGCCGATTCTGCCGCACTGCCACTAGCTCGAACGCCTTGCGCGCTCTGCGCGCCAGAAGAGTCAGTCTCTCAAGATCGGTCATGGTCTTTCTCCATGATGGCCTTTCGGTCCGCACGTTCAGACGTTGGATCACTTCACCTTGACTGCCATCACCTTCGCACACCTTCCTCCAGTACCTACGGCCGTACCTCATAGTCCGAATCTATCAGCGGCGCCTCCTCAACCTCCTCCGGAACCAGATATCCCTCCGTGTCTACCACCCGCGCCCCTACCCGCCTAGCCGCCAGCACCGCATCAGCCTCCCGCTCCCACAACCCCACCACCATAAGCGATGTCCCCTCTACCACCGCACACAGCCCGAGATGAAGACGCCTGCTGTACGTCCTCCCAACTAGGTCCGGGAGCACCAAGGGCTTCCCGGTCGAACCAACGGGCGCCACCTCCTCCGCATCAACGGCCGCCACGATGTTCGGACCAGCAAATGCCGTCCATGCCCGAACTAGTACCGCCGCGTCCCCGCGCCGGACTCCGAAGTGGAGCGCCAGACAGTGGTCAACCAGTACCGCTACATCAACTACCGTCATGCCGGGTACGCTAAGATTCTGCGCCACCGACACCTGGCCATCCTGTCGTAAATACTCTCCACCAGAACCAGCATATTCCGTTAGCTGGATCCGCACCCTCGGCCCGCCTTTCCCAGCCGGAGCCTTGGATTGCGCCAAGTCGGCAATCTCCTGGAGCGCTTCTCGTACCGCGCTCGCCATGATGTCGGGAATTACGAAGTTGTCGGCCTCCCCACGGACGTACTTGCCTGCCAGGTAGCCCGTAAGCTGTACCCGCGTCCTCATGCCTCGCTCTTGTATCGTTGCGACCCGCATATCTGGCTCGACACATTTGTAGTGGGATGGGGAGGAGCCGGAGTCGGGAGATGCCGTGTCGGCGCTCTCCCCCGTGCCGAGCTGGTCGGGTGAGGGGGATGCGACAGGTTCCTCCTCGGACTCCGGCTCCTCCGTCGGCGGCAGGGGCTCGGAGCCGACATGATCGTCTGCTGGCGGCGGGATCGGAAAACCCCACTCGTCCCTGTGAAACTTGGTGGGAGGCTCGGCCTTCTTGTAGACCAGCGGCTTCTCCTCAGGAGGATCGTCGTCGTCCTCGTTCACGTCCGTCACGGCAGGCTTGCGACCCGCAGCTTGTACGGCGTTTCCGGAATTTCCAGCCGTGAAATCTAAGGCCCCCAGGTGGTGCTCCGCCGCAGTCTGGATTGTCATGCCTATGCGCCTATCCTCGGTTTCGAGCATCCGGGCGATCTGCGCGTCCGACTCCACAATCAGGGCGACCGCAGACTCCAGGTTGGTATCCGACATAGCCAACAGGACAGGCACCGTCCCAAGCTCCCGCGCCACCAGAGTCACATCCTCCACTGGAAACAACTCCTCGAACACCATGTCGTCCGTCGGGTCGTAATCAGGCTCCGACACAACCACCCGGTCGCCCCGCAAATCCCATGGGTCAGGGCGGAAAGCAACCGTGATCGGCGCCGACATGTAGGACATCGCCTCGCGGAGCTGTGTCCTCGCCGCCTCTTCGGATATCGTGTGGCCGCCATCGGCTGCTGCGGGAACCTTGCTCTCGGCCATCTCAGCATAGTCAGCCAACTTCCAGACCGGGCCAGCAGCGTAGGCGCTCATCTCGCCCTGCGGCTTCGTGCGTAAGCGGTCGGCAAGCCATGCCTGCTCATCCACTTCGTCTGACAGCATTGGACCGTCTACATCAACCGTCCAGTCGTCCCGCCCCACGACCTCCGTGCGGTTTGTCAGACCGTCTCGAGTGATCCAGCCACGTATGGTCTCGTACATAACATCTTCTCCGCTGGCCATCCGGCCCTGGTTAGTGCTTCACCACAAGCCGCCCAGGATCCCTGTCCATGATCACCAGCTCGTGCCGCATCGGCTTGGGACGAACCTCCGTCCCATCACCGAATACCCACGATTTCCCGTCGCGGGCGCACACCGGACTGCGACACTCGTACCTTCCATCCCCCCTCTCCGTTATACCCCACGTCTCCCGACAATTTGGGCACTTAGGCATCGTCCTTGCTGCCACAAAAGTCGTGGACAACTCAACCCCACGCGACTCCTTCCCCGTTAAGGCGTTCACAACTCTCGCCACATGGCGGCAACCGTCCCCGTCTCGACATACGCCCTTGTCCCCCTTTCGACCCTCTTGGCACACCGCCCCAACTAACAACCCGTCTACCAGAGTTAAAGATACCCGGTGCTCGATCGGAAACCACGACGCCATCCCACACTGCCGTGGCTTCTCTCCGCACCGCCCGCGTTTCGCACACTTGGAGCACGTCGGCATCCAGTCGGTCACCACATATACCCTACTCCCATTCCCAAGCCCCAGAGGAGCCGAAGGCTCCTTCTTTCCACCCTCCCCCTTTGCCTTGGCAATCAACCCGTCGATGATCGACGCCGTGGCGGCCATCTGGGTGAGCAGCGCTGCGATCCTGCGGTCTGCCATCGCTTCTCCTTTGCGACGCAAAAGCGGCGCGAAAATCCCCCATCCATTGGTCCGTCGGTAACTGCCCTATACCACCCCTGGTGGGTGGTATCGGGCAACCCCCGAGGGGTTGCGTTACTCGATCCCTATCTTCCTGACGAGGACTAGGCTTTAGCCCTCGTCGTCATCCTCGGTCTGCTCGACCGACCGGTCGAACTGCTGCTCGGTCCCTTCCGCGTTCTTGGCATCCTGCTCCTTCAGGAAGGCGTTATAAGCCTCCTCGCCCTTCATCCACGCGTCGTGTTCCGGTGATCCAGGCATACACATGATCATCTCTCCTACGTTGGTTGTGTGCGCTCCGCCCGTCCATCCTCCCCGGTGCCAGAGGCGGGTCTCGAACCCGCGCTCGCCTTGTTGGGCTCAAACCTCTTGCGGGGCGCCAGCGCCCTGTAGAAGCCGAAGCATACAGGTTTTCCTGGCTGGCTCTGGCATGATGCCCCCCCATAGGGGGGCGGTACATCCTTTGTCAAATGGGACAGAATATCATCCCTATGGACACATGTACCACCTCCTTCACTCCCCCTCTGCGTTTCCACGGGCTTGGGACCTCTTAGCTCAGCGGGCCTCGGGACGCTCGGCAGGACGCACATTGTCCCAGATGTCCGACCCGATTGCCGTCACGGAGCAGCCCACCTGACAGACGTGCCCATCCACCACACTCTTGCCGTTGAAGTAGAACCCCACCTTGCCGCTGTTGAAGGTGCGGGCGTCGGCCAGCGCACCCTCCAGGCGGAGATCCTTGAGGCTCTGCGGCGGCAGCGCGAGAAAAGCGTCGATGTCGGTCTGCGGGAGACGGTTGGGGTCACCGGTCTTGCTGTGCGCCAGGGTGGCGTTGAACGACACCTGGAACTGCTTGCGTTCCCCGGCGACCTCGATGGTCACCTTGCCGCTGTGGTTCAGGATGGCGCTGCCAGTGTTTTCGCTGGTGCGTGGCCTCATGTCGCCGATTCCGAGGGACTTGATCGCCACGGTACCAAGGGCCAGGACGTCGGACTTGAAACCGCTGGTCTGCTTCTGGGACATACTACTCTCCTATGCGGGCCTCTCTTGGCCCTGTTTGAACTGCGCCCCTCTGCGTTTCCACGGGCTTGGGACCGTCGCCACCATGGCGGCCGCATTGACGCGCGCCGCGCTAGCGGCGCCGCAAAGACCTTCGCAGTGAAACAATCTATCCGTCACACCCTATCCCAGTCGCCGTATCCCCAACGCGATGCCCGTCCGTTCCAGCGCCACGGCCAACCGCGTCAGCCCCTCTAATCCCGCCTCGATGTGGGCCATATCGTGGGCGGACAGCTCCATCTTCTCAGCTAGCTGTGAGCAGTCCAACCGTCCCAACCTCGCTACTAGCCCAGCCATCGCGGCTCCATCCAATACCAAACTGTGGGCATCGTCCTTGTCCTCCAGCGGCGCCAGCTCTGGAGCGTCAGTCGGACATCCCTGCTCTAGGTGCCTTTCCAATGCCTCGACCAGTGCGACTCTCATGTCATCCTCCAAAGGTTTCGCAACGTTTCCCTTGCGGGGGCAAAAAGCGGCGCGAAAATTTTTCGCTGCAAAAATTTCTATCCATCGCGATGGGCGCGCTGGAATTCGAACACGGAACCGTCATAGAATCTGCCGCACAACCGGGGCGCGCAGCGCCCCGCTCCTACACCAACTTTACACCGCTCTCCCCGTTCTCCTTGCCCCAGTTCCCAGCATTCTTCATCATCGACATCACTAAGTCGTGGTCGTTGGTCTTATTATTTACCTCGACCCATCCCACCACGAAGCTCTTCTCCGGATTGGCCGACAGCATCAGGTTGCTCATCAACACCGGCACCATCTCGTCCGGGAACAACCCTCCATCGTGCGCCAACTTCTCGAGGACTGGTCCCTCCCAATTGTTCACCAGCACATCCAGCCCGCCGCTCATTTCCTCAAGGAGAGATGCGACCACCAACTCATTCTCTCCCTTGAGCCGCTGTGCCCAGGAAAGCAGCACGAGGGACAGCTTACCGAGCAGCTCGCGGGTCACTGGAACCATGATCTTCATGCCATGCTCCTGTGGTAGGTTGAACGCCTTTTCACGATTTTTCAGCCGTGTACTGCGAGGCCCCCACCTGCTCATTAGGGTTACACCCACATGCAGGTCCTGCGGACCCATCCTCACTTTTTCGCCCCTTTCGGCGTCCTGCGGACGCCTTCCTAGCGAACCCTGACTTTCGCGGCGCGGATAGCGGCCTTGGCCGCCGCTCGTCGGGGCCGCTCGCGGCCCGCCTCCACCAATGCGGCAACCAGCGGCTCTGCCTTGGGGAGCGCCAGATGGAGGCGGCTGAACGCAGTGTACAGATCGCGATCGAACTCATTGGCGACCATACGCCACACTCTTGTGTCTTTGAGGCCAGCGCGCTCCAGGCGGTTGAGTATCGTGTAGGCCTTCATACGATCCGTCATTGCCGTCTCCATGGGACCCTGCGGGTCCCCAGTTTCTAGTTCTCCCCTCGGCCACTTTTCCCCTCATCCTTGGCCTTCATACGCAGGCCCGTCTCGAGGGCGCACAGGTAGCAGTCGAAAATACTGCTGTGCCCGTGGAGGCATTCTTTCGGGGCGAAATCCATGGGGTCTAGTTCCTTGGACTCGACCACTTCGATCACCGGCTTGGTCCTCATGCTTCCTCCTAGGAGAGGGTCTAAGCACCTCCCAGTTTCTAGTTCTCGATTTGTGTTGTAGTTACCGGAGTGAGTTCCAAACAATCAGTACCAGAGAAACACTCCAGGAGCACGTTAGCCTGCTCGGCGGTGACTGGGGTGGGGAACAAGGGCTGACCGGATTCCACGAGATCATGGGCCTCCTTGAGGCTAAGGTTGAACACGTTTCTCACGGCCTTGATGACACGAATCTTTTGGCTAGATTCTATCCGTAAACTGACCATGTAGGTGTTTTGGTCGAGAGTCTGTAACCGATTGCGAAGAACAGTTAGTTCTTTGCTGAGATGGTAATTTTTCCTCAAGAGGGCGTCTTGATCTCTGACCAGGATACTGTTATGGTCGTTCAGGTCGTTAATCCTGTCCTCCAGATCCTTCTGGTCCTGGATCATGCCCTCGATCTTGGAGGACATGCGGTTCTTGATTAGAGTGACGGCATCTCCGAAAACATCGTCATACCTAGTGGCGGCAGCGGCAAGCAAGGCGGTCAGGATGGTCATGAGCTCGTTGATATCCATGATTCTCTCCTCTTGGACGCTGCGCGTCCATGAAAACTGGTCCGTTAGGACCGGGTTGTTCTCATCCACCACCCGGCCTACCTGATGTTGTCTCTGCTCCAGGAAGAGCCTGCTGCTGCCGCCCCCACAGTTGTTGCTACCCCCCTAGGAAAACTAGGTGTTGGCGGGGCTTTTCGCTATGTTGCCTTCCCGCATTGGCAGCCAAAAACCCCCTTCGGCGGGCTTAGTAGGCGGTGACACTTGGAACAGCGCTCCTCGGTCTGCGGGTTAATAGCCTTCATCACCGGAACCTTTACCGCCGAAACCAACTCGGCAGGCATCCCACCAATGGCGGCCATGAGCCGGACCGCTAGGTCCGCATCAAAAACCCCCGTGGGCATGTCGCGCCAGATGGACAGCGCCTCAGCCTTGGCGTCCACCAGATGCTTCCGGAGCCCCACCACCAGGTCAGCCTTGACCCACGCTTTGGCGTCTGTCTCCGCGCTCCCCTGGAGCGCGTTGTTAATGCGGGCCCGCAGGGCCCCAATACGGATGATCGCTGCTTCCAGCCTGGGCACCGGCAGCAGGTCGCCCACCTTCAAACTATCGGTGTTCTCCACACCACGACCCACCGCTGTTCCGTTAACCAATGCCTCCAGCCGCTCCGCCGCGGCGTCCTTGATGTTGCTGGCCCTGGTTTGGGCCCGCCCGCCGTGCGGCTTAACCACTGGCTCGTCGACCCAGCCGAGCACCACTTTAGCGCCTTCGGTCATGGCTGCTCCTCCATGTCGGCATTGATGAAGGCGGCAATGATCTGCTGCCGTCTGGCCATCATGATCCTCCGCGCCTCCTTGGCTATCTGCCGCTCTACCTTGGCGTCCATCCGGTCCATCCTACCAATCATCTCCCTCGCGTGTGCCTCCTTGCGCGCCCTGCGGGCGCCCACCACGCTGGCCTGGTAATCCAAGGTTGCTTCCTCGCGCGTCGGTGGGATCACGATCTCTCCGCTCGCCGTTGGCGCCATGGCGCTCGTCACCACGCGGGCCGTCAGCCTGCTTGGTTGGTATATTGGATCTCCGGCAATCCACATAACCGGATTCAACGGCTTGATATCCTTCAGCCACTGCGGTACAAACATCAGGACCGTTGCTCTTACAGTGACCGTCGCTCCCATTGTCGCTCCTTGTCGCTTCGCTTAGACAGGCGGTTTCTTCTCGGCGAAAAAGCGGCGCGAAAATTTTTCGCTGCAAAAATTTTTTGGCTTGGAAATTGCTAAAGCCAATTCAGACCGGTCGCCGGACAGGGGCCCTTCGGGCCCCGTGATATCAATACCCTACGCCTGCTATAAGGGGACGCGTAGCGTCCCAGATTCACTATTATTGCTAAGACAGAAATGTCATAGCAGGAAATGCTATAATGACAAGAATGTCACAGCCCGCTATGCCAGCACGGGCGTGCACGCGTCGGCTATGACATCGGAGTCATAGGTCCACCCCTGTCCTTTGGGAAATTGTGGGAAATAGTGGAGGAAAGTGGGGGAATCTTATATAGGGAGCTCTGGAACTGAGTATTTGGATAGGTCGACGTACAAAGCGAAAAGGCCTAGAAAAACATAATTAAATCAATAAGATAGAGATGCCTTTAAAAGTCCCTAAAAAGCTTAATGATTCTAAGGTCTTCCTGGACGGTTTTTAGGCCTACTGGAGGCGGCAGATTATACGGAAGAGAAGAGAGATGAGAACGATAGAAGGGCCCTTCGGGCCCTCAGATAGCAGGGGGAGAAGAGAGAGTTGGGACGCTACGCGTCCCTTATAGCAGGGTGTAGGTATTGATGTCACGGGGGCCCGAAGGGCCCCCAAATACACGGGAAAAGAGAGAGCCGGAACAAGTAACGGCGCAAGGACGGTGTCTCTACAGGGACGAGGATGCCATTGGTAAAGAAGCCGTGATAGAACCAGTTGCCATTCTTATCTCTACCCGCCAGGATGGATGGTTGGACGGTGAAGATGGGTGGTGTTCCGGTCCTGGGTCCATTTGGAGCCATTGGAGGAGGGGGCATCTATGACCCAATCCCCGCCGGGCGTGCGGACGGTATAGACATGGCCGTCGGGTCCGCCCCAGCCCTCCAGGCCCTCGTACCAAGGGGATCTCCACATGCTCCGGGGGCGCGATGGAGATGCCCGGGAGGTCGAGGTCCAGGAGGAATTCCCTCCCGTCGTCCGCCCGCCATATGGTGTCGCGGCAGGCCTGCCACATGTCGGTGTCGGGGATGGGGCAGCCGCAGGAGTAGGCGGTCGGCCACGCGGGGTCGTCGTGCGGGTGGTTGTCGCCGTTGGAGAAGCCGTCCTCGGGGCCGGTATCCAGAAGGGCGTGGGCATCGTGGAGGGTTTGGTGCGGGCAGTTGTTGGATGATCCGAATCTACGGAGGAGTTGGGCGTAGCGGTTTGTGGGCTTAATGAGGAAGCAATGGATATGGGTCATTGAGGTTCAGGATATGCGGATAGCCATTCGCGGAGATTGGTCATCCATTCCTCGTGCTGTCTTTTCTCCTTTTTCTCACGTGGTGATGGGTTGAGGGATTCGGCGGGCGGATTCTCCTCCATGCGCCGAAGGAGGACACGGAGTCTTTCTGTTTTCTCCTTGGGCGTCTCTTTGTGTTTGGGTTTCTCCTTGGGTTTAGGTTGTACCGATTCAGGTATGCGCGGATTTTGGGGGGCTCCTTCGGAGCCCGGATCAATCTTGGAATGGGTTTTGGGGTATTGTTTTGGGGATTGTTTTGGGGGTTGTTTGCGTGAAGTTTTGGGCGCATCATGGAGGGCATCGGCCTCTGTTTTTCCGAACAGGAAGATAAAAGCGCGGAGTTTTGCGAGGGCGCCGGGACGGCTTCGGCTGGTTATATAACCTTTTATAACCCATTGGGATCCTTCGGATGTCTTCTCCATGTGTAGCGTGCCATTCGGGGGGCGCCGGTAAAGTTTGGCATGGGTTGGCCATGTTGCGAGGACAGAGATTCCCTTCAGCGATGGGTGTAGAGCCAAGGCGGTCAAACCCGATTTTCCCACGAGTTTGATAGTGTCCGGATCATATTCTAGGATACGGAAGCCATCGGGGAAGAAGTACCGGTTAAAAAGTCTAGTTAGATCAATTTTATCCCAGTTGGGTTCTTCCCCAGCTATACGGAGAATGTTGTCCAGGGCGTCCGCCTTGGCGGGGAGGCCGGAGCGGTCGAAGGAGTCAGCGAGGGCGGCTAGGGCCCGGAGGAGGTGTTCCATGCCGGAATGCGGAATTATTGATAGGTACGCGGGCGCAAGGAGGGGGGGACCTGCGGTCCCTTAGATAGGAGGGCGCACATGTGGGTTTGGCTGATCAGGGAAGCGGGGAATGCGGGCCATGGGGGTTTCCTTTGGGTTCACTTCTTGGCGGCGGCGAGGTGCCTGCCGAGGCTGATGGGGTTTCGCATTCCGGCCAAGCTGGTGGCTCCTCCCTTGAGCAGGAGCCACCCTCCCGGCTTGAGCAGGGAGCGGGCGATGTCCAGCTTGTCCGGTTCGCACACGACGAGGTCCACAGTGCCGGGGAGGCAGGTGTCGGGGGGCATTATGGCCGCATCGGTCGGGATGGCGGCAAGCAGTTGCGAGGCGGTTTGCCCCAGGGCGGTCGCGGTCGTGGGGCGGCCCACCAGGTGGGCGACGATTCCCATGTCGAACCGAACCGGGGGCAGGGGTTTGACGAAATCCGCGCGGAGCGGCGGATCACGGGGCGCGGGGCCAGGTGCCGATACGGATATGGGTACGGATGGGGATGGAGCCCGCGCGCGCGTCGGAAATGGGGCGGCGTCCCATCCTAGGAGGTCGGGGTGCCACTGGTGGAAGAGTCCTTGGGCACGTTCGCGGATGGCGAGGCCGCGGTCGGCCATTCTCCGGAAGAACTCCGTGTCGTCGCCGCCCCAGGTGTGCTGGGAGGGCCAGGCTCCGACCGCCCTGTACAGGTCCCTGCGCAGGAGGACGGTTCCGAAGGCGCTTTCGCGCCACCAGCCGGTCGTGTGCCCAGGGTTGCTGTAGGACCAGCAGACGGGGAAGTAGGCCTTGCCGGAGGCGGCGGCCGCCAGGCCGCGTTCGATGGGGAGGGGCGATGTGATCAGCATGTCGGCGTCCAGGAGGAGGAGGTTGTCGGAGGCCGCGCGCCGGACGCACTTCTCCAGGCCAACGGCCTTGTTGAAGCGTCCGGCCATGGGGATGGCGGTGTGGCGGAACCATTGGGCGAGAGGCCAGTCGGTCGAGTCCCAATCGGCCGCCAGGATCTCGGCCTCAGGGAAGGCCTGCTCGATCGAGCGGACACATGCCGGGAACAGCGGCAGGATCGCATCCCCGACGGGGCATCTGGAGCGGTTCCTGATGGCGACGCACACGGACAGCCTCGGTGTCATGTAGGAATGCGCATTTATTGGAGGATGCGATGGGGGGACCTGCGGTCCCTTAGAAGGTGGTGCGCGAAGGGACTTCGGCGGGACGGACGGTCAGATGGGGATGTTGGCGGCGGCGAGGGCGGCGAGGGCGACCTTGGGGTCGGCGAGGTGGACGGAGGAGTCCGCCAGGTCGGGGCGCATCATCCTGTCCGCGTCCGCCGAGAGGGTGTGGGTGTCGACGTAGGCGAAGCCGCGGCGGAGGGCTCCGTCGCGGAGGGCGGCGTTGAGGATGCGGGTGTAGGAGGCGCGGTCGGCGTCGGAGCCCGCCACGGGGAACTCGTCGGGGCGGTCGATGAGGGTCTTGGGGCGCGGGGGGACGACGGAGGCGACGGCGGCGCGGACGCCTTGGGGGACGGCAATCTTATCCAGGAGGTCTTCAGCCCATTCTTTCAAAAAATCGTGGGGGTTACAGCCGCGGGTAGTTGCGTGGATGTGGGCCCAGCAGCGGATGTCTATCTCACCGATACAGATGACAAGGGTGTCGTTTGGGGCGAGGTGGGCGGTAGCGATGGTGTTAGGGATCAGGGGTTCACTGGGGTTTCCGGCGCGCTTCATGGTGAGGGGGCCCAGGTAGTGGACCTGGACGCCGGGGATGGAGCCCCAAGGGATGAGGGCGTGCGAATCCCCCAGCGTATGGAGGGTCACGGCCTTCCCTTGGCTCCCTTGTCCGCCCGGACGGCCTCCATGAGGGCGATGGTCTCGTCCGGGTTCAGGTAGATTTCCCCCTCGCCCGGATGGACATCAAAAATCCTGTTGAGAATCTCATTTTCCTTGGTTTTTCCAAGATCGACGTCGGAGCCCTTGCGTTTGATCTTGCCGCCACTGTCGCCGCTCTCGTCCATGACGGTATTCCACCCCTGGGGTGGCTCGGGTGTCGGAAATATCGGAACGAGGATGGGGTCGATCCTGTCGGCTAGGGCGCGGAGCTGCGCGGCGATCTGCTTGGGATCGGGCGAGGGCTCAGAGAGCCTCTCAGGCGAAGGCTTGGGAACGGGCGCGGGCTGGATGGGACCCAATAAGAAA
>Ga0153915_10005947_pt1 | contig 11382 bp, 6 predicted proteins | sample Opewatmetagenome_2_FD_107003 | JGI IMG/M metagenome (GOLD analysis project Ga0153915, IMG submission 107003) | Freshwater wetland microbial communities from Ohio, USA - Open water 3 Core 3 Depth 3 metaG | ecosystem: Environmental > Aquatic > Freshwater > Wetlands | place: USA: Ohio, Lake Erie...
GCAACCGGGACAGAATCCGCCACTTCCCAGGGGCCTTTGACCGTGGAACTCTTGAACCAGATGCCGTTCTCGACGGCATAAAGCGTCCTATCATCCACTCGGATCATCGCGGTCGCGGTGTTAGCGGCATACTGGAGCGAGGTGCCTTCGACCGGCTTGAACTGTGGCTCGCCGTCGAACTGCGGCGGCGTCAACTTGGCGTTTTTCCGGTTGACGACCGCGGTCTGCGGGACATTGGCGGCAATGACCGCCTCCTTCGCCTGCGGGGTGTCGGGAATCGAGGCCTTCACATTCTCCTTAGGGCTATCGTCAGGGATCCTCGGAAAATCCGGGGGCAACTCGCCACCAGGGATGAACTCCCAGGGCCCGTTCATCGCTGCAGCGCGGAACCATCGCCCCGAAAGAAGCACATAAATCCTGTTCTCTGCGGTGTGCTTGAAGAGGTTGCCGGTGGTGTTTTCGGCGTAGGCGAGCGAGGTACCTGCTATAGGCACGAACTTGGGCTCGCCCTCGGTCACGATCAGCTCCATGGGCGAGGTGGCAACATAGATCACCGGAACCGGGCCCTTGGCAAGCGATGGTTTCTGGTCTTTCTTTTCCGGGTCACCCTTCCCCTCGAGAAGGTCTACCTGGCCACCAGCGATGGCATCCTTCATCGCCTTCTCGAGATCTCCGTCCGGTTTCTTACAGACCGTCCAGGGTCCCGAAATAGCAGTTGCCTCCATCCATCCGTCGAAGACGTGCAAGTAGTGCCTGCCGCTCGATTCACGCAAAATCAGAACGCGTGAGTTGATGACGCGCTCGAGCCTGGTGTCTCTTACAGGCCGGTACGCCGCGTTACCGTCGATCAGGACCGGCATGGCCGGCACGGTGGAGAAGACTATACGCGGAGGATCATTCTTGAGCGGCATCGCTTCGATCTTGTTCTGGGCTTCAGTGATCGCCAGCGCTGCCTCCAGCCTGTCCAGAGATAATCGCCGCACCTTCGGCATGACACTGTTTTGCAGGATCCGGAGGTAGAGCCCTTCGTTGTCCGAGGCTGATGGGAAGATCGCCTTTGGAACCTGGACGTCCTCCAGGCTGACTATCCGGGTCACCCTGTCCACTTCGGTCCTGGCCGTCAGCAGCGCCGCTCCGAAGGTGGGCTTGTCGCTGCCCGCGACCTTCACCTCGATTGCAGAGTAGCCAGAAATCCTGGTCCCGTCCCAGGATTCCAGCTGCGGCTGATACACTTTAAATGTGGTGTCGCCGCTCTTGATTTCCCGCGGCCAGCCTTCCTCACCTGGCGATGACGAGGTGCCGGCCTTCTGGGGTGCAGGGGCTTTCTGCGGCGGGGGCGCCTGCCTCCCAGCGGTTGTTCCAGGAATAACGATCAGGGCCGCAGCTGCAAGAAGCACAGACAATCGGGTGCACACAGTCTTCATGATTGAACTCTCCATGCCGGATTCCGGGCGTCCGACCACCGAGCCTGTCCACCTGCAGCAATCAGAATACCGGATGATTGCAGGCCCGGAGCTGAGCTCGAGCAACCCGGGACGAATGGTGGGCTGCCGACGGGCTGATGTCAATCGAACTTAGGCGAAAGTCGCGAGTCGGACGCTGGAGTCTGAATCGCGGAAGGAGAAAGCATCAGGGAATGACCCAGATCCCGTCTTTTACTTCGAGCTTCGTGTCGTCAAGGTAGACTGCGCGGCCTGTCCCGTTCCCGCGAAAGTCCGTCACGATATCGACGTGCTGCGCGGAACGGTTCAGGCTTCCCTGCCGGGCGAGGTCATCGCAGCGCGCCTTCCCCTCAGCCGATGCAGGATCGTCGACATAGCATTCCGGGTAGCTGCCGCCGATGGCGATGTGCACCGTCCCGCCGACCTTCTCGGCAAACAGCGAGTGTCGGAGCGCCCTGGTGATGCCGGCATTCATCCCGAACGCCACTTCGCCCAGCCGGTGCGAGCCCGGATCGGTCTCGATGACTTTCGCCAGCGTGTCGCTGCCCCGTTCGGCAGAATACTCCCTGATCATGCCCGCTTCGAAGCGCAGGTAGATTCCCTGCACGGTAACCCCGCTTTCGGAGACCGGCATGTCCACGAAGATTTCGCCCTCGGGAGTCCGGGCATCGGGACTGGTGAACACCTCCCCGTCGGGTATGTTGTGCTCGCCTGTGCATTTCCTGACTTTGTGATCACCGATACTCATCGTAAGCTCGAGCGTCCTGCCCGAGCGCGGGTGCTCTGTGACTATGCGGACCGTCCGGCTCGCATCCATGGCCTTCCAGATTGGCTCCTCAGCGGCTTCGAGCAGGCGGGGGTCGACTGTTGAGGCTGCGACGATCACGGTCGCGTACTCCTCGAGGCTCATCTCCTCGAGGTCCGCGTATCCCTGGGTGGGATAAAGGGTGATCACCCAGGGTTTGAGCAGACGGATGCTCCGGTACGGCTCGTCCGCCCGCATCAACGCCGCAGCCATTTCCTGCGGGAGGCCGGCAAACATTTCGGGAGACTCTGCACCGAGCACCTCCACGTACTTCGTCATGGCCTCGTATCGCGCCCGGTGCCAGGAAGGAATGCGCTCGATCTGCGCGAGGCTTCCATGACGCGCGATGGAGGCACCCCAAACCTTGCCCCGGTCGTTGTCCGGCGGCACGAGACAGACGTCGGCGACGGCACCAGCTGCGAAAACCTTGTCCTGCAAAACGGAGAGTAGCGGCCAGGCAATTCGCTCTCCCTTGAGCATGACAACATCGTCCGGCGTGACGCCGCCGACAGAGTGATTCAGAAGGCAGTCCGCCCAGGTCTCCAGGTCGCGGTCGCTGATCTTGACAGTCACGAGCTCATCTCCCGTCGCGTGCGGCAGGCTAGTTGCCGCCCCTCCCGGCGAGGCCCCGGGTTGATTTCGAAATCGGAGTCGCTTTCTGCTTCGGCCGGAGGTCGCGCACGGCTTTCCCCGTCCGCCACATCTCCGAGTTACCCAGTTCCGAGAGTTCCTTATTGAGCAACTCCTTGTAGTTGGGCCGGCCGCAAGCTGAGAGCACGCGCTCGGTCTCCTTGCCGGACTTCACTCGGCCGTAGAGTTCGTTGAAAACAGGCATGACTGCGTTCTTGAATCGGGGCTTCCAATCGAGCGCACCGCGCTGGGCTGTGGCCGAGCAGTTCACGTACATCCAGTCCATCCCGTTTTCATCGACGAGACGGATCAGGCTCTGCGTCAGCTCTTCCACGGTCTCATTAAAGGCTTCGCTCGGGCTGTGCCCGTTCCTGCGGAGAACCTCGTACTGCGCTTCCATGATGCCGGCAACCGCGCCCATGAGCACCCCCCGCTCACCGGTGAGGTCGCTGTAAACCTCGCCCTCGAATGTCGTGGGGAACAGGTAGCCGGAGCCTATCCCAATCCCCACGGCGATACATCTCTCCTGCGCCCTTCCGGTAGCATCCTGGTAAACGGCGAAGCTGGAGTTGATGCCGGCACCGGACAGGAAGTTGCGCCGGACCGACGTGCCGCTTCCCTTGGGCGCTACCATGATCACATCGACATCGGCGGGCGGGATCATTTTGGTCTGGTCCTTGAAAACGATCGAGAAGCCGTGAGAAAAATAGAGTGCGTCGCCTGCCTTGAGCTGGCGTTTGATCTCGGGCCAAATCGCCATCTGCGCAGCATCGGAGACAAGCATCTGGATGATGGTGCCCTTTGCCGCCGCTTCCTCTATGTCGAAGAGCGTCTTACCGGGAACCCAGCCGTCCTTGCGGGCGCGATTCCAATCCTTCCTGAGCGCCTTCCTCTGCCCGACAATGACGTTGAACCCGTTGTCCTTCAGGTTGAGTGCTTGCGCGGGGCCCTGCACGCCGTACCCGATGATCGCAATCACCTCGTTTTTGAGCACTCTCCGCGCCTTCGCGAGCGTGAATTCCTTGCGGGTAACGATTCTTTCCTTGACACCGCCGAAGTCGATCACTGCCATACGTCCGGTCTCCTTTGATGAAATGAAATCCCCTCTCCAACCCTCGGCTTCCGGAGGATCCCTCGTCAGCGCTCCACAGACGCGCAACGCCGGGGAGAGGGCTGCGGCATCATACTTTTTCACAACGTGGGGCGAAATCCAAAGAAATGTTGGCGCGCCGGAGTAGGCGCGGTTCATCGAAGCGGTCCCGCACACCCCGGCGTGATTATCTTAAGGCCCGCGCTTTGCAGGTGATTACCTGGCGTCGGCCCTGAGGAGGCGGGCTCAGGCCGCCGTCATGGGTCACCGGCATCCCGACGTCATTCTAGACGAACCGGGACAGCGCCTCCTCGACGGCGCCGCGCAGCAGCGTGACCTTATATCCATTGTTGCTGAGCGGCGAAGCGTCTTTGATGGACGCTGCTGCTGCACGACCGATTGCATCCGCATCCAGCTTGTGCCCAACCAGTTCCTGCTCAGCGGCCGGCGCACGCCACGGCGCCGGCGCCACGCCCGAAAAAACCAGACGGGCGCGCTTGACGATATCCCCCTCGACCTGGAGTGAAGAAGCGACTCCCGCCAAAGCGAAATCCCAGGTCGCCCGGGAGCGCACCTTGAGGTAGCCGCCGCGCCGGCCGGGAAGCGGCGCCGGCAAAACCACATCCGTGATGATCTCGCCCTTCTGGAGGACGTTTTCCCGGGTATGGTCCTGCCCCGGCAGGATGAAGAAACTCCCGGCGGGCACGGTCCGTTGTCCTCTAGGCCCGGAAATCCGGAACGCAGCCTCCAGAGCAACCAGGGCAGGCGCCGTGTCGGACGGGTGGACGATAAAACAGATCTCACCCCCGAAGATGCAGTGGTATTCGTTTTCCCCTTCAGCGGCGTAGCAGAGATCGCCTCCTTTGCGGGCGCAGTGGAAGTCACCGCGGAAATACCAGCAACGCGGCCTCTGACACACGTTGCCGCCCAATGTCCCCTGGTTGCGCAATTGCGGGCTCGCCGCAGAAGCGGCCGCCTCCGCAAGCGCCGGATAGTCCTTTTGTATCCCCGGGTGTGCGGCGATCTCGGCGAGCGTGACAAGAGCGCCGATGCGCAGGCCGCCGCCGGGCGCAGGCTTGATACCCCGCAGGCCGGCCAGGCCGCTGATGCTCACGACCCTGTCAGCGGAAAACACCTCGTCTCGCACGCAGCCCAGCAGATCGGTTCCACCGGCATGCAGGAACGTGCCTGGCGCAGCCAGCAGGCGGATCGCCTCCTCGAGGTTCGCAGCTCGGACATAAGCAAAGTCTGACATCATGGCCTACTCCTATGCGCCCTTGCGGGCCAGAGTTTCAAACACCCGGGCTGGTGTTATCGGCCCGTCAAATACGCGCGCGCCGATGGCATCGCAGACGGCGTTTGCGATCGCCGCAGCGGCAGGGATCGTGGCCGGTTCGCCGAGCCCTTTGGCGCCCACCGAGTTGCACTCGGTGTCGTGCAGGTCTATGGGGAGGCAGGCAAGGCTGGCGGGCACATCGAGCGCGGTCGGGATCTTGTAGTCATGCCAGTTGACGTTGACGACTTTGCCTGTCTGGCGGTCCATCACTCGCTGTTCGGTAAGCGCGAGGCCGAGGCCCATCGTGATCCCGCCGAACACCTGGTTTTCATAGGTAAGCGGGCTCATCGCTCGACCACTGTCGTGGGCGGCTACCATGCGCAGGACCTTCACAGCCCCGGTCCGCGTGTCGACCTCGACTTCGGCAAACTGCGCTGCGAACGGCAGCGCGGTTTTGCCCACAGGATGTGGTGCGCGCCGGCCAATGCCAATCAGTACCTGGCGTTCCGCAAGCGACTTGAGGTCGGGAATCGGTGTACGCTTCCCATCTTTAGCCTGTTCAACGGTTCCGTCGCGCAACCTCAGGGTCGCAACCGGCTGTGAAAGTTCGGCAGCAGCGAGCGAGAGCAGCTCGGCTTTCACCGCAGCGGCCGCCGCACGTACCGCAGGCGCGCACACCAGCACTGTCTGGCTGCCGCCCGAATCGGGCGCGTACTGCGTGGTGGCCGTGTCGGCATATTCAATCGCGATCTTTTCCGGGGGGACGCCGAGTTCTTCGCTTACGACCATCGCCATGACTGTCTTGGTGCCGGTCCCGATATCGCTCGCCCCCATGTTCAGGTTGACCGAACCGTCGGCAAGCAGTTTGACGATCACGATGGCCGAAGGCTCACCCGCCCAGCCCCACATGCCCGCAGCCATCCCCGAGCCGCGCCTGACGTAACCATCACCTTTGGGCCTGCGGCGCGCCTCATTCCAGCCGAAGGCTTTCGCCCCCTCGGCGAGGCACTGTCGCAACCCTGTCGTGGTGTATGGGATGTTCTTCTCGATCTGGCTGACTGTCGGTATGTTCTTGAGACGCAGCTCGACCGGGTCCATCCCGAGCTTCGCCGCAAGCTCATCCATGGTCTGCTCCAAAGCCCAGGAACACGACGGGAACCCGGGAGCACGCATGGGCCGCGCCTTACCGGCGTTGACGAAGACGCTTTGTTCCTCGGTACGCGCGTTGGGGCAGAGATAGAGATCTGCGATCTGGTAGGCGGAGGTGACGTCCCAGGTGGCGTACGCGCCGGTCGGGCCCGAGAACCGCGCCTCGAGGGCCGTCAGGGTCCCATCTTTCTTTACGCCGGCCTTGAGCCAGATCCTGTTTGCCGGTCGATTGCCGACACAAAGGAAGGTCTCTTCGCGGCTGAGGAAGATCTTGACGGGCCGGCCCGTCATGCGAGCCAGCACTGCTGCGACCGCCGTGTACTTCCCGACTTCGAGCTTGCTTCCGAATCCCCCGCCCATGTAGAGGCTGACGACCCGGATGGAGCTCATGGGCAGCTTGAACATCTGGGCAAGCTCGATGCGGCGGTTGAATACGCCCTGCGTCGTGTCCCAGACTGTCAGACGATCCCCGTCCCACTGCACGATCGAACCATGCACCTCCATCGGTGTATGTAGCAGCGTCGGGGTACGGTAGGTATTTTCGATGACCAGATCTGCCGCCGCGAACCCGGCGGCCACATCGCCGCGCTGGTAGACGGACGGCTCACCAAAGCGATTGCCGCCCTCCTGGACCGCCGGCGCCCCGGGTTCAAGGGCCTTCTCGTGATCAACAACGAAGGGCAGGATTTCATATTCGACCGATACGGCACGTGCGGCATCCTGCGCCTGCTCCGGTGTATCTGCCGCTACCGCCGCCACTTCTTCTCCCTCGTACCGGCAGTGGGGAGCAAAGAGCCAACTCGCAGGCCCCTTGTCGGTCAAGTACCATGGGATTTTCGCTGCCGCGGTGTCGCCGGTGATGACCGCTCGCACGCCGGGCATTTTTTCAGCCTTGCCGACGTCCACCTTCTTCACCCGGGCGTTGGCATGCGGGCATCGAACGATTGCGCCGTGAAGCATGCCCGGCAGCGCCAAGTCGCGGGCGTAAATCGCGGTGCCCGAAACGCGCTCGTAGCCATCCACGCGCGGCAATGCCTTGCCGACGATCCGTGTCTCGCCCCAGGCCGGCAAATCGGCACTCGGCTGGTTGGCCAAAGTGACTGCGCCCGTCTGCATGAAATACGGCCCGCCTGTCCTCATCACTCGCCTCCCGCGCGCCGTGCCTGCGCTGCGCGCTGCACCGCCTTGAAGATGTGATCATAGGCGCCGCACCGACAGAGGTTCCCGCTCATCGCAATGCGTATCTCCTCCAATGACGGGCTTGGGTTGACGCGCAGCAGGCCCTCCGCGGCCATGACCTGACCCGGCGTACAGTAGCCGCACTGCATGGCGTCCGCCTCGACGAACGCCTTCTGCACGGGTCCCAGCTGCTCCCCATTCATCAGGCCCTCAACGGTGGTGATTTCCTGGCCGGCCGCCTCCAGGGCCAGGATGAGGCATGCGTAACGCGGGATGCCGTTAACGAGAACCGTACAGGCCCCGCATTCGCCCCGCTCACAACCAGGCTTGGTACCAGTCATGCCGAGCTTCTCGCGCAACACCGACAATAGCGTGTCGCGCGGCTCGACCTGCAGCCTGAAGGCGCGTCCGTTCACCTTCAACACGAGATTGACCGGTTCGTGTGGTTTGGCCGCAGGAACGGGAGCTGGTGTCTCAAGCGCCTGGCCCATTGCCGCACCGGCGATGGGCGCCGTGCTAACCGAGGTAAGGAAACCTCGCCGGCTGATCGCGTGCCGGCTGTTCGGATTCTTTCGTTTTCTGCCCATATTCAATCCTGTAAGGAGGTAAGAAATCACGGTCACATACTACCCCAGGTCGCGGCGCTCAGCGTCGGGATTTTCTCAACCATCTAGTGTAGGATTACCTTTCCGCGGCGTCCTTGCATCCGGGGTCCGTAGCAGCGACTGCCGGGTGTGCAGGCACCAAGGATTTCTACATGCTCCTTTACGGGTCAACGCTGTTTGTCAGCTCATTGCTCCTCTTCCTTGTTCAGCCACTCCTCGGCAAGTTCATCCTTCCATGGTTTGGAGGGACGCCGGCAGTCTGGACGACCTGCATGCTCTTCTTCCAGGTCTTCCTTCTGGCAGGGTACGGCTACGCTCACATATCGGCGAGCAGGCTGACACTCCGCCGACAGGCTCAGGTCCACATTGCGATGCTTGGGCTGACGCTGTTGCTCCTTCCGATTACCCCTTCGGAAGCCTGGAAATTCGAGCCGGGCCGGAATCCGGTACTGCAGATCCTCGGCCTCCTCGTCGTTTCTGTGGGCGCGCCTTACCTGGTGCTGGCCTCCACCTCGCCTCTACTCCAACGTTGGTTTGCGGAGACCAGGCATGACCGCTCGCCTTACCGGCTATACGCTTTGTCCAATGCAGGCTCTCTGCTCGCGGTGCTCGCTTACCCTGTCCTGATCGAGCCTGCGCTCGGCTTGAGCCGGCAGGCGACCATCTGGTCGGTGGGCTACGCCGCCGTCGCAGCTCTTTCGGGTTTCAGCGCCATGCGAGTCCTCCGACTTCGCGAGTCTTCAAGCGACGCGAATCAGGATGAACAGCGGCCCGCATCGACGACTCCGCCGCCTGGGGAACGCATCCTCTGGGTCGCTCTTTCGGCCTGCGGCTCCCTTATGCTCCTGGCGACGACAAACCAGATGTGCCTGGATGTGGCAGTGGTCCCACTTCTCTGGATCCTGCCGTTGTCAATTTACCTGCTTTCTTACGTCTTCTGCTTCCAGAATCCGAGGTGGTACTTGCGCGGGTGGTACTCGATCCTCCTCGCCTCTGGTTTCGCCTGGATCTGTTACGTCCTTCATCAGGGCGTGTTCGCCGACCTCCGTCTGCAGATCGCGTCTTACAGCGTTGTCCTCTTTGTCTCCTGTATGGTCTGCCACGGCGAGATGGTGAGGCTGAAGCCGGATCCCAGGCATCTCACGGCATTCTACTTCTCGATCGCCGGCGGCGGCGCACTCGGAGGCGCGACCGCGGCCCTGATCGTTCCCTCCATCTTTCAAGGTTATTGGGAATATCACCTGGGCCTTATTCTGACCGCGCTCCTGCTCATGATCGTAATTTTCCTGGACTCGTCATCGACACTCCACAGAGGCAGGAAGCTTTGGGCTTGGATGGGCATGTACCTGGGTTTTGTCGCCCTGGTGGTGGCTCTCTACCTGAACGTCGAGGAGGCAAAGCGTGACAGCGTCGCGCAAATCCGCAATTTTTTCGGGGTCCTCCGTGTTCGGGTGGAAGACATGGGAGATCCAGACAAAGCGCGGCGTACCCTCATGCACGGCCGCATCGAACACGGTTTCCAGTTCCTGTCCCAGGAGAAACGGTACTGGCCGACTTCATACTTCGGCCCCCAGAGCGGAATCGGGATCGCGATCCGGTTCCATCCTGCCCGCGCGGATTCGGCAGCCCGGTCGAGAAGCCTGAGCATCGGGGTTGTCGGCCTTGGAACGGGCACGATCGCCGCCTTTGGCGAGCGCCGGGATCGCATCCGCTTCTACGAGATCAACCCGGCAGTAATCGAGCTTTCAAAGCGTTACTTCACTTATTGCAGGGACAGCGCTGCCCTGGTCGAGGTCGTTCCCGGCGACGCCCGCCTCGAAATGGAGCGGGAATGCAGGACCGGAAATGCTCCGAAGTTCGACGTGCTTGCGGTGGACGCGTTCTCCGGCGATGCCATCCCGGTGCACCTCCTCACCCGCGAGTGTTTCCGGACGTACCGTTGCCACCTGAAGGATGACGGAATCCTCGCTTTGCACATAAGCAACCGGTATTTCGATCTGAATCCCGTCATTCGGGGCCAGGCTGAGGACGGCGAAGCCTTCATCGGAATTTACTCCGCGAGCAACGACATGCAGGGCACGGACGCCTGCGATTGGGTGCTCCTGACAAGAAACCGTCGATTCATCGAAAATCCCGAGGTCCGTAAGGCTGCCGTCCCCTGGTCAAAGGACAGTCCCAAGCCGGTCGTCTGGACGGACGACTACAGCAACCTATTTCGTCTTTTCCGCCAACGACGGCCATGAGAGACGGGAGCTTTCGCATGAGGCTTGTTCTCGTGAAACGCGGCGTTGGATTCGTGCTCCCGGTAGTCGTCCTCGCCACGATCGTGCTCGGGCGGACGGCTCTTTCCCCTCAACCGGGAGTCGGGAACCTCTACAGAGACCCGCAGGATCGCTTCAGTGTGATCGTGCCCCCTGAGTGGACCGCTGCAGGCTCGGGAGAGGGCGGTGTGAGGCTCATAAGAGGAGAAGCGCGCTGCAACATCACCGTCATCGAAAGAGGTGGGTCAGCCCGTGAAATCGTGGCAGACACGGTCACCCGGTTTGAGAAGCAGTGGCAGGAGTTCCAGGTAATCGGCCCGGGGGAGCGCACAATCGCCGGACGGCGGGGTTTCTACGCGAAGGCGACCGGACTGAGGTCGGGAGCCGGCGCCTCGATTCTGAGGTTGTGGGCAGTCCCTTTCGGACTTCGGACTCTCCTCCTCGTCATCGTGGCCCCGCAGAGCCAGTCTGCATCAGCCGAGGAAGACCTGGAAAAGATCGAACAAAGCTTGACGCCACTCGGAATCCCGCCCGTTCCAATACTCGCGCCGCCGGCCATTCCACCGAGCGCTCCTGCGCTGAATCCCGAGCCATTCGCCACGGATTTTCTATCAGTCCTGGTGCCGAAAGGCTGGCAGGTTGCCTTGGTCGGACGCTGTTCGGAACTCGCGTTCAGACTCTTTGATCCGTCACGCTCCGCGCGGCAGATCTTCTTCTTCGGGCAGGTCGGGCCCTTCTATGTAAGCCAGGAACAGAGGCAGATAGACCAGCAGTTCATGGCACGGACGGGCCTCTCGATACCTTATTTCGAGATGCCTGTGGTTGCCCCTCTCACAGCTGCGAACCTTCTTTCCCAATGGCAGTACATCGCCCTGACCCGCGCTGCTCAGGCCTACATGCCGCGGTGGCCGCGCCTGCAGGATCTCCTCATTGTGGGGAGCACCA